>Ga0208939_1002516_pt1 | contig 12748 bp, 10 predicted proteins | sample AD_STIC12_MetaG_FD_184437 | JGI IMG/M metagenome (GOLD analysis project Ga0208939, IMG submission 184437) | Active sludge microbial communities of municipal wastewater-treating anaerobic digesters from USA - AD_STIC12_MetaG (SPAdes) (version 2) | ecosystem: Engineered > Bioreactor > Anaerobic >...
CGTCGAACAGCCGCGGCCACTCGTGCCCGGCCAGCACCTGCGCAACCCCCGCATACGGCACCAGTTCGGGGTGGTCCTCGAAGTGCCACGGGAACAGGTGCTCGGCGGTGAGCAGCGTCGAATCCCCGACGAAGTCGTCGGGGGCCACCCGCTGCGCTGACCAGTTCGTCACTCCCCCGTCGGCGTAGCTCGACTCGTGCAGCACCGCGTACAGGGGAGCCCGCCCGTTGAACGGCAACAGCGCCGCGAGGTCGTGCCCGAACGCGGGCGAGCGCGGGTCGCGCTCGAGCAGGTAGTGGATCTCCTCGGACCCACCGTCCGCCCCGAGTCGACCACCGATCGAGCGCAGCAGCCGGCTCGAGATCGGCGCCCCACCGGGCAGGCGCACCTCCCCGGCGTCGCACAGCTCCATCGCCCGCCGCAGCAGCTCCTGGTCGCCCGGGAAGCGCCGGTGGTGCGCGGCGTTCAGCCGCCGCACGATGCCGTACGTCGTCGCGTAGATGTCGTCGACGGGCAACCCCACCGGCGGGAGACCCCCGGTGAAGAACGCCTCGCGCAGCGACCCGGGGAACGCGCTCAGGTAGTGCAGCGTGCAGAACCCACCGAACGACTGCCCCAGCACGCTCCACTCTTTAACCCCCAGGTACTCGCGGAAGCACTCGGCATCACGAACGATCGCGTCGGCGCGAAAGTGGGTCAGGTACTCCGCCTCGGATGCCGCGTCGCCGGCCCCCGCAGTCGCCCCACCGCCCGCTGCAGCACGCACTCCGACGCCGTACGGCGTGGACCGCCCGGTGCCGCGCTGGTCAAGCATCAGCACCCGGTAGTCACGCAGCGCCCGGGCCAGCCACGGGGGAGATCCAGGCCGGTTCGTGGGCCTCGGTGCCTCCTGCCCGGGCCCGCCCTGGAGGAACACCAGGAACGGGCGGTCGAGCCCGTCCGGGGCGGCGACCTCGCGCGCGAAGACCTCGATGCTCCCGGCATCCGGGGAGTCGTGGTCGAGCGGCAGGGTGAGCACGTGATCGGTCAGCACCAGCCCGGGGATGCGCAGCGACGTCGTCATCGCCCGAGGCTATCTGCCTCCCTCCAGCCCGCGTCGGGGCGTGGGGCGGTGGTCAGGACGGACGCTGCATCCACGCCGCCAGGTGGGTGACGAAGTCGGCTTCGCCGGCGGCCAGATTGGGCCCCGAAGTCGGCTTGTGGGTCTTCATCAGCGCCGTGACCACCTTCTTGGCGAGTGCTGTCCGCTCACCCGGGGCCAAGGCCACCAGCGAGGCCCGTCGGGCGAGCCCCCGGCTCGTCAGCTGGTCCAGGATCTCGATCGCCCACGCGTCCAAGGGGGTCGCTGGCTCCTCGTCGGCAGCCCCAGTCGGGGGCGCAGGCGGGAATGGGCTGGCGTCCTGGCCAAGCTGGGACACGAGGTCCACGACCCACGCCAGCGCGGACGGGTCGTTCGCGCTGGGGGGCGACACGGCATCCAGCCTGGTGTTCAGCCACTCGACCATCTGGGCAACCACCGGGTCGAGCTCCAACGGGTCGACCACCGCCGGGTCGGGCTGAGACCGGACAGGCGTGAACTGGCCCAGCCCCAGCCGCAGCTGGGCCAGCTCGACCAGCTGCGCGCTGACGGTCGGGTCCGCGGGGAGCAGGCTGCCCAGGGCGACCGGGTTCGCCTGGGCGATCAGGGAGACGTCACCGAACCCGGCCGAGCGCAGGGGCTTGGCCAACGGCTTGACGGTCGACAGCGTGAAGAAGTCGGTCCGCGGGTCGGCGAGATAGCCGGTGCGGTAGGTGACGCGCTTGCGGAAGCCCTCGAGCTGGGGGTCCTTGGTGAGCCACTCCTTCTTCCGCGGATCCTGGCACGCCAGGTCCAGCCACCCGCGCGCGAGCTCGTCGTCCGGGATGCGGTCGCTGGGCTGCGCAGCGGGAGCAGCAGCCGCCAAGGGCCAATCGACGTCGCCGCGTGACGCGTAGGTGCATCCGAGGTTGTACATGCCGGTCGGGGAGTTGGGTTTGGGATCCCCCGCGTCGAGGCCGACGAGGAGCCGCAGACCCGCCACGTCATCGCTGAACTGGCTCTTGAACGCCCTCAGCGGATCGTGAACGGCCCGTCTCGTGAGTGTGTCGAGTGACTCCAGGGCCGCCCGCGCGGCCCCTCGGTGGGCGGCCAGGTTGAACGAGCAGGTCCCCTCGTCGGCGCCGTGTTTGCCGTTCTCGTGGGCGTAGATCGCGTTGACCTCGATGATCGCGCGGGTGTATGTCGCCCTGAGCTTCAGGGTCTCGATGTCGAACATCGAGCTCTTCTCGTTCAGGTCCGCGACGAAGGACTCGAGGAACGTCGCGTACCGGCTGAGGGAGTCGCAATCGACCGACTCGCGGTCGACGGCGTGCCGGAAGGCCAGCCGGGCGGCGCGGTTCTCAGGGTCCTCGTCCAGCGCACGTGCCAGCAGCCGCTGCGCCTCGGCGTCGCCGGGGGGGAAGGTCGTCGCGACGTAGTGGTACCCCAGGCTCGTCCAGGTGACGGCACCCGCGAGCCCACGACGGATCACCGGGTGAGCCTCAGCCATCGTCATCAGCACGAAGGCCGCAGCCATCTTCAGCGTGTGGTCCGGGGCATCGGTCTCGCTCGATGTCGTCGAGGATGCGGTCGTGGCCGCCTCGCTGCCGCCGTCACCGGAGGCGTCGGTCGACGGAACGAGGCGCATGCGCTGCGGGTCGATGATGGCCGAGCCGACCGTCCGGCCGTTGCGCACCACGGTGACGACGCGGGCCTTCGCGTCGCCCTCGATCGTGGCCGTCCAGGGCGTCACCCCGGAGATGCTGCGAAGGATGTCCTTGAGGACCTTGAGCACGGGGTTGTCCGGCAGGGCTGCGAGGGCACCGTCGAGGGCGGTGACATCTGCTCCGCGCGGGACCTCGAGGCCCTTCGGCTTCTCGGCGCCGAGCTCGCTCAGCAGTGCTGCCAGAGTGCCGATCTCGGCCTCGGAGGACGCCTTGACGTCCAGTCGGATGCGGGTCGCCAGCCACCACGCCAGCAGCCAGACGCCCTGCACCGCCAGAAGCCCCGCGAGCCCCAGCGCCCACGCGAGCTCGGCCTCGCGGGTCACGTCGGTGCCCTCGAGCCCGCGCACCAGGGCACCGAGCAGGGCCAACCCGACGGCCGCCACCCCCACGGCCACGACACCCGCGACCTTCGGCTGCCGGGGCATGGTGTCCTCGGCTCGTGCCTTCCGCGGCTCCTCCGGCGGTGCCTGTGGCGGCGCCTCGGGCTGTGCTTCCCGTTGCGCCTCCGGCGGCGCCTCCCGCTGCGCCTTCATCTGGAGCGCGGCGGCGACGACCGGAGCCGAGGCGAGGAACGCCACGACCACCGCCCACCCCACCATCGGCCTGGACACCGGCGCGGAGTAGGTGTCGCTGAGGGCCACCGACGCCACGAAGCTCGCGCCGGCCACGGACACCACGCCCCCGACCAGGATGAGTGGGCGGAACAGGTCCCGCTCCCTGCTGCCTGTCGGTGGCGACTCCGGCTCCGGCCACTCACGCACGACGAGGACGACGAGCCTGGCCAGGATCACAAGCAGGAGCAGCATCCCGACGAGGGGCAGGAGCAGGGAGCCCAGCGGCGTGAGCTGCTTCTTGAGCAGGACCTTCCACTGGTCCACGAGCTGCTCGACCGAGGACTTGGCCTTCTCCGTCGCCCCGGCCTCGTCGGCCTCCCCGGCGGCGATCGCCTTCTGGGCCTGCACCTGCAGCTCCGCGGCGGCGGCGTTGTCGCGATCGAGCTCCAGGGCGGCGGCGGCCGCCTCGGTGACCTTGTCCCACTCCTCCCCCTCGGCGAGTTCCGCGGCGGCCTGCGCCTTGAGCGAGGCAACCTGCGCCGCCGCCTGGGCATCGGCCACGACACTCGCGCACGGCGGAGCAGTCGCCGGCTGCGAAGCCGTCTCTACGAGCGCCAGGGCACGGCGTGGGAACCCGTCGCGGACCAGCAGCACCGCGGCGACGCACGACGCGTCATCCACCGTTGGCGTCCCCACCTGCAGCGCACCGACGCTGCGGGCCTGCGCCGACCCGGCCCCGCCGAGGGCTAGCACGACCACGACACAGGCGGCGGACAGCGCCACGAGGCGCCGCATGCTGGTGACGACATGAACGGTGAGCATCGGTGACCGCCTACGGGTGACACGTTCGCCTGCGCTGGCCTCGGGTGACCCGCGCGCGCCGACACCACCACCACGGCGCCGCGGCGCAGTTCCAGCATGGCGCAAAGCAGCCGCTCGCGCGCGCCGACGGCGTGGTTCGCCACACCCGTCGACAGGTTGACATTTCCCGCGAGGCGGACACGCTGGTCACCGTGACCACGGGTGAGCCGACGCCGACGACCAGAGCACCGATGACACTGACCCCGGAGCAGGCCGACCGCGCCAGCGGCGTCCTGCTCGCCCACGCGGTCGGTGACGCCCTCGGCGTCCCGTACGAGTTCGCCACTCCCCCACGGGGAGAGCCCGAGATGATCGGCGGCGGCCTCGGCGACCTCGCCCCCGGTGAGTGGAGCGACGACACCCAGGTGTCCGTCTGCATCGCCCGCGTCGCCGCCACCGGAGCCGACCTCACCTCAACCACCGCCCTGGATGCCGTCGCCGCCGCGTTCGAGGGCTGGCTCACCGGTGGCGCCTCGGACGTCGGCATCCAAACCCGTGCCGTGCTCGAGGTGGCCAGCCGCGCGACGGGACCGGCCGGCATCCGGCTGGCGATGGCTGCCCGCGAGTACACGGCATCGCACCCGCACAGCGCCGGCAACGGCGCGCTCATGCGCACGAGCATCGTGGGGCTCACCCGCCTGGACGACCGCGAGCACACCGCAGCGGCCGCGCGGGCCATCGCGGAGCTCACCCACGCGGACCCCCTCGCGCTCGATTCGTCCGTGCTCTGGTCGGATGCCGTGCGCCGGGCCGTGCTCTTCGGTCACCTCGACCTCACCGCCGGGCTCGACCTCGTCGACGGCGAACGCCGGGGCCGGTGGGCCTCCTGGGTCGCCGAGGCCACCGGCGCCGACCCCGCCCGTTTCGCACCGAACGGGTTCACCGTCACCGCGCTCCAGGCCGCGTGGGCGGCGATCACCACGACCGACAAGGGTGATGGTGACGACGAACCGACCGGGCACGTGCGCCGCGCCCTGACCGCCGCGGTGCACGCGGGCGACGACACGGACACCTCGCGACCGTCGCCCTCGCCCGGGAAGCCACCGCCCTGACCCACGGCAGCGAACTCGGGCTCGACGTCACGAGCGCGGCGGTCGTCCTCACGGCGTGCTCCCTGACGGCCGATGACGTGCTCGGAGGGCTCCGCACCGGCGTGGATGCCGCGCGCGGGCTCGGTGTGGAGGCGCACCTCGTCGGCACCCTCGACCGGGCCATGGCGGATGCCGTGGGCGTCGCCTCGCCCGCCACCCCCAACCCCACCACGCGCGCCTCCCCCGCCGGGCCGTCGCTGGACACGCTGCGTTCGCTGGCTCCGGACCCGACGTCGCTGTCGGCGCTGGCGGGCGGTCTGTACGTCGCCGCCACCCACGCGGAGCCGGAGCGCTTCCGCGACGCCCTGGAGCTCGCGGCCCGGGCACCCGAGGGCGCCGCCGTCGCCGCGGTCGCCGGGGCGCTGCTCGGAGCCGCCCACGGGGCGTCGCGGCTCCCGGTGGACCTGGTCGCTCGCCACGAGCTCGCCTGGCCCCTCGACGTGCTCGCACGGGATGTGGTCGCCCAGCTCAGCGACCCTCCCGGTGGCTCGGAGTACGTCGAGGCGCGCGACCCCCTGTGGCAGGCGCGCTACCCGGGCTGGTGATCACGACCCTCGACGTCGGCGTCAGCGGCTCCCCCGCGACCACGGCCGAGTCGCTGCCGGCATCCGAACCGGAGCACCCTCAGGCCGAGAGCTCCAGCCGCGTCACGGCATCCTCGGGCCACAGCACGTCAGATTCGCCGTCGTCCCACCACGGCTCATCCGGCTGCGACAGCTCCAGCTCGTCCCTGGCCCACCGTCGTTCCTCGGGATCGTCGCCCTGGATCGCAGCGACCAGGCTGCGCAGGCGCTCAGGTGTCAGAGGTGGCGGATCGTTGGCGGCCCGTTCCGCTCGAAGCCGTTCGAGGTGCCGGTCGTAGCTGCCCGGGTCGAGGTCCCAGACGACGAACCGTCCGCGCTCGTCGGGGGTGCGCCTCACCTCGGCGATCAGTCTGCGGCTGTGGACGAGCGTGTGATGTCTCTGGCAGAGCAAGGCGGCGTTGTCGACGTCGGACAAGCCACCATCCGCCCAGTGCACGACGTGGTGGGCCTTGGTCCAGGCGGCGGGAGCAGCGCATCCCGGGTACGTGCACGCCCGGTCACGCCGCCACAGTCGGCGCCGCTGCGCCCGGGTGAACAACCGCACGACCCGGCCGAGGTCGAGGTCCTCTCCCGCACTGCCGAGGACGTGGGGAATCAGGGCCGCGTCGCAGGCCACCCGGCGCAGCACCTCCGGCGACAGGATCGTGCCGGTCGCGGTGGACCCCATCACCTCACCGCACCCGGTTCGCGCCTCCAGGTCGGCCAGCGGAATCATCACGTGCAGCGCCGCCGACGTCCCGGCCGCGCCGTCGCGGCCGCCCGACTCATCGGCATCGACCGCCGACGACCGACGGCAGACCTCTGCGAGGGCCTCGACTCGGCGCCGCCCCGCAGGTCGGAGGTCGCGCTCGCCGGTCTCGGCGTTCGGGGCCGGTGCGCTCAGCGGACCGATGGCCGCCTCCAGCGCGGCAGCCTGCTCCGGAGTCATGAGCAGCAGGTACTCGGTGAGGTCACCGGACTCGACGAACGGTTGCGAGAGCCGTGCGGACGGAGCCAGCCGCTCCTGCAGGTCGTCGAGAACGCCAGCGTGCCCGTACTCCGCGAGGAGCCGGGGCCGCAAGCGACGCATGAGGCCCGGGCCCCACTGGACCCCCAGCTCGAGGAGCGCGTTGACGACCGTCGGCTTCGCCTCCTCCCTCAGCAACGGTGCGAGCCTGTCGAGCTCGCGCATCGTCGCACTCGCCAGGCCGGGCGACACCGAGCCGTCCGCGACGCCCGCCCACACGATGCCCACCGTCGACTCCGGGTCGACCTCTCCACCCTCCGGCCGGAACTGCGCACCGGCGGGCACCACCGCGGTGACCACCCGGGCGACGTCGCCGGCTCCACCCTGGCGCAGCGACGGAGCGTGGTCGCGAACCCACGCGTGGGCGTTGACGCCCTCCTCCGCCACCTGGCCGCGGCGCACCGCCTCGACGGTGATCGTCACGCGAGCGGCCGCAGCCTGGGCGGCCACGCCGTCGACGGCCGACATGAGCTCACCGAGCTCCGGACCCGTCGCCTCGTACAGGACGTCGGCAAGCCCCACCAGCGCCTCACGGGCAGCCGCGATCCGGGAGCGTCGCTCCTCGAGTCCCAGCGGTTGCACGTCCATGGATAGACACTAATCGAACATCCGTACCTCCTCAAGTCGACGCGCCGGGGCTGTGGACAACGCCCCGAAGGGCCCGAGACCGGCACCCGTGCTGTCCCGCCACGTCGGCCCCGTCACCGTCCGCGTGCGCGATCGGGGGTTCCACGCCACCATTTCTCTCGTGACCACCGGGGAGGCGAGCGACACCACGGCTGGCCACCCGGCATCCGACCAGCTGTGGCGCCTGTGGTCGGGTTCCCAGCGGCTCTGGCCGGACCCGACTGACGGACTCCCCCGGATCCACAGCCTGAAGAGTTGGTCGAGCAACGACCCGCCACACCCGGTGCCCTTCTCGTGCGACTCGTTCTCCTCGTGGACTACCTTGAGCATGGGCGTACCTTCCCGAGCCGGCGCGCCAACGCCGACCCTGATCAGACTTGCATGGGCTTCAGATCTTGCTCGGGAGGTACGCCCTCCTCACGACACCTCGCCGAGGCCCATCCACAGGTTCTGATCATTGCTCGGACGCGATCACCGCGGCCCGGTTGCCCTGTCCGACGATGACCTGCCGACCCCGAAGTCCAGCGACGGACCCGTGGAGTCGATCCGGGTGCTGGCGATGGTGCGCGACACCGGATCACCGGCAAACCAGCCTTCGCCGCGCTCACCGGAGTCAGCCCGATCCCGGCGTCCAGCGGCAAGACCAACCGGCACCGGCTCAACCGCGGCGGCGACCGCCGAGCGAACAACGCGATCCACACCATCGCCCTGGTCCGGATGACGATGGGCCCCCGCATCAAGGCCTACATCGCGAAGAAGACTGCCGAGGGCAAACTCAAACGCGAAGCGATTCGCTGCCTCAAACGCCACATCGCCAACGAGGTCCTCGCCCTGCTGACCAACCCACCAACCGTCCCCGACGTCAGCGACCTGCGACCAGCACGACAAGCCCGTGGCCTATCCCTCCAGACCGTCGCCGACCACTTCGGCATCTGGCCCATGCACATCTCCACCGTCGAACGCGGCAAACGCCGCGACGACGACTTCACCCGCCGCTACCGCGAATGGCTCAACGCCGCTTGACAACCCATAGGAGCATCACGGCCCCGAAGTTTTCCGCAGGGCCACCGAGCAGTGATCACCGCGGCTGCTCGACGATGGGCCAGACCAACTGCCAACACACGTCACCGAGCGGGTACCTTGCCTGAGTGACCAACCCCGACATCCGCGAGAGATTCGCCCGCTACCTGGCCGAACAGTCGAACCGCGGTCTGGGCAGCATCCCCCTCGCCCCGACCAGGGCCCTCGCACCGATCAGCCGCGGGCTGATGGCCGGCGCGACGAACCTGCTCACCAAGGCGCTGCGAGCGCTCGAAGCCGACGATGAAGCCCGCGCACGACAGTTCGTCGAGCGAGCCGCCGCGTTGCCCTACGACGACCACGAGGAGCGTCACCCCGGCGTCGCCATGGCTCAACAGGAGCTGTTCACAGAGATCGTCGACATCCTTGAGGACTGCGAGGACCACTGGGTCGCGGCCGTCGCTGACGTCTTCGCCGCCGCGCAGGAGCAGGCCAGGTTCGCCCTGCGCGACGTCCTGAACGACATCCTCCAGGACTTCAGCCTGACCGACGACGAGCGGCGTCGCGTCCGGCACCTCATTCGCGACATCCCTCAGCGGGCCGAGCTGTGTGACCTCGACCTCGACCTCCAGGCCCGGGCGTCGGCGATCTTCGAGATCCTTGAGGCCGTGATCATCTTCCGAGATGCTCTCGACGAGATCCACGCACTGGAGGACGACGAGGAGTAACGACGCCGGATGCCGGCCACACGGCATCCGGTGTGATCACCCGTCCCAGCCGCTTTCGAGGCAGAGCGAAGGGGGGGGTGGACGTCAGCGTCCACCCACCCTTCGCACCACGTCAGGTCAGATCACTCGCTGACGCGGTCGTGGTCATGGTCGTGACCGTGGTCAGCGCCACCCAGCGGGCCGGCGAACGTGTGCTCCGGGCCAGCCGGCGCCGGGACGCTGAAGTTCCCGGGCACCTTCGCCCCACGCACACCGTTGACGCCCTCGGTGGAGGCGGCGTACGTGAAGACCGAGTAGGCCACGGCATCCGCGTTGACCTCCAACGCGTGAGCGTCGTAGTTGTCGATCGTGTCGCAGGCGAGGTGGTAGCACGGGTCGAACTGCGCGCCCGTGGTGCCGCCCCAGAGGGCCTGCTGCTGAGCCGTCTTGCGCTCCTCGGCGCCGGTGAACAGGCCACCGGAGGGGATGCCGTTGTCGATGAACGCGGCGTAGTCGGAGCGACCGCTGAACGCCGAGTCGTCGTAGGGCTCGCCACGCAGGGTGTAGAACGACTCGAAGGTCTTCTCGATGTCGATCGAGCCGTCCGGAACCGCGACCGGCGCCGCGAAGCTCGACTCGTTGGCGTCGTAGACCCCGAAGTAGTAGTTCGGCGAGCCGATCATGTCGAAGTTGAGGTAGAGCGCGATCTGGTCGAGCTCCTCCGGCGTGCGCTGACCGACCCATTCGGTCGAGCCGATGAGGCCGAGCTCCTCGGCACCCCACCACGCGAACCGCACGGTGTTCTGGGGCTTGGACTTGGCCATCTGCTGCGCGACCTCGAGCAGGGCGGCCGAACCGCTGCCGTTGTCGTTGATGCCCGGGCCCGCCGGCACGGAGTCGAGGTGGGCACCGGCCATGACCACATTGTCATTGGTCTTGCCGGCGAGCTCACCGATGACGTTGAACGACTCGGCGTCGTAGAAGTCGACCTTGACCTGTGCCGTGGCACCCGGCGCAGCGAGCGCCTCGCCGGCCGCGAAGGTCGTGCCGACGACGGGGATGTCCAGCGTCAACGGTGCGAGGGTCGGGTTCAGCGGGCCGAACCGGTCGCCAGCGCCCGGGTCACCCTGGTTGAACAGCACGACGGCCTCGGCGCCGGCGTCCTGGGCGTTCTGGGCCTTGACCGAGAACGAGCAGGTGCCACGCTGAAGCAGCGCGATGTCGTTCGAGCCGGAGAAGTCCAGACCGGCGAAGTCGGCGGCCTCGCAGCCGCTGCTGTTGGCCCGGTTGCCGGCGAGGTTGATGTCGACGGGGATCACGCTGCCCGTCACGTCTCCCTCGCCCGTCCCGGCGGCGTCGAGGGCGATGTAGTTCGCCGCGACCGGGGTGAGCTGCTTGAGGATGACGTCGGCCGCGTCGTAGGTGAACGGCACGACGTCAGCCGACCAACCGGCATCCTCGAGCGTCTTGACGACGTAGTCGACACTGGCCTGGTAGCCCGAGGTCTGGTCGGCGCGGTTGCCGCCGTTGGCGTCGGCGATCGCCTGCAGCTTCTCCATGTGCTCGACGACACCGTTGAGCCGCACGCACTCCAACAGCTTCTGGTAGGTGTTGTTGGTGCGGTTGTCGCAGCCGTTCTGGGCCGGTGCGGCACCCGAGGACGGTGCGACGACCAGGGCCGCGCCCAGCAGGACGCCGAACACCCCTGCCGTTCCCACCGTGCGCTTCATGCGCGGACTTGCCATCAGGACTCCTATGTCACTGGTTACGGAGGGCGTCGTCATGCAGACACCCTGGCCGGTGACCGTAACTGCCGATCGGCCCGATTTGGCCGGTACGTGCACACCAATTGACGTGGGCTCTCACCGGGCGTCGTCGTGGCACTCGCCGCAAACCCTCGGATGCCGTCCGCGCCGTTCGCGTTCTCCCCCACCGTGGTCCGTGATGCCACCCACGTCACTCAGGGCCGGGCACGACGGGCACGTGCGGCGAACTCGTCCAGGGCGGTGATCGCCTCGTCGGATCGCCAGACAACGTCACGCTTGCGGTCGCGGCCGTGCTCGTTCTTGGAGGTGAGGATGCCGGCCTCGCCCAGTTGCCGCAGTGCACGGTCGGCTGCGGGTTGGGAGACGCCGGTGCGCTCCTGCACCAGTCGGGAGGTCACTGCCGGCTGGGCGAGCAGGATCGGCAAGATCCTCCACGCCACCGAGTCTCTGCGCACCGTGAGCTCGAGACGCCAGCGTTCGACGATGCCCTTCAGTTCGTCGGCCAGGACTCCACACCGTGCGTCCGTGGGTGCGCAGAAGGGCTCGCTCCACAGCGCGAACAAGCTTGGGGAGCACGACACCGCGTGTCGTCGTCGCAATGAGGTCGATGTCTTCAGAGAGTCGGGAGTGCGCCAGGTGGGTCCGGCTGAGCGCGGTGCCTCCGAAGAAGATCACGTCTTCTGAGCATGATGCCGATATGGCCGCGAGCACGTGCGAGATGAGGTGGTCCCGGCGGACTTGTTCCTCGGCGACTCCAAAGCGCGCGACTTCACGCTGCAACTCGTCCAGGTCAAGGCCGGTGGCGTCGGCGGATGTCATGGCACCAGACCTTCGCGGCGCAACCGCCCTAGCGCTCGGCCAAGTCGCTGCCTCCCCGCGATCACTTCCAGTTCCTCGGGGTCGCAGAGCGGTGCGAGCGCGCGCATCGCGGCAGCGACATCTTCGGTGAGACCACGCTGGCCAGCCCGGTGGGACAGGTCGAGCAGAGTCTGCTCAGGCGTGGTGACGAGGCACCGGCCAAGGTCTGTCTCCATCAGCTCAAGGTCCATGACCTCGAGGTCGCGCACCAGGAAGCGCACGGCGGCCCGTCGATCGGTGAGTTCGATGGTCTTTCGGCGACGTGGTGCCGCCACCACGGCAACTCCGACCGCTCTCGGTGTGACGTGGTGCATGCGCGCCGCACTGATCCCCATGAGCGCGAAGCCGCGTGCCCCGAAGTCCGCCGCCGCGATGCCTGCCGCGGCGGCCTCGAGGGTCGGCATCCATGCCGACCCGACCCGCTCTTGAGGCACGACGGCGAAGTACCCGTTGGCGAGGCGGTGCAGCAGACCTGCGTTCTCCAAGCGAGCAAGTTGTGGGCGCGCGTGCGCGTAGACCGTGACATCGCGGGCGCGCACCGTGCGCATCGGCGCTTGCGCCAACTCGACCGGGATGCCGGTTCGTCGAGCTGTACCCATGCGCCACCCTCCTTAGCTGCACTAATCGTACTCTTGAAAAGTACGTTTCGCGCATATTTGCATCGCGAGCGCATCTTCCGTCTCTGCAGCACGCCCCCAAAGGCCGCAGACACCGCGCTGCGCTGGTTGCCAAACGAAGTGGAGAGGAGGGCCACGCGTCAGCACCTTGGCGCCTTACCCGGTTGGGAGCGGATGCCGTTGACTCGCTTTCGTCGCGATCCTCACTGCGAGCTTCTTGCCCTGTTTGGGCGTCAGGCCCAGAGCCTCGTGGGCCACCCGGACGTGCATGCT
>Ga0208939_1002520_pt1 | contig 12741 bp, 10 predicted proteins | sample AD_STIC12_MetaG_FD_184437 | JGI IMG/M metagenome (GOLD analysis project Ga0208939, IMG submission 184437) | Active sludge microbial communities of municipal wastewater-treating anaerobic digesters from USA - AD_STIC12_MetaG (SPAdes) (version 2) | ecosystem: Engineered > Bioreactor > Anaerobic >...
AGTGAACCCTCCCTGCTCGGAAGCCTCAGCCCCCTTCTTGGAAAGGGAAGAGCACTACTCGCCGGTCCCACCAACTGATCAACTTCCCGTAAGCAAACCCGGTATACTCCCCGTGAGCGGTGTCGGAAGCCTCCCTCCACCAGGTGCCGCGCCCGCCAAAAGCCGGGCGCGGAGCGATCATAACGCGCACTTTTGCTCCTTGGGCTGCCAATCCGGCGTGCTTGCCCGTGCCCGCGCATTCACGGCGCGCCGATTACGCCGCCTCTTCGTGTTCTTGGGACAGGCCGAAGTGGTGGCGCAGCAGGCAACGGAAGCGGCCCAAAGCCGGCTGAAGGCTGAAGTTCCCGTAGACGAGTGCCTGGCCGATCAATTCCTGCTGCCGATGGCCCTGGCGGGGGGCGGCTCATTACGCATGGTCGCGCCGTCATCGCACGCCACGACCAACGCCACGATCATCGAGAGGTTCCTGCCATTGGCCATAAGGTTCGAGCGGGAGAATGAGTTGCCATGGCGCGCCACGGTCGGCGCCCGCTGACTTGCCCTGCAAGCGTCGAAGTCCTGCGTCGATCACGGAACCACTTCGACGACCCCCAACACGTTGATGCCGTATTGGCCCCGCACGTCGGTCCACCAGGGCGCATCGCGGTTGGCCACGCGCACGGCGTAGCGAGGATCGCGGCGTAACGATTCGGCGGCGTCTGGCAGCCACAAACCGACTTGCTGCCAGCCCGTCGGGATGCCCGCCGGCAGTGTGCCGCGCCAGGCGATGCGATGGACGATCGGCTTGAATTCGCCGTCGCCCGGACGGAAGGGCTGCCACTGCCGCGGATCGGCGTCAGGCACGGACAACTCGGTTACTTTGCCGGTGCGGTCCATCAGCGCGAGGCAGACCGGTCGGGGATTGTGCAGTGTGGAGAAACCGCGGTTGATCAGTTCGATCTCCACACGGAACGGCGCGCTTGTCTTCACCTTCTCCGGGATGCGCGCGCTCTGCAGCTCCAGCCGGTAGCCGAGATGATCCTGAATGTACTCGAACTGCGTACGCATCGCCGGCTGGCCGAAGCCGTCTTCGAACCACCCATCGCCCACGGGCATGGCGGCCTGCCGCAACGACTCCGGCACGATGGCGGTGCTCAACCAATGGTCAATCGAGTACGGCCGGCCTTCGCGCTCCGAATAGCTGTGCGCCAGGCTGAAGCTGCTGTAGTGGTGCAGGCGCATCCGCACCGCGGCGTTGAGTCCGTCCACGCCCTTGCCGCGAGCGGCTTTGCCATCAAAGCCCTGATCGGTCCAAAACAACTCGCCGTCCACCGGCACGAACGCGCTTTCGCGGGTCATGTAGTCGAACTCTGCGTTACCAGGTTGCCCGAAATGCGGCGGTTCCGGCCACGTCCCCCCGTCGGAAGGACCGGCCAGGAAGCCGTCGTCGTGGAATCCGATCCGTGCCGCGGGCACGTTGGTGAAGGCACTCTGCGGGCCGACCTCCACGAATGCAGCCAACGCCGGCTGTTGCAGCGCCAGCCGTTTGTACTTCGGGACCCGTACTTGCAGCATCCGCCCCTCCGGCAGGGCCTCCAACAGCCGTTTGATGATGGCGGCGCGCGCCGCATAGTCGTCCGGGGCGATCCGGGCGGCGCTGTGCCACTCGCCCCAGGCGCCAACGAACCCGGCCTGGAGCACGTAGATCACATCGACGTTCTTGCGTAACATCGGTTCGAGCTGGTCAAGGTGTCGCAGAATCCAGTCCGGCGTGGGGCCTTCCTTGACCCCCATGTCGCGTTCGTAGGCGAACCGCAGCACGGCCTTCAAACCACGATGCCGAAGGTTGTCTAGGCTCTCCTGTAGCAGGGCCAGCTTCTCGTTCGAAATCGGCCTGTCCGCGAACTCGGTGAGGTAACAGTAGGCTTGGACCAGCGTCAGCCCGAAGGGCTCGAAGCGCGCCGCATCGAGCATCCACCAGTCCGCTTCATAGATCGGCGCTACGCGACCGATGAGGTGATGGGCGGGCCCGAAAGTCTTCCGGGCCGGCTCGGCGATCACGGTCTCGATCCGCCAACCACGTTCCGGATTGCGCAGCCCGAGCCGCCCTCCCGGATCGGTCGGACGAAGCCCGTGATAGGTGAAGAGGCGCGTTGGTGCGTCTTCGGCGCTGTCATTGGCCCAAGTCGTGCCGGCGGAGCCGAGCGCTACCGACCCGACGATGCCGGCTGAGGTCCCCAGAAACTCGCGTCGTGTGGTCTTCATATTTATGGGAAAGGAGCCTAACACGCGCCGGTCCCAGGCGCGAGAGCTTCAGCTCTACACGGCATCGCGGGGCGGGCTAATACTGAGAAAGTCGACGAGCCTCGCCTTGGCAGTCGAGAAAACACTGGTTCCGAGGCTTTCACGAATGGGCTTGCCTCCGACTTTGACGCGGGCATAATACGTCGCGCTGGTCACGTACTGAAGCAAGTGCGGTACTTTCGGGAATGACCTCCACTTGCCGTCTTTGGACGGTGAGGAGGAGTTTTTCCGGGGGTGGATTCCGGTGGTTACCTTAGGCGCAGTGGCCATACGAGGCACGCTGCGAGGGATACAAGACCGGGATACAAAGAAAAGATCGCTACTTGTGGAAGTTGCTGATGGCGAATGGTTTGGTAACGGTGGGTGGGATACCCAAGCGGCCAACGGGGGCAGACTGTAAATCTGCTGGCTTATGCCTACACTGGTTCGAATCCAGTTCCCACCACCACCCGAAGACGCTCGGTCGCGTCTCTCACTCCGTTTGCCTCAGCATCGCGAGGAAGTGTTTCATCGCCAGGGACAAGACCTTGGATTTCTTGTGGATCGCGGCGATGGGGCGATGGAGTTCGGCATCGTCGATGGTCACGGCGGCGAGGGTTTTCTGCTGCACCTCCAGGGTCACCGTGCTCAGCGGCACGATGGCAATGCCGGCGTCGATCTCGACGGCGCGTTTGACGGTTTCGACGTTGTCGAATTCCATGACCGGGTGCACGTGCACGCCATGTTCGCGAAGGACCTTGTCGATCGCCTTGCGGGTTGGAATGTCCGGCTCGAACGCGATGAATTTCTGTCCGGCGAGGGCGTCGATCTTGACCGACTTAGTCCTGGCAAGGGGATGCTGGGTGTGACAGATCAGGACCATCGGCTCCTTCTTGAGCAGCACGATCTCCAGCTTCGAATCCCGGGTGGGATAGGCCACCAGGCCGAGGTCGACGATGTTGCCGAGGACGTCCTCGTACACCTGATTGGCGCGACGATACTCGACGTGCACGTTCACCGTTGGATAGCTCTTCAGGTAGCGCTTGATATATGGCGGCAGGTCGTGCAGCCCGATGCTGTAAATGGTCGCAATTCGAATCGTCCCCGAGATGACATCCTTCAATTCCTGCAACCGGCTATACAGCGATTCGTACGTCTGCACGATCTGTTTGCTGGCCTCGTACAACACCCGCCCCTCGCGCGTGAGTCGAAACTTCTTCTTGCTCCGCTCGATCAGCAGCGACTTGAACTGGCGCTCGAGCGAACTGATCTGCTGGCTGACGGCAGATTGGGTAATGTGATTGATTTGCGCCGCTTTTGTGAAACTCTCCGTCTCCGTCAGGTCACAGAAGACTTTCAGACTTTCGATTTGCATGAGCAAAGATGAAGATAAAGACTTCTGGAAGTCAATACTCTTAATGCCATGCATTCCGATATTTGCTTCCCTTATCCGATCTCCGAGAGCCGCGGCGGGGCCCATGGCTTGAACGGCGTCCGCCCTGCTCCAACACTGTCGCGCCTGGGCAAGCTCGCCAGCCGGCTCGGTTTGCTACTGGCGTGCCTCTCGGCCCAGGTCGGCTGCCAGTCGCCGGCCGCCTCGCGATCCGATGCGCTGGTCTCGATGACGATCGTATCTCCCCATCCGACGCGGGTGCGGCTGGCCGTCGTGAAGGTTTTCGAGGCCGAGCATTTCGAGGGGAAGTCGGTTTTCGACCCCGAGATGGTGTTCGAGCGGCGGGGGAGTCTGGGCGACAGTCTGCTGCGCGGCGGCTTGTTGTCGGGCAAGACGATCGAGCGGGTGCGGGTGCGCGTGACCTCGGTCGGCCCGGAGACGTATCAACTCGACTGCAGGGCGTTCACGGTCCAGTACCCAGGGGATCGCGTCATGGAGGAAGAATTTCGGATTCGCCGCAAGGGGCCGTACGAGGAACTGCTCGAGCGGGTCCGGGCCCAGGTGGCAAAACTTCGGGAAGCGCCGGACCTTCCGTGAGCGCGGCTGCGGTCGGCGCTTGCTCAAGGACTGGCTTCCACTACTCTGGCGTCATGTTCGAAGCGGCGGATTTGTTTGACCTGAGCCAGACCGAGCATGCTGAGGTGTTTGCGAAGTGTGCCTATGGGTGGGACGCTTTGAAGGGGCTCGCTGCTTACATTGACGCCCATGTGCGTCCGGCACTGCGGAACCGGTGCGAGGGCGTGGCGTACATCGGCGAGCGGGTTTTCATTGGCGCAGGCACGGTGGTCGAGGATGGTGTCATGATCAAGGGGCCCGCGATCATCGGGCGCAACTGCCAGATCCGGCACAACGCGTATCTGCGCGAGAATGTGGTCGTGGGGGACGACTGCGTCGTGGGCAACGCGTGCGAACTGAAGAACGCCCTGCTTTTCAACCGCGCCCATGTGTCCCACTTCAACTACGTGGGCGACTCGATCCTGGGGTATCGCAGTCATCTGGGCGCGGGGGTCAAGATCTCGAACGTGAAGATTTTCCCGGGCCACGTGATGGTCGAGGTGGAAGGCAAGCGCATCGACACGGGCCTGGCGAAGTTCGGGGCGTTGGTGGGCGACCGCGCGGAGGTGGGCTGCAATGCAGTGTTGAACCCTGGGACCATCCTGGGCCGAGACACGCGCGTGTACCCGAATGTGAACTGGCGCGGCGCCCTGGCGGCGGGTGGCATTGCGAAGAACCGAGCGCAGGTCGAGGTGATTGTGCGGTCCCCGTCCGATCCGGGTCTGTCGGACGCCTCGGGAGCGACCCCATCCGGATTGGGAACCGACGCCGCGTGAACGCCGGGCGATGCAGTGTCGCGAATGCGGTTGAGAATGCGGGCGGTATGGTCAACGGCGGCATGGGAGGAACATGATCAGCACAGTCGAGAACATCCCTGCGGGAGCCACGGACTTGGTGGAACGGGTGCATCGGTTATTCTCGCCCAAGGGCATCCTGGCCAAAGCGCGGAACTTCGAGTACCGCCCGCAGCAACAGCAGATGGCGACGGCCGTGGCCCGCGCGCTGGCATACGGCGAGCATCTGGTGGTCGAGGCCGGCACCGGTGTCGGCAAGAGCCTGGCCTACCTCGTCCCGGCCATTTTCCACGCCGTCGAGCAACGCAAGAAGGCGGTGATCTCGACACACACCATCAACCTGCAAGAACAGCTCACACAGAAGGACCTGCCGCTGCTCGAACGCGTCCTGCCCGTGCGGTTCAAATTCACGATGCTCAAAGGGCGGCAGAACTACCTGTGCACGCGCCGGCTCGAGAAGGCGATGCAGCAATCGGACAGTCTGTTCACGACGCCGGAGACTCAGGAGCTGCAACGCATCTACGAGTGGTCGAAGACAACCGAAGATGGCAGCCTGTCGGACTTCGAGAACGAGCCCGATCCCAGGGTGTGGGCGCAGGTCTGCTCCGAGCGCGGCGTGTGCTCGCCCAAGAAATGCGGAACCGACTCGGATTTCGCGAAGGCCGGGGGCGCTCCCTGCTTTTTTCAGCGCGTGCGCAGCCAGATCATGTCGGCCGATGTGCTGGTCTTGAACCACACCCTGTTCTTCATGCACTTGGGCGGCATCGAGGAGGACACGGGCGACACGGGTGTCCTGTTCAAGAACGACTTCGTGATCTTCGACGAGGCACACACCGTCGAGGAGGTCGCGGCGCGGCACATCGGCCTCAGCGTCTCGAACGCTCAGCTTCGATTCAATCTCCAGCGTCTATGGAACGAGCGGACCGGCAAGGGTCTGCTGTCCACGCTGCGCCAGGGCGCGGCGGTGAACCTGGTGGCCGACGCCTACGAGCAGAGCAGCAAGTTTTTCGACGCGGTCGAGGGGGCGTGTGATGCGCTGCATCACCGGACGCGGAAGCGCGGGCCCGGTTTCATCCCGCCCGTCACGGCCGAGCTCGCATCTCCGGCCCCCGGCCGCGCCTGGTCCGAACTGCGGATTCGCCGGCCCGATCTGGTCGCGGACAGTCTCACGTTGCCGCTCGCCCGCGTCCGCGAAGCGGTGAGCGAGATGGTGAAGCTGTCCAAAGACTCGGACATGGGGACGGAGTTGATCGAGTGCAATCGGCGGCTGGGGGAGTTGCGCGAGGCGATCGCCACCTTCTTGAGCCAGAGTGCCGATGGCCATGTGTACTGGGTCGAGCGGAGCGGGCGCGGACAGAAGCAACTCGCGCTCAACGCGGCGCCTGTCGACATCGCCGATTTCCTGCGGCGCCGTCTCTTCGCGTGCGACACCTCGGTGATCTTGACCAGCGCGACGCTCGGGATGGACGTCAAGCGCCTGGGCGAGCCGGTCCGGGCCGAGCCCGGACGCAAGGACGGCCTGAATTACTTCGTGAACCGTGTTGGCGCCGACGAGGCGACATTGCTCCAGGTTGGGTCGCCCTTCGATTACGCGGAACAGATGCGTCTTTACGTGGTGGGGAGGATGCCCGACCCGCGCGATGCGGCCTATCGGGCGGCGCTGGTGCGGTGGATCGGGCACTTCATCCGGCAGACCCATGGCAAGGCCTTCGTTCTGTTCACCAACAGCAAGCTGATGCAGGAGATCGGCGAGGAGATGGCGCCTTCCATGGACGAACTCGGCGTCAGTTGCTTCGTCCAGGGCACCGGCACGCCCCGATCCGTCATGCTCGACAAGTTCAAGAAGGACGTTGATTCGGTGCTGTTCGGCACCGCCAGTTTCTGGCAGGGCGTGGACGTGCCGGGCGAATCGCTCAGCAACGTCATCATCACCCGCCTCCCCTTCGCCGTGCCCGATCATCCGCTGACCGAGGCGCGCATCGAGTCGATCGAAGCCGGTGGCGGCAACGCGTTCATGGACTTCTCCCTCCCCGAGGCCATCCTCAAATTCCGGCAGGGCGTCGGACGCCTGATTCGGACCAAGACCGATCGCGGCATCGTGGTGGTGCTGGACAATCGGATTCTGACCAAGCGCTACGGCAAGGCGTTTCTCGACGCGTTGCCCAAGTGCCCGGTCGAGGTCGTCTAACCCGCATCTTCACACTTCGTCAGTTCGGAGGACGCTCGGGTTGTGCTGGAGGACTGCCATGCAGATGGGAAGAGGCGGGGACGCGACCGATCTCAACGCCTCCAGAACGCGTCGAGGGTGCTGTGCCGTCCGATCCGGATCGAATGCGCGATCGCGCCTGTGATGTGCTCCTTCGCCCGGCGCACGGACTTGTTCAACGGATGCCCCATCGCCAGACACGCGGTGATCGCCGCCGAGTAGGTGCACCCCGTCCCATGGGTCGTGACACCGCGCACAAACGGGGCAGTCAGCAGCAACTCTTCGCGTCCGTCATAGAAGATGTCCACCGCCTCGCGCATCTGGCGCAAATGCCCGCCTTTGACCAGCGCGGCGCAGCCGTAGGCCTGATGAATCTCGCGGGCGGCACTGCGCAAATCCTCGATCGACCGGAGCGGTCGGCCGACCAGGATTTGGGCCTCGTCGAGGTTCGGGGTCACGAGTCGGGCTAGCGGCAGCAGGCCCTCGATCAGCGCCTTGATCGCCGCGGGACGCAGCAGCCTGGCGCCGCTGCTCGCCACCATGACCGGATCGACCACCAGAGGGGGGCGGCCGGGCGCGCGAAACCAATCGATCGCCACCCGGATATTGGCGCGCGAGAAGAGCATGCCGGTCTTGACGGCAGAGGGCGGGAGTTCGGCGAAGAGAGCCTCGAGTTGTTGGCGCAGGAAACCGGGCGGCGTCGGGTGGATCCCCAAGACAGCGCGCGGGTTCTGGGCTGTCAGGCAGGTGATGGCACTTGTGCCGTGCACTCGAAAGGCGGCGAAGGTCTTCAAGTCCACCTGAACGCCGGCGCCACCGCCGCTGTCGGAGCCGGCAATGGTGAGCGCCACGGGCTGACTCGATCGGGTCGTCATAAGAACCTCTGTACTTTCAACGCAACGCAGACATTCGATCTGTCGGCAACGAGTTTCACCGGTCAACGGTTCCATCGCGCGAGCCGCGCCACGCCGGGCCATCACTCGTCCTTGGCAAGGACGCGAAACGCCAAGACCGGCCGGCCCTGGTCGCCACAATCGGCCCGAAGCACGACCCAACCGTCACGGCAGGCGGCGCCTGCAGGCACGCGCAGCCTCGCCTCGAGCGCGACGCGATCGCGCGGCCCGACGTTCATTTCGGTCGATGGCACTTGCACCTCCCAGCCTTCCGGCTGGCGTTCGATCTGGATTCGTCCTTCGGCCCTGGCCGTGCCAAAGTTGTAGGCGTGGATGGGGAGGTTTAGGGATTCCCCCGGCTTGACGGAATACACGTAGCCTTCGGACCACGGGATGTCCTGGACGCGCGCGGTTGCGCTGCGCGGCAGAGACAGTTGGAGCACGACGGGCGAGACGGTGCCGGGGCGAGGGGTGGCAAGGGGGGGCGGAGGTTCGAGTGGCAGGGTCGCCGCTTGACCCGCAGGCAGGAAGACGAACACTGGCGCCGAAGTGAGTCGCTCGGGGAGCGCTTTGCCGGCGGGACGGCCGAGGTAATCGACCACGCCCTGCACGTCGAGGTTGACCGGCGGTTTCCAGGCGGATGCGGTGTGGCCGCGTCCGTCCCATTCTATTTCCTTCTCGGCCCACGCGACAAGGACGTCACGCTCCTGGCCGTCCGGCTTGGCGCGGAATGCGTAGACATGGGCGTCCCCGCCGGGCTGGAATCGGCCCAGGGCACGCGCACCCGCCAGGCATCGGCCCACGGCGGCCAGGGCCACATAGGCCGGACGCGGCGTCATGTCCAGGCGCAGGAGGCCGAACTGGACCCCGTTAGGCTCGTGATAATGGCCAAGAATGAAGTGGAAATGGCGTCGGGTGCCGGCGAACAGGCTGCTGGCGTAAGACTGCGCCAGCCATTCGGCCTTGAGCCGTTCGAGTCGCGAATCCTGGTCGTACCAAGGCCCCTGTTTGAGATGCGGGGTACCGCGGTCGGCCTCGGTGACCCAGAGAGGTCGTCCGCTCATGGCCTCGCGCGCCGGTTTCCAGAGTTGGGCGTAGGAGTGGGGCCAGTCGTAGGTGTGGATGTTGTAGGTGTCGAAGTAAGGCCAGGTCTCGTTCGCCAGCACACCCGCGGTCTGGGCCGGAGTCGGGGCGGCCGTCGTGACATTCCAGCCGACGATCACCCCGGGATCGCCCGCTTTGAATCCGAGCCACGCCGCCTTCTGCCAGGAACACATCTGATCGACCGTGTGCGCGCCGAACGTGGACACATTCGCCTCGTTCCAAGGTTCCCAGGCCGCAACGCGCCCTTTGAATCGGGCGGCCAATGCGCGGCCGAGGTCGAAAGCATGGCGCAAATCGGGTGCGAAACGCCCGCCTGCACTGGACTCCTCGCGAGCCCAGGACGGGGTGTCGTGAAACACCTGCAGCACCTTCAGACCGGCGGCATGCTGCGCCTCGGCGGCAGTATCGTAAGTCGTGCCCGCCGGCACGAGGGCGCCGGGCTCGGGCTGAATGTCACTCCAGCGAAGTCGGTCGCGAACCCAATTGACGCCGGCGAGCGCGGCCAGGTTCGCGAACCGCTGTTGCCGAGGGGGATCGTTGCGCGCGAACCACGCAGTCGCCGAGTCGACACAGACGGGCGAATCGCCCGGCACGGGAGCGACCAGCCGTCTGATGACCGCCGCAGTCGTCCACAGGATGTTTGTCCGTTCTGGCGCATCGAACTCGATACGATACCAGCCGATGTCCAGATCGCCCGCGGCGATGGGCGTGCGCGCCTGCACCGCTTCTCCGCTCAGAGCGCCCGACCGCAGCACACGGGCCTGATCGTCGAGCAGACGCCAGCCCGTGGCCGTATCGGGCAGCCCTTCGGGCAGCCGCACCTGAACCGTTTCGCCTTCGAGGTAGATGTTGCCAGGATGCTCGGGCAACGGCTTGGGGATCGCCCGTGTCGACGGTGCGTCCGCCGATTCGTCGGCCTGCGGATGGAGGCGGGCGCGGATGACCGCCGGGTTGTCCGTGATGATGCCGTCGACGCCGAGGCGCACGAGCTGGGCGGCCTCGTTGGGGTCGTTGATGGTGTAGACCCAGACGCGCAGTCCGCGCTGGTGCGCGTGCGCGATCGCATCCGCGGTGACTTGGCGATTCCAGACGACCAACTGCGCCCCGAGTTGTTCGACGTCGGCAATGAACTCGGGGCCGAGCACCTTCTCCTGGTCCGTGAGCTTGCGTCCGTTGCGGCTCGAAGGCGGCCCCAACGCGCCCAGGACAAGGTCGGGCGCAACGCGGCGGGCGTCCCGGACGAATCCCCAGTCGAAAGACTGGACCACCAGACTATCGAGCCAACCGCGCTCGCGCAGCAGGCGCACCAAGGCTGGCGCGTCCCCTCCTTTACGTTCGATCAGCGTGACGCCACCCGCCTGAATGGTCTCGATCGACTCGACCAATGTGGGCAGCCGCGTCCCGGCGTACGCGGGAGAGAACCAGCGCCCGGCATCAAGGGACGTGAGTTCGGACGCGTTCCGCGAGGTGACGGCGATTCCCTTCCCGCCCCAGCGGTTGGTGGCGTCCGTGGTCCGGTCGAGTGTCCCGTCGTGGATCACAACAGGCACGCCATCCTTGGCATGGTAATAGTCGAGCTCGACCAAATCGGCGCGCGCGGCCAGCGCGAGGCGGAATGCCGGCAGCGTGTTTTCGGGGGCCTGCTGGCTGAAGCCGCGATGCGCGATCACGAGCGGTCCGCGCTGGGCAATCAGCCGCGCCGCGGGCGAACTGGCGGGCGGGGCGTCTGAGGCGTCGGCAATTGCGTGAAGAAAGAACGGCGCGCCAAACAGGGCCGTCGCAAGGAAGGCGCGCCCCAAACGATCAGGGACAAAAGACTCGATCATGATGTTGTGCTGTCACTCTAGTGATCGAGAGTGAACATGCAAACCAAAGCGCTCTGTCATTGACCACGGGAGGGCATGGCCTGCGCCCGGAGCCGTGCGCGGGTCCGTCCATCGGGGAACGAGCCCGGACAGGCGGTCAGAGCGGCGGGCGAGCGGGATCGAGGGTGACAGGCCGGTACACGCAGACCAATGCCGGGGGGAGATTGAGGAGGACAAGTTCGCTGTCGACTTGCTCGAAGGCATCGGAGGGCGGCTGGCCGTTGAGGACTCGATAGGTAAACTGAATCCAACAACCGCCGGGGTCAAGGATCGCGCGGATGCACGCAGCAAGCCGGGCGACGTTGGGCGCGGCGAAGTTATTGAGTGGCAGGCTGGACACCACGGCGCCGAACCGCTCGCCTGGGAACAACGCATCCAGTTCGAGGGCATCGCCGGGCACGAAGCGCGCCTCGGGAAACCGTTCGCGCAGGACTTCGATCAGGCAGGGCGACTTTTCGACCGCGATCAACCGGCGCGGATCCAGTCCGCGCGCCAACAACGCCTCGGTCACCACGCCCGTGCCCGGACCCAGTTCGAGCACACGCCGCCCGTTATCCACCGAGGCGCACTTCAGACCAACGCCAGCCCTCTGCCCCATGGAGGCTCCGCGTGTTTCTCCGCCCCTTTCTCCCGCGCCTCGCTCCTTGGAACCCTTGACCCCGTCACCGCAGCACAAAAGCTCGCCCTGTCCGGAACGAGTTTCACCGGTCAAGGATTCCAGAGGGAGCCGGCGTGCCATGGCTCGAGCCAGGGCGCGCGAGCTGGGCCACACGGCGCCGATTTGGAGAGGATGCCGGGCGAGTTCGGTGATGAAGGCGCAGAGCGGATGGGTTCGATACGGTTCCCGCGCGGAGGCGCGACTGGTGTCCAGACTTGGCATGTCAACAAACGAATTCGCGGCACTGTATCATTGCGCGAATCGCAGCGCACACTATTTCTCTTGAGCGGGCCCAACGCGGGCGGTCAGGAGAAGGTCTGTTCCCACGCGGTCCCATTCGATGTCCCGCAGCGAGACCACTGTGGGCCAATCGCCAAAGCCCGCTCCCGCCACCGCCTTCCGCCCGGCCGCCTCGCCAAGAACCTTCGGGGCGTAGTAGAAAGCGACGCGCTGAACCAGCCCGGACTCGAAAAGAGACGCATGGAGCTCGCCACCGCCCTCGATCAGCATGGCCGTGACCTCCTCACGACCGAGCTGGCGGAGAATCCAATCGAGATTGAGCTTGGGACGGCAGGCCGATTGGCGCGCGCCCCGATGCCGCGAGCCACGGACACCTCCCCGTTGCTCGATCTCCGGCGCGACGACAACCCTGACCCGCCGAGCCAGAGCGTCCCGGCGACGAACCGGAGCCGTCGGGCCGACGTACACGGTTGTCCAGGCCGCCCAGGGATCGGTGATCAGGCGACAATCCAGAGGGGTCCGCGCGCGGGCATCCAGAACCAGTCGCCGGATCGGTTTGACTGGCGTCGAGCAGGTCCGGGCCCCGACGCCTGTTTGGAGAGTCGCGACGGATCGAATGCCGGCATCGGCCTCGGGTCCATAGCCGGGCCGAGTTGCGCCTCTGGCCGTCAGGCTGGGATCATCCGCCAACACCGTGTTCACGCCCACGAG
>Ga0208939_1002533_pt1 | contig 12696 bp, 10 predicted proteins | sample AD_STIC12_MetaG_FD_184437 | JGI IMG/M metagenome (GOLD analysis project Ga0208939, IMG submission 184437) | Active sludge microbial communities of municipal wastewater-treating anaerobic digesters from USA - AD_STIC12_MetaG (SPAdes) (version 2) | ecosystem: Engineered > Bioreactor > Anaerobic >...
CATCGGATCGATGTACACCGCGTTCGCGTTCCATCCCTGACGCGAGTTCATCGCCCCGACGAAGAGCTTCTTGTTGTACCCGAGCAGATTGGTGTCGAAGACGAAGAAGCCGTAGCGGAGCACCGAGCGCGACGAGAAGACGAAGGGGATGGGGATGAGCGTCCACTTCTCCTCCAGGTCGATGATGACGGCGGCGTGGTCGCCCCGGTGCGCATACCGGATGTCGATGCGCTTGAAGAGCCCCACCGCGTGGAGCTGCTGCAGCAGCCGCTCCGGATCAACGCGCGAAAGCGGCGCCCCCGGCGCGAGGTCCACGCTGTCGAACACCACCGACGCGCGCGTTTTCGCAAGCCCATGGACCGATACCTCGCCCACGGGGAGGTCGCCATGCTGCGCGATGAAGGCGTCGCGCTTCGCGACAAGATCATTTCCCGGCGCGTCGCCACCCTGGGCGGCGGCCGCGATCATCACGACCGCAAGCGCACACAGGAATCGCGCGAGACGCGTCATGACGATGGGGCGCCCGGTCGCAGCCGATCGCGCGCCAGGAAGTAGCCGATCACGAGCACGGAGGCGATGTTGGTGCAGTAGTTGAACATCATCCAGCCCACCCAGCCGAACTTGAGGAGCACGCTGGCCACGTAGCACAGCTCCCCCGTGAGCCACAACGCCAGGAAGAGCGGGTTGATGCCGCGCGCGGTCCGGTCGCGCACGCACTGCCACGCCTGCGGGACGCCGCAGAGGGCGAAGGCGAGCGAACCGATCCAGCCGATGATGTCGGCGGTATGCATTGCGGTGGCGTTATCTGCCGCAACAGTCCTTGTATTTCTTGCCGCTCCCGCAGGGACAGGGATCGGCGCGTTTCACTTCGCGCGTTGATCGGTTTTTTTTCTTTGCCGGCCGTCGCTTCGCCGGTCGATCGGCGGATTTCGTTGCGTTACGCTTTTTCCTTGTTTTCCCTGCGAATGTATCGAACGCGGACGCGAAATACCCGTCAAGCACCTCCGGGTCGTCCATGTCGTACCCTTCGGCCCGCCCCTGCATGACGATCTGCTTCGCCATGCTCCAGCGCGTGCTGTCGCGGGAGCGCTCCACGATGGCGTCCGCGATTTTCAAGGCTGCGCGTGCTATAAGCTTTCCATGGGAGTGGATGCCTTCGTCCTCCATGAAGGAGAAAAAGGCGGCAAGGACCGGCGCGATCGCCCGAAAAAACGGCTCCTCGTTGGGAATCTCGGCGGGAAGAATCTCCAGGCAGCATGTTTCCATCGATTGACGGTCGCATTCCTCGTGTGGGATGGTGTGCGTTCGAAACAGGTGTTCCGCGAATGTCGCAAGGATGGACGGAGCAAGCTCCCTCTGCTCGTCGGACAGTTTCTTGAACCGCTGACTCGCGGAAAAACGGCCATACTGCTGTTTTCCTCGATTGTGGAGCTGTTCAATTTCGTCCCGCAGGGGGTCGTCGTCGTTGTCATCGATATTCACGCTCTCGTACTCTTCGGCGTAATTGAGGCAGGCGATAATTGTCCATGTATTGAATAACAGGACGGGTTCGTTCTTGCGGCGGATGAATGATTTCCTCGGGTTTTCGGGATCGGGTTCTGTTATAATGCTGATGGCGAACGCCATAAGATTCGGTTGACCGGAGAGATCTAAGAGCGTATCGAACATCTGTTCGAAGTCGGTCTGGGATGTGCTCATCTCGGCGATCGGTCCCTCGAAGCGGTCCATGACGCAATCAACCATCGTCTCCGTGACCTCGGGAATGGCGGTATTGTAGGAGCGCATGATATGCCAGGTCAACGTGCTGGCTACGAGCAGGAGCGTGCGTTCGTTGTCGTTCAGGCTTTTCTCGTCGACCGCGGCAAACGCATGGAACAGGTACGGCTGTTTCTCCTCGAATTCCTCGACGATCTGGTCGGTAATAACGGATGGGTCATCGTCGATTCCATCCAATACTTTTTCGATTTGCTTTTTTGTGATCCGTTTCATCGTGCCTGGGCCCCCGCGTGAATTGGACGCCATTTGACGACGCCAACCGGCGAAATCAAACACTTTTCCGCGACGGTCGCCTGCGAGGTTCCGCGTATGTCTTGACATGGATAATCCATCCGGTATGATCCGTACCGGTGATACGGACTGCGGACGCCCATGAGAGAATCAACAAAAACGCTGATGCGCAAACACGGCCGGCGGATCGACCGCGCCCTGCACAACTACCTTTATTTCCGCTGGTACTATCCCTACGTGAAGGCGGCGAGCCTGGCGGTAGGCGCGCTCAAGTTTGTTTCGTGGATTGCGCCCCTGAAGCATGTCGGGCGCGCGGTCTTTAACCGCTACCACAGCAAGGTCCTCTCCGGCGAGGACGCGCGCAGGATCCTCACGCTGAACGAGGACGTCCGCGTGGTCTCCGACGCGAACCGGCGCATCGTGCCCTATCCCTACGCGCACAGCATCATCTTCCAGGACCCCGAGTTCGTCGCGGTGATGGACTGTCCGTGCAAGAAGTCGTACCGCGCGCCGGCTGACACGATCAACTCGTGCATCGTGGTCGGGAGCGGCACCGGGCGGTTCTGGCTGGATACGTGCGCGAAATACAATGCGCGGCGCATCTCGCAGGAGGAGGCGCTCGCGATCGTGCGCCGGTTCCGCGGGATGGGTTACGTGACCCAGGCCTTCTTCAAGGTGGCGACGGGCGGCAGCACGGGCGTTATTTGCAACTGCCACCCGGATTCCTGCGTGAGCCTCAAGGCGACGGCGGAAGCGCGGCGGCTTGATCCGTCCCTCTCGATGAATGCCGAATCCGGCTATGCCGTGCGGCGTGATACATCGACGTGCGTCGCGTGCGGCGCCTGCGCGTCCGCGTGCCATTTCGGGGCTATGGCGATGACGAACGGCGCGCCCGAATATGCCATGGGGCGTTGCATGGGCTGCGGCCTCTGCGTGGAGCGATGTCGGCACGGGGCGATAACGCTCCATCGCGATCCGGGGAAGACGATGCCGCTGGATCTGGATTTGGTGCGTGAGGGGATAGGGCGTTAGGCGCGAGTCACCGTAGGCTCTCTTTCACCCCTTCGCCGGCCTTTTCACCAAATGCTGTAGATGCTCCGGAATGTCCCATCCCTCCGGATTGTCCTGAACCTTCCAGCGCTTGTGGAGCCACAGCCACTGCTCGGGGAACTCGCGGATCCATCCCTCGATGATGCGGTTGATCCGCTCGGTGTTGTGCCGGATGTTTTTGTCCAGGTCGTCGTAGGGCGTTTCCATCTCCATCGGCGGGCCCAGGCGGATGCCGTGGCCTCCCTTGTTGTCCGTGCGGTACATGAGGCCGGGGATGATCGGCGCACCCGTTTCGAACGCGAAGCGCGCGGGCGCCGGCGAGGTCGCGGCGAGCTGCCCGAAGAACTCGCACACGATGGCGCGATGTTTGGCCATGTGCTGGTCCACCACGAGCGTGACCACCACGTTCTTTTTCAGGAGGTCGATGATCTGCTCCTTCGACTTGCGCGGGGGGATGAGGATCACGCCGGTGCGCTCCCGGACCGCGCTTAAGAAATCCTGCAGCGATTTCGACTTGAACTCCTTCACGGCGACGCTTAAGGGAAGACCGCGGATGGCCATGCTGCACCCGGCGAGGTCCACGTTGTCCATGTGCGAGGCGACGAGGATCGCGCCCTTCCCGCGCGCCAGCGCCTGCTCCATATATTCATAGCCCTCGCGGGTGACCGTCTGCTCGCTCACCTCGGGCGTGAGGTGCGGCATGCGCATCACCTCCATGCCCCACATGCACATCGACTCGTAGCACTTGCGTACGATGCGTCGCTGTTCGCGCGGCGAGAGCTCGGCGCCGAAGACGCGCCGCACGTTCTCGCGCGCGATGCCGCGCTTCACCGGAATGAGATAGTAGGCCAGGCGGCCCAGGAAACGCCCGATGGCGAGCGCCGTCGGGAGCGACAGTTTGGAAAACAATCGGCTGAGTAGGAGTACGATGACGCTAACCCTCGTAATGGATGTGCGCGCCGTTTCCTCGCTGCGGCGAGTGGGTGGCGCGCGAAGCCCGATATACGGCACTCCGCCGCGATTTCGTCAAATTAAAAAACGAAATTTCGATAAAACCGTCGTCATCGCGATGAACGGCGTACGGTGCGGCGAACGGTTTTTTTCTTTTCATTTTCCGCATGATCCGCCACTCCTACCTCATGGGTGCTGATATCGGCGACATCGTGTTCGAGCGCGTCCGCGCCTTCATCGAGGCGCATCGCCTCATTGCGCCCGGCGAGCGCGTGCTTCTCGCGCTCTCGGCGGGGAAGGACTCCATGACGCTGTTCGATCTGTTCCTCCGGCTGCGCGATGAGATCGGGTTTTCGTTCAACGTGTTCCATCTCAACCACATGGTACGCGGGGCCGACGCCGACGCGGACGAGGCGTTCGTGCGCGAACTCGCGCAGCGCAATGGCATCGCGTTTCACGGCGCGCGGTTCGACTTCGCGAACGAGCTCTCGCGCGGCGAGTCCTTCGAGGAGCAGGCGCGCCGGGTGCGCTATGCGCTGCTGGACGAGCGCGCCCGCGCGAACGGCTGCGCGCGGATCGCGACCGCGCACAACCGCGACGACCAGGCAGAGACCGTCCTCATGCGCATCCTCGCCGGGACGGGCGTGCACGGGCTGGCGGGGATGGCGCCCGCGCGGGGCGCGATCATCCGGCCGCTGCTGGACGTGGACGCGCGCGAGGCGTACGAGTACCTCCGGGCGCGCGGTATCGAATGGCGCGAGGACGAAAGCAATCGGGACCTGCGGTATCGGCGCAACTATATCCGCCATGCGCTCCTCCCGGAGATCCGTTCGCGCTTCCCGGACGCGGACGCGGCGCTCCTGTCGCTTGCGGCCGTCGCGCGCGAGTACCGCGACATGGCCGACGAGCTCGCCGCGGGGCGTTACGGCGCCGCCGCTCGGCGGGAGGGCGACGCGACGGTCCTTCCCTGCGGGGCGTGGTGCGGGAACCCCGCGCTCTTCCGGCACGTGATCGCCTCCGCGCTGCGCGCGGCCGGGAAGCCCTATGTCACGGCGGGCATCATCGGCGAGATCGAGCGTCGTTTCCGCGCGCCGCGGGCCAACCAGGTCCTCTACCGGGACGCGCGTATCGCGATGGTGAAGCGCCTGCGCGATGGGGCCGCGGCCGTCATCATCACCCCACAAAAAAAAGAGGACGATTGTGCGGCGGCGGGCTATTCCGTTGTCATTGATGCCGCGCGTCTTCCCGCGCGGATCGCGCTCCCCGCGGCCGGCTGCGAGGTCCTGCTTCGGGATGCCTCGTACGAGGAATTCGCGGCCGCAGGCGCGTCGAGCGAGCGGGCATACGTCGCGATCGACGATGCGCACGCCGAGCTTGTACTGCGCAGCCGGCGTCCCGGCGACCGCATCGCGCTGGAGCGTGGATCGAAAAAGATTAAGGATCTGATGATCGAAAATAAACTTGACAATGACGCCAAACGCGTCATACCGCTTCTCGTCGTCGACGGCCATATCGCCGCGTATCTTCCCGGTTTTACGGGTCGCGGGACGAACCGCGTGGCTGCCGGGTTCCGCGTTTCGCCGACGAGCGCCCGCGTCATGGCGCTGGAACGGGAGGGTCCGTCCCGTTTTTTTTGATTGCGTCCCGCGTGGGCGTTATACTATTGCCACGGGCCCACCGGATTCCGCCGAGCGCCAGGCCCGCCCCGTACCACATGTATCAAGGAGCTGTAGATGAATAAGACCGCGAAACAGATCGCCCTGGTCCTTTTGATCGGCGTGCTGGGGATCGCCATCTTTCGTATGGGGAGCATGCCCCGGCAAAACATCGAGAACCTGCAATACAGCGATTTCTACAAGAAGGTGCTCGATAAAAAGATCAAGGGCGTGACCATCATAAACGGCAAGACCATCCAGGGGACCTACCTCAAGGGCGAAACGCCGGTGCATTTCAAGACGCTGGTGCCCTACGAGGACCCCACGCTCCTGAAGCTGCTCATCGACAATAAAATCGAGGTGAAGGGCCAGGAGGAGGAGGACAGCTATATCCTCAAGGGGATCCTCCAGTTTCTGCCGTGGCTCATCTTCTTCGGGCTCATCTGGTTCCTTATCATGCGGCAGATCCAGACGACCGGCAACAAGGCGATGTCCTTCGGCAAAAGCCGCGCCAAGCTCAATCCCGAGACCAAAACGAAGATCACCTTCGCCGACGTGGCGGGCGTGGACGAGGCGAAGGAGGAGCTCAAGGAGATCATCGACTTCCTCAAGGACCCGAAGAAATTCGTGAACATCGGCGCGAAGATCCCCACGGGCGTCCTGCTGATGGGCCCTCCCGGCACGGGGAAAACGCTCCTCGCGCGCGCGATCGCGGGCGAGGCGGGCGTGCCGTTTTTCTCCATCAGCGGCTCCGATTTCGTGGAGATGTTCGTGGGCGTGGGCGCCTCGCGCGTGCGCGACCTGTTCGACCAGGGCAAGAAGAGCGCGCCGTGCATCATCTTCATCGACGAGATCGACGCCGTGGGGCGCCTGCGCGGCGCGGGCCTGGGCGGCGGGCACGACGAGCGCGAGCAGACGCTCAATCAGCTGCTGGTGGAGATGGACGGCTTCGACACCAACGAGGGCGTGATCATCGTGGCCGCGACCAACCGGCCCGATGTGCTGGACCCCGCGCTCCTGCGGCCCGGCCGCTTCGACCGGCAGGTGGTGGTGGACACGCCGGACATCAAGGGGCGCGAGAAGATCCTGGCCGTGCACTCCAAGAAGGTGCCGCTCTCGCGCGAGGTGGACCTTAAGGTGATCGCGCGCGGAACGCCCGGCTTCACCGGCGCCGACCTCGCCAACCTGGTGAACGAGGCCGCGCTCCTGGCGGCGCGGCGCAACAAGAAGCGCGTCTCCATGCTCGAGATGGAGGACGCGAAGGACAAGGTCATGATGGGCCCCGAGCGCCGCTCCATGATCATATCCGACGACGAAAAGCGCGTGATCGCCTACCACGAGGCCGGGCACACCATCCTGGGGATCCTTGCCGGCAATGACCCGGTCCACAAGGTCACGGTGATCCCGCGCGGCCGCGCGCTGGGCCTCACCATGCAGCTTCCCCGGGAGGAGAAGCACATCCATCCCAAGAGCTACTGGCTCAACCAGATCACGATGCTCTTCGGCGGCCACGTGGCCGAATCGATCCAGTTCCAGGACCTCTCCACCGGCTCGAGCAACGACCTCGAGCGCGCCACCGACATCGCGCGCAAGATGGTCTGTGAATGGGGCATGAGCGACCGGATCGGGCCGCTCTCCTTCGGGAAGCGCAACGAGCAGATTTTCCTGGGGCGCGAGATCGCGCAGCACCGCGACTACAGCGAGGAGACCGCGCGTCTCATCGACGACGAGGTGAAGTCGGTCATCACGACCTGCGAGGCGCGGGCGCGCGGCATCATCATGGACAACCGCGACAAGTTCGACGCGATCGCGAAGGGCCTCATCGAGCGGGAGACGCTCAACGCCGACGAGGTGGACGCCATCATGCGCGGCGAGGCGCTCCCGCCGATGGCGGCCAACGGCGCGTCCGAGGAGCCCGCCCCCGCGGAGAGCCCCGCGACCTAGGATCGGGACCGGCCCATGGGAACGCACGACGACCTCGAACGGCTCCTCGCCGATGTCGATGAAAAGACCGACTACGAGATCAGCCGAGACCAGTCGCTCCGGGACAGCGAGCGCCGGGCGCGCCGCGCCGACAGCGCCGTCGAGGGCGGCGAGGGCGACGCCGCCGGCGCGGTGACGGTCGAGGAGTTCGTCGCCCGCTACGGCGAGGACATCGAGTTTTTCAGAAGCGGCATGACGGCCGTCCTGGGCGAGCACCAGCGGATCGACGCCGAGTTCAAGAAGCTCTTCAGCGACAGCCAGATCCCCCGCGATGTCGACGACATCATCAAGAAATACCGCTATACCTACCTGAAGTACCTCGAGAACATCGAGGATCTCGTCAACGAGCATACGCGCTACCTGTCGCCGGACGCGCTCCTGCGCGAGTCAAAGAAAAATTTCCACAAGAAATTCCAGGGATACGAGGACGAGAACCGCCTCGCCTTTCTCTCGCTCAAAGAGATTTTCCTGCGCCTTCGGGAGTTCAACAGCCGCGTCAAGAAGGAGTGGGACGAGCTGGCCAGGAGCATCGAGGTGATCAACCTGTCCTCGTCGGGCCGCGCGTATTACGCGGAGCTGTCGTCCCGGTGCGCCGCCGCCGCCGAGTTCTGCCGGCGCACCGAGACCTTCCTCCACTTCGTGGCCACGGTCCTGTCGCTTGGCCCGGACGACTACTACGCCATCGAAAAGGACATTTACGGAAAGATCCGCTACTTCGAGAATTTCTCGTACCAATACGAGAACCTGTTCCGCCGATCGGCCGATGCGGAGCGCGAGGTCATGCGGAGCCACGATGACGCGCTCCAGCTCGACGATGGACGATACGCCGTGGGCGCCGCCGAAGACGACGAGCCGGCGCCCGTCGAAACGGAGCCGCCCCGTCACGCGCAGATTGAGCGGACGGTCGAGCCGGAACCGGCGCCGTCCCCCGGTCCGCCGGCGCCGCCGCGCTCCAGCTTCGCGCCGGCCGTGGCCTTCACCGTGACGGGCACGCGGACCTGGAACACGCGGGAGCCCTATGTGCTCGCGCTGCGGGTGGACGCGCTCGAGCGCGACTATGTCGATCTGGGATCGTCGTTCTTTTACATCGACTCGCCCGCGGACGAGGCCGCGCTCAAGGCCGCCATCAAGATCGCGATGATCAAGTTCCTGCGCGACCGCTCGCAGAACATCGTCGAGTCGTATCGCGGGTTCGTGCACCACGTTATCCGCGATGCGATCGGCGAGGCGGGGTCGTTCTTCGACCTCTCCGCCGACCGATTGCAGCTCTTTACCTATCATCTGGGGCCCCTCACCACGAGCCGGATCGTGACGGCGGTCTTCCAGGCGCGCGGCATCGGAAGCTGCTACAAGTACGTCGAGGGGTCGGTGGTGAAGCGCTTCCTGCCGGCGGAGTTCATCCGCGAGGCGTCGCTCATGTGGCACGAGCAGTACATCAACACGCTGGAGCTTCCCTTCGACCGGATCCAGGAGTTCGATGAGTTGCGCAAGCTCGTATCGCGCACGTATCACGCCGAGATCCAGCGCGTGCTGGGCATCATCCGGAAGGTCGACGTGGAGTCGAAGCTCGCGAAAAAGACCGACGCCGAGAAGCTCGAGATCTTCCGCGACCGCTGGATGCAGTGGTTCGGCGCCGTCCCCATGGCGGTCTACCGCCGGTTCGTGGAAAAATCCCTCTTACGATAACAGCGAGATCACGCGCTTGCTGCGGATGCCGCGAGCGATCCCGCCAATCTGCGCCGGCTCGCGCACGCGCGCCGCGAGCGTCTCCGCGTCGGCGACCTCCGCCGCGCGCGCCTCGGCCTCCGCGCGCGCGGAGAGGATGAGCTCCATGTCGCGCGCGAGGTCCGTGAACTCGAGGCCCGCGTCGTGGCCGTGCTGACGCAGGCCGATCACCTCGCCGGCGCCGCGCTGGCGGAGGTCCTCCTCGGCGATCGCGAAGCCGTCGTCGGTGCCCACGATGGCGTCGATGCGGCGGCGGCTCTCGTCCGGGATGTCGGCCGGATGCACCAGGATGCAGAAGGACTGGTGCGCGCCCCGTCCCACGCGGCCGCGCAGCTGATGGAGCTGGGCCAGCCCGAACCGCTCCGGGTGCATGATCACCATCACCGTGGCGTTGGGGACGTCTACGCCCACCTCGACCACCGTCGTGGTCACCAGAATGTCGACGGCGCCGGCCGCGAAGTCGCGCATAACGGCGTCCTTCTCGGCGGCCGGGAGGCGTCCGTGCAGGAGCCCGACGCGGCGCGCGGGGAACACCGTGTCGCGCAGCCGGGCGTAGGTATCCTCCGCCGAGGCGAGGTCCATCTTCTCCGACTCGGCGATGAGCGGCAGGACGATGAAGACCTGCCGGCCCTGCGAGACGTACTTCTCCACCGAGCGGTAGATGTCGGCCACGCGCTCCTCGGGGAAGGCGAGGGTGGTCACGGGAACGCGCTCGGCGGGCTTCTCGCGCAGCGACGAGACCTCCAGGTCCCCGTAGAGGGTGAGGGCGAGCGAGCGGGGGATCGGCGTCGCCGTCATCACCAGCAGGTCGGGAAGCGCGCCCTTGTCGCGCAGCGCCGCGCGTTGGTTCACGCCGAAGCGGTGCTGCTCGTCGATGACGATGAGGCCGAGCCGAGCGAAGGAGACGCCATTCTGGATCACGGCGTGCGTGCCGATGACGATGTCGAGTTCGTGCGCGGCGGCAGCGGAGGCGATGGCGCGCTTTTCGGCGCGCGGAAGGCTCCCCGTGAGGAGGGCCGTGCGCACGCCCGGGGGAAGGAGCGCGCGGAAGGTGCGATCGTGCTGCGCGGCCAGCACCTCGGTGGGCGCCATCACGGCCGTCTGCTCGCCGCGTCCCAGCGCGAAAAGCGCGGCGGCGAGCGAGACCACCGTTTTCCCCGATCCCACGTCGCCCTGCAAGAGCCGGTTCATGGGGACGGACCGCTCCATGTCGCGCCTGATCTCGTCGATGGCGGCGGCCTGCGCGTCGGTGAGCGCAAACGGAAGGCCGCGCGCGAACGCGTCGAAGGCGGCGGTGTCGATGGCGCGCGCGGACGCGCCGCGCTCCTCGCGGAGCAGCCGTCGTGAAAGCGCGAGATAGTACTGCAGCAGGAAGAGCTCGTTGAACGAGAGGCGCCGCCGGGCGCGATCGGCGTCCTGGGCCGTGTCGGGGAAGTGCAGAAAGCGGATCGCCTCGGGCAGCGAGATGAGCCCCAGCCGCTCGAGGAGGCCCGCGTCCAGCGGATCGGCGATCTCCCCGATGCAGGCGTCGAGCGCGTTTCGAATGATGCGGCGGAACCCGCGCGAGTCGAGCCCGGCCCCGCGCAGCTTCTCGCTCGAGCGGTATAGCGGCACCACGCGCCCGGTGTTGATGTTCGCGATCGAGCTCTCGTCGTCGAGGAAATCGAACTCCGGGTGGACGATCTGCATGGTCCGGAAGAAATCGATTTTTCCGGAGAAGAGGACGTACTCGCCGGGGCGGAATATCTTTTTGAAATACGGGATGCCGCCGAAGAAGACGCCGGCGAGGCTGCCGGACTCGTCCTCGATGGTCACCGAGAGAAATTTCCGGCCGCGGCCCATGATCGCCGCGTCGGCGATGCGGCCGCCCACCGTCACGGTTTCCCCCGTCCGGCAGTCGGCGATGCGCTTAAATGTCGATCGATCGAGGTAGCGGCGCGGCGAGTGATACAGCAGGTCTTCGACGGTCTCGATCCCCGCCTGGGAGGCGAGCAACGCCGCCTTCGTGGGTCCGATTCCCTTGACGAACTGGACGCTCTGCTCCAGCACGCACCCTTACTCCTCTTCTGCGATAAACCACACCGCGGGCCCGATCTGCACCGACTTTCCCTCGCGGGTCGTAAAGAGGTTCGTCGTGGCGGCGTCCCGCGCGGCGGCGCGCTTCATGCCGGTCCAGCGCTTGATGATCTTGCCGTCATTGCCGAAGACCGTCACCGTGAGGTTCCCGCGCATGCCCGCTCCCGGGAGCACGGCGTCTTTCCGCGGCGCGTTGAAAAAATACGAGAAATAGACCACCAGCCCGATGATCATAAGGATTAAGACGAGGAACATGATGATTTTCGCTTTGATGCTCATGGAGCGCCCCCGGCGTTTCATTTCGAACAACCGGTGCTTTGCTATGGAAGAATCGCGCATCTGTCCATCATTTTATTGGCTGGACGGGAATCGGCGCCGGCGCGTCCGCACGGGGGCCGTGCGACCCTGACTCGAAGACCCGCAGCTGCGGAACGACAGGCCCGTGGCGTCCCGCCCGCCAGTGCAGTGCGGCCGGGAAACCGCTCGGAGCGGCCGTGAACGCACTGTCGATGTCGCGCTCTTCGAATTGGGCCGATCCGCCTACGCGCTCCCGGCAATCGCCCGGCCCATCGCGCCCGCAAGCGGGGCCAGCGCGCTCATGAGCTCGTCGAAGCGATAGGGCCTGAGGGACTGGCCGCCGTCGCACAGGGCCGTCTCCGGGCTGCTGTGCACCTCGATCATGAGGCCGTCGGCCCCCGCGGCCACGGCGGCCAGCGCGAGCGGGCGGATGAGCGTCCACGTCCCCGCCGCGTGCGACGGGTCCACGATCACCGGCAGGTGCGTCTTGGCCTTGAGGATCGGCACCGCCGAGATGTCCAGCGTGTTCCGCGTCTCCGTCTCGAAGGTGCGGATGCCGCGCTCGCAGAGGATCACGTTCATGTTTCCCTCGGAGAGCAGGTACTCGGCCGACATGAGAAATTCCTCGATCGTGACCATCATCCCCCGTTTGAGGAGGACCGGGCGGCCGACGCGTCCAATTTTCCTGAGCAGGGAGAAGTTCTGGCAGTTGCGCGCGCCAATTTGTATGATATCGGCGAGCTCCGCGACGGGGCCGATGTCGTCCGCGTCCAGCACCTCGGTGATGATGGGAAGTCCCACGGCGTCCCCCGCGCGGCGCAGGAGCCGCAGGCCCTCGAGGCCCATTCCCTGGAAGGCATAGGGCGATGTGCGGGGCTTGAAGGCGCCCCCGCGCAGAATGGCGGCGCCCGCGGCGCGGACGCGCTCGGCGGTTTCCATGATCTGCGCCTCG
>Ga0208939_1002534_pt1 | contig 12694 bp, 8 predicted proteins | sample AD_STIC12_MetaG_FD_184437 | JGI IMG/M metagenome (GOLD analysis project Ga0208939, IMG submission 184437) | Active sludge microbial communities of municipal wastewater-treating anaerobic digesters from USA - AD_STIC12_MetaG (SPAdes) (version 2) | ecosystem: Engineered > Bioreactor > Anaerobic >...
GAAATGAAAATTAGTAATAGCCTTGGCAACATCCCGGCATATTTCAAAAAATGTATTGCCCATTATCCCTCTGAAGATAAATCAAATGATTTTATGCCTACCATTACCATTGGAATCGAAGACATTTTCGATAAAGCCTGGGAGTCCGGAGCCGTATTCAAGTTGTTTAATATCGATCCTCGTTATGCTTGGATAGATTCTTGTATTTGGCTAAGATACATTCAATTGACTGATACCTTTGAAGATGACTTGAAGAAACTGCTTGAGGAGATAAAGCTCTATCACCGGTTGGGAATGTATAATACTGTGGTAGCTCGAGAATACCTAGATATGATGATAAGGAGTCTTCAGCAGAACTACATCAAACAGGTCGGAACAGGGGACAGAGGCCACGCAGAAGACATCACCCCTTATACTTATCACTCCGAATCCGTGTTGAGAAAACGGGCACGGGCTATTTATAATGAATTATCGGAGTATATAAAACATCCAAAAAGCAATCCCGTCTGGAGATGCCTTCTGGTGGATGATCATGGTGATGTCCCATTATCAGATTGTCCTAAGGGTTCTCAAACAAGGACTGTTAAAGAAGTATTAAATAGCTTGCTTAATGATCTTGCCCAAAAGAGTATATCAGAAGATGAGTCACTTGCCAAAGTTGACCTTGTAGATCAAGATGGAGAAAATGACAGTTACGTTGACTGCGCATGCAAGGTAATAGAAAAAGCATCAGGAACAAAGGGGTATGAAGCCATCATTTTAGATTACCTTTTAAAGTTTAAAGACCATAAAGGGAAAACTTGTAAAGAGTTTGGCACAGAGCTACTTAAAAAACTTAGGGAGATGAAACACCCACATCGTGGACCTTCCGATCGTTTTTGGATAGTCCCGTTAACAGCTCACAATACTGCTTTTCAGGACGAACTGATAGTTCAGGAAATCCCCCATTATAACGAGGATTGGTATATTGCAGAAGGAGCAGATTTAGTTTTAACACCAAACAAATTCCTTTGGATTCTGCTCAGCACCTTCAAAATCCAACTTGAGGAATCTATTTTTGAGTTTAGGGAAATAGTTGAGTTTTTTGAGAGTCATCCATATATATCCGGTAAACCAAAACAAGAGAAGACAGCCAAAAATGACGATAAGCTGCAAGAATGGGCATCCTACGCACTGGGCAGCTTTGTAAACAGATTTGGCAAGCATACAAGATACATGATGGGAGCTCCGGAATCAGGATTTGGACGTTTAGTCTATAACTACTACCAAGACAATCCTGATCTGCGGTTCTACTATACGAACTTTGTTAATCTCCTTATGCTGATTTCCTCAGGTTCTAAAGCCGATTGGAGGGAAATATATGAGCGCATCACTAGGATAGAGAAAATACTTAAAAGCAAACAGACGAATCATAGCTATGATATCGTTACCGAAACGTTTAATGAAGTAAAGAAAACTCTAAAAACATGGGCAACCTCCACACAGTGATTGGAAGTGATTCAAGATGAAGACAGGCTTATTTTTTGAAACCGATGGCGAACCTATACTTGGCAAAGGACAGGTTTACTTCAGCTATTTGGCACTCAGAAGGAATGAGGAAAACGCTACCAAGGTTTCCCATGATTACCCGATCAACTTGAGAATTACAGAGAATGCGTTGGAGTTTCGTTTCAGGGGCTTTAAGCAAAATGAATATCAAGAATGCTTGGTTTTACGAGTTCCACTTGATCTCAGTCTGCGTCCCGATCTTAGTATTAATCCAATTTTAAGACGAAGAAAAATCGGGTTTGATGTAGGGGATGAGTATTCTTTTGTCAAAAAGCTCGATGACATCAGGACATTTAGAGAATGTGTCTCCTTGAAAGGCAGTAAAACTGAAACACCGATAACACTATACCATCATTTACTTTTGGATTTTCTCTATGATTTTGTCCATTCTAATGTTTTTTCTGTCATCCCTAACTATGGACGTATCAGGGAATTGATTCTTAATGACGTTTTTTTGTATGCGTTGATCTCAAAGTGCGAGTTTCACTACCTATTAAATGAATTCTCCGAAAAGTATAAAAAGGGGAAGGAGGAGACTTTCGAAGCAATGTTATTGGCAAGGCTCCTTTTCTCTGCGGAACAGAAATGGCTGTCCATAATCCATGATGATAGGTTTGGGAAAGTCTTTTCTGTCGACAGCATATGGTTTGATAATATTGAAGATGAGTATGTTGGCGTTCTGTGTCTGAAAAAGAGCCAAACAACCGGCGGATATATAAAAAGAAGGAACTGGATCAAACTTCTAATAGAGGAAGAATCAAAAAATGACTTTAAACAATATTCCCGTTACAATAAGAAGATTTTGTCAGCTTCTGCCAAGTGGCACAACAGCCGGTATATGTTTCGTTCCTCTCTCAATTGTATGAATATGGCTCTTCAGGGTAACACCAGCAAGGCCACCCCACTATCTAAGCTGAAGACCTTACTAAAATTGCCCCCGTTTTTTCCATTCGATATCTGGTTGATTATACTAATTTTGTCATCCTATGATAGTCTGAGCAGTGCGTCTATCTTGGAAGCTATCTTTTACTGGAGTTCTGGAATCATTTCGGCTGTTATCGGTTGTATTGCCGTTTTTTGGATTGAGCGTAATCTGCCTTATAATATGCTTAGGCTTTTTATGCCGCGTCTCATTATCGGATTAGTATCTTCTTGGTTTGTTTTTCTTACATCAAACACGCTGATGGCTTTAATTTATAACATGATCGGTAGTTTTACCTGGTGGCATTGGATCTTGTTTTTTGCTATTGTTGGAGCAGCAGGATGTTCACTACTAATGATGAACCTCAGACACCAAATCTCAAACTACAAGGTCAACAGGAAGCGTGGATATGGGATATTATTAAAGCGAGTTTTGGCGTTGGTAGGAATAGCGTATGTTTACTCAATAATAATCGGTTCAGTACTCACCAGCAGTATTCTACCCACCCTCATACAAAACGAGATTGTGTTGGAACAGCTTAAACCTGCAGTAACTAATCTGATTGCAGAATCACCAGAAACAAAAGTTCAATTATCAGATTCAGATAATAATCTTGAGGAAAACCAAGAAGTTATTGCCGTATGTATGCCATTAATCGGCAAGTTTCTTGTCTTTCCTCGCATTTTGCTGATCACTGCTTTTTCAACGGTGTTTTTTGGAGCTTTTATTGAGTTGCTCGTTCATAACAAACCAATCACTGACGCCTGCACTCCTTCAGACGTATTAAGTGAAGATGTATAGACTTTATTGTCTGAGTGATGTATTGAGTCTCAAAGGCTGTTGCTAAACACCTATCTGAGCATTAAAGTGCATCTTGACCACTCACCTAGCCTCCCTCCCATGCAGGATTCGTATTTTCCGATAGTAATACAGGCAAAAAAGATTATCTTATCCTCAGGACAGATAATCTTGTAACAAAGGAGTACACCATGAAGAACAAGATCATTCTCAGCATCTTGCTTCTGCTGATTGGCACAATGCTCTTGGCAGAAGACTGGCTCACCATCTACAATGATGACCTGTCGTTGGTGCGCAGCACCTTCGACATCGAGATTGAAGCCGGAAGGCAAGAGTACAATTTTGACCAGATCACCTCACGCATCCAGCCCAGCAGCGTGATCGTAACTTCCAAGATCCCGGGCTTTAAGGTAGCAGAACAGAACTATGAATATGACCTGGCAGACCGCATGGCAGTTTTGGGCAAGTATCTGAATAAAGAAATCACCGTTTACATGGAGGATGGCTCAAAAACCAGCGGCTTCCTCAAGTTTTTTGACCACAGCACCTATGGCATCGTGGAGAGCAAAACCGAGCGGTTCATCATGATCGCTGCGGACAAGGTGCAGACGGTGCAATTGGTCAGTTTGCCACCCAATTTCTATGTGCGTCCCACGCTGCATTGGAGCTTGATTTCGCCCAAAAGCGGCCGTGTCCCGATTCAGCTCAGCTATCTCAGTGGCGGCTTCAGTTGGGATGTGACCTACAACACGGTTTGGGATGGCAAGAAGCTGGATTTCAACTCCTGGGTAACGATCAACAACCGCAGTGGCCGAGCCTTTGAAAACGCCAATCTCAAGCTCATCGCAGGCGAAATCAACCGTGTGCGTGAAATCACCATACGGGGTGGCAGATCCAGAGAAGTGAACTTCAAGATGAGCGCAGATTTTGCCGGAGGGGCTCCCTCTTTTGAAGAGAAGGCGTTCCACGATTTTCATATGTATACCCTGGATCAGAAAGTGAGCTTTGCCAACAACCAGACCAAGCAGCTCAGCCTCTACCCCACCATGAATGTAACTGCTGAAGGCAGATATGAATATGAGGTCTTTGATGATGCCGTGAGCAGCATCATCCAGTTTAAAAATACCGAAGAAAACGGCATCGGAGTGCCGCTGCCCAAAGGCGTGATCAAGGTCTACAAACAGGATAGCGATGGAAATATGGAGTTCATCGGCGAAGACAGTATCAATCACACCAGCCGCAATGAAGAGGTGAAGATCAAAACCGGCAAGGCGTTTGACATCGTGGCCAGCACCCTGAGCAAAGACCATAAAGACGTCTCCCGTAACGCGTCTGAGAGCACAATTCAGATCACCATCCGCAACAACAGCAACGAAGAAAAGACCATTGATGTCATCTACCAGATGGACGGCAACGAATGCATCATCAGCTCCGACATCAAGCCCGAAATCGATACCAACAACAAAGCTACTTTCAGCGTGAAAGTTCCCGATAACACGCAAAAAATCTTCAGTTTCCGGGAAAGAACCGAGTATTAATAAAACCATGAAAGATAATCTTGATACATGTATTTGGAGCACTTCGCCCTCGCACTTTGGTGCGGGATTTGGATTTCCTGATAGTAATATGGGTAACAAAGATTATTATATCTCGCAAGACAATTTGATTTGAAATAAAGGAGTATCACATGAAAAACAAGATCTTAGTCAGCATCCTGCTTTTGCTCATGAGTTCAATGCTCTTGGCAGAAGATTGGCTCACCATTTACAACGACGATCTGTCGTTGGTGCGCAGCACTTTTGACATCGACCTCGCCTCCGGCAGGCAGGAGTACAATTTTGACCAGATCACCTCGCGCATTCAGCCCAGCAGCGTGATCGTAACTTCTAAAATACCAGGCTTTAAGGTAGCAGAACAGAATTATGAATATGACCTGGCAGACCGGACAGCGGTTCTGGGCAAATATCTGGATAAAGAAGTGACCGTTTACATGGAGGATGGCTCCAGAACCACCGGCACACTCAAGTTCTATGATCGTAGCACCTACGGCATCACCGAAAGTGGTACCGACCGCTTTATCATGGTTGACGCAGGTAAGGTACAGACGGTGCAGTTGGCCAGTTTGCCTGAAAACTTCTATGTGCGTCCCACACTGCATTGGAGCTTGATTTCTCCCAAAACCGGCAAGGTGCCGATTCAGCTCAGCTACCTCAGTGGCGGCTTCAGTTGGGATGTAACCTACAACACCGTTTGGGATGGGAAAAAGCTGGATTTCAACTCCTGGGTGACCATCAACAACCGCAGCGGCAAAGCCTTTGAAGATGCCAATCTCAAGCTCATCGCAGGCGACATTAACAAGGCACAACAATATACCAGAACCACCTCCAGGTATGAATTGATGTATGAAGAGGCCGCCGCGGCTGATTATGCTGCAGCACCCTCCTTTGAAGAAAAGGCTTTCCACGACTTTCATATGTATACCCTGGATCAGAAAGTGAGCTTTGCCAACAACCAGACCAAGCAGCTTACCCTCTACCCCACCATGAACGTAACTGCTGAAGGCAGATATGAATACAATCTCTGGGGTAGTGGCGTAAAGAGCGTAATCAAGTTTAAAAACACCGAAGCAAACGGCATCGGAGTGCCCCTGCCTAAAGGCGTGATCAAGGTCTACAAGCAGGATACCGACGATAACATGGAATTCATCGGCGAAGACAGCGTCGAGCACACCGGTCGCAATGAAGAGGTCAAGATCAATACCGGTAAGGCGTTTGACATCGTGGCCAGCACCCTGAGCAAAGACCAGACAAATATCTCACGCAACGTCACCGAACGCACCATTCAGGTGACTATCCGCAACAACAGCAGCGAAGAAAAGACCATCGACGTCTTCTATCAATTAGGCGGCAACACACGCATCCTCCGATCCGACATCAAACCCGAAATAGACACCAACAACAAAGCCACTTTCACCGTGAAGGTTCCCAAAGACACCCAGGCAATCTTCAGTTTCCGGGAAAGAACCGAATACTAAAGCCATGAAAGATAATCTCTATACCAATCTCTTAGGGATTCAGCGTGCCATGCTGAAGGTCTTGGGCGAGGTTTCTTCGCTCACCAGTAGTCCCATAGCCGTTGAAGACGCCATCGATGACCATTGGCACCCCAAATGTGACGTGTTTGAGACCTCCACGCATTGGGTGATCGTGATGGAACTCGCAGGCATAGATAAAGATGAGATAAGCATCAAGCTCACAGACGATTACCTGCGCATCAGCGGCACGCGCATCTTCACCACCGATGGCGAACGTGCCAGCTATTACAACATGGAGATCGAGACCGGCAACTTCGACCGCCGTATCCCCTTGCCCGACACACCCATAGAGAAGGACAACCCCAAGGTGCAATACATCAACGGTATGCTCCGGATTGCTTTCCCCTTGGCGCCCATCGTAGAGAGAATTATCCCGATTTCATGAGCTGAATCATACTTCATACTCCTCATACTCCCTGCAGACAATGCTTGACAAGCTCTGCAGGGTTTTTTTTATGTCTTCAAAATACAATCAATAAAGGATGTGAAAAATGAAGATTCTCGTGATCAATTGCGGTAGCTCCTCGCTCAAATATGAGGTCTACCAGATGCCTGAACAGATCAGCTTGGGCAAAGGACAAGTGGAACGCATCGGCCTGGAAAACAGCTTCTTAAACCAGGAATGCGGCGGCGAAACCTTCCATCTGGACAAACCGGCACCCACTCACAAAGAAGCTTTTGAGATGATGATCGATGCGCTGCTCAGTTCAAAATGCAAACTCATCGACTCTCCGGACGAAATTTCCGGCGTCGGACACCGGGTGGTGCATGGCGGCGAAGATTATGCCCGCTCCGTGGTCATCGACGACAAGGTGATCAAAGCCATCGAAGACAACATTGAACTGGCTCCCCTGCACAATCCAGCCAACCTCATTGGCATTAGACAAAGCATGGAAATCTTCAAGGACATCCCGCAAGTGGCCGTCTTTGATACCTCTTTCCACCAAACCATGCCGCCCAGCGCCTATCTCTATGGACTCCCACGCGAACTTTATGACAAATACCGCATCCGCAGATACGGATTTCACGGCACCTCACACCGCTACGTGTCAAACGTGGCTCTGCAACTGATGAAACGCTCCGCCGAAAACACCAATATGATCACCTGTCACTTGGGCAACGGAGCCTCCATCACGGCAATTCAAAAAGGTGTATCTATCGACACTTCAATGGGATTCACTCCCCTTGAAGGGCTGATGATGGGCACGCGCAGCGGTGACCTCGATCCCTCCATCATCTTCTATCTGGAAGAACGCGGCTACAGCATGAAAGAACTCAACATCATGCTCAATAAAAAGAGCGGACTATTGGGGCTTTCCGGAATCTCCAGCGACCTGCGTGATCTGGAAGCCGCCGCTGAAGCCGGAAACGCAAACGCCATCCAAGCCCTCGACACCTATGCCTACCGCATCAGAAGATACATCGGCGCCTATGCTGCAAACCTGGTCAAACTGGATATCATTGTCTTTACTGGAGGCATTGGCGAAAACGGCGTCAAGATGCGCCATAGAATCTGTAACAGACTGGAAAACATCGGCATCCACATCAACCCCGAACTAAACAAGGAAGTGGGCTCACAACCCGGAGTCATCTCCAGAGCCTATTCACCCGTCACGATCTTGGTCATCCCCACCAATGAGGAACTGCAGATTGCGATGGATACGCATGAGCTGGTTTCTGTAAGTTGTTAGTTGGCAGTTGTTAGTTGTTAGCGGCTGTCGCTGGCTGTGAAGATGTGGGTGATTGTGGTGTGGATTCGCATTATTCTGGAGCTCCTTAGTTTTTCCACGAATTACACCAATTACACCAATTAGGGGCTGGCAAACGCTGGCCCTTTCATTTAAACTCAGATAACGCAGTAGATCCTGCGTGCCTCTTGCTGGCTTCCTCCTTGTTTAGCCGCTTGGTATGGTTCCGCGACCGCCCCTTCCTTGCTTACCCACCCGGTGATTACTCGGAGCCACCCGGGAAAAACCCGAGTATCTCCACGGCATCACCCTGCGGGTAAGCAAGAGCCAAGTAAGCGGGAAGGCTCTAAAGATAAACGGACAGCAGATAACTCTACTGTATTATCTGGACTCAATCAGAGCTTTACTGCTGGGGTTTCTCCACGGGTGGCGTATCTTCCGGATTAGCCCTTTGGGCACGTTTTTGGACTGGTAACCAGATCTCAACTACGGATTTCTCGGATTCACCGGCGTAACGTTCGCCATAGAACTCAAACATATCACCCATGGCGGGGATAAAGCCTGAGCTTGCCAGCCATTCGCCAAAGATATACCCGTAAGCCCCGCCGATGTCGTTGATGCTGCCAATATATTCAAAGACAGCATAATAGCCACCGGGAACCTTGTGGATCAATAACTCCTCCGGCATTTCCACCGGCTCCTTGATCTCCATTCCCACAAAATACTTGCTGCCTTTCATGGTCTTGGGATCATAATCCTTTCCAGTATAGTGGATTCCATAGCAGAAGTCGCCAACGGGTTCGGGAATCTTGTCCCTGAGGGAAATGAACTTTGCCCAGATTGCTGCCATGGCCTCGCTATCCATGGCATTTTCAGCTTCCACACCGGCTACGATGAAGGGCTTGCGCTCTTCAAACCTGACTTTCATCGGTTCCTTGGGCTCCGGCTTTTCAGCCTCTTGGGCTGCCAAGGGGGAAAGTGCCACTATCAGCACCATAAGCGTAATAAACCAACGCATAATAAACACTCCTTGAATGAATAAAGATGTTGGGTGCTATGGTAGAAAAGCTGACGATTATGTCAAGGATAAAATTCAGCTAAAGCCTGATGGGAATGATAGTTCCTTGATTCAGCTTGAGGGCGGGCTTGCCGTGGATCATCATCACGATGCCCAGTTCTTTTTGGCAGGAGGGGCAAAGCGGTCGGGAGTGTGTGGCTGCTCCTTTGAGGCCCACAAAGTCGTCTGTGAGCCTGTCGATCATACACTTGATCAGTCTGCCTTTACCGGCTTTGTAGTAGCGGAAAAGCAGGTAGCCGCATTTGCATTGGACGTCTAAGATTTTGGCCAAGGTGTTAGGATTGTGGAGATTTCAGTTGCTCCATCTGTTGTAGGGTGATGTCGATAAAGTATTGTGCATTGCAGCTTTGGAAGGTTTCCAGCGCTTTCTCCAGCTTCTGAAGGGCAGAGTCGTTAAAGCCCTGCTCTACGTCTAACATCGCCAGATTGAACCAAGTGCGTCCCACATCGTCTATGTCATTGACCTGGATGGCGATGCGCATCTGTTCAAAGTAGAGCTTTTCTGCTTTGGCATATTCTCCCTTTTTCTTGGCCACGTTGGCGACGTTGCCCATGGAGTGCGCCTTGCCTTCCATATCCTGCAACTGGTGTTGGATGCGCAGGTTAGCTTGGTAGATAGCCAGGGCTTTGTCGTAGCGTCCGTGTGTGAAATTGATGTCACCCAAGGCGTCGTAGCAGAAGCTCATGCCCACTTTATCGTTGATTTCTTTGGCCAGTTCCAGTGAGCGGCTCACGTATTCTTCGGTCTTATCTATTTGGCCTTCATAATAATACATCTCTCCAATGTCATAGAGAACGATGGAGATTTGCATCTTGTTGCCGATGTATTCGGCGAGCTTGAGGCTTTGTTGATAGAGCTCCAAAGCTTTGGCGTTTTCGCCCATGTTGCGATAGTAGACGCCGAGGTCAAGCAGCACCTTGCTGTAGCCATTGCGGTCTCCGCTTTTGGAGGCGAGATCAAGCGCCTTGTGGTAGTGTTTGAGGGCTTGGACTTTCTTGCCCATCCGGGAGTGGACGATGCCGAGTCCGGCGTGTCCGATGCGCATGGAGACTGGGTCTTTGAGCTGCATGCCTATCTTCAGCTTTTCAGAGTAAAACTCTTTGGCTTCGAGGTAGTCACCCTTATTAGTGTAAAAACTGCCGATGATGCCCGCCAGGGTATTCATAGCCAGGCGGTGTCCATGCTCTTTGAGGCGGTTCCAGAGCGGCAGAGCCTTGCTTTCGATCGCTACCGGATCCATGGTGAAAAGGATGGCTTCGCAGTGGTCAGTATCCACCTTGTCCTTGATCACGGGGTCTTTGATCTGTGCGCTGTATTGATTCAGAAACTCACCCAGTTCGGGATATTGGGCACGGTTGATAAGCAGGCGTGACTTGAGGTAAATCCACTGGTCTTTTTGGGGTTTGTCTGTATGTAGAAGCCTCTCATGCTCTTTGAGGATGGCTTCCGCCTTGTCGTTATCGGCCAACAGCAGATGCAACTGGGCGCAGGTGAGCTCTGCATTGATGGCGGCGGTCTCATCCACGGGAAATTGGGCGATTTGCTGCCACATCCTGAGGCTGAGTTCCAGCGCACCGCTATATAAATAGTGCTGGGCGAGTTTGCCACACCAGCGGGCGATTTCTTCTCTATCCTGAGCCCTGATCCAGTGGTAGGCGATGAGATCCCACACCTGTTCATCCTCGCTGGCTTTGTCGGCGTAAAAGGAGGCTATGTGTCTGTGTATATCCTGCTTTTCGCCAAAGAGGATGCTGCGATAGATGGTTTCAGAAAAGAGGGGATTGACAAAGCCGATAAGCTGCATATCCGTTTCCTCATACTTGAGGATGCCTTTACTGAGGAGGCTTTCGGAGGCGGCAACGGTTCTGGCAAAGTCATACCGTACAAACAGCGGTTCAACCTTGCTGAAATTCACCGGTTTGCCGTAGATGGAAGCGAGGCGGATATATACCTGTTCATCGGGTGGGAGGCTCTCATATTGTGCTTGGAGCAGGTTTTCCAGATCATCTGGGAGCAGCCCTTGGGTTCTCATTTCATCGATGATCTGATGTGTGATGAGGTCGCTGGATGCCGCCCAGTGCTTTTGGATGTGTGAAAGCAGGTCTCGCAGAAAGCGGGGATTGCCATGGCTGATGCTAAAGAGGCGCTGTGAGGCGTGGGAAGTGATATTGGGCACAAAGTGTTTGATGTAAGCCTGAGCAGTCTCCAGGGGCCAGTTGCTCAAGCCAACTTCTCGGATTTCAAATCCTTGCAGAGCCTCAACCTCAATCATCTCCAGCGAGGTGATGATGACTTTATCCTTTTGGTAGAGCTTGTGCCGCACCAATTGCAGGATGAGTTTGCGGCTTTGGAGATCAAAATTGTGATAGTTTCCGACCACTAAGATGCGGCCTTCAGGGTAGAGGTGAATGAGCATTCCCAACACTGTCTGCAGGGCTGCTTCCTGACGTCCGATTGAGCTGGGCAGACCGAAGACCAGTTCCTTGAGCATAGCTTCGTCAAAGACAATGCCCTTGGATTTTGCCCAAGCGGTGATGGTGTCAAACTCATCTCTAAAGTGGATGATGCCCAGTTCCTGGCGCATGCTGTGGAAGAAGATTTCCAACCTGAGCGAGGAATAATGCGGCTCTGCAGCGAACATCTGGAAGGCAGGTTCGCTGTCCCAATAGGGTTTGCAGAGTTTGTAAGCCATGTGGCTCTTGCCTGTGCCGGCGCTGCCATGGATCACGCATAGGAACTCCCTCTCCGAGCTCATCCCTTGCTGCAACTCTGCAAAGGCTTCAGAATCATAAACTAAGGGATCGGAATCATACTCCTGAGCCAGGTTTCCCCATCTGGCAGGTAGCTCACGCACGAGTTTGTAGATGTCCAGAGGTTCTTTGATGCCCTTGAGTGTGGTGCTGCCCAGGTAGTGCGTTTCAAAGCGTCCCACGAGATAGGGAAGCAATTCTTTGGAGAGGCAGACTTCACCGCCGTCGGCATAGTTCATCAGTCGGGCAGCGATATTGACCGCATTGCCGATGATGCCATATTCATAGCGTTTTGGAGCTCCGATGACGCCAAAAAAGGCATTGCTGTAGGTGATGCCCACGGAGATTTCTATGCCCGCTCGTCTGATGCGTGCGATGCGGTAAGCCACGGTGAAAGCACGGAAGATGTCGTTTCCATAGACAAAGGGCACGCCGAAGGTCACCAAGATGACGTAACCCTTGTCAGTATAGTCTATTTTATTGATCACACCCATGTTTTTGATCACGGTGGATTGCACCTTTCGATACACAGTTTGGTAGTCTTCCGGGGTGATGTCCTCACTTTGGCTGGGCACCAGTTTGATGAAGAGGACGGTGGCGTTTCTCAGTTCGGCGGGATTGCTCTGCAAGCTGAGTTTGCGGATGATGTCCTGCGGCAAAAACAGGTTAGCCGATCTCGAGGTGGGCAGCTTCTGAGGCTCAAGCAGCTCTTTGGTGAGCGGAATCTGACAGGCAGGGCCCAGGAGCTCATCTGCCTTCGCCTTTTCTGCCAGCTCATACACGGCTTTCAGTGCCGGAGAAGTGAGATAGTAATC
>Ga0208939_1002536_pt1 | contig 12692 bp, 4 predicted proteins | sample AD_STIC12_MetaG_FD_184437 | JGI IMG/M metagenome (GOLD analysis project Ga0208939, IMG submission 184437) | Active sludge microbial communities of municipal wastewater-treating anaerobic digesters from USA - AD_STIC12_MetaG (SPAdes) (version 2) | ecosystem: Engineered > Bioreactor > Anaerobic >...
GTTTGGGGAGGATTCGGCGATGTGTATTTGGGAAGCACATGCTCAATGACTTCTGCTACGATGTCGAACTCTGGAATCTTCAGATCAGATACCAGAAATCGACGCACTTCGTCATGGTATGCTATCTCGGCTTTTACAGTTGGCAATTGGGAGTCAACTGGCGTTTTCGCCGGTAGATAGGCGTTTGGTTTGTCGTCATCATCAAATGGCCTTACGTGGGAGCCATCTTGTAATCGTATAAAGGGCTTCTTTCTTAGTGGACCATCAGCATCGTAATAGTTGCCCGATCCTTTTTTCCATAGGGCCTTTTGGTTCGGAAGCTGGGCATAGAATCCAATCAACCACTGATCAGATTGATCGTTAAAAAAAGCATGATCCACCTTACGCGCAAAACCGTCCGGTGTCACTTCTTCGATTTTCAACTCTTCCCGGAGATATTTCCAAACCTCATGTCGTCCTCTTTCAGTTATGTCGGCGTGAATCCATTTAAGTTCCTTTTGAAAAAGAAGATTAAGCTGATCTTGCCGGAGTAATTTTCTCAACCACTCGGCACTTGCGAGTTTCGCATTTTGCGCTGAGACGAAGCTGCCATCATCTGCGGGGAGCAGTTCCTTGGTCTCAAGAGCCTTACGAACAGCAGCAGAGATTGGATAAAACATGCCATCTTCTGGAAAATCATCCGGTCTTATGGGTAGAGCTTCAAGCAGAGAGACACTCAATAGACCAAGGTCCTTGAGCTGCGGCAACACATCAGCCATAAGACACGCAGTCTCGCAAACCAATGTCGCGTTCCAATCGTCCTCTTTCTGAATATTGTCCCTTGCTGGTGTGGTCTTGTATGGTCCTTGGATCAAGAATCCGAATCGGGTTTCCTTGTCAGTCGGGAAGAAGACCACAAGTGGTGAATCCTTTATTCTTACCACCTCTTCCCGTTGTTCCCTCTCGTTCTCTTGAAGGCGAAAGCCGATTTCGACTCGGGTGTACTCACTTTGGGGAACCGGGACAGGTCTTTCAAACACCAACCAAGTCTCCTCCTGGTCTTTTCCATTATTCTGCCCGATAACAACAACTTCCTTAGCTTTGCCTTTCGTTCTCTTTTCTTTTAGATACTGCCCTGTCTCTCCACTGAAATGTGAAACCCACTCGATTTCGCTGATATGCTGTAAGAATAGGAGCACACGCGGACCAAGCTGTCGGAGTTTGGCTGAAATGAGCTGTGAAGCCTTTTCTCTTGAAAGGTCTGGGTGATCAAAGGGGAAAATGAACAGTGTTTCACCATCTTCTCGGCAGGGGCATGGCTCCGTGGCCTTGGGGCGAATGTACCGCTCTATTACGAAATGTTCTGTCCCGGAATGGATTTGCGGGGTCGCAGTGAACGCGTATACCGATTTGAAACCGATTCCGAATTTACCTATTTGGGTAATATCTCCGACCTTGGTGCCTCGCAGGACATCAGATATTCCTTTGACGTCGTCCTCATTGAAAGGCTGGCCAAAGTGTCTGAATTCCAACCTGTCCTCAAACAAAGCGAATTTTACACTGCTGGGCATATTGTTCTTGGGATCATCGCAATGGCGTCTGCGTAAGGCATCTTCCGCGTTCTGCAGCAACTCGTAAATGAAATGAGAGCGGTCACTGTAGATTTGCTCGGAAATTAGCCGCCCAATGTCATCAAACTCTTCGCCTCGGCGACGGATATTGTCCCTGGTTATTTGATCGTAATCACTCGGCATGAGGCGCATCTCCAACGATCTTAATCACTCCATATGCCACCGGCTCCGCTGTTATTTCAGCCCTTTCCATGGCGATGTCCAAATCCTGAATGCGCCGGGCGTAGTCCGCCTCAGCCGCAGAGATTTGAGACTGGCGCATTTTCTGAATCTTTTCGTTGCTGGCCTGGTTAAGCTGTTCCTCAAGAAGCGCTATCCGCGCCCGATGACTTGTTGTAAGGCTTTCCCGGCGAAACTCTGCCAATTCCTGCGTTCTTCGCCTATGTTTTACCCGTGCATCGGACCAGAGACTGTAGTGTTGACCGTCTAAGGCATCCCAGCAAGCCGGATCGGCTTCTTTCGGATCATCGACAGGGAGGTCAGTTGCCTTTTCAAGAAGACGGCTAAGATGTAATGTGACCGCTTCAGTGGAAGCAACTGGCCGCAGGACCAGATCTTCCTTGATCCCGTGAAACCGCCATTGATAAATGGCAAACTCGTATCGACCTGGGAGAACGTCGCTGGACTGAGCCTTGAGTGTAGCGACCACTCGTTTTTTCATATTGAACGAAGTCGCGGCCTGTCGGACCAAGGGATGTAGTGGCATAATGAATGCCGCCTCGGGATGTTCCATCGCGCAGTCGGATTCGAAGGTCACGAGAAGATGGGGATTACCCGCTTTCAGCCAGTTTTCCCACTCGCGGTAGGCAGTGGTGTTTTGCCTGGAAAGCTGCTGATAATCGCGTAGTAGGATACTCCGGGCTTCTTGCGATAAACGAAGTGTTTTGAGAGGCCTTTCACCGAGGATAAATTCCTGTTCTTTTCCACAAGCCCTCTGCAAATAGAGAGTGACGATCCTTCGTATGGATGCCGAGGATAACCAGAAGCTCGAAGCATCCTCGATTTCTTTCCTCATCCGGTCTTCGGGCAGCAGGATACCGAATAGCTCCATTTGCCGCTGCTCGAGTTCCTCTTGTTCTTGTATCAGGCGAATCTTGTTATCCGACAACTGCTGCAGCTTCGCCCGACGCTCATCTTCATTCAAGGTATAGTTTTCAGCGATATCACGAATTTCTCTCGTAATCTCTCCGAGAATCTCCTCGCTGCCGCCCAAAGCGCTGTTGAACACTCCTATGCGCAGAAGGCAACGTTCGTAGATATCGGCATCGACGGTGCCCGGCGTAATCAGGTTGATTATGGCAACGCTTTCGCTTTTCTGTCCGTTCCGGTCGATACGGCCAATGCGTTGCTCCACGCGCATCGGATTCCAGGGTAAATCGTAGTTCACAATGCAATCACAGAACTGATAGTCCAGACCCTCGCAGCCAATTTCCGAGAACAACAGGACATCCAAGCTATCCGTATCGTCTCGATGCTTCTCGAAGCGACCACGGAGATCAACACGTTCTTCATCCGGTGTTCCGCCGTGTATCATCCCGACGCGAAAGCCATCCTCATTGAGATGGCGATAAAGGTAATTGAGCGTGTGCCTGAAGCTGCTAAACAGCATCACCTTGTTATTGGGCAGCTTCTGCTTGTTCCGGATGGTGGCGCGTAGTGCCTCAAGTTTCGGATCGTCGGGGTCGAGTAATCGCGCACTCTCAAGAATTGATTGGATTTGCGATTGTATTGTCTCGACTGTCTCGCCTTGCGGAACAGCCGCGGTGTTATCGGCTTCCTCCCAGGACAGCTCATCAAGATGGCGTTTCAGAATATCCTCAAGAAAAGGCACAAGTCCGAAAAGGCAACTCGCGGCTTGGCGTCTGATCGTGGTCATCATGAATTTGACATTGATATCTCCGTGAAGCCGGTCGAATATCTCGGCCTGAACCCTGAGAAGTTCGTCATGCAGACGCTGCTGGGCGGGCGTGAAGGAAACGACCACCGTCTCAGGCTTCCGTATCGTGAAATCGCCTATGTCCCTGCGGCGGGTCCTATTGATAACCCCTGCGAATGTGTGCATGGCTTCCATGTCCGTAATGATCTGGACACGTTCTTCACTTGTGACGTCGCCTTCGGGTAGTCTGGAACGTATTCGGATAAAATTCGGATTGTGACGGAGGATAGCCTGGCCCCAAGCCGTGGCCGCAGCTTGGTCAAGGGCCTCACTTGTCCGGGCTTGCCATTCCGGCTCTTGAGCCCGTGCAAGCGATATCGCTTGGTTAATGTAAGGGTTTGGTTCCGCCATGTGCGCAAAACTCTCCTGATCGATGATCAAATCGGGACGGAGTGTATTGAGGAGGACGAAAAGGTCGTTACTTCCAAGCTGGATCGGAGTCGCAGTTAAGAAGATGACGGCCTCAGCGTGGTCACAGAAAAAGCGCACAGCTTTGTGGCTGAATGTATCTTGATTGCGTATGTGGTGCGCCTCGTCGACAATGACGAGATCGAACCGAGGCGGTGGGTCGAGGTCAAGCAGCCCCTTCTTGCGTTTTCGCTTGCCGTCAGGTCCTGAACCATAGAGCAAAACTTCATCGAACAAGGAATAGGGAACAATCAACCTCTGGTGTTGCTCGGGCCAGACGCCTTCAAGGTCCATCTCGTTTATGCAGTAACGCAGGGTGCCACCATCGAGATGTGTGAAACGTTCCTCGAAGCGCTTCATCTCGTTCATCCATTTGCGCTCGGTCACCAACGGGCGAGGGCACACGATGAGTACTGACCGGATATCACGTCTTGCCTGCAATTCGCGGAGAATAAGCCCTGCCTCGATGGTCTTGCCGACGCCAACACCGTCGGCGATCAGTAATCGAGGCCGATCCGACCTGATGAACCTCAGCACGGGCCGAAATTGATACGGAATGAAATCCACACGGGCGGCGTTGAGCGAATAAAGTGTAGATAGGCCGGGATATCTGATTTGCAGCGCAGTCAGGTAGGCGTGGAACTGATCACAGGGGAAAAACTCGGTTTCGTCATCGGAAATATCTTCTGGCTTTAACTGAGACGCATAGTAGGTCTGGGTTTCACCATTCACGAAGACCTTGAAGCGATTTTCCGGTTTGCCCAACAGGACGGAAATCACAGCACCGCGAATACTTGGATCAGACCGAACACATACAATCTGCCCCAGTTCAAATTCGGCACCATTTTCGTTGGGCGTCAGAGAGGATTTAAGGGCAGCGGCATCGGTTTTCTCAGGCGATTCCGTCTCTGTAGAGAGAAGCGCCGTCTTTAAGGATCGCACCTCTTGTATCAGTGTTTCATTCGCCGCGATGACCACAGCAAAACGCTGGAGTGTGTCCAGGTCGCGGTATATATCATCAAGAGGAAAGCCCTCGGTGGTCGCGTGTGCCCACCGGTTTCGGATAGTCTGCATCTCCTTGACGAAATGACGTGACTCCGATGTCAGGCCGAGCTTGTTGGAAGTCTGGTACCAATTCTGATCGAGCACTCGAAGCAGCGCGGCGAGGTCCAGAGCACCGAGGGAGGCTATGCCCCGTTGTTCCATCCGCCGCCGCTGTTGGAACGACAAATTGTTCACGACGGCCTGATTCCACCAATCCTCGAAAAGGGGCGGCAGTTCCCTCTCAAGGAACAGGGCAAGGTACTTAGCCACCTCACTCAAAAGCCTCGAAAGAGTGGCTTGGGTATTTTGGTCATCAAGAAAGCCTGCCATATGCGATTCCTATCTCAAGATCCCATGGAGGATGGTGCTTCCGCTGTTCCCAGTTCGCGAGTCAAGCCATCGAGCTCTTCCTTAGCTTTTTGAAGTATCAACGCCGCGCATTCCATGCAGTAGTTGTTCTTCGACATGTTCTCCTTGATGACCAGACACTTGTCGCCCTGGCAGATAACGTGCTCCTGGTTCCGCGAGCAGTGTCTCCGCCGTTGAGCGGTTTCGAAGCAGGCGGACACGAGAAGGCGCTTCAACTTGGGCATCGGTCATCTCCTTGAAAGGCGATCCTGGATTTGGGCCTGAACATCGTCCCCAATCTGGTCGATCTGTCCCAGAACCTCCTCCAGCCGTTCCAACGGAATTTCACCGCGGGTTCCGCCGTCCGCCTCGAGCCGCTCGTTGACGGCTCCGTTCACGATCATGATGACAGCCGCGTAGTTATTGGCGCTTCGCAGCTCAGGGTATGCCAGGACGATGTTGCGGCCGTTGATGGACGCGCCGAGGGCGTTCAGAATGCGGCTGGCCAGTGCCCGGGAGCGCTCGTTGAGCCTTCGGCGGGCTTCCTGGCGACGACGCTGGGGCGTGACCGGTATCTCCCGTGGCTCCATGCTCTCGCGAGTCCGAGCCTGGATGAGGCGCTGGCGAAGATTTTCGCGGGAAAGCCCGAGGGCCTCAGGGTCAAGGCCGCGTCTCCGAAACTCCTGGACGAGGTCGTCGATCACAGCGTCATCCATCGGGTCGAGGTATTCCTGCTCGATGAAGTGGCTGATGATCTCGTTCTGCACCACCATGTCCGGCGTCAGGCGTCGCCGGCGGCCCGGCTCATCGGCCGGAGGCCGCTCGTCGCCAGCTTCAAGCCAGCCTTGGATGAGTTCCTGGTCCTCCTGGTCGATCCGCCGGAAATCCTCCCAATGACGGTCGATGTTCAGCCCCACGTGGGAGACCGCCACGCCCCGGTTGTCCGGGTGTTGGGGATTGTTCTGGTGGATCACCCGCATGACCCTTCCGATGAACTGGACATAGGGCGACAGCGACCGGAAGGGCTGGAAGATGGCGGCCACGCTCAGATTCGGATGGTCAAACCCCTCGCCGAGCATCCGGACCTGAACGATGCAATCGATCCGGCCTCGACGCAGGTCCTGGAGCACGTCCTCAATTTCCTCCGCCGGCATGTTGCTGTGGATTTCACGCGCCTGCAGACCGCGCTCGGCGTAAAGGGACCGCACCTGGCGGGCGTGATCCACCGAACATGCGACCGCGATCAGTTGATGGAATGTGCCAGTTTCCCGGAGGTGTTGAAGCCACTGGATGCTGGCATCCACGATGGAGCGGTTGCACTCGGGCGCGAGGGCCACACCCCGACTGAACCATTCCTCGTCCCGGAGTTGAAGTACCTCCTCGAGGGAGTGCTGCCTGGCATCCCCGCGATAGGTGAAGGATATCTCCTGGGGAGCGACGTTCACGGCGGTTATTTGCTTGATGTATCCTCGCACCATTGCGGTCCGGAATGGGTAGGCATAGACCCGCTCACCAGCGATCTCGCGTCCGTCGCCCCTGAAGGGAGTGGCAGTGAGGCTGACGACCTTGGCGTTTGGGAACCGCTCGAAAACCCGTTCCCAACTTCTGGCCACGTTGTGGTGCCCCTCGTCGACCAGGATCAGGTCGAAGAAATCATTCGATAAGGCAGGAAGCCATCGGTCGGCCCGGCTGGCCAATTGCTGGATGTTGGTAACCACGATGTGCGAGCTCTCGCAGTCGTGGATGTTTGCATCCTGGCCGTCCAAGACGGCCGTGAAGGGACCATGGCTCACATCGGTCAGAACACGCGTGGAGGTCCAGAAACACTCACGTCCTGCGACATCGAAGGCGGTGAAGATGCCCCGCCGAATCTCAAGGTTCGGCGCGATCACCAGTACCCGACCCTGGGCGGTCTCAAAAGGCAGCAGCGCCATGAGGCCAGTCTTACCGCAGCCCACCGGAATTTGGAGGATGGCGTGTTCCGAGCTGTTCCGGAAGTGCTGACGCGTGCGAAACCATCCCTCGACCTGGGGATCGCGCAGGTTCGGGTTGCCCTGAATATGGGGCCTCGCGTTATTGAAGAATCTGGCTATTTCCTCGTTGGTCATTCTTTTTCCGTCCAGTCCTTGCAAAGGACTTCTGCTTGCTCCAAGACAAGCTCGGTAGCACGAGCCTGCATGTCCGGCGGATAGCCGTATTTTCGAAGAATGCGCTTGATGATCACCCGCATCTGGGCCCGGACGTTTTCTCGGACGGTCCAGTCGATGGTAATGCTGTTCCGCACCGCCTTGACGAGCTCTTGAGCAATCAGTCGTAGTGTCTCATCGCCGAGGACGGCCACTGCGCTATCGTTAACCTCCAGCGCGTCGTAGAAGGCTACCTCGTCATCCGTAAGCCCCAGTTTCTCACCTCGCTGGTTGGCCTCGCGCAGGTCCTTCGCCAATGCGATCAATTCTTCGATCACCTGTGCCGTTTCAATGGCCCGGTTTTGGTATTTCTTAATCGCATTCTCAAGAAGCTCTGCAAACGACCGGGCCTGCACCAAGTTCTTTCGCCCGCGTGCCTTGATCTCGCCTTCGAGAAGCTTGCGCAGCATTTCGACAGCCAAGTTCCTTTGCGGCATGCCACGCACTTCCGCCAGGAACTCATCGGACAAGATCGAGATATCCGGCTTCTTCAGCCCGGCGGCCGCGAAGATGTCGATGACCTCATCGGAAGACACCGCCTTCGAGACGATCTGCCGGATGGCAAGTTCTATCTCTTCAGGGCTGCGGCGGCCGTCGCCCGTGCTCTTCGTCAGCACGGTCCTCACCGCCTGGAAGAAGGCCACGTCGTCCCGAATCTCCAGCGCCTTCTCATGTGGAACGGCCAGCGCAAACGCCTTTGACAACTCGCCAACCGCCTTCACCAGCCGGTTCTTGCCGTCATCCTGGGCCAGCACGTGTTCCTGCGCCGCCGGGAGCACCGAAAGCCTTTCCTGAGGCCCGCCGGTTTTCCAAGGCGACCAGTCGAAACCGTGGAAAATGCCGCAGCAGACCTCGTACCGCTCCAGCATGATAGCCACAGCCTCTTCCTGGTCGATGGCTGTTTGGCCCTTGCCGCCGCTCTCGGTGTAGTTGGCCAGAGCGTATTTGAGCTGGTCAGCGAGGCCAAGGTAATCCACCACAAGACCGCCAGGCTTGTCCTTGAAGACGCGGTTCACCCGCGCGATTGCCTGCATCAGCCCGTGGCCGCGCATTGGCTTGTCCACGTACATCGTGTGGAGGCACGGCACGTCGAACCCTGTCAACCACATGTCGCGGACAATCACCACCTTGAACGGTTCCTTCGGGTCCTTGAAACGCTTTGCCAATTCCTCGCGGCGAGGCTTGTTGCGTATGTGTGACTGCCAATCGGCAGGGTCGGAGGCCGAACCCGTCATCACGATCTTGAGGATTCCAGCACTGTCATCATCATGGTGCCAGTCTGGACGGATCTCCGTAATGGCTTTGTAGAGTTCGACGCAAATGCGGCGGCTCATGCAGACGATCATCGCCTTGCCGTCCATCGCCTCCAGACGTCGCTCGAAGTGCTTTACCAAGTCCTCGGCGATTAGCTTCAATCGCTTCTCCGTGCCGACCAGGGCCTCGAGCTGTGCCCACTTGGTCTTCAGCCGCTCCTTGTGCTCGACCTCTTCGCCCTCGGTGGCCTCCTCGAACTCCTCGTCCAACAGGGGTCGGGCGGTTTCGTCGAGTTCCAACCTTGCAAGTCGGCTCTCGTAGTAGATAGGTACTGTTGCTCCGTCCTTCACTGCCCGCTCGATGTCGTAGATGCTGACGTAGTTGCCGAAGACCGCGCGGGTGTTCTTGTCGGTCAATTCGATAGGGGTGCCGGTAAACCCGATGAAGGAGGCGTTCGGCAACGCCTCGCGCATATGCCGGGCAAAGCCGTCGATGAAATCGTATTGGCTGCGATGCGCTTCGTCAGCGATCACGACTATATTACGGCGGTCCGATAGCAGCGGGTGTTGATCCTCGCTGTCGGTCGGGAAGAACTTGTGAACCGTCGTGAAAACGACTCCGCCGGATGCGGTCGTCAGCAACTCCCGCAGGTTCGCCCTGCTCTGAGCCTGCATGGGCTGCTGGCGAAGTAATTCGTGACAGCGCGCGAATATGCCGTAAAGCTGGTCGTCCAAGTCATTTCGGTCGGTGATCACTACCAGCGTCGGGTTCTCCATCGCCGGATGCAGCACGACCCGCCCGGCGTAGAACGCCATTGTCAAGCTCTTGCCCGACCCCTGCGTATGCCATACCACACCGACACGGCGGTCACCGGGCTTGGCGTCTTTCTGGCTCTTGGAAAAATAGGTCCCTTCGCCCTCTCGCACCTGCCAAGGGGAAGTGGGAGGCACGCAGGCGCGAATCGTCTCCTGCACCGCCACATTCACGGCGTGGTATTGGTGATACCCAGCCATCTTCTTGACCAATACACCACCGCCAACATCCTCGAACACAATGAAGTGCCGGATCAGGTCCAGGAACCGTCGCTTCTCAAACACGCCCTCAATCACGACCTGAAGCTGAGGTAGCCGGTTGTCTGCCAGTTCTTCGCCTTCAATAGTCCGCCAGGGCATGAACCACTCGCGGTCGGCCGTAAGCGTACCGATCCGCGCCAGCACACCGTCCGAGATCACCATCGCCTCGTTGAACGAGAACAGCGACGGAATCTGTATCTTGTAGGTCTGAAGCTGATTGAAGGCCGACCAGATGGTGGCGTTTTCGGTGGCGGCATTTTTAAGTTCCATCACCGCCATTGGCAAGCCGTTGATGAACAGCACCACGTCAGGCCGGCGTTCGTGCTGGTTCTCGACCACGGTGAACTGATTGACCGCCAGGAATTCGTTGTTCTCCGGCTCATCGTAATCGAGCACGCGGACGAGATCGCCGCCAATCGATCCGTCGGCCCGCAGGTATTCGACCGGTACTCCCTCGACCATGTACTTGTGAATCACATGGTTACTCGCCACCAACGACGGCGAGTCCGGCCGGCTCAGTTTACGGAAGGCTTCCTCCACTGCATCAAATGGCACTGCCGGGTTCAGCCGTTGAAGCGCTTGGCGCACACGTTGTTCGAGAATTACTTGTCCGTAGTTCTCTCGTTCCGCGGCAAGCTCACCCGGAGCGATCTCCAACCCAGAAAAGACTTGGTAACCCAATCTCTCCAACCAACCCAGTGCCGCTTGCTCAATAACTGATTCAGTAAATGGGTTCTCACTCATATATTTCTGCCCCCCGTCTCCCCGGAAAGTCGTCCCCAAACATCCCGGTAGTCACGGCCCGACATTGCCGTTCCTCTGGGGGCAAGCCGTCCCCAGTCGCTGTCACTTAGGGTTCTCAAGAAGTCACGAGCTACACCGACAGTCTGATTGCCCGCCGGGATGCCCGTCCTCCGCTCAAATTCATTGCCCATCGGTTCGGCAATACTTCTCGGGACACTATTCATGCGCATAAGCACCGCCGCCTCGGTCTTGACGCCGTGATAAATCATGGCGGGCAAGCTGTTGATCCGGCGTTTTTCGTCAGCGGAAAGCTGATCGAAGTCAATGCCGCTTATCTTGCACAATGCCGAAAGACCCCATGGACCATTGTTCGTCAAATCTCGGTAGATTGCCTTGCACGTGCTCGTAATCGCCTCGGTGCCGGTCTTATTACTGAAGAACTCCGTCGCTATGTCCTGGATGGAGCGCCCGTCCACCCAAGCACGAGTGATGTTGGCGATATGCTGATGCGTCAACCCCTCTGAACTGATCTCTGATAGCTTGATTTCCGGGATACGCATCATGATGCCGATCAGGTTTGGAAGAGGAGACGTAACCGCATCTCCGAATATGCTCGTTGGCTCCCAATCCGCAGGTGTTAACTTTCTCTGCATCTGATTGAGACCTGCAAGTGCTGCGGCAACGCCTTCCGGGGCAAAGCCTGTCGCATCGGCCAAGGCCGCCGGGCCCGGATTGGCCGCTAACTTCCGGGCGTAGTCCCCCGTGGCTTGTAGGAGGGCTTGTGCCTTTTGCCTCGCGCTCCTGTCTGAACGCTCCTGCAGTATTCCGAAGCCGTAGGTGTTTCGAAGTAGCTGCTCTGTTTCGGCCAGCACAGAATCAAGGTTCTTCTTTTCATTCCAGAGGTGCGCTACGTAGCAACGGAAGTCCGACCATTGCTCGTTCTGAATAACCGAGGAAAGCTGGCCAAGCATGCCAAGGCGCTCTACTTCATCCAGTAATCCAATGAGGCGGGAGATCAATGCCCCCGTCGTCCTGCTAACGAACTGCTGATTACCGGTCGGATCACTGCCCGCCGCTAATCCCACAATACCAACACTTTCCTGATTCACTCGCCCTGCGCGTCCTGCAAGGTTCCAGAATGTTCTTGGGCTCATTTCCTTCCCATAGGGATACTTCCGCGTGGCTAAGAACACTGACGCGACGGGGAAGTTGATGCCATGGATGAGTGTCGTCGTCGTGCAAAGGACTCGCAAGGCTCCGATTTCGGTAAGCCATTCCATGAGCGTTCGGGTTTCGTCGGAAAGCCCCGTATGGTGAACGCCTACGCCATGCCCGAGCATCTGAATAAGTTCGAATTGTGAACTGATTTCGGTCTGCAGGAATCGCTGGACCAAGGCGACTTCCGGTGGAATATCGTCAAGAGGTGCGAGGCTGTTTCGCACAACTCGCGCCACAGACCACACATGATCAATCTTCTGGGCAACAGCGATGCTGGTCCCCCGTTCCGAGAACACCTTTGCCATAGCCCCGGCCTGGACGGACACTCCCTTTGCTTTTGAGAAGGGAATATCCAAGGGTTTGACGGCCCCGACCTGATGCTGTCCGCGGAGATGAATGGTCTTCGGAGTTGTGGTCAGAGTTTCGTATTGCAGCCTCCATCCCCCGCGAGTCGAACTGTCCCCTACGGCATGGAATAGGCCGACGGCTCGTTCATTTGGTTGCCAAGGTGACGTTCCAATGCTTATCGTCTTACCCGCATCAGCGCCGAGCCATCTCGCCAAATCACCTGCATTTGGTACAAAAGGCATCAACAAGAGGAAGTTGGCTCGGTCACATTCCCGCTTGATGGTGGCCAGTAGCAATTCGATCCTCAGCCCACGTTCCTCGTCTTCGATGCTGTGCGCCTCGTCCATTACCACCAGAGCCAGTGGACGAGCCACCTTCTTGTTCCGAATAACAAGGTGCAGCTTTTCCGGTGTGGAAACAAGAATGTGAAAGGGCACGACTTCGCTTTGGGCGGAAAGCATCGCTTCCTCGAACGCGTCTATCTCTATAGCACCGGTCAACTGCTCAACCAGGATATCCAAAG
>Ga0208939_1002555_pt1 | contig 12618 bp, 13 predicted proteins | sample AD_STIC12_MetaG_FD_184437 | JGI IMG/M metagenome (GOLD analysis project Ga0208939, IMG submission 184437) | Active sludge microbial communities of municipal wastewater-treating anaerobic digesters from USA - AD_STIC12_MetaG (SPAdes) (version 2) | ecosystem: Engineered > Bioreactor > Anaerobic >...
ATCCTAACAAATCCAAAAAACCCTGTCAATGTTGCGCAAAATCCATTTTTGTTGTCCCATCATTTCCCCGCCTTTTCAAAGGGTCCGACCCTTCTTGAAAAGGGTCCGACCCTTTTCCCAACCGCGCGGTTCAGCCTGATGAAAGTTTGACGCCGGTTTTTTCGGCCACTTGGAAATGCCACCTTTCGTGCTTGTCCACCTGGCGCTTCAGTTGTAATTGTTCCGCGCGATAGTCGTCGGTCTTGGTATTTATCATCGCGATGCGATTCAAAACAAGATTAATGTCTTCTTTGGTCGCAGTATCGGCTTTGTCGGCCTTGGTGTCAATTTTGGCGTTCATCTTGTCAAATTGCTCGCCCAAAAATTCAAGCAATTCGCAATTGGCTTGATCCATTTTGTCAAACCGGTCGTCAATCTTGTCAAACCGGTCATCAATCTGGGTAAACCGGGCGTCAATTTGGACGAACTTGTCGTCAATCTTGTCAAACCGGGCGTCAATTTGGGCGAACTTGTCGTCAATCTTGTCAAACTTGTCGTCAATCTTGTCAAACCGGTCATTGGAAGTTTTTGCCAGCTCCCGATAGGTTTGATCAACTTTGTCAAACCGGTCATTGATAAGATTCGCCAGTTCGCGCAAATCAATCGGATTGTTGTTTTGATCTGATGTCTGCGGCATTTTTTTGAGTTAAACACGATTCAAACACGATTTGAATATGATTTGAATATGATTTAAGTATAACCCAAACAAAATCTCCCCGCAAATGCGCGGTAAATTTGCAACAAAAAGGGGTAGACCCTTAAAATAAATGGTTGCGGGGGCCCCGCCGCGCGAAACAAAAAAGGGCGAGATTCGTCCTTCTATTGGTAGTGATCGTTAATGTCAATAATCTCCGCTTCATCGGCCCGGCGAAAAATGAAAATTGCGCGGTATTTTTGATCAATCCTGAAGCTCCAGATTTTCATTTTGCGCGGTTGGAGCAATTCGGTGTTTAAACCGGAATGGAACGGATTCTTTTCAAAAATTCGTTTTTGTTTTTCAAATTTGGCTTCAAGATTTCTTTTTGCCAAGTATTTTTCAAGATCGGGATGAAGCAGTAGGATTTTCATTGTCAAAATAATTTGATCGCTTTAATCCCTTCTCCAAGCTTTTCAGAAATTTTTGATTGTATCTTCCGGTAGCGGCAAATTCCTTGACAACCTTTTCAACATTTTTCACCGGCGGAGACGCAAAAACATCCTCAGCCATCAGTCCGCGGAGATAATCATAGCTCAACGCCTTTTTGAGCAACCTATCATATTCTTTTTTTGTGAGAGTGACGGTTTCCATATTTTCACTTTACAACAAACAAACCGGCGGCGTCAAATTCGGTCAAGGTTTCACCTTGACCATTTTAATGAAACAAAAAAGGGCAAAATGCCCTTTTTTGTGATGGTGTCCCATCAAAAGTCCTACTTTAACTCCACTTTCGCGCCGGCCGCTTCCAATTTGGCCTTCAATTCGTCGGCTTCTTTCCCATGGGCAAGTCTTGACATATAAACGAATTAGTTTTAATAAACAATTAACCCTTTTGGGAGGAATGGAACGTGAAAAAGGAAACGATGTTTTTGTGTTTGTGCGTGTTGGCGCTGTGCGCGGTTTCCACCGCCATCGCGGCAATATGCCCGGACGCGGAAGGCGAAAGGTGTATCCTGGCGCTTGCCGAAACCGAAGCGGGACACGAAGTATTTAACACTTTTGCCCCACCGCTGGAAACAGGGGAAGCATATACGGATCCTACCCCGGACAACCAAGCCTACAACATCCGAACCGATGGAAAAAGAATATATGATATCTTCAAAAAACAGCCCCCTGCGCTGTTTGAAGATTCCGTTTGGCCACAGGACATTGCCTCGATGCCCAATGCAAACGAAGAATTTTGGGCTGTTCGCGATGAACCCGGAGTAATGCTGGGGGCGTATGCGGAAAGCGAAGAAAATGCGCAAGATGAAGTAGCATGGATGAACAGGTGGAACACCAAGTTAAATGTTTTCCACGAACAACTTCCCCTAAACGACATGCCCACGGAAGTGACAAACACCGTGAGTTAGCCGCACAATCCAAAGCGGCTTTTTTTTACTTTAGTGAAAAATCTATAAAAAAAGCGAACGTATTTAAACGTTCATCAATCTAAATTTAAGAACCACGAATACGTCCTGCGCAGCCCTTCGGAAACTGGGACAACAGGTTTCCACCCCAAAGTTTGTCCCGCCAAACGGTTCTCTATACAACTGCGTTTTTGATCTCCAGGCGATGCTTCTACGTATTTCATCCTCGATGGTTTACCGTTAATTTCTTGCAAAATTCGATAAACCTCGTTAATTTTAGTTTCTTCCCCTGTGCCAACATTAAAAATTCCTGATGTTTCGCTCCTCATAGCGGCTAAAAAAGCATCAACCACATCATCAACGTAAACAAAATCCCGCGTTTGTTCTCCGTTTCCATATATAGTTACCGTCTCGCAACAAAGCAATTTTTTACAAAAAATCGACACAACTCCGGCTTCACCGCAAGGACTCTGAAGCGGGCCGTATACATTTGCCAACCTCAAGGCAACATAGGATGTTCCAAAAATCGAATAAAAACTTTGCAGATATTTTTCGATCGTTAATTTGGCAACCCCATAGGGCGTAAGCGGAGTTTCCAAATCGTTTTCCGAAGTCGGCAGACTGCGAGGATTGCTATAAATAGCGCCACCGCTTGAAGCAAAAATGATTTTTTTGACTCCGATCTCCCGGCATAATCTATGAAATCGCAAAAATTCAATAATATTTTGCTCCGCATCCAAAACAGGATCCGCAACAGATTTTTTAACGTCAATTTGCGCCGCCAAGTGAAAAACTGTTTCGATCTCCTTATCTTTGAGTACGCTTGCTTCAATATCCCCAATGCGAGAAACAATCATTTCGGCTCCGGGAATCAAATTGCGCCCGGAAGACAAATCATCGATCACAATCACTTTATAACCAAGCGCAAGAAGCTTTCTTGTCAAATTCGCGCCGATAAAACCCGCGCCTCCAGTTACTATCACACTCGTCGCCACTATAGTTCACCTCTTTTTTAAATGTTCAAAAATCCAGACACTTGCTTTATACAACAAAAACAAACATTTTGCAATCATTGACTAAATATTTTAAATATTGTATAAGAAAACCCAGCGCATTAACAATCGGGCAAAAAATAAGGAGGTTGAATATGCCGTTAAAACAGGTTCGAAACGCACTTGTCGCTTTTCTTTATTTTTGCATAGGGAAAAAACGCAAAGCGCTTGTTCCGTCCGAATGGCAACCGGAAGTTACGGTTGTTATTCCGGCGTTTAACGAAGAAAAAACCATTGAAGGCACAATCCGGAGCATCCAAAACCAAACTTATCCGGTTGAAGAGATAATTGTCATTGATGATTGTTCAACTGACAAAACGGGAGAGATTGCGAAAAAATGCGGCGCATCCGTATTAAGAACATTGAAAAATACGGGAAGCAAATCTCGGGCGCAAAATTACGCAATTATGGAAACCGATTTGATAAAAACCGAGGCAATCATTACGATTGACGCGGATACGATTCTTGATTGTCGCGCGATTGAGCTTATTGTTCCGTCAATATACGAAAAAAAGGTTTTTTCGGCGTGCGGATTTGTCATACCCCAATCTATCAAAACATTTTGGGAGATTACCCGATACGCTCAATATCTTTATTGTATCGGATTAAACAAAAAAGCGCAGGACAACATCGGAGTACCCCTTGTTTCTTCGGGATGTTTTTCCATCTTCAAAACAAAACTTCTTCGCGAGTTGGGAGGATTTCCGCACGAAACAATGGTTGAAGATATGGCGCTCACTTGGAAAGCATATATATTGGGGTATAAAATCAGATTGGTTCCGGAAGCGATTTGCTATCCCAAAGATCCTCCGACTTGGCCCATTTATAAGGGGCAAGTTTTACGATGGTATCGAGGATTTCTTCAATGCGTATCGCTCTACAAATTGCAGCTTTTAAAAAATAAACGGCTGTCGTTATTTGTGGGGTGGTATGTTTCTTCGGCAATTATCGCACCATTAACATGGTTGGCGATATTGGTAATATTGCCATGGCTGCTTATTACGGGCAGAATTTTACCTTCCCTTCTAATCCTAACATGGTTTGCGGCGGATATCATCATCACATTCGCTGTGATTATGAGGGAAGGGTGTCGGCATAGCGAAGTAAAGAAAGCATTCATCGGGTATTTTCTTTATTGGATAGTATCCCCCATTGAATGCGGATTATTCATGCTATCCTTGTGGTACGAGTGGATTGTGAAAAAAAAGCTGACAACATGGGACAAAGGACATTAGGAGGTATTTAGGATGGAAAAGAGATATATTGCGATAGTGTTGTTCATCATTCCAACGCTTTTAGCATCGTGTTGCTTATCTGTTAATTCTTCGGATAGGTCATTTATCGTGCTGGGTGATTCAAAAATTGAACTTCATCCAAACGATACGGTGGGAGTCCAAATTGATCGTGTCGTTCGCGATATACATTGGGACAGTCCAGTTTTCGGTATAAACGTTCCCGCAAATCGAACGCCGGCAGTTTCCGAAATCGTTCCCTATATGGAAGGAGCGCGAACCAAAGAAATGATGGATTGGGCAAAAATCGAAGTTATGCCGCTTACTCCGGCACGCGCACAACCAATATGGTCAGCAAAACAGGAAGAAACGTTGTACTATGCGATGGACGGACAAGGAAATTATTCTTTCCAAATCGATCCTTCGAAAATGGACTATCGAACCGTGAAATGGCCAATTAGCAACTCCGAAAACGTGGTATTACCCGATACGCATGGTTTTAATATGATCGCCGAACAGGGATATTTGCACCGCAATGAATTGTATCTGGCAGTAGCATGTATGGATTTGCCGGACAAGGCAAACGCCGCAAAATATCTCGCGGCAAACGGAATTAACATATATGCTCCTTGCGATCGTTTTGCATCGGATTTGATGGATTACAAACAAAGATTCGACGTCGAAACAACGATAATCGGTAGTGCCCCCATAAGGGCAACCGAATACGGCGCCGTAATCGGAAGCCAGCCGATAACAATATATCTGGATGAACCGATTGTGGTGCAATTTACCGACAAAGGATATCCTGATCAGTATTGCGATACGCCATGGCGATATTTTACCGCTCTTAATAACACATACGAATTGGGGCTACAACTTATCAAGGTTGAAGCCAACGCCGGAGAAGCCAAGATAGTGATCGACGCCGCGACAGAAAATAATGTTTGCGTTGTGGGGATAAGGATTTGGAACGAAGAAGACTATAAAGCGTTAAGTGCTTGGTTAAGTGAAAACAAAACACGCCGAGCCGTGCTTTTACACTCAGCCGCCTACGAACCAGGAATAAGAATATTCCGTGAATTTTCCGAACAAACTACATTCGGAGACTTGACTCCGCAAATCTTTAGGATAGGATAAAGAAAGCGGTAAAAAGGAGGTGACAAAAAATTGTACGCATCACAGCCAATACCGTCATCCGTAGCACATTAAATCTTTAGGATAGGATAAAGAAAGCGGTAAAAAGGAGGTGACAAAAAATTGTACGCATCACAGCCAATACCGTCATCCGTAGCACATTTGCTTTGCAAATATCCGATTCTTATCGTACCGATAATAATCGGAACGACATTCATTCCTGTTGGAGAAGATTGTTGCCAACCGGGGATGATTAGTTTCGTTTTCTGGAATGGAGACGATTCTGCATACAAATACGGAATGCCGATATTGGAAAAATATGCATATAAAGGCAGTGTTTTCGTGTCCACTTCTCAAATCGGATCACCCGGTTATTTAACAAATGACCATTTGCAAGTTTTGAATGGTTATAATTGGGAAATTGGCACACATGGCATCGATCTGGGAAGTGTAGCCGCAAACGAGCCATCGGAAGCAAAGATTGCGCTTCAATCCTTGAGTATCAGCCCATTGATTTTCGCCACCAAAGCGGTCAACGAAGAGGTGCGGTTAAATTACATGGGCAATTTAAGGATAGATTATCGGGGAATGAATTCAATCCCCGTAGAAAATCGATACGCGATTAAAACCATTGAAGTCGTTCGCACAACCAGCCCTGAGGAAATCAAGGATTGGATCGATACTGCCGCAAACGAACAGAAATGGTTGGTACTGGTTTTCTACCAACTTGACAAACCCGGAGATCTTTCGTGGACACCGGCGGATTTTGAAAGCATTGTTGCATACGCCCGCTCAAAAGAAGCTTACCAAGTGAATCTAAGCGCATAGCCGCGCTAAATTTACTTGGTTTTTTTATTATTACAATGATTATTCAATCACTCCGCAAATATTTAAAAAGCATCTTGATACAATCACAAAGAGCAATTTGGCAGTTGTTACAATGGAAGAAGCCCTTAACAAAATTGCTTCTCAATTATCCAACTGATTGTTCCATAGAAAATATAAAAAATGAGTGGAAGTTTGACTTCCACTCATTTTTTGCGCCGCACTATATCAACAGGCTATGTTTCGCTCTACTTTAATTCCACTTTCGCGCCCGCCGCTTCCAATTTGGCCTTCAATTCGTCGGCTTCTTTCTTCTCCACCGCTTCTTTGATCACCTGCGGCGCGGAGGCGGAAGCGTCCACCAAATCTTTGGCTTCTTTCAATCCCTTTTGGGTGATTTCCTTCACCGCTTTGATCACTTCAATCTTCTTGTCGCCGGGAGCGGCCAAAACGACCGTGAACGAAGACTGCTCTTCGGCCGCGGGCGCACCATTCGCACCGCCCGCCGCGGGTGCCGCCATCATCATCGGAGCCGCGGCGCTCACGCCGAATTTTTCTTCCAGGATTTTGACCAATTCGGCCAGATCCAGCACCGACATTTCTTCAATTTTTTTCACCAAGTCCGCGAATTTCGCGGGTACCTGGACTTCTTTTTTTTCATCCATAAAATTTTTAATTTTTAATTTTTAATTTCCAAACAATTTTAAAATTTTAAAATTTAATAATTAAAAATTGTTTAAAAATTTCAAATTTAAAATTTCAAATTGATTTTTAATTTTATGCTTTTGACTTTTGGATTTGCGATAACACTTGCACCAGACCGCGCAGATTGCCTTGCAGAACGCCGGCAAAGTTTCTTGACGGCGCGGCCAGACTGCCGGTTAATCGCGCCAGCAGTTCCAATTTGGACGGCAGTTGCGCCAGCGATAACACTTGCGCCGCATCAATCAACTTGTTTTCCAGCAAACCTCCCAAAATTTTGATATTTTGGTTGGTTTTGGAAAATTGATACAACTCTTTTGCCGCCGACACTTCGTCGTCATAGCCCATCGCCACGGCGATTTCCCCCGCCATCGTTTTGGTATCGGCGTCAATGCCTTTTTGTTTCAACGCCAAATTCATCAAGGTTTTTTTGGCCACCTTGAACTCCGCGCCTTTTTGGCGCAATTTGTTTTTGAGATCCGTCAAATCCTTGACTTTCAGGCCGGAAAAATCGGCAAACACCGCCGCCTTCTGGCGATCCAATTTGTCGGCCAATTCCTTGACGATCTCTTGCTTTTTTTGTTTGGTGATCGGCATCTTTTTTTGTAAACAAAAAATCCGCTCGCGCAGACTCGACTTTGAACGAAAAATCAACAATTGATTTTCCTCGGCAGGATTTATTTGAAGACCTGCTGTCTGCGGAATGTTTCAAATATATCAAAGTTTGAGAAATTGTCAACGTTTCAAATTAAAAACTGAGAATGAAAAAGTAAAAACGAAAATTAAAAATTAAAAATTTACCTCTTGCCCTTTAATGTGAGCAGGCTGGCTCCCAGCATTTTTGATATCTCCGTCAACTCTTGCAACAAACAATCCGCTTTCTTCCTGTCGGCACGCCCTGTGTCGCGCAACACCGCCAGCCAAAATTTGGATTCGTTGCTTGACTTGAGGGAATGGTGCAGAAAATTGATAAAATCTTTTTTTGAGCTTGACGCCTGCGCTTCAATATAATTGGCACCGATACTGCCGCCGCTCCGAAACAACTGGTCAACCATCTTTTGCGAAATGATATCTTTGGGCAACCCATCAAGAAATTTCACCAAATCAAGAACCCAGCGATAGATGCGTAATTTGAATTCGGTTTTAAAATTTTCCCTGTCGTTTTTCATTTTTCATTCTCAATTTTTAATTTTTACTGTTCCACGCACAGCAAGCGGCGTTTGGTGTCGCAGGAAGCGGCGCCGAGGGCATAACCGCCCTGTTCGCCCAAAGCGATTGCCGCCGCGCCGTAATATTTTGCCACCAGATTCTTGCCTTGCAGATCATAGCATCGCATGAGATTGGCATCGGCCACACCCGAGATCGCGCGCTTGCCCACCGTCCAATCCTGGCAAGTGTAGCTGTTGGAAAACATCATTTCCCCTTCGCGGTCAACTCCCAGCGCCAAGCATTTTTTTTCAATTGCCGGCGTCATTCTCCCCAGCCACAAATTGCCGAAACTTTGATTAAACGAAGCGCCAAACTGGATTTGCGCCGCCTCGCGGGATAGATTGGCCTTGTCCAGCAGTTTTTGGATGTTTTGCGCCAAATAGCGATGGCAAGCTTGCCCTTCCACCGCTTGCCCGACCGCACCGGCTTCCGCAAAAATCCCGTCCTTTTGCACCCGCTCCCGCGCGGAAATATCATCAGTTCCCAAAAGCGCGATGTAGTTCCCCTCATAGCCCGCTTTTTTTGCTTCCTGATTGCATTTTTCATCCGCGCCCGGCAATCCGCCCAAATCGCCCGAATAGGTGTTTTGCGTGATAAACGCCCGCAAAAGCCCGGCGTGCTTTGACGGCAGATAGGGCCAGTTTTGCTCCACCGAATAACTGTCGCAGGAAACATATTTTTGTCCCAGAATCGTGATCATCGCCGGACTGTAGGCGATGGCATTGCCTTTCTTCCACGGATACTCAAACACCGCGAACCGATATTGACTGCCGGCGGACTGGTAGGGATCGGATTGCCAAACAAATTTTTGCGCGCCCGCCGGATAATTGTAGGCAATCCATTGCGGCTGATCGCCGCCGAACAACACAATCCCCACGCGATCAACGTTTGACGACGACCATTCAATTTCATAGGATTGGCCGGCGGTCAAAGAAGGCTCTCCGGGCGGCAGGGAAATTTTCTTTGAAGAAAGAAAGAAATTGGCCAAAAAGATCAACCCCAAAATCGCCGCGGCGGCGATGGCGACAAATACCCCCTTGTATTCCGTGAAAAAAGTTTCTTTATCCATCGGGTCGTTTTCAATTTTCATAATATTGATTTTTAATTTTTGTAGCGGTAAAAATTTCGTAGCGGTATTCGTAGCGGTATTTGATATCGCTAAATTTTAGCGATATCAAATACCGCTACTCCGGCGCCGCCCCGTCATTCCGCCCGCGGCGCGGGCGGCAAAACCGCCTCCGGCGCGGGCGGCAGGGAAAGCGGCGGCAAAACCGCGGCAAACATTCCCCGGTCGTTTTTATAATCACCGATAATCATTCCCAATGAAATAAAAAGTCCCATTCCCGCGGCAATCGCCGTTCCCAAAAGCAATCCCGATTGAATCTCTTTTTTGAGATTGACTTTTTTGGCTTTCAGCTGTTCGGCCGGATCGGCGTTTTTGGCCGAAATCGTTTTTTTCGGCTTGGAAGCAACAAAAAATCCCCAAACCGCGATGGGCAAGATCACCAATGAAAGATAGAAGGCCGTTGGAATTTGTTTTATGATTTCCAAAATTTCCATTAAAATTCAACCGAATTTATTTTTTCAAAATCCGCGCCGCCGAAAACCTCAATTCCCGCATCCCCGGCAATGTAAAGATCGCCCTTTTCAAAGAACGCGCGGGCCGGCGCAATCTCGCCGGCGCTTCCCGTGAGCGTGATCTCACCGCCGGAGTATGACAGAATGTTTCCGCCGCGGGCGCCGGGCAAAAACAGCCGTTTGTTTTCGGGATCATGGGCAAACGCGGCGATATTGGCCTCAAAGTCCGCCCAATAATCGTTGAGCGCGTATTCATGAATTTTTTCAATCCGCCCGGGCAGGGAGGAGTCAAACAGCGCCACCTTGATCTTGCGGGCGTTCGGATAGACGGCGATTGCCGAAATTTCGTTTAGCGGATAAAAATAGGCGTCTTCGGCGGGCAAAGAGAATTTCCCCGCCAATCCCGCGGCTTGCGGATTGAAGCTCAGCGCATAGAGCGGTTCGCCGGCGCGGCAAACTCGCGCGTAGGCGGCATTGGCGGAAAAACGAAGCGCGCAAACCCCCGCGGGAATGTCCAAATTTTTTGCTTCGGCAACCGTTTTTAAATTTTTGTCCAGCGAATAAATATTGTTTTGCGCCTTTTCGTTTTCCTGGCCGGCAATGTTTCCGGAAACCAGCCATTCCATTTTTTGCGCCGCGCCGAATCCCGAAACCGTTACCGCGCGCAGTCCTCCGGCGGCGGGAGCAAGCCCGCCTTCCGGCAAGCGCCCCGCGACGGCGGTTTGCGCTTCCGGCGCGAAAGTTTCCAAATTGATCTTGGCGATTCCCGTGCGCTCAAAATCTTTGGTTTTGTCCCGCAAATAATCCGCCAGACGCAAAGATATTTCACCCGCGATCCGTTCTTTCTCGCCTTGTGCCAGAGAATCAAACCAACCGGCCAGCAAACGGCGCGTTTCAAACTCTTTCCCCGCCCGCGAAATTTCGCAAGCCGCCGTTGACCGCGTTTTTTCCACGATGTAATTGGGTAAAAGTCCCCGGCACTTGGCGCTCAAAAAATCCGCGAAAAATTCAACGTGATCCCGCTCTTCGCTCCACGCGACCCACGCGGCGCCGTCTTCCAAAATCGTTGAAAAACCGTCTCGCGGCACGGCCACGGAAAAATCGCGCGCCACCGCTCCCGACCGCGGATTCATCTCAAAGATCGTGAAAATTAAATCCGCCGGCACCGCCGCGGCCGGCCGGTAAATTGACGCACATTCCACCGACACCGGACTTTCGCCGATCACCAAGGGCTTGATTGGACAGGGATTGGCCGGATCAATCTCGGTCTCCACCGCCAGATAAAGCTTGCCGGCAGAAAATTGGGAGGCAATGATGCGACTGCCTCCGTTTAGCCGTCCCTGCCAAATTTCCAGCGGAGAGTCCGCGAAAGAAAGATCGTAGACCGCCAGCGAGTTGTTCAAAAACACCGCCAGCGATCCGTCCAGAACCAGAAAATTTCCGTCTTGCGGAATCACACCAATTTGTTTCATTTCGCCGGTTTGGCGCGTTTCAAAAATTTTGGTTTCACCTGCCGGCCGCGTTGCGGTGGCAAACTCCGGCCAATAGAACTGATTTTGAGGTGAAAAATAAAGCTTCCCTCCGTCCAGCCGGATGATATCACCGGCGCTTTTCGCGGACGCTTCGCCCAGTGAGAAAAATTTTTTTGCGGCTTCGGGCGTGATCCCGGCAGGCGCCGGCGCGGACTCTTTGGCCGCCGGCTTGGTGGCGGGCGTCTCCTCCTTGGCGGTAAGCGCCGCTTTCTCGGCCTCAAACGGCCCCGCGGCGGCGGCACGGCGGCCGGAATCAAGATAACTCTTGAAATCGTCTTGCGATGAAAATCTTTCCAATCCGCCCGACTTCATTTCACCGGCGCCTCCCCCCTCCGCGGCCGTGGATGCCCCCGGAACGCCGCCGATAACCCGCAAGGGAATTGATGGCTGGCGATAGCTTGCCGCCAAATAACAGACAAGTCCGAAAGAAAAAAAGGCCAGAATCAAAATTGCCAGCCGGAAGTTAACCGGCTCTTTGTGGACTTTGCGTTTTCTTTTTTGCGCGGGACGCGGCACGGGAATCGTCATAATAAAAAAATGAAAGATTGGCAACTGATTTCACTTTTATTTTACGAAAAAAAATCCGCCGGCGCAAGGAGCAAAATTTAAAAATGAAAATTTAAAAAGTAAAAACGAAAATTAAAAACTAAAAACTTATCTTTTGCCCTTTAAAGTTAAAAGGCTTGCGCCTAGTATTTTTGAAATTTTGACAAGCTCTCACAATAAAGATTCAATTTTATCTTTATCGCTGCGGTTTTAAATTTTTCTTTGTCGTTTTTCATTTTTCATTCTCAGATTTTAATTTTTATCATTCGTATTTTCTCAGCGCTTCAATGGGCCGGAGTTTGGCCGCCTGGCGGGCGGGCAAAATTCCCGAAAGACACCCCACCAAAAACGAAAATCCCAGGCCGAAAATAACAATCCACGGCGAAAACGAGGCGGTGAAATAGAACAGCGGATGCACCTGCCCGTAGGCCTGTATTATCGCCGCCAATCCCAGCCCCAAAACCGTGCCGCCGATGCCGCCGCCGAAGCCGATGATGCTGGCCTCAAACAGAAAGATTGACATTATCGCGCCGTTGGTGGCGCCGATGGCTTTCATAATGCCGATTTCGCGCGTCCGTTCGCGCACTGAAGTGTACATCGTGTTGGTGATACCGATGCCGCCGACCAGAATGGCGATGCCGGCAAACGCCAGAATCGCAAATTGAATCACCGCCATCACGCCGCCGACAATATCGTTAACCTTTTCGGCAGTGATCACCAACA
>Ga0208939_1002570_pt1 | contig 12565 bp, 10 predicted proteins | sample AD_STIC12_MetaG_FD_184437 | JGI IMG/M metagenome (GOLD analysis project Ga0208939, IMG submission 184437) | Active sludge microbial communities of municipal wastewater-treating anaerobic digesters from USA - AD_STIC12_MetaG (SPAdes) (version 2) | ecosystem: Engineered > Bioreactor > Anaerobic >...
CACCCCTCGGCGTCGATCTGGGTGCGCACGTCCCAGATCCCGTCCCACTCCTCGTTCCCCACCTCGTTGTCGATGTGGTCGCCGTCCCACATGGCCCCGTTGGAGTTGGTGCGGAAGTAGAAGGCGCTGCGCTTGTCGGAGAGCCCGTCGATCATGAGGCTCACGTAGTCGTCGGACCGAAGGGCGGCGTCGCGGCGCAACTGCGTCCGGCGGATCGCGGCCGGGTCGTGGTCGTAGCACCACCAGCCGAGCGCCAGCCCGGCGGGGGTGGCGAGCATCCGGACGACGGTGCGCACCGACGGTTGCCCCCCTTCGGTCGGCTCCTTCTGGCGGAAGTCGGTCACCGAGTCGGCAAGCGCCCAGTCTGTTTCGTCGAGCCGGCCGTCGAGTCGGATGGACCTGGGGGTGCGATACGCTGATGGTGCGCGCGTACTGTCGCCCGAGTGCGTTGGAGAACCCTGCGCGCGCGCGCCGCGCCAGGCGGCCAAAGAGAGCGCGGAAGCGACGAGGGTGGTGCGGAGCGCGGAGTGCAGAGGTCTCGTGGAGCGCAAGGCGGGCTGGACGTGCGGCATGGCGGGGCAATCTACTGGGGCTCCATACGCGAGGCGCTCCATCATCGCTGTCCCCGGCGATGAGTTTCCCGGCGTCCACCAGTCGAAGCGCCTTGAGTGGTGGGGCCCCGGAGCCAGATTACCCGCGGCGCCACCGACCCTGCGATCCCCCTCCGGAGAACCCCCCGATGTCCGCGACAGAACCGGTACCGACCTCCGACCGCGAACTCGTCCTCACGCGCCTGATCGACGCGCCGCGCGCCGCGCTTTATCGTGCGTGGACCGAGCCCGAACTCATCACACAGTGGTTCGTTCCCAAGCCGTGGAGCATTGCGCTCGCCGAAACCGACGTGCGCGCGGGGGGCACGTCGTTGATCGTGATGCGCGACCCCGAGGGGACGGAGTACCCGAATCGCGGGATCTACCTCGAGGTCGTTCCCAACGAGAAGCTGGTCTTCACCGACGCCTATACGTCGGCGTGGGAGCCGTCGGACAAGCCATTCATGACGGTGACCGTTACGTTCGAAGACGAGGCGGGGAAGACGCGCTACACCGCGCGGGCGCGCCACTGGACCGTGGCCGATCGGGAGCAGCATGAGCAGATGGGGTTCCACGTGGGGTGGGGGATTTGCGCTGACCAGTTGGCCGCACTCGCGGCCACATTGTAGAGACCATCGTCCCGGACGTGGGCGGCGCTGAGCCATCCGGCGTCCGGGGGCCAGCGCCCTTGGGGTCGGTGGCCGGCAGGACGACTTCAGCCCCGACGAATCGGCATGGCATTCCTCCAGGATCTCTATCCCGACGACTACTCCCATTGCCACGGGTGCGGTCGCCTCAACCCGCACGGGCTGCACATCAAGAGCGAGTGGCGTGACGGAGAGACAGTCGCGCACTTCATGCCGGGGGAGTATCACATCGCCCTCCCGGGCTACGTGTATGGCGGGCTCCTTGCCTCGCTGGTGGATTGCCATTCGATCGCGGCCGGTGCGGCGGCCGCGATGCACGCTGCGGGCGAGCTTCCCGGACGCGACCAGACGCCGCGCTTCGTGACCGGGTCGCTGCACGTCGATTTCCTCAAGCCCACCCCGATGGGGATCGAGCTGGTGCTGCGGTCGCGCGCCGAGGAGGTGGGGGCGCGCAAGGTGATCGTCGCTACGAGTGTCATGGCCGGCGACGTGGAAGTGGCGCGCGGCAAGGTGACGGCGGTGCGCATGCCGTCGACGATGGCCGCGGCGGGGTAGCGACCATGACCATGCCCCCGGCCGAGCAGGAGCTGTTCACGGTGCGCGGCTTCCAGGTCGTGGTGGAGAACTCGCGTCCCGATATCCGCACCGGCGACGTGCTGCAGCGGCTGGACGACGCGCTGCAGCTGATCGAGCAGGCGCAGCCGTGGCGCCTGCGCCACCTGCAGCGCGACCTGCGCTACTTCTGGATCGTGCGCTACGCCTGTCGCGGGGCCTACTTCCCGGATGACCGCGTCTGCATGACGGAGCTGACCTTCCTCAACCGGCGCGACATCACCGCGGCGCCGGTGGCGGCGTCGATCGTGCACGAGGGGATGCACGCCCGCGTGGACTGCATGGGGGTGCACCGCCCCGGGCGCGACCGGGCGCGCGAGGAGCGCCTGTGCCGACGGGCAGAGCTGGAGTTCGGGCTGGCGCTCGGGCCGGCGTTAGGCGCCCCGGTGGTGGAACGGGCGCTGGCCTCGCTGCAGCTGTCCGATACCGACGTGGCGCCGGTCGTGGATTGGGGCGAGGCGCAGCGGCGCATCGACGAGGTGGATCGGGGGGCGCAGGGCGGCTGACGGTCCTCTGAAGCGCTCGAGGATGCGTGTCGCCCTCGCGCCGAGCTCGGGAAGGTCCGGCGCGTGGCACCAGGGCCGGGACAGTCACCCCCGGTTGCGATTACCTTCCCTGTCGTCGACCAGCAGCAGACGCAATCCGCACCAGCAAGGAGACGCACATGTCGGGCTCGAAGGGGACCATCGGCATCCTCACCGGCGGGGGCGACGTCCCCGGCCTCAATCCAGCCATTCGCGCCATCACGATCCGCGCGCTGCGCGAGGGGTATCGCGTGATCGGTATCCGCCGCGGCTGGGCTGGGCTGGTCGACTACCATCGTGAGAAGGACGCCGACAACAGCGACAACATCCAGGTCCTCTCCGAGGCGATCGTGAACCGCGCCGGCCGTACGGGCGGGACCTTCCTGCACACGTCGCGCACGCGCCCCTCGCACCTGCCGCTCGAGCGCGTCCCCGCGTACCTGACCGGGTATGAGAACAAGGTCAACGACGTTACTCCCGACATCCTCAAGAACCTCGAGCACATCGGGATCGACACGCTCATCCCCATCGGGGGCGACGACACGCTGTCGTACGGCAAGCGCTTGCATGACGAGGGTGTAAACGTTGTCGCCATCCCGAAGACGATGGACAACGACGTCTACGGGACCGACTACTGCATCGGCTTCAGCACCTGCGTGACGCGCACGATCGAGCTCACGCACGCACTGCGCACCTCGGCCGGCTCGCACGAGCGTTACCTCGTCATCGAGGTCTTCGGGCGCTATGCGGGATTCACGGCGCTGCTCCCCACCATGGCCGGCGCTGCCGACCGCTGCGTCATCCCCGAGCACGCGGTCGACGTGGAGCAGCTGGCGGAGCTGCTCACCTACGATCGCAACCGTCACCCGAGTCGTTATGCGGTCGTGCTCGTCTCCGAAGGGGCGCAGCTCGCCTCGCACGACGGGATGAGCTTCGAGGGGTCGGAGGCCGACATGTTCGGCCACCGCAAGCTGGGCGGGGTGGGGGACAAGGTCGCCGCGGCGCTCAAGGAGCTGTCGCCCAAGTACAACAACGGACGCCGCATCGACGTCGTGAGCCAGCGCCTGGGCTACCTGGTGCGCTCGGGCGATCCCGACGCGCTCGACTCGATCGTCCCGATGGCCTTCGGCAACCTGGCGCTCGACCTCATCCTCAAGAAGCGCTTCGGGCGGTTAGTCAGCATTCACCGCGGCTTCTACGACAGCGTGCACATCGGCAGCGTGACGTCGGAGAAGAAGGTCGTGCAGGTGGGGAAGTACTACGAGACGAGCCGGCTGCGTCCCATCTACGACTTCGACGGGGCGCCGCTCTTCATCATGACGAGCGACTGAGCGGTCGGCGCACAGGAAGGGTGTGAGCGCGCCAGCGGCGAAGCCTGCTGGCGCGCGTTAGTCCGGCAGCCACTCCAGGGCGCGCCGGGCCAGCCCCTCGTCGTCGTTGCCTGGGGCGCGCCCCGCGGCGATGCCGCGCCACCAGGGGACGATTCCCTCCACGCGCGCCGGTTCGATCGCCTCGCCGAACCGGGGGAGCAGCAGTTGCACCTGCGCGTCGGGGGCGAGGCGCACGATTGTCTCCGCCGGCTCGTCCCACGGGTGGATGGCGAGGTTGAACGTCCCCCAGTGGATCGGGAGGACCGCCCCGCTCCCCAGCATCCCGCGCGCCACGAGCGCATGCTCGGGGCCCAGGTGGATGTCGCCCCACGACGGATGGTAGGCCCCGATCTCGAGGGCGACCACGTCGAACGGTCCCAGGCGACGGCCGATCTCCTTGAACTCCGGGGTGAGCCCCGAGTCGGCGCCGAAGAAGAACGAGTGCCGGTCGCCCTGCAGGTGCATCGCCGACCAGAGCGTGCTGTTGCGGTCCTTGATTCCGCGACCGGAAAAGTGCTGCGAGGGCGTCGCGGTGATCGTGACGCCGTTCACCTCGGTGCGCTCCCACCAGTCGAGCTCGATCACGGTCTCGGGCGGGACCCCCCACGACTCGATGATGGCCCCCACGCCTAACGACGTGACGAACGGAACGCCGGCACGGGCCAGGGCGCGGATCGTCTGCCGGTCGAGGTGATCGTAGTGGTCGTGCGAGACGAGCACGACGTCGAGCGGCGGGAGCGCCGCCAGCGGCGCCGGCACCGGGTGAAAGCGCTTGGGGCCGGCGAAGGCGAGCGGCGAGACACGCGTGCTCCACACCGGGTCGGTGAGGATGCGCACGCCATCGATCTCGATGAGGAGTGTCGAATGGCCGAGTCGCGTGACGCGCAGCCCCGTCTCGGGGGGCGCCGCCCAGCGCGCCACCGGATTCACGATCGGGATCGTCCCCGACGGAATGCGCCGTTCCCCCCCGCACAGGAACTCGCGAAGCGACGGACGTTCCACCCCGTCCTTGAAGCCGATCGAGACGGGGTACGTGTTGGCGAAGGTGCGCCCGTTGAATTGCGGCGAAGCCTGGATGCGTGCGCTGCGGGGACCCGCGGCGCGTCCGAGGCTCGAGGTCATCAACGGCTCCTGAGGGGCGACGCCGCAAGATACTCACGACGCAGCGTGGCGATGCGTGGCCGCCGATTCGCCTATTGGCCCCGCTTCCCGCGACTAGGCGTCGAGCGTGAAGCGCGGAATCACGGCGTCGAACGTCGAGCCGTCGTCGCGCACGAAGCGATACGTCCCCTCCATCCACCCCTGCTGCGACTTGAGCACGCAGTACGAGCGGTACTCGTGCACCTCACCCGGCTGCAGGTACGGCTGCTCGCCCACCACGCCGTCCCCTTCGACGACCGAGTCGCCGGCCGAGTCGTCGTGGATGAGCCACCGCCGCGAGCGAAGCTGCGCCGCCTGCTCGCCGCAGTTCTCGATGCGGATGTGGTACTCGAAGACGAACTGGCCGATGGCGGCGCTCGAGCGCTCGTGCAGGAACGTCGGACGCGCGGTGATGCGGATTCCGTCCGTGATCCGGTGAAAGAGCGGCACGCGAACTGGGGGCATCAGCATCCTCGACGCAGGGAACGCGGCGCCGCCGCGAGGGGGAGGGCGGGCGCGCGCCCAATCATAGCATCGAGGCGTTGCACGGCACCAATCTTTCTATGCCCGGGCGGAGCGCTGGCGTCAGGTCAGCTGGACGGCCACGCGCCCCGCCTTCCGAAACTCGTGCCCGGTGGGGGCGCTCGACCCGCGGGGATCGAAGCGCAGCGCGGGGAAGCGCTCGAACAGGCGTCGCATCGCGACGCGCGCCTCGACCTTGGCCAGTGCGGCGCCGAGGCAGAAGTGGCGCCCGAAGCCGAAGGCGGCGTGCCCTAACGACTCCTGTCGCCAAGGGTCGTATCGGTCGGGATCGGCATAGTGGGCTGGATCGCGATTCATCGCCCCCACCATGCACTGCACCACCGCCCCCGCCGGGATCTCGGCGCCGTGTAGCGTGCACGACTGCGCGGCGTAGCGCGTGCAGGTCTGCACCGCTGGCTCCCAGCGCAGCGATTCCTCCATGCAGCGATCGAGTTCGTCGTCGCTGGCGCGGGCGCGTTCGAGGGCGTCGGGGTGATTGAACATGGCCCAGAGCGCGTTGGCGATGAGCCCCTCAGTCGTCTCGATACCGCCGAACATGACGATGAGGGCGTTGGAGCCGATCTCGGCGTCGTCGAGCAGGCGCGGATGCGCGCGCGCCAGCGAGGCGAGCAGGGTGGTCTCGTCTGCGTCGGGCGTGGCGAGGCGCGGGGCGATGGTGTCGCGAAAGGCGCGCACCGCGGCGTGGGCGCGCGTGCGCGTTCCGGGGTCGCGTTCGTAGTTCATCAGCGCGTCGACGAAGGTGTCGTACCAGCGGCGCAGCTGCTCGTCGAGCGCGACGGGGAGGCCGATGACGCGGGCTATGACTTCGAGGGCGATGGGGGCGGCGTAGTCGGCGCGGAGGTCGGCGGTGGGGCGTTGACCGAGCTGCGCGAGGGCTCGCTCGACGATCGCTTCGACCAGCGGTCGCGACTCCTCGGCCGCCCGCGCGTTGAACGGTGGGGCGCAGGCCGACTTGTAGCGCCGTTGCGCCTCACCCTCCGTGCTGAGCATCTGCGCCCCGAAGGTGTCGCGGATGGGGGAATGCGGATCGTCGGTGCGAAAGCGCTCGTGGTCGCGCAGCACTTCCATGGCGATGTCGCGCGAGGTGATGAGCCACTGACCCACGGCGGGGGCCCAGGTGACCGGTTCGCGTTCGCGCAGGCGTGCGAAGAGCGGGTAGGGATCGGCCGAGAGTTGCTCGACCGTGATTGTGGCGCCCAGCGGGAAGTCGGTCACGTGAGGCGGGGAGTGGAGCGGCGAAGGTAGAGCGGGTGGCGAGGGGGGCGGTAGGGGGAATTGCGGCTGGCTTGTGGCGTGCGAAACCGCGCGGGGCGCGCGTGAAGCTGCGCGGGGCGCGCGTGAAGCTGCGCGGGGCGCGCGTGAAGCTGCGCGGGACGCGCGTGAAGCTGCGCGGGACGCGCGTGAAGCTGCGCGGGACGCGCGGGAAGCTGCGCGGGGCGCGCGTCATCTGGCGTGTGTCGCGTGCGCACGCTGGCGCGACCCGCTGCTACGGGTGATCGTTCGCTCCCATGACGACACCTCCCGGCCAGGCCCGCAATCCGCTGCACGGCATCACCCTCGAGCGCATGCTCAACGAGCTGGTCGAGGCGATGGGGTGGGAGCGAATGGGGCGCCGCGTGCGCATCGCCTGCTTCACCAGCGACCCCAGTGTGTCGTCGTCGCTCAAGTTCCTGCGCAAGACGCCGTGGGCGCGCGAAAAGGTCGAGTCGCTCTACCTGGAGCTGCAACGCCGGCGCGCGCGTTCCGAGCATCGTGCGCCGTAGCCGCGAGGGTCGTGCACACGGCATCCGGCGCATGCTCCGCGAGAGCATGATGCTCGTGGCCTCATTGACCGTCGCGTCCACGACGTGGGCGCAGGCGACGACGGGCCCCGGTCGCGCCGCCGGTGGCGACACGGTGGTCGCCGCACCCCTCGCCCCATCGGCCACTGGCGCCATTCGGGTCGACGGCCTGCTCACCGAGGCGTCGTGGCGCACGGCGACCCCGATCACCGAGTTCCGGCAGCGCGAACCCGTGGAAGGGGCACTCTCGACGGAGGCGACCGAGGTGCGGATCATTGCCGCCGGCGATGTGCTCTACGTCGGGGTGATCGCCCGCGACATCCACCCTGAGCGCATCGTCTCGCGCATCCTGGCGCGCGACAAGGTCATGGAGACGGAGTTCGACGGAAAGCCGAAGTTCGCCGGCGACGACGCGATCGCCATCCTCATCGATCCGTTTCACGATCATCGCAACGCCTTCCTCTTCGCGACCAATCCAAACGGCGCGGAGTTCGATGCCTTCCTGACGGACGAGGGGAAGGAGTACAACATCGACTGGCGCGGCATCTGGACGGTGGCCGCCAAGCGCACCGCCGAGGGGTGGTCGGGGGAATTCGCGATTCCCTTTCGCACGCTCCGCTATCACGGCGACGGCAGCACGTGGGGGTTCAACGTGTACCGCATGATCCGCCATGGCAACGAGGAAGTCCTCTGGCGCGGCTGGGCGCGGGGCAGCGAAGGGATCGCGCGCGTCAGTCGCGCCGGCCACCTCGTGGGGCTCGATGACCTTCCGCGCCCCGGCGTCAACGTCGACCTCAAGCCCTACGTGCTGGGAGGCGCCGACCAGGAACATGAGACGGCCGGGAGCACGACGTCGGGCGTCGGGAACGTCGGCGTCGACCTCAAGTCAGAGGTGCGTCCTGGGCTGGTGCTCGACCTGACGTACAACACCGACTTCGCGCAGGTGGAGGTCGATGACCAGCAGGTCAACCTCACGCGCTTCAGCCTCTTCTTTCCCGAGAAGCGCGAGTTCTTCCTGGAGAACTCTGGCATCTTCGCCTTCGGGGCACGCGGGCAATTCGAGCCGCCTCCATTCCTCGCCTTCTTCTCGCGCAGCATCGGGATCAACGCCGACTCGGGCGAGGTCCCCATGTTAGGCGGCGGGCGCCTGACGGGACGACTCGGCTCCGAGACGGTCGGGCTCCTCTCGGCGATGACGGCGTCGCGATACGGCGATCCGCGCACCGCCTTCAACGTGGCGCGCGTCAAGCACGACCTGTGGAGGGCGGGGTATGTGGGGGCCATGCTTGTGGACCGGCGCAACGCCGAGACGGCCAACACCGTTGGTGGTGTCGACTTTTCGCTCTGGCCCATGCAGAAGCTCAACGTCCAGGGCTTCGGGGCCCGCACCACGACGAAAGGACCAGGAGGCGATGACGTGGCCTGGCGCCTGGGCGCCGACTACCAGAGCACCAACATGAGCGCGTCGCTCTCGCACGTCGCGGTGGGGCCCGACGTCGAGGCGAGCGCCGGCTTCGTCACCCGCACCGACATCAAGCGAACGCAGGGGAACGCCCGCTACGTGTTCCGTCCGCACGTCCTCAACCTGCGCCGGGTCAGCATCAGCGTGTTCAATGACGTGGTGACCAACACACGCGGCGAACGATTGGACTGGAACGTGAGCCTCGGCACCAGCCCCACGTGGAACACCGCCGACAACATGGCGCTCTTCTACTCGATGGGGCGCAATCGGGTGACCGACGCGTTCACCCTCGCCGACACGGTGCTGGTTCCGGCGGGGGACTATCCGTCCAGCGACATCACGGTGTTCGGCAGCACCGGCCCGGGGCGCCCGATCGTGCTGAACGTGAATGCCGACTTCCGCCGTCAGTTCGGCGGCTCGGTCAATTCGGCCACGGTCGGCGCGGCCGCCAACGTCGGGACGCACCTCGGCTTCAAGCTTGGCTACACGCGCAGCGATGCGTCGCTGCCTAACGGGGCGTTTGTCGCGCACCTGCTGTCGTTGCGCAGCACGTATGCGTTTACCACCCGGGCGGTGCTCAACTCGCTGGTGCAGTACAACAGCCTGGGGCGCACCCTCTCGGCCAATGCGCGCCTCGGCTACACCTTTCGCCCGGGGAGCGACGTCTTTCTCGTGCTCAACGAGGAGCGCGGGTCGGATGTGGCCGTGTGGGACCCGCACAGCCGAGGGGTGCGGCTCAAGGTGACCTACCTGGCGCGGCTCTAGGTGCATGTCGCCCTACGGCGGTCATCGATCGATGAGATGTCGCCGGAAAAACGCCGCCAGCCGCTTGTGGAAGTCGACGAGTGTCGGCGCCCCCTCGATGACGTGCGGCTCGGTGGGATAGAACGCCATGTCGAACGGCTTCCCCAGCTCCAGCAGCCGTTGCACCAGGCGGGCTGCGTCCTGGAACTCGACGTTGTCGTCGATCATCCCATGCTCGATGAGGAGCGCGTCGCGCAGTCCGGCGGCGTGGTTGATGGGGCTGGAGATCGCGTACGCCGTCGAGTCGTCGCTGGGGCGTCCGAGGATGCGTGCGGTCCACTCATCGGAGTAGTGCGCCCAGTCGGTGACGCCCGCGGCCGAGATCCCGGCGGCGAAGGTCCCCGGGTAGCGGAAGAGCGACATGAGCGTCATGAAGCCGCCGTACGAGACGCCGTAGATCCCGATGCGCGCCGAGTCGACCCCCTGCGTGCGCACGAGCCATCGGGCGGCGGCCACGGCGCCGTCGACATCCTTCACGCCCATCGAGCGATGGATGTCGGTGCGGTAATCGCGCCCGTAGCCGGCGCTCCCGCGGTAGTCGAAGTCGAGGACGGTGTAGCCGTTCTGCACGAGCCAGTTGATCATCCCGTAGTGCGAGGCATGCGAGAAGCCGTAGACGGACCAGCCGTGGTGCGCAAACTGGCGATAGCCGCCGCCGTGCACGTACACTACGGCGGGGTGCTTGGGATTGGGCCGCTCGGGGCGATAGAGTCCGGCCCAGACCAACCCGCCGGCGGGGTGTGGGATGGTGACGGTCTCGGGGCGCAGCCAGTGGTGCTTCCAGAAGTTGTCGCTCCCGCTCACCGTCACGCGCGTGGATGGGCCGGTCGGCGCGAGGTCGCGCAGCCAGAGATCGGGGAGCCGGTCGTTGCGCGAGGAGAGTTGCGCGAGGCGCCGGCCGTCGGGAGAGAGGACGCCGTCGTGCCGCCCGTCCTCTGTCGTCAGGCGCACGAGCGTCCCGCCGGCGGCTGGCATGGTGTAGAGATGGTCGTCGGATGGGTGCTCGCGTGAGGCGCCGAGCAGCCAGGTCGACTTGTCGCGTGAGAGCGTGGCGGCGCGCACTTCCCACGCGCCGCTCGTGAGGGGGCGCACCGTGCCGTCCGGCTCCGCCAGGTACAGGTGGCTCCACCCCGTGCGTTCGCTGGCGAAGACGAGGCGTCCCCCCGGGAGCCACTCGACCAGCCCCGGCTGCGTGTAGTTGGACTGTACCGGCGGCCCGCCGATCCAGGCGTCGTCGTGCTGGTGGTCGATGACGGAGGTGGCGCCGGTGGCGGCGTCGAGGCGGGCGATCCAGAGGTCGTGATCGTCCAGCGTGACGACCTCGATCACGGCGCGATCGCCTTCCACGCTCCACCACGGGCCGTGCACGTTGACCTGGCGCCCGCGGGCCTCGGGGAGGGCGACCCACTGCACACGCACGCTGTCGGCCGGTCGGCGCGCGTCACGCGGCACGATCCCGAGGCGGATGTTGTCGCGCGGCTCACCGACCTTGGCGCGTGACGTCTTCGACTCCGCGTAGCCCGACGCGGTGACGTAGTCCATGTACAGTGTGGAGGGGCGCGTGCGGTCGGGAGTGACGGTCCGTACGGTGAAGAACCGTCCGTCTGGAGAACGCTGCACCTCCTCGACGATGGCATTGGGCTCGACCGGGATGACCTGCGGGGCGTCCGGGTCGAGGCGCCGTGCACGCTCGCCCACGGCCCGGGCGCTGTCGGCCTGCTTGCGCATCAGGTCGAAGAGTTGCACCTGCTGGGTCGCCAGCCAGCGCCCGGCCTCGGTGCGCGCGTCGGCGGGGCGGTGCACCGTCATGGCCAGCCGCCGCACCGTCCCGCGATCGGCGTCCCACCGGTACAGGTCCTCCCCCAGCATGTAGTCGACGGCGCGGGCGTCGGTGGCCACGCGAACGTGCCGCGCCGGCTGGGCGCCGACTGCCACGACGCGCGTGCCATCGCCCCCCGTTCGCTGCGCGTCCCACACCACCACGCGCCCACGCCACGTCCAGGCAGCGAGCGAGCCGTCGCGGCTCCAGCTCACCCTCGCCTCGGGAATGCGCCACACCTGCGAGTCGGGGACGATCTCGGCACCGCGCCCCGCCCGATCGACGCGCCACCACGGATCGTCGTCCGGGTTGTCGGCCGTCGTCGGGCGTTGTGGCCAGCGGAAGGAGAGCCAGGCGCCGTCGGGCGACCAGCGCGCGTCACGCGCCCCGGCGCCGATCCACCGGTCGAGCTGCGAGACGTCCTGCAGCGTCAGCGTGTCCTTCGTTGCCGATGCGTCGAGCGATGATTGGCGAAGCGGCAGCGCGGTGGCCGGCGGCGCTGCGCGCTGGGCCAGGGCGCGCGGAACCGGAACGACGACGACAAGGAGGAGGGCGCTGGCGCGGAGGGCGAAGCGGCGCGAAGACATGGTGGCGGCGAGCGGCGGGAGGAATCCGATTCAATCGATTCGGCCCGAAGCTGTGTCTCACGGTGGCGGTGGGGAAGGGTACCGTCGCATCGGGCGTGCGGACGTACCGGGCGCGCAGGGCCCGCCGCGTCGCGTTCCTTCCTTGACGGCGCGTGCCCGCGGGCGGAAGCTATCGTGACCCTCCCCCGCCACCGCGTCGCCCGGCGTTGCATCTGCCGGCATCTCCGAACTACGTCATCGTCATGATCTCCTCGCGCCCCCCGGTCGTCGTCGCCACGGCCTTCGCGACCTCGGTCGCTGCCCTCTTCCTGTCGCTGACGCCGCTGAGACTCCCAGCGCAGGCGACGCCCGCGCTGGCAATCGCCCCGGCGAAAGTCGACGCCGTCTTCAAGGACTTCACCCGCACCACCCCAGGGTGCGCGGTCGGCATCTACCAGAAGGGGAAGGTCGTCTACGCCAAGGGCTACGGGATGGCCGACCTCAACCTCGGCGTCCCCATCACGCCGACCACCGTCTTCGACATCGGCTCCACGTCCAAACAGTTCGCCGCGGCGTCGATCGTCATGCTCGCCAACGAAGGGAAGCTCTCGCTCACCGACGACGTGCGGAAATACGTCCCCGAGCTCCCCAGCTACGCCAAGGTCATCACCATCGATCACCTGCTGCGACACACGAGCGGGCTGCGC
>Ga0208939_1002581_pt1 | contig 12537 bp, 10 predicted proteins | sample AD_STIC12_MetaG_FD_184437 | JGI IMG/M metagenome (GOLD analysis project Ga0208939, IMG submission 184437) | Active sludge microbial communities of municipal wastewater-treating anaerobic digesters from USA - AD_STIC12_MetaG (SPAdes) (version 2) | ecosystem: Engineered > Bioreactor > Anaerobic >...
CGTTTTGCCGATCACCACGCCCAGCTCGCCCTCCCAGTCAATGTGATTGCCGTTCTTCGGGTAGATGATCGGGCTGCGGGGACCGGTTACGGTGGTGGCGGGCTTGATGAACAGCCGCGGCGTGGTAACGGCCTTCTCTGCCCATTCGTGGCCCGATTCCTTCAGGTGCTCACCGTAGTTGCCCGCAAGCGCCAGCAGCTTCCCCGGCCTCGGAATGGGCGCCGCAAGGGTGAGGTCCTTCAGCGGGCGCACCGCATCCCCGGCCCGGAGGCTTCTTTCCGCCGCGCGCTGCGCCGATTCCAGCGCGCCCGGCCCCGCCTGCAGCAACGCCAGCAGCGAGCGGGGATTCGCCTGTTTCAGGACCCCGGCTGCGTGGGGGTTCCCACACAGGTCCACCACCTTGCTTCCCATGAGAGCGCCGAAATGGATGTCGTTCCGCGTGCGAAATGAGACGAAGCGCATGGTATTCCTCCTGAGGGTTTGAAGGGCTGTTCTTCGGCACTGGAATGTACCACGCTCCCGCGGGAGTACCCCACGGATGGGGTGGAGGCCCTTACCCTCCGGCGGGCGGCAGAACGTCTTCCACCGAGTTTCCTATACAAGGTAGTTCGTCTGGTGCATGATTCACAGCGCGATGTTGGCCAGCACATCCGCCGTCCGGGTTTCCCAAACCCCCGGTAGACTGAGAGATCCTCGTCCGAGGTGTTTCCAGCCTTCCGACGTACCTCGCTCTTTCTTTAGGTGAGGAGCGCTTGGTAGTTCCCATGAGGTGGGATGAACGTGTGTTGGCTTTCAGTGGCCATAGTTCCCTTGCGTTCCAAAGGACCGGCTGTCGCGAGCAAGCCATTTCGGCGACTAGGCAGAGAACACGAACTTGCGATGGTATTCCAAAGCGGCGGCGTCTGGCCAGAAACGCGATGGAAGCGTTATTCTTGTCCCTTCGATGTCCAGAAGTGCCATTCTGTGCATCTTCGAGCACGGCTCGTAAGCCATGCGCTTCGAGATGACCACAGCAAAATCACGGCCGATTGTCAGCAACCCACGATCAAATGCTTGGTCATGTAATGCGCAGAGCGCGATGCCATTTGTAGGGTCGGCACGCCTAATGACATTCTGGCTCCACGGAATGATGTGACTCGCGACCACGAGTTCCGGAAGGTTGATTCCACAAATCGCGCAGGATGAATCGTAGCTTGTCAACACGGTGGCACGAAAGAAGCTTTGTATGAGCCGAACTTTCTGAACCGAGAATTTTTCCGTAGGACCGTTCGGTTCATCAGACGGTATCTCCTCAGGAGGCGCAACGGGTTCTGCACACAACTTCATCTTCGCAGTTTCCATTTGTTCGACGAAGGAAACTGGATTCGAAAGGAAGGCGTTCCAAGCTTCTTTGTCAGCGGCGCTCGCGTTGCCGAGACCTTTCACGCCCCGTGCGCTGTGTGTGGCGTCGAGGCTCGCGAAATTGCAGCACTTCATTGCGACCGCGGACGGCGAACGGCCAATCCTCCCCGCAAGGGCAATTATCTCGGGATTTCGGGCGTGCAGCTTGCCGAACGGCGTGCGCAAATACAAGCTCAGCGCCACCAGAAGTTGGTCTCTTGTCCAGTTTTCCCCTGTCATGTGCGTCTCCCTCAGGCGCCGACACATTACACCTTACTCCGAAAAGAATGGAATGTGCAACTGGTGTTCGGCCGTCGGAGTTTCCAGTGTCGGCGCAAAGCCAATTAGGTACAAATTTGCAGCTTCTGCACGAAAACCCATGACGCGAAGACCGTGTTTCGCTTGTGTCATTCTTGCCACTCCTGCGGGTTGCGTGCGGCCGGGTGGCTTCGTGGAATAAGCACCCACGGGTGCGCCCCTGCACCCGCCCTGCACTTTTCTTCGCGTTCTTCGCGGCTTCGCGTGAACCCCTTCTCCCCTTCGTGCCCTTCGCGTTCTTCGCGTGCGTCATTTTCCCTCTTCTTCTCCCCACGGCACCCCCGATCGCGTTCTTCGCGTGCGTCCCTGTCGCCTTCCCCAAAAAAACCCGTACCCCGATTGGAACATTTTCGCGAAAACCCTTGACACGAAGACGCCTCCTTGCCTGTGTCAGGTAACCCGGGGAAGGTCCGGCAGCCGTCCGAAGTGTTCAACCTTTTGGGTCACACCGCCCGGCAGCCGTATCTTCCGTTCTGAATCGCACACAGCCAACGTGTTCCGCATCTCACGCAAGGAGCGTTTCCCATGCCCGTTCGCCTCGGTTTCATCGGTGTCGGCGGCATCGCCGGCGCGCACCTCGACGCCGCACAGAAGCACGGCATCCCCGTCACCGCCATGTACGATATCAACCCGGACACGATGAAGGAGCGTCAGCAGCGCTACGGCATCCCGCACATCGTGTCCTCCGCGCAGGCCGTGGCGGATCACCCGGAGGTGGACGCGGTGGTGGTGTGCACCCCGCAGTTCGTGCATCTGGAGGGCATCCGCGCCGCATGCAACGCGCGCAAGGCGCTGTTCACCGAAAAGCCGCTCTCCCGCACGCTGGCGGACTCCTACGAGGCCGTCCGCCTTGTCGAAGAGGCCGGCATTGTCGCGCAGATCGGCTTCGTGCGCCGCTACTGCCCGGAGTGGGGCAAGTTCAAGGAGCTCATTGAGGCGGGTGTCATCGGCAGGCCGGTGGTCTGGTGGATGGCCGGCGGCGGCCCGGGCCCCGGCAGCTCGTTCTTCAACCAGGCGGATCAGGGCGGCGGGCCGATGCTCGACGGCATGGTGCACAACTACGATTTTCTGCGCTACATGTGGGGCGAACCCACCCGCGTGGTCGGCTCCATGGTGCGCCTGCACCCGGTCAACACCGCCCTGGATACCGGCACCGCCATCATCGAGTTCGCATCCGGCGACCGCCACACCGTGCTGAATTCCTGGGGGATGCCCTCCGGCGTGCGTTCAGGCGGACTGCACAACGTGCTCGGTCCGAAAGGCATCCTCTATTTCTCCGACCCCGATAACGATCCGCCGGTGGGCCTCAATCGCGACGAATTCGGATATCTCGTGACGAAACACGAGGGAGGGCGACGCGAAGTGCACCCGTTCAAGAAGTGGAACATGTATGAAGCGCAGCTGGTGGATTTTGTGAAGGCGGCGGAAGAGGGTCGGAAACAGACCCGCGCGACGATCACGGACGGTCTTCGCGCCCAGCAGATTGCCCTTGCGATTCTCGGGGAGTACAGCTTCTAGACAGCGATGGATACGAACGAACTGGAACGCCTCAGAGCAGAGGTGAAGGCGGCGCTCAACCGGCGTGACACAACGCCGCCGGCACGCGTGGGGACAGGCTCCGGCCCCGCCCCGCCGCGGCTGGTGACGGAGGAGTGCGTGCTCGCGGCGCACGCTCGCGGCGAGTCGCTCATCCGGGTCGCGCCCGGCGCCATCATCACCCCGCTCGCAAGGGATGCGCTGGCACGGTTCGGGATTGCCGTGGCGAGCGCGCTGGGCTCGCGCCGTGCCCCGGGTGGTAGCTCGGCGCAGGATTCCGAGCCCGTGCGTGCTTCCGGCGCGGCCCGTGTTGCAGTCGGCGTTGTCGCATCGTCGGCGGTCGAGCCGCTGCTGGTTGAGGCGTTGCGCGCGGCGGGGCAGGCGGTGGTGCGGGTTCCCGGTTCGGCGCGCAAAGGCGCGCTGCTCGCCAGACGAGTTGCCGGCGCGGTGGCCTCCGGGCAGGCGGATTGGGGCGTGGTGGTGGATGAAACCGGTCTCGTAGCGGCGGCGGTGGCCAACCGGGTGAAGGGTGTGCGAGCTGCCTGCTGCAATGACGTGGCCTCTGCGAGGGCGGCGCGGGAGCGAATCGCGGCAAACGTCCTCTGCATGGGTGCCGATATTGTGGCGCCGGCACTCATGCGGGAGATACTAACCATCTGGTTAACCACGGAACCGCAGATTTCGCCGGAAATCGCCGCAATCCTCGACGGGACGGGCGGTGAGGCATGATTAACCAGATGGTTGGCACCGTCGTGGCCGAGGTGATGCGGCGGCTGGCAGCGGAGGAAGCGGCCTCTGAGGCGGCGCCTTCGCCCGCGGTGGATCTCGCCCCGTTGATTGACCACACGCTCCTCCGCCCCGATGCGACGCCGGAGGACATTGACCGCCTCTGCGACGAGGCGATACGGCACCGGTTTGCCGCGGTGTGCGTGCAGCCGCGATTCGCCGCGCAGGCCCTGGAGCGGGTGCGATTGACGCAGGTGGCCGTTGCGGCGGTGGTCGGGTTCCCTCATGGCGCGACACTGCCGGAGGTGAAGCGAGCCGAGGCCGAAGCGCTGGCGGCGCGAGGGGTGCACGAACTCGACATGGTGCTGCCGGTGGGTATCCTGAAGGCAAACCTGTGGAGCGAGGTGGCGGCGGACATCGAAGGGGTTGTCGAGGCGGCCCGGCAGCGGTCGGGCACACCGGCGCTGGTGAAGGTGATTATCGAAACCCCTCTCCTCACCGACCGTGAAAAGGCGGTTGCCTGCATCATCGCCGAGCAGTGCGGCGCGGGCTTCGTAAAGACGGGCACGGGGTTTTCGGGCGCCGCAACGGTGGAGGATGTGACGCTTATGCGGCGCGTGGTGGGGGATCGGCTGGGCGTGAAGGCGGCGGGCGGCATCCGGACGCGGGAGCAGGCGCTGGCGTTCGTCCGGGCGGGTGCGACGCGGATCGGGACGAGCCACGGTTGCGCGCTGGTGTAGGCTTCTGAAACCCTGCCACCGATTTCCCGCAGCAAGGCGTGTGGCGTGGCCGAGCCTTGTTGCGTGTTGCAGCCTGTCGCGGCACTCCGGAAATATGCTGACGGGACCGGCTTGGGGAGTCTGTCTCCCATCCTGCCGAAACCGAACTGCTGGCGACTTTCGGGGGCGCAGATTTGCTTTCCGGAAACCGGTGGGGTAGATTCTGCATTAAGGGGGAGAAGAGTGGAGATCGCATATGCGAACAAGCGCGTGGCGAAGCAGTTCGCTAACAGAATGGAGCTGGAAAGACGATACGGCAAATCTTGCGCAGTCACAATCATGAGACGCATCACAGATCTGCAGGCGGCTCCGAACCTCGCCGCGCTGTCCTTTTCCGAGGATCCGAGCGCCAGGTGTCATGAGCTCAAACACGACTTGAAGGGATATCTGGCGATGGACGTGTCGAAGAGCCGCCGATTGCTTTTTGCGCCGGGAAATGAGCCGATCCCAACGAAACCAGACGGCGGGCTTGACTGGGTCCGGGTTACGAGCATCGTGATTCCTCGAGTGGAGGATTATCACAATGGCTAAGGTACCGGTGAGCGCCTTTCCGCCCAATTGGGTTGTCACACCCGGGGAGTTGGTGCAGGACCATCTCACTGGGGCTGGTATCACGAGAAACGGTTTCGTTGAAAAGACGGGTTTGGCGGCAGAGACGTTAGATGCAGTGATCGCGGACGAGATCCGAATCACAGAGGATATTGCCGAGGCGCTTGCCAGAGGCCTCGGTTTGCCCGTTTCCTTCTGGGTCAATCTTCAGGCACATTTCGACAGCGAGGCGAAGCGCCTGAAAATCCCGGTGAAGTACGTTTCTGCGGGGCGGTCGCACAATAAGGTGGGAGCAGGAGCAGGCACACGGGTGCCCGCATAGGACGGGGATAACGGTGACCGCCGCGAATCCTCGGCTTCGAGGGGAGCCGGGGGTTTTTGTTCGCCGGCGACCGGGTAACGCTGCCAACTGGTGGAGAAACCGGTTATGGGCTGTCTCCTCAGGTTTGTACCCTGTCTCATCCTCCCCTTTCTCGCACCGTCTGCGCACGGCGCTCACGCTATGACCACTCTGCTTCCCAACGGCGGATTTGAAGACGCGGCGGGCGGCGGGCCTTCCGGGTGGACGTACTCGGGCCCCGTGGCGCGGCGCGGCGAGACGTGGCCTGAAGGCGGGGCGCACGGGGGAGTGCGCAGCATCCGTTTTGCGGCACGAATGGATCGGCAGGCATGGACAAGCGAGCGCGTGCCGGTGCAGGGCGGATCGGCATACCGACTCGAATGGTGGGCCTTGCTGGCGGGCAGCACCCCGTGGCACTGGACGACGCACACGGGCTTCGTCGGGGTGCGGGTGACGTTCTTCGACGCTGCCGGGGACCGGTGCGGAATCTCCGAGCGGCGCATCCGCTCCATCGGAACAGATGGCTGGGTTCGGTGCTGGCTGGGCGTGAGCGCGCCACCGGAAGCCTCTTCGTGCACGGTGTCCCTCGTGTGTGAGGCCGATATCGAGACGGACGGCACCGTCGCGTTTGATGATGTGGCGCTGGTGCCGGCGGGGATGATCCGGACGCCCGCCGGATGGGGCCGTGTGCGCGGAGTAGTGCGGGCGGGGGAGGATCAGGCACCGGGGTTCGCGCGGGTGCTGATCACCGCTGCCGATGGGCGCCACTACGCTCCGGAGGGCAGCTACCAGTTCCTCGATGGATCGTTCCACGCGATGGGGGCGCCGTTCGAGCTTGCGCTTCCGGCGGGCCGTGCGGCGGTGTTCGTCACGCGCGGGTTCGAGTATTCGATCTGGCGGGATACGGTGGACATCCGGGCCGGGCATACCACCGAGGTTGCTCCCCGGCTGGCGCACCGGTGGCCTCTTTCCGCCGAAGGGTGGCAAAGCGGAGACGCGCACATTCACCTGTTCTTCCACCGGCATTCGCTCCACCCGCAGATGGTTCCGGCAGACGTGTTCCAGATCGCCCGGGCGGAGGGGCTTGGGTGGCTTTCGTTCAAGGGGGAAGAGAAGGAGGCGCGGGAGTTCATTGCGCGTTCCGCTCCGCTGCGCGTACCAGGGTTCGCCGGCGAAATCGGCATTGAGGCGGTAAGCGATTTCCACGGGCACGTGTACACCCTCAACGCGCGGACAATACCGGCGGATGGTTTTCCGATGAAGCTCGTACCGTGGCCGATGAACCTCGATCTGGGCGCCGCGCTGGATTCCGCCGGGGGCGCGCTGGTGTATGCGCACCCGTCGGGCGATCTGGCGACGGACGGGTTGCTGGCGGGCATCGCCGACCCGGCGCGGTTGTTGCTGGCCCGTGAGTGGCCGGTGGATCTGGCGCTCGGGCAGAACCCCGCGTTCGACATCCTTACACCGGACGGGCCGAACGCAACGGCGGAGAAGCTGCCGGTCTACTACCGCATGCTGAATGCCGGATTCCGTTCCGCCGAGGCTGCTTCCACGGACGCGTACGTTGATCAGGGGCGGATGCATCCCGGAGCGGCGCGGACTTATGTGTACGCTCCGTCGGGTGCGTGGGCGGAGATCGCCGACGCACATCGGAGAGGCGCGACGTTTGCGACAAACGGCCCCTTGATGTGGCTTTCGGTGAACGGGAAGCAGCCCGGCGACGAGGCGCGGGTTGCGCGGAATCGGAGCCTTGAGGTGAAGTTCCGGGCGGTATCCGGCCGGGGGCTTACGCGAGCGGAGGTGATCGTTAACGGGCGCGTCGCGTACGCGGCTCAACCGGGTGCGGATGGGGAGATACGCGAGTCATTCATGCTCCCGGTGTCCGAGAGCTGCTGGGTTGCCCTGCGGGCGTTCGGGCCGAAGGGGGATGGGCTGGCGGATGAGCTGATTCCCGAGGAGTGGAAGGCAGAGGGAATCGGGCAGTTTGCGCACACGAGCCCGGTGTACGTGGCGGTGGATGGACGGACAATGAGGCCCGATCCGGAGGCGGCGCGTTACTTTGCGGAGTGGGTGGCGGCGTACCGGAACGCGGTCCTGAACCGTGCCGACCTTTTCGAGAACGAAAACGGCGCGTGGGGGGAGGACGTAAGGGCGCGCATCCTCGACCGGCTTGAACAGGCGGAGGAAGTGTACCGCGGGAGGGCGCTGGAGGGTCGTCTCGACACGCCGCACCGCGCACGATAGGGGACAGCGCCGCGCCAGACGACCGTGTTGCGACACTCAATCTGCCGGGGCAAAGGGGACCCGACGAAGCGGGCCCCTCCATGCGGCGTGTCGAGGAGAACCTCGCCTGCCCTGCGTTTCTACAGCTCCAGCCGGGTACGATCGTTGGCGATCTGCACCCGGTCGCCCAGAATGCGCTGCGCCTTTTCCAGTTCGCCGGCGTAGTTGTAGAGAATCCGCCGCCCGTGGTGCACGAACACCAGCTTTCCTATCTGTATGCCCGATTCCTTCACCCACGCACAGACCTCTTCCGGGGCATGGTGACCGGTTTCCATGAGGAGGTATTCCGCCCCGTTCAGCAATGACGTGAGTTCGCTCACGTGTTTCACATCGCCGGAGAACACAAACGCCTTCGGGCTGACATCCACGCGGAATGAGAACGACGCGTGCGGCTCCACCGCGCCGAGGTGGTCATTGTGGAGCGCGGTCACCCGCACGCCGTCCCGGTCGAAGATCACGCCGTCGTCGAACAGGTGGGGTGTGAGCGTGAAGGGCCCTCGGTATTCCCCCGCGTCGTCGGCGATGAAGGTCATAAGGCCCTTCCACGGGCGCATTTCGGGCAGGAATATCTCAATGGTGCGGCCGGTGAGGCGCCGCTTCCCTTCTTCGGTGGCGCGGGCGATTTTCTGGAACGTCCAGAGCAGGTGCGGCAGGCCGCCGACGTGGTCCATGTGAGCGTGGGAGATGAAAATGGCCTCGGTGCCGAACAGGTCCACGCCGCCGGTATATCCCGCGTGGGCGCAGTTTTCGCCCGCGTCGAACCAGTACGTCCGCCCGCAGTATTCCATGGCGATGGAGGTGTGATGCCGCCCCGGCATGGGTTCCGTGCCGCTGCACGAGCCGAGCACCGTCAGCACTGCGTGTTCGTTCATGATGATGTCTCCATCGGAACGCGGTCTGCTCAAAGCTGAGAAGCGTCCAGCGCCGGCTTCACCGCCGCCCTGTCCTGCTCCAGTTGGCGGATCACTGGCTGAGGGTCGAGCGTGTGAGGTGACGCTCCGGTGCGCACGCAGAGGGCCGCCGCCGTGCCGGCCGCCTGCCCGGTGGACATGCACGTTTGCTGGATGCGGAGGCTTGCCTGTGCAAGGTGGCTGGCGGAAATGCACCGCCCCGCCATGAACAGATTGTCTACCCCGTCCGCCACGATGGCACCGTAGGGAATGTCGAAGTAGTCGCCTCGCTCCATGCGCTCCTGCCGCCATTTGTAGCCATCCGTTCCGATCGGCACCGCGGCTTTGCTGTAGCTGTCGGCGGGCCAGACGTCCACGTCCCACGAAGCCCGGGCGATGCTGTCGGGATACTTGTTGAAGTTCCAGACGTCTTCATCCGACACGGTAGCGATGCCGCGCAGGCGCCGTGAGGAGCGCACCCCGATCTGGTTGGAGGTATCGAGCAGGTAGGCTTCCTCGAACCCGGGCACGAAGCGGCAGAGGGCATCCGCGGCCTGCCGGGCCTGTTCGCGCCCTTCACGTTCCGCGCGGGTGAGGTCGAACGGGTCGAGCGGGTTCACCTTCAGCACGCGGCTTATGAGCGAGAGGAACTCCGTGCGATTCTGGGGCATACCCCACGACCAGTTCCGCACGTATCCCATGAATCGCTTCTTCTCAACGATCACCGGCGCGGTGTATTCGCCCCGTTCGATGGCCGCCGTCAGTTCCCGTTCGATGCGGGCCAGCGCCTCTTCGTCCGGCCAGTTGGCGGGTTTGCGGACATTGCCCATGCGGAACATTTTCGTCAGCGCCATGGCCCAGAGGTGCTCGCCGTCGCCCTGCTCAAAGGGGATGCCGGTCTGCGCAGCGACAATGCCGTCCCCGGTGGCATCCACCACGCACTTCGCGAGAATCGCTTGCCGCCCGGCGCGGGTTTCCACGAAAACACCTTTCGCCACGCCGTCTTCCACGGAACACACCGCGCCGTACGAATGGTGGAGCATCTCCACGCCGGCTTCGGTAAGCAGTTCGTCCCATACGAACTTCACCTGTTCGGGGTCGGTGACGCTGCGGATGTGCCCGCCGGGGAACGGCCGCGAAAAGGGTCGCACAGCGTTGCGTGCCTGGAGCCGGGCAATGTATTCGTGCCAGATGCCCTGGAAATCCACGCCGTTGGTACTCAGGATTACGCACACAAGCTGCGTGCAGGGTGCTCCGCCGAGGTAGCCCTCCTTTTCCAGTATCAGCGTCCTCGCACCGTTTCTTGCCGCCGCGATTGCAGCGGCACAGCCTGCCGGCCCGCCTCCGCACACGACGACGTCGTACGACGCAAGAACCGGCACGTCGTGTCCCGGTTCGCTGAGCGTTGTCGGCATCTCTTCGGCCACCGGCAAATTCACCTTTCCGTGCGATTCGATCAGCGGCGAAAGAGCGGAGAGATGGTGTTCAGCAGCGCCTTCCGGGCTGATCTGCCGTCGGGGTATCCGAGCTCGCGCAGGCGCGAAAGGCTGGCGTGTGCTCCGTCATTGTTCGAACCCGAACCCATCCACCAGACGCCGTCCGGCTGGAAGCGCTGGATGTCTTCCACGTCCATCCGCCAGTTCTCTTCGATGCAGATCGGCATGGGCCACTGGTCGCACCAGGTCATGACGCCGCGGGGCAGGTTGTAGACCTTCATGCCCAGTTCCTTTGGCGTGGCGACGTTCAGGTCCATGCAGGCGTACCGGTGGTTCCATTTGTCATGTTCGTAGGTGATTCCTGTCCACCCGGGACACTCCTTCTGGAACATGCGCAGGTTTACCTCCATGCCAACCGCGTACTGGATGGCGGAGTTCTCCCACAGCGTCGCAAGATCTCCCGAAAATCCTTTCGCGCGGACCGCCCGCTCGACGGCGTGCAGCACCTCGATGCGCCGGAAAGTCGCATAGTCCCGCCATTCGGGCACATCGAACACGCGCGGGTTGAAGGGATGCCCGATTTCCGCGAAGGGTTTTGCGCCGGTTTGCGCCGCCCAACGCTCGTAGGCGGCGATGCGGTGGGGGGATTCGCGGCCGCAGCCTTCCATCTCGATTTCGAGGCCGGCGATGTCCGGGAACTGCTCTACGATCTCTTCCGCGATGGCCACGGCCCGCTCCTCGAACTCCGGCATGTCGGGGTCGTAGAGGCCAAACGGCACAATGGGATACCCGAGGGGGAGCCTGTCTGACGTTTCGTACGGCTGTCCGCCGTAGTTTTCGACGACAAAAATGCTCACCACCGCGCCCAGCCAGACCTTGATGCCGCGTTCGTGCGCCGCTGAGATGGCCTCGCGAAGAAGCTGGTTGTCAGATTCGATCACCGGGTTCCCGGCGAGTTGGTCGAGAAACGGCAGGCGCGAGCGGTATCCCGTCGTCAGCCACTTGACACAGATCATGAGCGAGTTCATTCCGACTTCGGCCATGTCATCCACAAGCCGGAGGTAGTCATCCCGCCTGTACGCTTCCATTCCGCCGGCAAACGGCGTCGTATAGTCCCAGAACCCGTGATCGAGCAAGTCCACGGTTATCTCCTGTCACATGTGTCTTCGTCACACACTCCGTGCCGGACGTTGGTGCGGCATTTTCAAAGTAGGCATGGGCCCGCGTCTCCGGCAACCGTGGCAACATCCCCCGGGCGGCGCCGGTTCGCGTGGGGATGGACGAAGCCCCGGTCCTCCGTATTTTTCTGACCGGTTCTCTCGTTGTGCAAAGGAGCCGTCGTGAACCTGCTCTTCATCTTCGCCGACCAGATGCACCGGTACGCGCTGCGCTGCATGGGTACGCCGGATATCCGCACGCCGAACCTCGACGCACTGGCACAGCGCGGGATGTTGTTCGAGCGGGCGTACTCCAACTGCCCCGTCTGCACGCCCTTTCGTATCAATCTTTTTACCGGTCTCTATTCCTCCCAGACCGGGACGATGAAGAACGCGGCGCGGATTCCTGCGGGCTGTGTGACGCTGGCTGATGCGCTGAACGGCGGTGGGTATGAAACCTGTTACGTGGGCAAATGGCACATCGGCGGCGCGGGAAATGGACCGATCCCGGAGGAGCTGCGCGGCGGGTTCTCCGACTTCATCGGCTACCAGTGTTACAACGGCTTCATCCACAACGTCTGTTTCTACGACAGGGACAACCGGGAACACTGCTTCGACCGCCACCGGACAGACGTGACGACGGACCTCACCATCGGAAAGCTGCGGGGCCTCGCGCCGAACCCGTTCGCGCTGTTTGTGTCGTACCAGGCGCCGCATTACCCGGTGCAGCCATCGCCGGAGTTCGAACGGATGTACGCGGGGGTCACCATCAGACGGAGACCGAACAGCCGGGAAATCGACCCTTACACCCGGACGTGGAGCCCGCCCAGCCCGTGGCCACCCGATTCGTGCCCTGATTTCCAGCGCTATGGCAACAACCTGAACGAGTACCTGCGCCTTTACTATGCCCTTGTCACTCAGATTGACGCCAACGTCGGACGGATTCTCGCGGAGCTGGAACGGCTGGGCAGGGCGGAAGACACCGTGGTCGTATTTGCGTCGGACCACGGGGACATGCAGGGCAGCCACGGCCTGAAGAACAAATCGCTGCCGCATGAGGAATCCAGCGGCATCCCGCTTATTGTGCGGGTGCCGGGCGGCGCCGGCGGCGCGAGAACAAGAGCCCTTGTCTCAGGTATTGAC
>Ga0208939_1002587_pt1 | contig 12522 bp, 9 predicted proteins | sample AD_STIC12_MetaG_FD_184437 | JGI IMG/M metagenome (GOLD analysis project Ga0208939, IMG submission 184437) | Active sludge microbial communities of municipal wastewater-treating anaerobic digesters from USA - AD_STIC12_MetaG (SPAdes) (version 2) | ecosystem: Engineered > Bioreactor > Anaerobic >...
CTTTTTCGCGCAGCGCTTGCAGCACGCCCAGATGGGCCCAGCCACGTGCGCCACCGCTCCCCAGCGCCAGACCCACCCGCTTGCGCTTCCAGAACCGGCTCACGATCGCCTCACTCCAGGAAAGTCAGCGTGGCCGCGCCGATCACGCCGGCATCGTTGCCCAATTCGGCGTGCTTGATCACCAGCCGCTCGGCAAAGAACGGGCTCAACCGTTCATTCAAATGGCGGCGCAGCGGATCGAACAGCACCGGCCCCGCCGCCGCAATGCCGCCGCCGATAATGAACGCCTGCGGCTGCAGCAGATAGGCCACCGAGGCCATCATCGTGGCGAGGCAGTCGGCCACAAAATCAAAAATCTCACCGGCAAGTTCATCACCTGCCGCCGCGGCGGCGCTGATGACCTTGGGGGTGATATCCTCGCGCCGGCCGCCGGCAAACTCCAGAATGCGGCTCGTGCGGCCCGCATCCAGCGCTTGCAACGCGCGCTCCACAATGCGCTTGTTGCCCACATACTGCTCGACCCCGCCGCGCCCCGTGGGCGACACAATGCCGTTGCGGTCAATGGACACATGGCCGATCTCGCCCGCCAGCGAATACGCGCCGCGGTAAAGCGCCTTGTTGATCAGCAGCCCGCCACCAACCCCCGTGCCAAGAGTGATGAATACCGCGTGCTGATAGGCCTGCCCCGCGCCGTAGGTGCACTCGCCCACGGCCATTGCGTTGACGTCGTTATCCACCCGCGCGGTTTTGCCGAAGCGCTGCGTCAGCATTTCCGCCAGCGGCACGGCGGACCAACCCGGCACGTTGGTCAGGTTGTGCACAAAACCGCGCGCGTAATCCACAAACCCCGGCACGCCCACGCCGATGCCGCGCCACTCCACATCCGCCGGCATGTCCGCCAGCAGCGTGTCCACGTGGCGCGCCACGGCATCGAGCCAACCCGCCACGCCGGCGAGGCCCGCGGTGGCAAAGCTCGCCCGCGCGCCGATCACGCCATGTTCATCCACGCGGGCCAGCTTCACGAAGGTCCCGCCAAAATCCACGCCGATGGCGCACCGCTGTTTATTTTCGTTCATGGTCAACCTTCCATCTGAAAGAGGCGGCAGGCATTGGCCCACGTTTGCTCGGCCACCGCCGCCACGGGCACGCCGCGCGCCGCGGCCACCACTTCGGCTACGCGCGCGACATACGCCGGTTCGTTCACTTTCCCGCGAAAGGGCTTGGGTGTCAAATACGGACAATCCGTTTCCACCAGCAACTGCCCGGCGGGAATCTGGCGGGCCACCTCGCGCAGCGGCCCCGCGTTGTTGAAGGAGACAATGCCGCTAAAACTGATCATGAACCCCAGCGCCACCAATTCGGCGGCAAAGGCGGCATCGCCCGTGAAACAATGCAGCACGCCCGGTGGCGGCGGGGGCGGCGCGTCTGCGGCGGGCGGCAGGTTTTCCACACTGTGGAAAACTTTTTTCCACGGTGTGGAAAAATCGGGCGCATTTTTTCCACAGTGTGGAAAAGTTTCGGCATTTTTTTCCACGGTGTGGAAAAGTTTTTTCCACACTGTGGAAAACTCGCCGAGCATGGCGATGGTGTCCTCGTCCGCGTAGCGGCTGTGGACGATGACGGGCTTGCGCGCGGCGGCGGCGCCGGCCAGCATGGCGCCGAACAGCTCGCGCTGGGCGGGTGCAGTCTCCGCGGAATAATAGTAATCGAGGCCGATCTCGCCGATGGCCACCACGCCGGGCGCCTGGGCCAGCGTGGCGAGGCGCGCGGGGTCGCGCGGCTTGTCGGTTTGGTCGCGATCGTAGCCCACGGCGGCCACAAGCTGCGCGGGATGCTTTTGGGCCAATTGCACGACCAGCTCGTTGGAGGCTTCCGAGCTGCCCACGGCGCAAATGCGCTCCACCCCCGCCGCGCGCGCACGGGCCAACACCTCCGCCACACGCCCCTCCGCCGCAAAGGTGTCAAAATGCGCGTGCGTATCGAAGAGCATCATCGGCGGGGGCTCAGGTGTTGAGGCCGCTGGTCAGCTCGAAGACGGCCATCAGCATGCTGATGGCGACAAAACCGACGCCGACGGCAATCAGCAGCATCATGATCGGTTCGAGGATGGTGGTGAAGAGTTTGACGGCGCGGTCGAGTTCGTTGTCGTAGCGGCGGCCGATGTGTTCGAGCGCGCCGGTCATGTCGCCGGATTCTTCGCCGATGGCGAGCATGTCGGTGAACAGGCGCGGGAAGATGCCGTCCTGCGCCAGCGGGCGCGAGATGGTGGAGCCATCGGTCACGCGGTCCTTGGCCTCGTTGATGGCCTTGGCAATGATGGAGTTGCCCACGGTGTTTTCCACGATGGCCAGCGCTTGCAGCACCGGCACGCCGTTGGCGAGCAGCGTGCCCAGCGTGTGCGCGAAGTTGGCGAAGGCGTTGGCGCGAATGATGCTGCCGGCCACCGGCGCGCGCAGCAGGAAGCGGTCCTTCCATTCGCGGCCGGCGGGGGTGCGCAGCGCGCGGCGCAGGGCCGCGCCGCCGAGCAGGATGGCCAACAGCAGCGCCCAGCCGTAATGGATGAGGCCGTTGCTGAGGCCGATCAGGATGCGGGTGGGCAGCGGCAGCGTGCCGCCGAGTTCGGCGAACATGGCCGAGAACCGCGGGATGACGAACGTCATCATGAAGACCATCGCGCCGAGGCCGACGATGGTGACGATGAGCGGATAGACGAGGGCCATGCTGACTTTTTCGCGGGCGGCTTGCGCGCGCTCGTAGTGGCGCACGAGGCGTTCCAGCACGCCGGGCAACTGGCCGCTGGCTTCGCCGGCCTTGACCATGCTGACGTATAGCGAGGGGAAGCTGTCCGGCCAGCGGGCCAGCGCGGCGGAGAGGCTGGAGCCGGAGACGATTTCGTCGCGCAGGTCGGTGATGATGGTGTCCTGCGCCTTGCCGGTTTTGCGCTGGACCAGCGCGTGCAGCGCGGCGCCGAGGGTCATGCCGGAGGCAAGCAGGTCGGAGAGTTCGTGGGTGAAAAGCAACAGCTCGGAGAGCTTCATCCGCACGCGGGAGCGGATGCTTTTTTCGTAGCGCCAGCCGCGGCGGGGTTTTTCCTTGCGGCCAAGCAGCCGCGGCTTGGTGGCGGCGGGCGCGGGGGTGGGCGTGGCGGGGGCCGGGGCGGGCGCGGCGGGTTGCACATCCTGCACGGCGATGGGCACGAGGCCGGCGCGGCCCAGTTGGGCCAGCAGCGCGCGGCGGTCGGGGGCCTCCAGCACGCCTTCCTGGCGCTCGCCGGTGCGGGTTTTGGCGATGTAGCGAAACTTGGCCATGGCGGCTGCGGCGCGCGGGCGGCGGGCGCCGGCTAGGCTTCATCCTCCGACGTGACGCGGATCACTTCCTCCAACGTGGTGATGCCGGCGAGCACCTTGCGCCAGCCGTCCATGCGCAGCGTGTGCATGTCGTGTTCCAGCGCGTGTTGCTTGATTTCCGAAGCGGCGCGACGCTCCACCACCATCTGGCGGATGGCATCGGTCATCACGAGAATTTCATAGATGCCGGTACGGCCGGCATAACCGGTGCCGCGACATTCTTCGCAGCCGACAGGTTCATAGATGGTGCCGGTGAGAAGCTTGGAAATCGGGAAGCCGAGGCTTTCGAGGAAGGGCACATCCACGGTCCACGGGCGCTTGCAGGCGGGGCACAGGCGGCGCACGAGGCGCTGCGCCACCAGCGCTTCCAGCGAGCTGGAAACGAGGAAGGGCTCGATGCCCATATCCACAAGGCGCGTGATGCCGCCAGCGGCATCGTTGGTGTGCAGCGTGCTGAACACCAAGTGACCGGTGAGCGCCGCGCGGATGGCGATGTCCGCCGTTTCCTGGTCGCGGATTTCCCCGACCATGATGACATCCGGGTCCTGGCGCAAAATGTGGCGCAGCCCGACGGCGAAGGTCAGGCCGATTTCCGGCTTCATCTGGATTTGGTTGATGCCGGCCATTTCGTATTCAATGGGGTCTTCGACGGTCAGGATGCGCTTGTCCACGGAGTTGATGGTGTGGAGCCAGGCGTAGAGGCTGGTGGATTTGCCGGAGCCGGTGGGGCCGGTCACGAGCAAGATGCCGTGCGGACGGCGGATGAGGGTGTTGAGGGTGGCGGCGTCGTCCGGGAAGAGGCCCAGCTTGTCCATGCCGAACATGCCGCTGGAGCGCATGAGCAGGCGCAGGCTGACGCTTTCGCCATAGACGGTGGGCATGGTGGACACGCGCACGTCAATTTCCTCGCCCTTGATGCGCAGGCTGATGCGGCCATCCTGCGGCAGGCGCTTTTCGGCAATGTCCATGCCGGCCATGACCTTGATGCGGCTGATGATGGCGGACTGGAAGCGCTTCATTTGCGGTGGCAGCGGGGTGGGATGCAGCACGCCGTCAATGCGGTAACGGATGCGCAGGTCCGTTTCCATGGGCTCAATGTGGATATCCGTGCCGCGGTCGTGGTGGCATTCCCAAATGACCTGGTTGACGAACTTCACCACGCTGGCGTCCTGATCCAGATTGCTCAGGTCGCCAATGGCGGGGCCGGAATCGGCATCAAGGTCCAACTGGTTGTCGGCCATGAGGCGGTCGAGAGTATCCGCGCCGACGCCGTAAAACTTTTTGGTGGCCTTTTCGATATCGGCCGTGGGGCTCAGCGCAAACTTGATGCGCATTCCGGCGGCAAGGCGGAGGGCATCGGCCAGGCCCGGCCGGAAGGGTTCGCTGGTGGCCACGCGCAGCACGCCATTCTCGATGCCGACGGGAATGACGTTGGATTGGAAGACCGCCTTGGTCGGAATCTTTTCCAGGATTTCGCCGGGGATGGGTTTATCGCCCACGCGGACGAACGGAATCTCCATGGCCTTGGCGAGCGCGGCGAGGAAGGCATCCTCGCGCGCGTATTCGCGGGCGACGACGGTGGCGGTCAGCACGCCTTCGTCTTCGCGTTGGCGACCCACGAGCTCTTCGATTTGCTCGGGGGTAAACAGCCCGGTGGCCGCAAGCAAGGCCCCGAGGCGGCTGGAAGCCGTTCCGGCCATCGCGCGCCCTAGACGGGTTTCTCCGTGCGGATTTCGGCCAGCAGCGCCATGGTGCGGTCCAGCGCGTCCTGGATGCTTTCCAGCTCGCGGGCGGCCTGTTCGAGGCGCGTGGCATTGGTCACGCGCAGATGTTCCAGAAATGCGCGGCGTTCTTGCAGCGCCTCTTTTTCGGCGATCAGGCGGTCGTTCTGCTGGTTGGCCATGGCCAGCGCGGCATCCAACTGCTCGATCAGCACCTGCGGGTCCTCCGCGCCGTTGAAGGGGCGCGGAGCGGCCACCGGCGCAGCGGGCGTGGAAGCATCGGGGATGGGCACCTGGACTTGGCGACCGCAATCGGCGCAGGGCACCATGAGGCCTGCGCCGGCGGCCTCAATGGCCATGCTTTTGCCGCAGTGCGGGCAGTCAAAGAGAATATCGCCTTCCCGGATTTCCGCGGCGCCGTTGAGATGGGTGGGTTGTTCGTTCATGGCGTGTCTCCGTTGGGGGGTTGCGGCGCAGGATACATGGAGGGTTTTTCATCCTGCTTTTTCGCGCGGCCACTCGCCGGGGACAGCCGCGATTTGCGGGGCGGTTTTTCCGGCGCGGGCCGGGTGGCTGGCTCGGCGGGCACGGCGGGATCGAACACATAGGGCGCGGCGGCGGGTTCTTCCGGCGCGGGCAGCGGCGTATCGTCCGCCGGCGCGAGGCCGGCGTCAGCCTCCTGCTGCTGGGCCAGCGCGCTCATGGCGCGTTCGATTTCACGGCCAAAGGTTTCGGGGTCTTGGGCATCGGGCGTCGGCTTGGGCATGGGCGGCGCGGGCTCGATCAGCGCCACGGGGGGCGCCTGCTCGCCACTGGTGGTCAGTTTGGCACGCGCCTGCCGGCTTTCTTCCTGCTTCATTTCGCGCAGGCGCTGCGGGGAGAACGGCGCCAGCGAGCTGTCCGACCAGCCGCGATACCAATCCTCGGCGGCGACATTCGAGGCGCCGTGGAGGCGTTCGGTTTCGGCGCGGGCTTCGGCGGGGGTCATCAGCACGTAGGGGGTAATGAGCACCAGCAGCTCGGTGCGGTGGCGGGTGGTGTCCTCGCTGCGGAACAGCGCGCCGAGCAGCGGAATGCTGCCCAGAATCGGCACGCGCGTGTTGGCGTTCTGATAATCAGTTTGCACCAAGCCGCCCAGCACGATGGTCGAGCGGCTCGGCACGGAAATGGAGGCGGTGATTTCGCGCTTGTTGATGGCCTGCATCTTGCCGTTGTTGCCGACATCCACGCTGTCGCCGAGCGTGTCGGCGTTCTGCGTGATTTCCAGCGTGACGTAACGCGACGGATTGATCCGTGGCTTGACCTTCAACTGGATGCCGACGTTCTTGTATTCGTAGTCCGACTGAATGGTGCCGCCGCTGGTGGTGTCGCCCGTGCGGATGGGAATCTGCTGGCCGCTCATGATGCTGGCTTCGGTGTTGTCGGTGGTGAGGATGACGGGCGTGGCTAGCACGCGCCCCTCGCTGGAGGTGGCAATCATGTTGAGCACCGCGTCAATGTTGAGATCGGCAAACGTAAAGAAGTAGCTCAACCCCGTGCCGCCGCCGAAGGCGCGGGTGACGGTGTCGCCGGCGACGGAGGAGAAGTTGTTGTTGCCGAAGTGGCCGCCCCACGAGGTGATCGGCTCGCGCACGCTCACGCCGCCATTGGCACCGGCCATGCGCTGGTTGTAGGCGGTCATGGACTTCTGCAGCCAGTTGACGCCGTAGGCCGTGTTGTTGTTGAGGTTCACTTCCAGGATCACGGCTTCGATCAACACCTGCGCCAGCATGATGTCTACTTTGCGGATGACGTCCTGCAGCGCGCCGATATCGCCCTTGGTGCCCATCAGCAGCAGCGTATTGGTGCGCTTGTCCGCCAGAATCTTGGTGTTGGCCGAAAGCTGGCCGATCTTGCTGACCGCCGCTTCGCCGGCGGCCTGCCGCACACGGTCGGCGGCGGCGGCGCGGGCGCGGACAAAATCTTCCAGTGCACGGGCACGGCCATCGGTGCTGTCGCGGCTTTCGCCGGGCTTGGCGGTTTCGCTCTCGGCCTTGGCCGCGCCAATGAAATCATTGAGCAGGCTGGCCATTTCTTCGGCGTCGGCGAACTCCAACGCGACGACCTGCACAATCACTTCCGGCTCCACGGTGCGGTCGAGCACCGCCACGATCTTGTCGAAGAACGTGAAGTTGGACGGCCGCGAAATGACGATGATGATGTTGGTACGTTCGTCGGCCAGCACTTTCACCTTCCCCTGAATTATGCCTTTTTCCGCCATGGCGGCTTCGAGCGCGGCGCTGTCGGGCATGGCGACTTCCGGCTGCGGGATGGGCTGGCGGGCGCGGATCATGTTGGCGGGGCGGCGCACCATGGTGGCGGCGGGCGCCTGCGCGACCTGCGGCACTTCTTCCGGCTTGTCGCCCTGGCTGCCGCTGATCAGCTCATTAAGGCGCGCGGCGATGTCGGCGGCCTTGGCGTGCTGGATTTCATAGACGCGCGTTTCCACTTTCAGCTCGGTGGGCTGGTCCACCAGCGCAAGGATTTCGGCGATGCGCTTGAGGTTGGCGGCGGTTTCCGTCACCAGCAGGCTGCCGATGCGGTCAAAGCGCTGGACCTTGCCGTAGCCGTGCAGCATGCTTTGCACGATGGTGTTGGCGTCTTCCAGCTCCAGATATTTCAGACTGATGAGCTGGCTGATGAGCATATCGCTGTCGGGCATGCCGCCCAGCGGCGCTTCCTTTTGGATGGCCATGCCCTCGGTGGGCGCCTTGTCAATCTGCACCACGCGGTAAAACCGCGCGCCCAGCGGCACCAGCGCGAGGTTGTTCATGGAGAGCAGGCTGTCCATGGCTTGCAGCATTTCGGCGCGGGTGAGTTTTTCCTGCGCCTTGAAGGTGAAGGTGGCGGAGATGCCCGGCGCCTTGATCATGGTGCGGCCGGTCAGTTCGGAGTAGCGGTCGAGCAGCACATCCAACTGCGCTTCCTTGAGATTAAGGTTATACAGCTCGCCCACCGCTTCGGCTTCCTCGCCGGCGGGGGTGCGCGCCCGAATCATGTTGGCCGCGGGCGCTTCGGCTCCGCCAGCCCCGGCGCGCAATTGGCGAATGCGCTCGCGCGCGGCGGCGCCGGGCGAGAGGACCTCGATTTCCGGCGCGGCCGGCTCTTCGTCCACGGCTGCCGTCTCCGGCTCAGCCGGTTCGACCGGTTCGGCCTCCGACGGAACCGGCGGCATATCCTGCGCCAAAACCGGCGCCGGCAGCGAGGCGCAGAAAAAGGCCAGGGCCAGCAACCAGGTGGTGCCACGGGTGAATAACGACAGGCGAGTGGGCATCATGGGCCTTCCGGGTGGGGTGGTTCCGGCGCCGCGGGGGCGGCATCCGCTTTGCTCTCCGCGCCGCCGGCATCCCGGCGGTACGCGTAATCAATCGTAAAGTTTCCTTTGAGGTGGCCGGCCGGCACATCGCGCCCGCCAACAGGCTGCACGGACAGTTGGCGTACGTCCGACACCGCGCCCTGTGACTGCTGCGCATAGAGGAAGTTCACCAGCGCGGGCAAGTCACCTTCCCAGTCGCAGGTGATGGCCGTCTCGAACAAGTCGCCGGCCTGCCGTTCCGCGCCCGCGTTGCGGCGCGTCAGCGTCAGGCGGTGTTGTCCCGCCATTTGTTCCAAGCCCAGCAGCAATTCCGCCTCCGCTTTTTTGCCCACCGCATAGACCGGCAGGCCGCCGCGGAATTCCGCCAAGCGCGCCTCCACTTCCGCGCGGCTGGCCAGCAGGTGCTCCGCCGCATCGCGGCGCGCCGCGAGTTCTTCGCGCTCGGCGCGAAACTCCGTCCATTCCTGAAACTTGGGCTCCAGCCACAAATAGGTCAAGCCCAGGACAATCACGCCCAGCGTCAGACCCAGCAGATTCAGCTCCCGCGCGGCGAACTTCATGGCTCATCCTCCCCGCCGGTGGCGGGCAGCGTGATGCTCACGCCGAACTGCGAGCGCTCGCCCTGCGGCGTGTTGCGCGTGTTGATGCCTTCCGACTTCACCCCCGGGAACAGCTCCACCTGCTCGAGGCTCTGGATGAAGGTGTAGACTTTTTGCGCTTGGTCGGATTCGCCCCGCAGCGATACCGAAGACCCCTTGCGATAATCGAGCTTGGTCAGCTCCACGCCATCCGGCAGCGCGGTGGCCACCACACGCAGGCATTCCAGCGCGGAGTGGCTGCGGTCGGCATATTGCGAAAACTCCAGCGTCTTGGCGCGCAGCTTGCGAATTTCGCGCGCGGGCTTTTCCAACTCCGCCACCTGCCCCTGCCAGCGCGTCAGTTGGCCACGCTGCACGTTGAGCAGCGTGAGGAACCCGCCCACGCCCAGCAGCCAGACCACAAGGAAAATCGTGGCGGTGCGCAACAGGCGGCGGCGCGTGCGCCGCGTGGCATCGGCCTCGCGCCAAGCATCAGGCGCCAAGTCCATCACCAACCCGCCTCCAGCCGTCGCCGCGCGGCGTGCAATGCCCTCGGCCACCGTCGGTAGTTCATCGAGCGGATGCCGATAGAGGGCTTCAAGCCCCAATGATTTCTGCAACCGCTCCGCGCAATCCGCCGGCCAGTCGGCTGTGTGATAAATATGCAGCGTGGGCCCGCCGCTGCCACCCCACTCCGTCTCCAGCGCCGCCAGCGAATCGTGCACTTCTTCCACGCAGGCCGCCAGCCATTCCTCGTGCGCGGGTCCGGCGGGCTCCGGCGGGAATCCCGGCAATGCGCGGAAGAGTAGCGGCGAACCATCGCGCACCGCCACCATCTCCACGCCAGCGGGCGCGGCGCGCAGGACAATCTGGGTGCCGTGCGCCGGTAGTTGGCCGTGCGTCTTGAGCCCCCACCACCAACCCAGCGCCGCCACATCCACCACATCCGGCGGCGCGCCATGCGCCTGAAAAATCTGCCCCAGCGCCGCCACTTCGTCGTTGCGCACTACGGCCATCGCCACCAGCGAGGACGTGCCCGCTGCCGCCAGCACCTCGGCGCCCGTGGCCACCATCTCCACCGGGAACGGCGAGAAGCGGTCCGTCTGCAATTCCGCCATGCCGCGCAATTCCAGTGCGTCCACGCTCGGCAACAGCGCCACGCGCAGCAGCACCCGCTCCGTCGGCAGCGCCACGATCACCCGCCCCTTGAACTTCTTGAGATAAGGCTTGATCGCGGCGGCCCAATCCACGGCCTCCCCTGCCGCGCCGGATACCAGATCCGCCGCGCCGGCATCGGCCACCTCCCACGTTTCCTTGGCACGCCGCAAGACCGTCCATTCCAAACGGTTTTGCTGCCAGCAAACGCCGGTGATCCACGAAGTTGCCATGTTGCGCAATCTCTACCCTATACCAATAATGGCATCCTAACTGCACCGCCGCCCGCAAGCAACCGGATTCCGCGCCCCGCCGCCGGAAAACTCAACCGCGCCCGCGCCGCGCGCCGATTTCAGGTTGCCAAGCCGCGGGGCTTGTTCCACACTTCCCGGCGGCATGTATAGGTTGGTTTTTCTATCCGGACGCCACGCGGGCAAGCGCCTCATGGTCCGCCAAGCGCTCACCACGGTGGGCAGCGATCCCGATTGCCATTTGGTGCTGACCGATGCCCCCGCCCTTGCCCCCCGCCACGCGCAGTTCAAGGAAAGCAGTGCCGGCGTGTTTCTTTCCGCGCTCACGCCGGAAGCCGCCATCTTGCGCAATGGCGCGCCACTCACGGATACCGTGCGCCTTGTCCACGACGATCAGCTTGATCTCGGCGGGCTCCTCATCCAGTTTCAGGAAATCATTGCGCCCCACACGCGGCTCGAACCCAGCCCCGGGTTGATCCAGCCCATCACCCTCCTGCTGGCCATCGTTATTTTGGTGGTGGAGGCTGTCATGCTCGGGTTCATGTTCGACTGGCGCACCCGCCTGATCACACCGGATGCCGAAGCGCGCGATCTGGCCTGGGCCGAGGAGTACCGCGCGCAGGTCGAAGCCGAAAAAGAGGCCAAACTCAAAAACGGCGAAGCCCCCGCCAGCTCCGTAATTGTCCTGCCCGGCACCACCGATACCGCCCCCCCCCACGCCACTGCCACCAACCATGCTGCCGAAGACGGCACCCGCCCCGACGAGCCACCAACCAGTGCTGCCGCCGCCGTGTTGGACGTGGCCGATTTCACCCCCGCCACCACCAACACCCCGCTTGCCAACCTGCCCCCCGTTTCCGCCGCCGATCCCGCCATCGAAGCCGCCCAGCGCGTCTTGGCCGAAGCCGATGCCGCCGCCCAGTTCGCCGACTTTGCCAAGGCGTTCCGGCTGCTGAACCAGCTCCACCAGACTACGCCCGGCTTCCTCCCCGCCTATGCCCTCCACGCCCGCCTGCTGGAAAACCGCGGTGACCTCGAAGGCGCGCAATACCGCTGGGGTGAACTACTCACCCTCGCTCCTGCCGCATCGCCTTTGCGCCAGCAAGCCAGCACGGAGCGCCAGCGCTTGGCCCAACTGCAAGAGCAGCAAACCCGCATCCTGCAACAGCCTCCCGCCACCGACCTCGCCAGCCTCCCGCGCAACGTATACTTCACCGCCCCCGAAGTGCAAAAGCTGCTCCCCACCGCCGATGTCGCCGAGCACCGCTTGCTCCAAACCACGTTGGAACTCACCCCTAACGCCCACCTCTTCAAAAACGCCCAAATCCAGGTGTTCGTCACCTTCTACGATAAAGACGCCGCCGGCAACATCGCCCCTTCCGTGGCCCTCGTCACCACCGACCCGGCCACCCTGGGCGCCGCCTTTGCAACAACCCGCAGCGTGCCTTACACCGCCAGCTACGTCGTCACTCACGACCAGCGCGCCCAGGCCGCCCGCGATACCGGCCAACCCGCCGCCTATTACGGCTACACCCTCCACGTCTTTGCCGGTGCCATCCTGCAAGACGCCGTTGCCAAACCCAAGCTCCTCCTCGACCGCGGCATCCAGTTCGCCCCCCCCTAAACATTCCCCACCTGGCCCAACGTAAGACATCCAACGCAAGCGACGCAACAGACGCAAGAAAACCGGTAAACACAAAACAGGTTTTCAGCCAGGTACTTTTTTCTTTTCCTGATTTCCTGCTCGGCTGTTCCGTCTGTTCTGGCTCCAAATTCCGCCGGCGGCACAGCGGCGGCCGACAACGAACCCGCGCGTCGGCTTTGGTCGGTCGGGGTTGAAAACCCCGGTGGGCTGTTTTTTGCCCCGGCCTCAGCGAGGCCGGCTACAGAAAATCCGATTCCCCAAACCAAGCCCTATCCCCCTTTCCCTCTCTCTGCGTTTGCGCTCTCTTGCGGCAGTTGCGGCGCTTGCGTTGATGTCTCCGGCCTTTTCCTGCTTTCCTTATAGGAACTCCAGAGTTATGAACAGGCGGGGAGGAGAGTCCTGCCAAGCTCCCCGCACCCGCCTGTTTGTAACTCTGCCGAACTGCCGCCGTTTGACTTCTCGACGGCGGG
>Ga0208939_1002594_pt1 | contig 12497 bp, 13 predicted proteins | sample AD_STIC12_MetaG_FD_184437 | JGI IMG/M metagenome (GOLD analysis project Ga0208939, IMG submission 184437) | Active sludge microbial communities of municipal wastewater-treating anaerobic digesters from USA - AD_STIC12_MetaG (SPAdes) (version 2) | ecosystem: Engineered > Bioreactor > Anaerobic >...
CCGTGATATCGCCGCAATGGCCACGCCCTGGCCAGACGAAATGTCCGATTCTGGCCGCGCCAAAGGTCACGGTCACGTCTGCTTCAAACGCGGTTCCGGCGACCCTGCCCGTGTCCGGGTCGATGCCGGAGGGGATATCGACAGCCACCGCGGGTCCCTGGAGGGTGTTCAGGATGTCGATGGTGTCGGCGAAGACGCCACCGACCGGTCGTACCAGTCCCGTGCCGAAAATCGCATCGACGACCACCGCATCGGCAGCCCATGCGACAAGGTTGTCCGGTATTCCTGATGGTGCCTCGACCACGGTCGCCCCGAACCAGTCAAGTGCCTTCAGGTTTGTAAGTGCATCCCCGACGTATCGCGAACGCCCGACAAGCAGGACGACAACGACTTCAAGCCCGGAATCGATCAGGTGGCGCGCGGCCACGAACCCGTCGCCGCCGTTGTTTCCAGGGCCACAGACCACGAGCACGCGATCCGTTCCGTGACTTGCGGCGATTGAAAGGACTGCGTCGGCGACGGCCCGTCCGGCCGATTCCATCAGGACGACGCCGGGGATGCCGATCGAGTTGATTGCAGTTTGGTCAATCGATCGCATTGTCTGTGCGTCAACAAGTTTCATCGTATCCCCGGATTCCGACCGACCATAGGATATATTCAAGGTGGTCGCTTGGCAACGCATCCCCGGCCGGTGATCGGGCGCCGATGCACCGGTTTGGATGAAGGCAGCCAAACAGGTTACAATCGTTTCCGACATTTTGCCGTCTCGGGCCAGAGGTGAGTTGATGAAAAGACTTCTTGCGTTCGGTGCCGCCGCCGTCGCTGCATTCGCCGCCGTCGGAGCCACAGCCCAGGATGCCCCGGCAATCACCGGGCAGAAGGCTGAGGCCGGCGCGGAAGACTCCCAGAAGACCGGCGTGATTCTGCTGACCCCGGCCGAGGGACAGGTCTTCACCGTCGATGAGGATGGCAGGATATACGAGAAGCGGGGCTACAAGGGCGTGGTGCCCGGCGTTCGGGATCAGGCGGAGATCCCCGGAAGGGCGCCTGCACCGGTGGCCTCGGCCGACGAAGAAGTGCCGATACTGATTAACTGGATTGGATTCCAGCCTTACGAGGCCTTTTCGCGCGTTTTCATCCAGTTATCCGGGGAGTTCGAGTTTTCGGTGACTCGTCCGGATCCGCTTCGCATCGAGGTTCTTCTTCCCGGGGCGATGCCCGGCACGAAGAACGATATGAACGGCCTTATCACCAGGTGGTTCCCCACCAACGTGGATCGTGTTGAAGTCGCCATGGTGCCGTCTTCCGAGACCCTGCCGTCCGGCGGCATTCAGGTCGGCGTGTTCCTGAAGAAGGCGGTGGGCTTCCTTTACCGTCGCGAAGGCGGCTATGTCTTTGTCGATGTCGAAACGAAGGTTGAACCCTGACCCCTTTCCGGTGCATGATCCCGTTGTGCGGATAATCCATCCCGACACGACGGGGCTGCAGGATGAACAGAAAATCCTTTCGTATTCCTTTTGCAGTTGTTGCGGTCTGGCTTGTCGTAATGACGGCGTCGGTCTGCCACGCCAAGGTCGGCGTCGGTAAACTGCTCTCGAACCTTTCGGGATCGGGTGCGGCAAGGATCAGGGCCCAGGCGGCCCTGGCCCTGTCCTCGTTCGACGACAATCCCGCGGTTGTGAAGGCCCTCGTAAGGGCGCTCGAGGATCCCCATGTGATGGTGCGCAGTTCGGCTGCCCGCGCGTTGATGGCAATCGCCCCGGCCGAGGCGTTCGCGGATATCTGCCGCATCGGTGCCCAGGAAAAGGAGCCGTTTGCCCTGAACTGGATCCAGAAGGCCGCCGCGAGATCAGCCGGGGCATCGACAAAGGTTCTCGTCAACGTTGACGGTCTCGAGTGCGTCGGGGCCGATAACCGGATGATGGTGTCGCAGAAGCTTCGAAGTGCCTTCCTTCAAAAGCTTTTCGCTTATGACGGCTATTCCATCGGGGTTTCTCTGGATTTTTCCGGCGACGCTTCCGCCGACGAGGGCGCCGGGGTGGAACTGGACATAGTCGGATCCTTCACCGTTGACGGCAACAAGCAGGCAACCTCCGGCAAACTTGATGTCCGGGCCGTGACGACCGAAGGTTTCGTGGTCTGGTCAACCGTCATTGAGACTCTTGATGTGGTGCAGGGAAAGGCCCCGGAGATAAAGGATCCCTTCGCCGATGAGTTCACCATCCGCGAGGAAGGCGAGGACGCAAGGCTTGTCGCGGCGACCGAGGCCGGAACCAGGGCGGCCACCAGGCTTAATGTCGAGCTCCGAGGTGTCGAGTAGGTTTGGGCCGCGACAGTCGCGGCAAACGGGGGAGGCCATGTCTGATAAGAGCCAGGTTCCGTGCGGTTGCCAGGAAGGCGGCAAGTACCAGCGCTCGGCGGTCTTCATCGACCGCAGGTTCCAGACCAGGTACCTGCTTCTGATTGCGGGGACGGCACTCCTGATAATGGTCGTGCTCGGCGTGATGTACGCCGGCGTTCTTGCCGACCAGCGCGAGTTGCTGGGGATAAACGCGATCGCTGGCGACACTGTCGTTTCCGGGGACGACGCCGCCCTGGACGCGGCCCTTTCCAGTTCGTTCCGTTCAGAGGACGACTTGCGCCTGGCCGCTCTTTTCGTCAGTGCGGCCATACTTGTCGGCCTGCTTTCCTGGGTTGCGGTTCGAATGACGTTCCGCGTTGTCGGCCCAATCAGGGCCGCTTCAAACATGTTGCGCGGGATCCGGTGCGGCGACGACTCATCCATCCGTCATTTTCGCAAGGGTGATGAGTTCATGTTCCTTTCGCGCGACATTATCGATCTCAGGGATTCAATCCGCGAGCGCGAAGCGCTGATGAAGCGGATGCTGGATCAGGCCCGCCTGGAGATCGAGCGCGCCGGCGGCGACCCGGCGATTGCAGCGGAGATTGGCCGGTTCCTTTCCAGCGATGAAGGGCGGTTTGCGGATAACAATCGGGAAGACTGATGAGGTTTGTCAGGGGATTCGAGGGGTTCTGCGGTTCAGTTTCATCCGGTACCGTTGTCGCGATGGGCAATTTCGACGGCGTTCACCTCGGGCACGCCCAAATTTTGTCCAACGTGGTCAATTCGGCCCGCGCCAGTGGCTTGAAGTCGTGCATCCTCTCATTTCATCCCCATCCGCTTCGGGTTGTCGCACCAGAGCGGGCGCCAGGGATGTTGCAGACGATCGAGGAAAAGCTGATATCGCTTTCGGCTTACGAACCCGATTTCGTGCTTGTCGTGCCGTTTTCCTGGGAGTTCTCCCAGACCCCGGCGCCCGATTTCGTCGACAAGTATCTGCTTGGACTTCTTGACTGCCGGGAACTTCACGTTGGGGCCGATGCGAGGTTTGGAAGGAAGCGCGAAGGCGACGTTTCGATGCTTCGCAGGCTTTCGTCCGGCGGGATGTTCCGGCTGAGCGTTACCGAAGACGTGCAGGTTGGCGAGCACAGGGTTTCGTCCTCCAGAATCAGGCGATCCATTCTTGACGGAGACATGGCTGACGCGGTTGCGTGCCTGGGGCGCCCCTGGACGATTGCCGGCGAGGTCGTTCACGGCGCCGGCAGAGGGCGTAAGATGGGGTTTCCAACGGCCAACATCGCGGCGGACAACTCGATCCTTCCATCGGCCGGGGTGTATTCCGGATTTTCCCGGATCGACTCACGGTTTCTTCCGGTCGCCGTCCACATCGGGCCGATTCCCACCTTCGGCGTGAAGAACCCGGTGGTCGAGGCCCATATCGACGGCTTCGAGGGCGACCTTGCGGGGCGCCGACTTCGGGTGCACCTTGTTTCCAGGGTTCGCGGAATCCGGTGTTTCGACGGGACGCGGGAGCTTGTTGCAGGAATTTCGGCCGACGTCGATGCCGTACGGTCGCAGGTTCTGGAATTGCTTGACAATAGAGCTTCCATCGCTTATAAGGTTGCCCGCTTTGACCCCGAAGGAGGTGATTGCTGGTGATACCAAAACAGCTTGAATTCAGGCCGCTGGAAGTTCAGGTTCAGGACAACGACGTTGGTCGCGCCCTGTCCGCGCTGAAGCGCAAGATGGCTAACGAGGGCCTTTACAAGGAACTCAAGAAGCGCCGCTTCCACGAAAAGCCGAGCATCTCCAAGAAGCGCAAGCACCGCGAGGCCGACCGCCGTCGCAAGAAGATCTCCCCCGGTGGCCACTGACCGCTTTTCCGGTCAGCCGTTCTGACAATTCCTGTTTAACAAGTCTTGATTTCAGTCGCGCCCGCAATCAAGGGACTGAAGTATTCCGCCCGCGATTGCGTAAACCTGTTCCTGAAGTATCCGAAGGCGGGCGGCGTATTCCGTCGATTCCAGACCGGATCGCGCAAGATCCTCGCGGCCCCTGGCAATCTGCTCGCGCAGCCTTATGTTCTCGTCTTCCAGGAGTTGAATTTCCCGCTGCAGTTCCCGAACAGTCTTCAACAGTTCGGCATCCTGCCCGGAATGTCGGGCGTCGGCGGCGTCGCGCCCGACCGCATCGTCGGTGTCGCGTGCCGGAACCTGGACGCAATCCGATTCCGGCGGCTCGACATCCTGCCGATCCTCGTCGCAGTCTGTAACTTCCGGGGGCCGGTCGCCCGTCTGCTCCTGCTCGAGTCCCAGATCCAGGTTGAACTGGCGGCACAGGCGGATGTCCTGCACCTTCCCGCCATGCTCCTGGATTATCCTGGTCAGCGAAACCCTGGCGTCCTTCAGTGAAACTCCATCAATCCGAACCAGGTTCATGATCACGGCCATCGTGATGACGTCGTTCCTTGAAAAGACGTTCTGGCCCGCCATCGAAAGCTCGGGACGGATATGATCAGGGAATTCCTTCTGCCAGTATCTGACGGTGGAGGGAGCGACGCCGAGAATCTGGGCAACCTCGCCCACCTTGAAATAGGGCCTTTCCGGTATTGGCCTTTCAATCAGGAAGGCCATACTGGGCACCTCCGGGAGCGGTTACCTGCAGGATCACGGGTTCAGGATCGAACGCAGAACCTGACTCGGCTTGAAGGTAAGAACCTTGCGGGCCGTGATTTCAAGGGGCTTTCCCGTCTTCGGGTTGCGGCCCATGCGCTCGTTCTTCGAACGGACGGCAAAGGAGCCGAAGCTGGAAATCTTGACCTTCTCGCCGTTGACAAGGGCTTCCTTCATCACGTCAAGAATGGTTTCCACGATCGCGCTGGCTTCCTTCTTGGAGAATCCGCCCAGCCTCTCGTACACGCCTTCGACGATATCTGCCTTGGTCATGACATTTCTCCGATTTCAATTAAGCCGTGGCACCCACGGTCTGCTTAACGATCTGGGTAAAACCGGTCGGGTCGCTGACGGCGATGTCCGCCAGAACCTTGCGATCCAGGTCGATTCCGTTAACCTTCATCGCATGCATCAGGTCGGAGTAACGCGTGCCGTTCATGCGGCATGCCGCGTTGATCCTGGCAATCCACAGCGCGCGGTAATTCCGCTTGTTCTGCTTGCGATGGGCGAACGCGTATGCCAGGCTGCGCTCAACCTGTTCAACCGCGTGCCTGTACGCAGTCCTTCTTCTCTCCCGGTAACCCGCCGCCATCTTCAGAACCCTGTTGTGGCGCTGGCGACGCTTGAAACCGCGTTTAACTCGTGCCATTTGACAAAACCTCCAAATCAGTAGCCGGGCAGAAGGCGCTTAACCTTGCGAAGATCGGCCGGGGCGACCAGGGTCTCCTGGCGCAGGTTCCGCTTACGCTTGTGGGCCTTCTTGGTAAGAATGTGGCTCTTGAACGCCTTTCCTCGCTTAACCTGGCCGGACGCAGTCATCTGGAAACGCTTGGCGGCGGCCCTGTTACTCTTCATCTTTGGCATCTTCGTTCTCCGATTCCTTCCCGGCATCCTTCACGACGCCCTTGGAAGCAAAATACATCGCAAGAATCCGGTGTTCCATCCGGGGCGGGCGTTCCATGACGGATACTTCGACCAGATCCGCCGCGACCCTCTCCATTACGTGGTAACCGAGTTCAGCGAACTGAACCTCGCGACCCTTGAAAAACATCACGAACTTGACCTTGTTGCCTTCCATCAGGAAACGCCTGGCCTGATTGATCTTGGTAACAAGGTCATGCTCATCCGTCTTGTAACGGATCTTCACTTCTTTCAGAACGACCTGAACCTGGCGCTTCTTGGCCTCGGCCTGTCGCTTCTTCTTCTGGTACTTGAATTTGCCGTAGTCCATGATCCGGCAGACCGGCGGCCTGGAATCCGGAGCCACTTCGACAAGATCAAGTCCCTCTTCCTCGGCCCGTTCGAGGGCCTGCGTGATCGACACCACGCCAAGCTGCGAGCCATCGGATCCGATCAGGCGAACTTCCCTGGCCCTGATGCGGCGGTTGATTCGCGCTTCGTTTTCGGCAGTCTTCTGCTGTTGTCCCTGCTGGATCACGTCCCCTCGGAAAACTTGGGATTGACACCACGAAGGCCACGCCCGAAGAAGCCGGGCCGTGATGCCGAATGGTAGGCACGAGCGGGATTGAACCGCTGACATCTACCGTGTCAAGGTAGCGCTCTCCCACTGAGCTACGCGCCTAACGCCAAAAGCGTTGGAGATATTACGGCAATCGGTGGGGATGTCAAGGGGAAAATTGCCGGCCTTGCAGGAATAATGCAACAGTCATCGGTGGAATCTGTTGCGCGGTGGTCTGGATTTTTCCGTCCGCGCCCGAATCAATATGGTTTGACCGCGCGCTTCATTTATTGGTAGTATTCGGCGCCGAATGGCTTTTTGTCCTGTATTGCTGTCTGGAAGTCTGTTACGCGCCGGGCGCCGTTGCCCGGCCGGGAGGTCGGCCGATGTTGAACCGGCTAGTGCTCAGGCGGCGGGTGGTCTGTCCACCGCTGCTGGTTTGTTTCGTCTGCTCGATGTTGTGGATGCCCGTTGCCGGCTTCGCCCAGTCCGCCGAGGGACGGGGGCCCGCCATCGTGCTGGTCATTCCGCCCCAGAAGACGGCCGAGGTTCCCGAATCGGTCGCGTCGGCGGTCGAGCAGAATCTGAAGGGACTGCTCGATATCGATTCAAACATGAAGATGCTTTATGACGGCGTTCGGGATCCGGGGCCGGAATACGATATTCCCGATACCACGCCGAAGGAGCCGGAAGTCCAGGTCAAGCCGCTGCAGGAGAATCCGAAGGTGGCGAGGGCCCTGGATTCCCTGGCAACAGTGCGAAAGATGGTTGAGAAGAGGCAGTATGAAGGCGCGCTTTCCCGGCTGCTCAACCTGAATTCCACCTTTGGCGGGCTGGTCGGGGACATGGATAGCTTCTCGCCCGTGCTCGAGGCACTGGAACTGACGGCCGCCAGCTTCATCAACGGCGGGTTCGCCGAAGAGGGTGCCGGGGCAATGCGCAATCTGCTGACGGTTCAGCCGGATTACGCCGGCGCCGGTCAGTCCGACCGGGTGAAGGCGGCGGTTGATCGCAATCGTGAAAGGCTGGCGGCAGGCGGGGATCTGATTGTCCAGGTCAAGCCCGACGACGCGGTCGTTTATGTCAATGGCAGGCTTGTGGGCCAGGGCAACCAGGTGGTCACCGGACTGAAGCGCGGAAAGCATTATGTCCGAGTTACAGGCGATACATCGTTCCCGGACGGCGGCACGGTAACCGTGAAGCCGGAAGGCAATCCGGTGACGGTCAGGTACGAACTGAAGTCCCGCCTGGTTACCATCGCGCCGCCTCCGCCCCCGCCGGTCAAGCAGGGCCCGAAGCCGCTGGTCTGGTACGCCAGGACCGGCCTTTACGCCGAGCCCGCCTTCGAGAACGACATCAAGGCGGCCGCGGCCAACGTCTTCGCGGACAACGTCCTGTTTGTCTTCATCGCCAGGGGCGACAACAAGTTCCACATCGGCGCGTTCGTGGGCAACGGCCTCAACGGTGGCGTCGTCGAGGTTGAGAAGGCGGTTGTGGAAACCGACCTTTCCAACCTTTATATCGAGTTGCTCGGCCTTGAAACCAGGATCCAGAAGGCCGTTGTGGATTCATCGTCGATGGCAAGGATTGCCGCCCAGCCGCCGATTTACAGGATGGTCCAGGCGAAGCCGAAGCCGGTTCCGGTCGTGGTCGTGGCACCCCCGCCGCCCCCGCCGCCGGCACCTGTCGCGGTTGAACCGGCGTATCAGCCTTACCTGGCTCCTTATCAGCAGCCGGCTTCGGCAGTTGATCCCGGTCTTCCGGCCGATTTCCCGATGGATCTTCCCTCGGATTTCCCGATGGCCGACACCGCCCCGGCTGCGCAGCCTTCTTACCAGCAGGCCGCTTCGACCACCACGGTTCAGGAAGAAGATGTCGTGGAAGAAGAACCGGTTTACAAGAAGTGGTGGCTGTGGACCATCGTCGGCGTGGTTGTTGCCGGTGCCGTCGGTGGCGGGCTCGCCTGGCATTTCCTCAACTCCGACAGCGCTGCCAGCGTCGGCGGAACGGTTGGCTGGTAGGAGGAATGAAAATGAATAAGACAACTCTGATTGCCGTCGGTCTCGGCCTTGTCGTCCTGGCTGCCGGTTGCGGCGGCGGCGACAATCCGAACCTGTTCTCCGTCCAGATCAAGAAGGCCATTGCCGAAAAGACTTACGACGGGGCCAATCCGGATCCGGCCTCCGGCGCGGTGGCCGTAAGGCTGACCGTCACCGGGCCGGGGATGGACACCCGTTCGAAGGAAAGCGACATCGGTGTTGGTGGCAGCGCCGTAATCGGCATTCCGGAATTTCCCGAAGGCGATGACAGGCAGTTCACGTTTGAGTTTCTGGGGCCGGCGAATCCATTGAAGAACAACGAGCGTCCCGTCATCGGTCGTGGCCGCTCGGCATCGCTGACTGTTGATGCCGACGCCGTGCGCGCCCCCGACCGGATTTATGTGGCGCCCGTCAACTCGATGGTTCGCCCGACGACCGTTGACGACGAAACTGGTCTTGTCGTTTCTTCGCTGCCGGTTAAGGCCAGCCGTGTCGGGGCGTCGATGACCGAACTCGACGACGGCAGGATTCTGATCTGTGGCGGCGCTCAGGTTCGGGCCGAAGCCGAAACCTGGTACATGCCGGATGACCTGAATAACCTTACCGATACGTGCGAGACGTATGACCCGAAGACCGGCCTGTTCACGGAAGTCGCGAATCGGATGAACGTCAAGCGAGCCTATCACCAGGCGGTCAAGCTCGGCAGTCCGGACAATCCGGATGGCCGTGTCGTCCTGATTGGGGGATACACGGTTCCCGATGGCGGAACGATAACGGTCACCAACCTGGTCGATATCTTTAATCCAAAGACCGGACTGTTCATTTCCGCGACAAACAATGATGGTCAGCCCGGGCTTTACGGTGGCCAGGGCAGGGCACTGTTTACTGCCGACCTGGTCAACGCCGACAAGAACCTGATTGTCCTTTTCGGCGGCTATTCCAATGTCAGCGCCGTCGGTGGCACCTATGACATCGTCTGGGTCACCGAGGGCTCGGTCATGACGATCGCCCACGCACAGCTTTTCAACAAGGAAGACCCGGCGAAGGGAATCGTCCGTTACAACCATGCGCTTGCAAAGGTCAGGAAGTACGCGTACGAGCTTACCGATAAAAAGGGATACCAGGCATATCTGCTGCTCGGCGGCGAGAACGAATCGGGCGTGCTCGACACCGTCGAGCCATACGTCATCACATGTCCCGGGGTGGATGCCTGCATGCTGCAGCGCCAGGATCAGCTTGTCGTGAAGATTCCGGGCGGCGCCCGGTCGATGCCGGTGGTCGCGTACGACACCTCGCACAATTTCCTGTTTATCGCCGGCGGATTTGGTGCAAAGGGCGGCAAGAGCCCGTCGGATCGGGTTGACATCTTCCGTGTGTCGAATGCCGTCTTCAAGGACGGGGAGGTACTTGGTCTGGGCTCGAAGATGGGCGGCATGTCGATTGCCGAGATGGACGACGGCCGGTTCCTGCTTGCCGGCGGCTGGAACGGCACAGCCCCGGTCAATGCGGTCAAGATCATTTCCCCGAAGGGCCCGGTCATTCAAGACGGAAAGGAAATCGAGACACCGGCCGTCAAGTCGGCCGTCCCGACCATGGATGCGGCGCGTGCCGGCCATTCGATGCTGACGGATCAGACCGGCCGCGTCCTGATTTTTGGCGGCATTGATGCCGAAAAGGACAGTCCCGAGCCGATTTTCTACAACCCGGGCGATTGATTCGGAACCAGTGGCCGGCGGCCTGGTTCTGTCCTGCGATGAACCGGCCTCGGTGTTGGGCGCATGCCTATGATTTGTTCCGCCGCCGCACATTCGTCGAATCTTCACAAAACACTTTTGCATCGCCAGTCAGTGGCCGTCTTCGCCGCTCTGGTCTTCTTTGGTCTTATACTTGCCCCCTTCCCGTCTTCGGCCAGACCCAGGCAGGTTCTTTATTTTCCACCCGCGGTTTCGGGCCCGGCGCTTTCGACGGCGGTTCTTCAACTGGCCAGGGAAAGGTTCGAGAAAGTGCTTGGTTCGTACGGCATGTATGGCGTGGTGCCCGACGAAGACGCGCTTGATCGGATTGGCGCGGCCGATGCCGGGGAGTTCGGATCCTGTCGGGACGCATCTTGTCGCACAAGGCTTACAAGGCTTGCGGGCGCCGATGTGAGTGCCTGGTTGAGCATTTCCGGCCGGCGCGGTGCTTGTGTGGTTGAAGGCGTTTTGAGCCCGGCATGGTCCGAACGCAAGGATATCAAGGCCAGGTTCGAGGGCGGTTGCGATGTGGTCGAAATTGTTGATGCCGTGGGCGTGGTGGCAGCCATGATGTGCGGCAGGGACCCCCGCGCCGTGGCGGCGCCGGCAAACCCGGAGGCCGTTGTTGCGCCGGGCCCGACGCCCAGGCTTCAGCCCCTTGAGTCCACGAATGCTCCCCCAACCGCTGTGGTCGCCCAGCCGCAGCCACCAAAGGCATTCAAGGCTGATGAACTGGTCGGCAGGATCGGCTTTCTTACGGTCGAGACGACGCCGTCGAATGCATCGATCGAGATTGATGGGAAGCTGGTGGGCAAGTCGCCGTTCCAGGCGGAAGTCCAGGTCGGCAGGCATCGCATCCGGGTGATGCTGGACAAGTTCTTCCATGAAAAGACCCTGGAAGTTGACGTCGGGCCCGATGGACGAAAGGTCGATGTGCAGCTTGCGCCGGCATTCGGCAGGCTGGAGGTGACCTCGGATGTCCCGGGCTCCCTTGTGACCATTGACGGCAGACGCGTCGGAACCACGCCGTATGTCGTGGAGCGCGCCATTTCAGGCACTTACGTCATCGAGGTCTCAAACCCCAGCCGCCGGCCGTCGCAGCGCAAGGTCGTCGTTTCTGATGGCCGGACTGTCATCGAATCGTTCCAACTGGAACAACTGGTCGGCGTTATTTCCGTCCTGACCAGGAATCATGACGACACGCCGTGCAGCGGACATCTGTCAATCGACGGAAAGTCCGTGGGGACAACGCCTTTCAAGGGAACGGTTCCGTCCGGCCGTCACGCCCTCGAGGCGACGTGTGAAGGTGTATCCGCGAAATCGGTGGTTGATGTGCCGGTCGATTTGCGGCTGAGTGTCGTTCTTCGAATGCCGGCCTCCATTGTTCCGGCGGCTGCCGCGCGGCCAAGCGGAATGGATCCGGTCGTTCGATCGGAGCCCGCGCGTCCGCCGGTGGTTCAGGACGCGCCCGCACCGGTTGTCAACGTGAAGCCGGATGACGGGATGGTGCAATCGCGGGCGGCAGACGTGGTGAATATCGAGGATGAACGGCCGAAAACCGTGTCAAAGCCTCTTTACAAGAAGTGGTGGTTCTGGACGGTAATCGGTATTGCGGCCGCCGGGGTCGCCGGCGGGGTGGCGGCCGGCGTCATGTCGGCCGGGGGCGGGTCTTCGACGGCGTCGGGAATCATGACGCATTGATTCGAACGGGGGTTCTGATGCTGGATCGTGGCTCCTGCGGTGTCATGTTTCGTGCGTCCGACCTGTTGCGCCCTGCACTTCTGGCTTGGGTGGCGGCTTGCTGGCTGGCTTCCTGCGGCGGCAGCGAGATGGCGGCAGACAACGTCAATCTCCGTCTTGTCAGCGTGTCTGCAAAGATAACCTACGCCGACGCCAATCCAGATCCCGAGAACAATGTGGTCGCGGCCAGGGTGTCGGTTTCAGGTCCGGACATGAGTGACGTTTCATCCGAATTTGATTTCAGCCTGGATGCCTTTCAGATCCCGGAATACATGCTTGGCATGCGGCGACAGTTCAGCGCCGAATTCCTTGGGCCCGCGGATCCATTGAAGAATGACGAGCGACCGGTTGTCTCCCGCGGACGGTCGGTTCCGATTGATGTCACCGAAAGGCAAACCAGGATTCGTTCCCAGATTTTTGTCTCACCGGTCAATTCATTTTCCAGTGTCGTCGGGATGGATGATATTTCCGGTGAACCCGTCATATCGTATCCGATCAACGCGGACCGTGTCG
>Ga0208939_1002601_pt1 | contig 12479 bp, 12 predicted proteins | sample AD_STIC12_MetaG_FD_184437 | JGI IMG/M metagenome (GOLD analysis project Ga0208939, IMG submission 184437) | Active sludge microbial communities of municipal wastewater-treating anaerobic digesters from USA - AD_STIC12_MetaG (SPAdes) (version 2) | ecosystem: Engineered > Bioreactor > Anaerobic >...
GGCACCTTTTCAGAGTTCTACTCCACCGACAAGGCGGAGCCCAAGAAAGAAACCACGTCCCAGGAATATATAGACAGATACAACTCCTGGAGCTGATCATTTTTGACTGAAGTCGGACGAATTACAGCAATCATAGACGGTGACATATCCAAGCTCACCTCCGCCCTGAACCTGGCCAGGTCACAGGCTACCAATGCCGTCGCCGGTATCGAGACCGGCATGAAAGGCGGCCTAAAGAATGGTCTGGCTGGCATCGACTGGAATGGTCTGGGCATGGACACCGCCTGGGATTACCTCCGGGGCATCACGGCTGGCATGGGGCCAATAGGGACTGCTCTGGAAGGGGTAGCTACTGCGCTCGGGCCTACCGGCATGGTTGCCGTTGCCGCTATCGCGGGCGGTGCAATCATAGCGAAAGCCGCCTATGATGCCGCTTCTGCCTGGGAAGCCGGGATGGCGCAGATCAGCAAGACCACCGGCATAGAGCGGGGTTCGTCTGGCTTCAATGATCTATCGGAGGATCTAAAAGACCTTTATGCGACGATGCCGACAACGATGTCGGAAATCCAGAACGTCGCCAAATCCGCCGGCTCCCTGGGTATCGAGGAGAGCAGCATAGCCGGCTACACCAGGGTCGCCCTTGAGATGGGCTCAGCTTTCGATATTCCTGCAGAAGAGGCTGCGGTAGCCGTCGGAAAGGTCCAATCCCAGCTCAAGAAGCTTCCCGATGGTGTCGAAGATTCGGCCCAATTCGCCAGAAACTTTGGCAGCGCGGTAGACTTCGCCGGCAACAGCATGAATGCCACTGAGCAGGAAGTTCTAGATTTCTCGACCAGAACGGCGGGAGCCCTTTCCCTCCTGGGCGGCTCAGCCTATGAGCTGGCCGGGTGGGGCGGTGCTACTGCTTCGGTATTTTCATCTTCACAGCTTGCGGCTGGAAGCTTCAACGCGGCCTTAACTCAGCTCACCGGCACCACCAAAGGCAGCCAGGAGGCGCAAGCCAAAGCGGCTGAACTCCTGGGAATCACCGCAGAAGAATTTCTTCACCTGATGGCCACAGATCCAACCGACACGATTCTGCGGCTAGGTAATGCCCTGGAGGGGCTAGATCCCGAAGAGGCAACCAAGGCCGCTGGAATCCTGGGCGGTGGATACGGTGACGACTTTTTCAAAAAGATGGTCGGGCATACCGATGAATGGCGCGGAAAAATTGATGAAGTGGTCGCGGCTGGAGAGAAAGGCGAATCGATAGGAAAGTCATTCGAAGCCGGCTCAGAAGGCGCAAAAGCCGCCATGCAGAAGCTTAAGAACAGCATAAGCACCATCCTGATAGACATTGGCGGGCCGATTCTGGCCGCTTTCACGCCTCTTCTGAGCGGCCTTGCGGAAGGGCTCAATAAGATCAGAGAGATAGGCGAGAACCTATGGGGACCGCTCACGACCGTCCTATCCCCCCTCACCGCAGGGGCAGGCATCCTGGCCGGGCACATCGGTACGATGGCCAGGATGAGCTTGGATGCTCTCGTGTTGGCCTCCCAGGCGATCAGCAAGGCATTTGAGTTGGGCGGCAAGTATGCCGAAGCGGTCAAGGCGGAGATACTGGAGATCATCGAGAACAGCGGGCCATTTAAGGCGGTCTCCAGCTTCGTGGATGACGTCGGCGATGCATTCCAGAGGCTCTATGACAAAGTTGCTGAAGTGGTCAGCAAAATAGCCGATGGCCTGAGCAATGCGATCCCAACGGCTATCAAAGGCACCGGGGACGCACTTGGGACACTGGCAGAGAAAGCGGGCCTCGGAGGAGTGGCCGATGCCGCCGGCGGAGTATTTGACTTTTTCGGAGATGTCAACGCTCGGGTATGGGGCGAAGAAGCCGGGGGAGAGTTCGAAGAGGGATTTGAGGAAGAGGTCGAAGACGAAGAGCTAACCGACGCGGTTATCAAAACGCTCACAGGCGACGAAGCGGTGGACGCTTTGCGGAAGTCGGGAAAGAACGCGGCTGATGTGTTCGGAAGTGAGTTTGCGGCACAGTTGGCGTTTTCCGGCCTGAGCGACCTGGCCATGCTGGATATAATCAATCGACAGACTAGCAGCAAACACGGATACGGGGGGCTGTTTGGCCGTGGGTCTGGCACCAGGGTAGTGCAGGAAGATGGTATTGAATATTCGATACATTATAGCTCAACTAAACAGGATACGGAAGTCTCCCTGAGTGTAGATGGTCAACAAATGGCTTCCGGCTCTGGATATGGCTCGCAAGGAGAAGCCATCCAGGACCTATTCGACCAGGCCGGGTTTCCGCTATCAGAAGCAACTTCGCTCAAGCTCCAGAACAGAGGCGGGGACGCCGCGAAGCTGGAACTGGAATCAGAATTAAACCTATGGGCAGATTTCAACTCAGAAGCAAGCCTTCTGAAGTTCGAAACCGATAACAAGGAAGCTTTCAACAAGGTATCGGATATCGTCAAGACCAACCTCTACCGGGCAGCCAGGGACATCGAACAGAACGGCCAGATGATGGCCGACCTCCTGGGCTCCTCGATGGGGCTGGCAGCCGGTCAGGTCGGTCCGGCAACGCTCGATGAGTCCCTGCAGAACGTGCTCAATGCGATGGCGGATCCTGGTAGCGTCGATACCGCGATCCTGGAGACCTCCCTCTCCCATCTGATGGGTGCGAGCCTGATATCGGCATCGGACAGCGATGAAATCAAGGCGGCAGCGCAGGAAGTGAATAAGAATCTGGTGGGTGGCATGGCCATAGAGCTGCCGTCTTTGGCGGAGATCATCGAGAACCCGAAGCTGATAAATGAGAGCTTTGAGGATATGGCAAAGTTCCAAGAGGGGTATCTGATCCCTCGGATTAGCCAGAATATGGATGACGTGAAGGAACTTCTAACCGATGGCGTCTCGGAAGAGGCTCTTTACGAAGCTTACATTAAGCCCTTGAAAGGCATTGAGGGCGAACTTCCAACCATCCTCCAAGACCTCATAAGAGATCTGGAGGAAGGCACCATTGACATGGAGCAGTTTCTCAAGACCTATTATGAGGACGTTGCTGGAAAGGCGGACGAGAAATCAGCGTCCGCACTTGAGGACATCAAGTCTGCCAATGCGATGTTTTACGGGGAGTTCCTGTCAGATAATGCCCAATGGCAGAGCTACGTAAACGAGTACGGCGGTTATGTCGGGCCAACCAAGCTCTACGGCGCGTACCGCGATGCGATGGATGCGGAGATAGCAGCCGCGCAAAAGGTAAACCAGAAGTACGGAATCTCGACGGTGGGATCTATCGGCATGGTCGCCGAAATCGACACCACCGAAGCCCTATCGGCTACCGAGGAGCTGGTTGCCAGAATCCAGGAATCCCGGCCAGACATGGTCCTGAATCTCGACACCAATGCGGCATACACCCAATGGGGCCACTTGGTTCAGGACATGGAGAACCTGACCATCCGGCTCCCCGTGGAACTCGATATAAAAGTTTATACTCCAGAAATCCGGGCAATTGTGGACGCGGCCATAGTCGATGCCCTTGCATGAGGCGATAAAATGACTGTTGTACCAGATATATATCGAATTACCGGGGCAGCTCCGGGAACGGCTGCTGTCGTCACGTCTCTCAGCTTTGGGGCGTGGGATAGCAATGCATCGCTTGAGTCTCATGCAGTGAGGAGAAGTGCGAGCGGGCGGTCTTATGTGGTCACTCTTGCCATCGGTTCCGCTGCTGGAATGAACGCCACCAGGTTCAAGCTGTGGGGAGTCCTTAGCGGCGGATCGCTGGATGCCAATGTCACAGTGGACATAGCCACGACACTGAAAACCAGCTACGCGCAGGCCACGGGCACGATAGATGACCACGGCAATACGCTCGTTAGCATCTACGGGGGGGCGGTCGAGAACTTCCTGACATATACGGCACTGGCTCCAAAAATCATTAGCGGAACCGATGTAATCAAGACCACCGGCACCGGTCTGTTCACCAAGTACATCCCCCTCCAGATCAATGTCGGGGCGTCCGCTGCACTCGGGGAGCATCCGGCGGACCCAGTGAAGCTCTACATATACGCGGCGGCAGCGGAGACGTCATAATGCAAGCTGGCTTAGGGTGCATGGGCTACTCGTGGGTAGGGACCGATTACCGCCAGGATACCGGCTTTGCTGACCCGGTGGAGATGGAGACTCTGGTCTTTGACTGGATATCGAGCAATCCGGTTCAGGTCCGCACTCTGGTATTCGGCTCTTTCGTGGGCATCGGAACAACGATAGCAGAAGCCACAGAAATCACCGGAAAGCTCTATGACCTCAAGCGAATCGGATATTGGCCGAAGATCAAGGACTACCCGGTGCCGGGCACCAGGAAGACGATCAAGATCCACGAAGGCGCTGAAGGGCCGGGCATCCAATTTCTTGTCAAGTGGCTGACCGACAGGAACGCCGCTTATGCATTCCTCAACCAGCTTGCCCTCATCAAGCCCTCCGATTATGTCCGGTTCTATCACCGAGACTCACTCTGGTATCTCCGGGTGTATATGGCGGGCCATGCGCCATATTTCGAACGCAACCGCTCTGATCAGTGGACGCACGAAGTTAAGCTCTGGTTCGAAGATCCGTACATGTACTCAGAGATCCACCAGGAGTGGAACGTCGTGGCCGGCACCTTGCCCCAGACTTCCGAGGCGATGGACAACTATGGGCATGTAGCGGACGGCTTTGAGGAGATCACCATCACCGGGCACTATGACGGCACCAACCACGTCGAGGATCTGGTGCTCTCTGTGGCGGATGGCTACAGCATGACGCTCTCCGACAAGCTCCTGCCAGATGAGGCCATAACCCTGGCAGTGGACGGCTCCCTGGAGACCTCATGGACTGCAGATATCTCCAGCATGGCGGCTATCAGGGAGTGGACAACAACCCGGTATCTGGTGACCTTCGACACCGACCACGCCGTTATCGCCGCATCCGGTTATGCGATTGTGGATTTGAGCGGACCCTGGCCAACCAAGAAGCCTGTCAAGATGACCGCGACTCTGACACCGACAGGCACGGCTTCGGTTCAGGTATCAACGGATGGCGGGGCCACATATGCTGATGCAGTGACCTATGCCAATATCGAGAGCGGTGTTTCTGCTGTCTACTATCTCACCGGTAGCGGAAAGGTGGCCGATATCAAAATCAAGTTCAATTGCCCGGCGGGCAGCACGATGCTGATTCATGCTCTGAAAATAGAGAGGGAGCTGGATTGCTCCGGGGCAGATCTGCCTGTTGTGGAGCCCGGTGAGGCGAAGGCTTTCACGGTCTCCTGTAATTTGGCCGCATCCACGTCCGCCACAATCAATGGCGAATATCACCCCCGGAGAGAGGCGATTTAGGCCTCTGGTTCTATCTCCGGACCGACCAGGGATACCACCTTCCGGGATCTGGCCCCAGTATTGCTGGATTCTTTCTTATCCAGCTTCTCCTTGATCTCCTGCAGGGAGGCCAGGATTTCGGCATACTGGTCCCCTGAGAGATTGCCGGAGAGAGCTACCAGGGCGGCGGCATAACCGTCTGCGTATCCCTTATCATAGTCGGTGCTATTCTGCGACGTTGCCGCCGCCGGCAGGACCATCAGGCCCGCCGCTAATAGAGCAAATATGGCTTTCATTGCTTTTTCATCCCATCAAATTCTTTAAGAAGGGCGTTTATTGCCGCGTCTTTGGTCGTATAGTCATTCATTACCTGGTATATCTTCAGAATCTTGTTTGACTCCTCATCTACCAACGCATTAATTCTTGGCATAACTAATAATATGTAATATGCATTACTTATACTTTTCGGAGGTTTATGAGTCTTATCTTCAAGGCGACCAATCCCGGCGCTACTCAGCCCACCTGGCCACAGCCCACCGGCTGGAGGCACGAGTCATATTTCGACAAGCCGGATGTTCTTTCGTTGGACCTGGCCGGCTATCATGGCGTTGCTGACCGGGCGATTATCGAGGCCTACATCGCGGAGGAGGCTGACGGGGATAGCTTCTCAGATATCGTCTTCCGGGGCTACCTACTCCCCCCAGATGAGGCAGGGGCGAAGGTTAGCAAGGCCACTATCCCGAGCATAGAGAAGATCCTGGATGGTTCGCGGTGGACTGTGCCGGTCAGGTATCCAGCCGGGACGACCCTGACAAAGATGCTGACCCACGACTGGCCGGCCAGCTCCTCGGAAAAGCCTGGCCTGTTGTGCATGGCCAACCACATGGTGCAACCTGGGTCGTTTGTGCTCCATTCCGGCAACGTCTGGAAGTTGGGGCAGGGAGGTTCATCATTTTTAGGCTCGCTGCAAACGAAACACGTTTTCATAGATTCGGTGCAACAGTCATGGGGATCTTCGGCGGTTCTCTCCAGCGGGCAGTTCTGGCAAGACGCTGATTACCTATACGTCTACTCAGCCCGAAATCCGTATTACTCTATCGTCTTGGTGGAGGGAATTTATGAAACCAATATCAGGCTCGGGGCCATCGAAAACGGCTCGACCGCCTTCGCCTATTCGTGGAGGATCGGAGCGGCCAACGTCTATAAGGAGATAACCCGGCTGATCCTGGCCACTGACCAGGAGTGGCAATTTTCGCATAACCAAGACGGCTATACCTATTTGACTGTAGCGGAATCGATAGGCCGGGGGGCATCGAACACCAATTATCCCACATACCGATACGACCTCTGCGAAATCATCAGGCAGAAGCGATTGACCACCGGCGGAGCCAGGCCTGTCCATGCTCTGAGGGGGGAAGGAATCGGGAAAGGACAGTCGAAGCAATATTATACGGAGGCATCCTTTCCCCAGGGTCTCCGGTTCGTGGAAAGGGCCGAATACTCCAGCCAATTCGCCGATCAGCTCCAAGGGACCATCGGCAAGCTCTATGATAATTACCAAGACCAGAGCGCATGGAAGATCATCGCGGAGGACGATCCTTCTCTGATGCCCGGCGACTGGATTAAGATCGTGCCGGAGTTCGATCAGCCGGTGATCGAGCGAGTAAAACAGATCACCCGCTCAAGCGATTCCCCGATGGTGATTTATGCCGGCCAGAGGCCGCACGATGCTGAAGACCTCCTTCGGGCAAAATTTGATTGGCGCGACCAGATGCAGACGGATCTAGACCTCCAATTCTCATCAATCAACTGCAATGGCCAGGAGAACGTCGACAGTGCTACCCCATGCGACATAATTTTGGAAGTCCCTGAAGACGATTGGGACGATGAGCTAGATTCGACCTGGCTGATGTCAATCAAGATAACTGCTTTCGAATCTTCTGTAAGTGGTGGTGGGGGCGCGGCTACTAACCACGGCGTAGGAAATAACGAAACGTACACCGGCGAAAGTGGCGCGCACAACGACCATGATTTGGGTGGAGTCACCGGGCAGGCCACGAAAGGAAATGTTTACGATATCATCGATTCGGTATCGGTGGACTATATCTATATCGGTGAGCACAAAGTAGTCGAAGACGTAACTTTCTACAACAGTGTCACCCAAAAACTGGCAGGGGAGAACCATATTCACGGTTTTGGCGACTATACCTACCCAGGAACCGCCGATGACCACGATAACCCACTGCCGATCAATCCCGCCCAGCCGATATCAATCACACAATTTGTCAAAAGAGCAGACGGACTAGGCAGCCTGGCCTATGTTACCGTCACAGCACAAATAATCAATTCCAGTTATCCAAGTGGCGTAACGGTGCCGGGCACGCCCTACTATGACGTTGCGATAAACGAAACTATTTCAGATCTGGATGTCCGTGGCCTCATAGTCCCTGGTCAGAACACTGTAAGAATTTCAATAGCCAAATATGGCGGCTCGGGTGATGTGAAGGCCCGCGCACACGTTTCGATAAGCGGAAAGGTCGCACTTAATTACTGAGGTGGATTATGGAGAATATAGCTCTTGAGAAAATCATGGTTGAATTGGAAGACGCCGGAAACGGTCAAAAGAGACTAAAGAGGCTCAAGAACGGACTGAAGCCTATGGAGGTTCTATCTGAATTAATCGCAGAGGAGAACGACGCTTTCAAGAGAGAATATAAACGGAATGGCTTTGATTGGACGATCTATGAAGAGCCCGGTGAACCAGGAGAAAGGCCACATCTGATATTCGTTTTGATTGACAAGACGGCAGGAGAAGACGAACGAAAGCCACTCCGCCGCTTTGTTCTCTGGGACAAAGAGACAGACAAGCCGGTCCCAATACCTTTAAAAATTCCTAACAAGCCTGGAATGCGAACGATGGCCAGGGCGGAAACTCTGGAGCATGTCGGAAACTTCTTAGACTTTACGAAGATGAGGGCGAAGGCAGAAGAGCGCGGCTTGGAGATCAGACACGCCGAATCATGGCACGCGCTTGAGAAGGCAGCCCGCCGGATGGAGGTGTAGGCATGGCCGATATTCCCGAATTAACAGTCGAGCGCGGCTGGATGTGGCAACCCATTTGGGAGACTGCGCGGCAACGCTGGCAAGCCGGCGTCTATTACAGCTCGGGCGGATGCGCCAATGAGCAAGCCATCCCAGATATGAGTATCCAGGTGGACGAACTGGTGGGCAACGGGCATACCACCTCAGCGGGCAACGTCTCGATAGACGCGGCCCATGCTACCCTGGCCAGGATGGATGTCCTTTACCAAACGGCAGCAGGCGCTTTCGCGGTTCACAGGGGGGACGACCTGGCTATAGATGACCCGCTGGGCCTCTATAATCCATCCACACACGCGAATTGGCAAACCCTGGCCTCGCCCTATCCCAAAGCAAGCGTTCCCGCCGGTGTGCCGCTCTACATTATCTTTGTGGCTCCGGCGGTAACTGCGATCTATGATGAGGATCTGATGCCAATCGCATGCAAGGGTCCGATGCCTCCGGCCATTGCATCAGCCGGCACAGGCGTATCAATCGCCGGGCCGGTTAGGATCACACACGACGGGGGCCTATCTCAGGCTATCCTTACGAGCCCCGCGCTATGCGAAATAGATTCGATTGTCGTGCAATGTGCACAGGCCCCCGACGGCACAGTTTCGCTTAATGTGGGGTGGGCGGCGGACACGGATGCACTGATGGCCAACGCGGAAGTCCCTACAACTTTGAACAGTTCGGTCATCAACCATCCCAACCAGGAACTTACATCCGCGACGGCCATAGTCGCAACCGTTGGTGGTTCTGGCACCGTTGGGGAGTGGCTCGTCTGGCTGAAATACTCCGAATATTCACCAGCTTGAGGTAATTTTTATGAGAAAGTTAATACTTATCTTAGCCCTGGCTCTGCTCATAGGCAGCGCGGGGGCCATCAAATGGAGCGGCATTGAGCTTAGGGAGGACGCAAACCTCACGATGGATGACGGTTTCGTGAATGGAACGGGGGGCATCGTTTTCAACGGCACCGCGCCGACTAGCACCGAGGGGGTGTTATATAGCGACTCGGGCATACTGAAGTTCAATGGCGCGTCTGTAGGCGGCAGCGGGTCTCCAGCGTATACGGCAATGATCAAGCAGGTAGACTCTGATTATATCGCATATGCACAGAACGGCACGGCTCTGGCAACTTCTACAAATTTTACCACGACTTTCAATAGCCTCATGTGGGCTCTGGCCGGAACCAAGAAGGTTATCTATCTGGATTTTGAGACGGCGACGGTTGCAGGTACTGCATACCTGGAGAATTATACAGAAGTTATAGGCATCGGCAGACCCACAATCACGACCACTGCAGTAGAGCCTATCTTCCTGGCCAACTCCACCACCGGTCTTTTACATTCTTATATAAAAATAAAGGATGTGATCCTACGGTATGACGGCTCGACTGCCTACTCACAGAGCCATATCGAGCTGTATAACACGAGCTACAGCACGATTGAGGGAGTCTATACAGGACTCGATAACCTGGGCTACAGCGCAAATAATAGAGGAGGAGTCTACCTGAACGGAGCAGGTGCACATGCCTGGCTAAACCTCATAAGAAACTGTCACCTGTCTATGGTGGTGATGAGTTCGGCAACGGATAATTGGATCGATGCGAACGCGATATGCTCATGGGAAGACACGGCATACGCAATTAAGACTTCCGGTGCATGTAACAATCTCAAAATCACGAAAAACCATATTATTGTGCCGGGGGTAGCCGGATCGTCTACGTATGGAATTTTCAACTCAGGGGCAACTTCTGGGTGGTACGTAGCCGGAAACTGGTTCGAGCCGCAGGATGGATACGACGCAACGGAACAGCAGATTGGTATATTCTCATCGGCCGCTATGTCAAATTGCAGGTTTATTGACAACGGGTTTGTCAATCTTGGTAGTATGGGAATGAATTTTCATGGAAACGTGTTATATTCTACCATATCCGGAAACGTATTTGAAAATTGCAATATGTATAATGATGCAAATTTCCGGGCCATTAGCACGGGCACCGGTAGCTGTTATAACTCCTTTGTGGGAAACACTGGCTATAATTATATCAGCAGTACCAAGGCACCGTTTATATGGGGTTCGGATCATTCCTCATATTCTGCTAATGTAGTCTATGGCAAGTTTTCTGATGATATCAGCAACGCCGGGTCCGGGTCGGTCGAAGCTGGCACGGTGGCAACTCTAACGTGAGCAGTACAAATACTGACTACAATATATTTTTTGTATGAATTATTTGCACTTCGGAGGAAACTATGATGAGACGCTATTGTGTGAACCTGAGCGACGAAGCCGTGAAGGTCTGGCAGGAATACCAGACCAAAACCGGCCTCAAGCGCGACCCCGCCCTCGATGCCCTCCTGCTGGAGTTCGGAGGGCTCAAACCACCCGAGCCAGTCGAGCCGGAGGAGCCCACCAGGCGCGATGTCGAGGTCAGCCAAAAGGGAGACCTAATCCTGGTCCGGGCCGGGCTCAAGACTCTCCTATCCACTCCGAAAAGCGACGCTGCAAACGCTTTTCAGGTTGCAGTTGCTGCCGTCCCATCCGGCGGCTCCCTGGGAATCGGAGAGGGGCTCTATGAGCTTCCGGCCCCCTATCCCGTCGCCCTGGACGCCGATGGGGGCAATATATTCTATTGCTGCATTCCGATTCTCGATAAGAGCATGCACATCTTCGGTGCTGGCGCGGGGAAGACCGTTCTCAAGCTCGCTGCCTGGCAGCGGAGTGCATCCAGGCATGTGGTGATGATGCTGATCAGAGGGACGGGGCCGATGGCTCCGGGCTATTCCTCCTTTTCGGTGGATGGCCTGACTCTCGACGGGAACGTGAAATATCAGTATTCGGGAACCCAACACGACGGCGAAGCCCTGATCCTGGTGGGATCTGCCAGGCGGAACGGGAAATATGCCAACCTGGAGCTGCGAAACTCACATGGCGCGGGCCTCTACCTTGGGAACAATGGCGGCGGATCGGGAACCAATGAGCTGATCCAGAATTGCATCGCCCGAAGCTGCGCGGACAAAGGGATCATGCTCGATACCTGCCAGGATAGCCGGGTGGAGGATTGCCAGGCGTGGGCCTGCCAGGAGGGGCTATGCCTGTATGGAAATGATGACTGGCAGACCAGGGGGGCGGATCGGGTCACGGTGGCCGGCTTCCAGACAGATAGCCAGGTTATGGTCTGGCAGGTGAACGACTTCAAGCTGGATGGCCTGGATATGGACTGCTCCAAGGCGGCCTCCTCCTATGGTCTGGTGGTCAGGGACGGGTCCGGCCAGGTGCTCCTATCCCAGCTCAAGAGCGATAAGAAGAAAACAGGAGCCTATGGCAGCGCCACATGCCTCTATCGCGGTGCGGCGGTAGGATTCCAGAACTGCCAGATCTCGGGATATTATGGCATCCGGGCAATCGAGCGCGCAAAAGTCCTCGCGACCAACTGCGATATATCAGCATCCGGCGCTTGCTTCGCGATGGTCGATCAGAACGCGCCGATGGAGGCGACGATCATAGCAGAAGCCTGCAAGTGCACAGGAAAAAAGCTCGAGCTGCAGGACGGGGCGACATTCGAAGAGATCTGAGAAAAGAGGAGGCAAAGGGGCAGAGATCATCTGCCCGGCATTGATTCGCGGAGCCAGGCAAACATAATGATGCCCGTCAGCACGATGCCCAGTAGGGCAACGGGAAGGCCGAACTCTTCTCTGATCTGGAAGAGGCCACCATATGCGAGAACGAATCCCCACAGGGCGGTCGCGGCCACCAACGGGAAAGAAGGGGCCATCTCAGGCCACCTCCTCGACCTCTCCAATAAAATGGGAGATCAGCATCCCGATCGCAACCAAGATCCCCGCTATCACCATATTTCCAAAAACTAAAATTCCAACGATAGACTGCCAATCGGACCGCAGATTTCCGCTTACACCAATGGCATAGATGTATATACCCATCACGATATTCAAAACAAGCGATACACCTCCAACATAGGCAAGAAATCGCAAGAACGATATCATTACATCGCTCCACAATAATTGCAAACGCCGAAGCATCCGT
>Ga0208939_1002608_pt1 | contig 12469 bp, 12 predicted proteins | sample AD_STIC12_MetaG_FD_184437 | JGI IMG/M metagenome (GOLD analysis project Ga0208939, IMG submission 184437) | Active sludge microbial communities of municipal wastewater-treating anaerobic digesters from USA - AD_STIC12_MetaG (SPAdes) (version 2) | ecosystem: Engineered > Bioreactor > Anaerobic >...
AAAAAGGCAAACAGATTATCACCGCCGCGGTCGTCGGCCTGGTGGTGATCGCGCTTTCCAATGTGATTAAGGCGGTTATTTGGGATGTTGTCACCGCAAAATAAATAATATGCCAAAAATCAATTTGCCGAAAATTATGCTGGCCGCGGCGATGTTTTCGCTCTTGTGCTTGCCGGCGGGAATCGCCCGGGCCGATGAAACCGCGGACGCTCCGGCAGATGGCGGCGGTTCGGGGGAGGCGGTGCTGGTGAGTCCTCTGCAGGGAAATTTGACGGTGGAAGACATTGTCGGCAAAATTGCGGGGGTAATCTTCGGACTGGCGCTGATGATTTGCCCGATTCTGATCATCTGGGGCGGGTTTGAGATTGCCACCGCCGGCGGGGATCAAAACAAAATGGCCAAGGGGAAGCAGATCATCATGTTTTCCTTGGTCGGTTTGGCAATCATCGCGCTGTCGGCGGCGTTCGTTGAGGCGATCAAGCAAATTTTGGGCGCCGATTGAGGTCAACTATAATTTACGAGATCCTTAAATTCGAATGCGTTGGAGGGTCTAACCGCTCGCGTTATCCCTTGGATTACCTCGGGACAAACGCGAGGGATAGACCCCAAAACAAAAAGAATATGGTTAAAAAAAATATTTTTAGTGTGGCGGCACTTTATCGCAAAATTGGCGGGTTGGCGGTGTTTCAGCTCTTGTTCTTTTGTCCGCAGGTTTTGCTTGCCGACAACGATGTTCCCTATGTTGAGGTGCCCACGAACGTGAGCATCACCGGAATGCTGGGGAAAATCCGCGGTTATTTTTTCGGCGCGGTGATCGCTGCCTGCGTGTTTATGGTCCTTTGGGGCGGATTTGATCTGGCAACTTCCGGCGGCGACGAAACCAAGGTTAAAAATGCCAGGAACCGCATCATGTATGCTTCCATTGGCTTGATAGTGGCGGCGCTGTCAATGGGGATCGTGAGTTTGATAATGAGCGTTGCCCAAGTCGGCGGGGGAGAATGAGCCGGCGGCCAATTTGACGTGGCAGAGGCGGTTGGGATACAATGAAACTGGGAGTTGCAGTTGTTTAAACTAAAAAATATAAAAATAAAGAATATGGTCAACAAAGCAAAAAAAATCGTTTCGCTGGCATTGGTTTCGTTAATGTTTGCGCCATTTTTGGTTTTGGGTCAAATAACTCCAAATCAAACAACTCCAAATGAATTTATGCCAAAGGCAGATTCTAAAGCGGCCGAAGGGCTTGACGCGTATAGTTTTTCCAATCAATCAATTGTTGGCGTCGTCGGCACCATCGGAAAATATGTCATCGGCGCGCTGGTGATTGTGGCGGTGTTCTATGTGCTGTGGGCCGCCTACACTTTTATCACCGCCGCCGGCGACACCGAAAAAATTACTTCGGCGCGCAACCGGATAATGTATGCCGGCATCGGGATCATTGTGGCGCTGTTGGCACAAGGAATCGTTTCTTTGGTTTTGAATATCGGTGGCGCGGGGGCAGGAACTACTCCTTAGTTTTTGATTTTTAATTCCAGGCGGGCGAAAGCCCGCTTTTGTTTTACTTTTTGCCGGTTATGGGATAATAATGAAGTGGAACAAACATTTTGCCGAGGTGGCGGAATTGGCAGACGCGCCGGCCTTAGGAGCCGGTGGGGCAACCTGTGAGAGTTCAAATCTCTCCCTCGGCACCGATAAAATTTAAAATTAAAAAATCAAAATGAAAAATTTTTGGGGTCTATCCCTCGCGCTTGTCCCGAGGTAATCCGAGGGATAACGCGAGCGGTTAGACCCTGGCAAAAGAATTTTAAGCACGAAATTAAAGGGGACTAACCCTCGCAGTAACGAGGGATAGTCCCCTTCATAAGAATGAAAAAATCGCCGGGAGGCGATTTTTTTGCAAACTATTCTTTAATGGTGAGTTTTTTCTTTTTTTCGCGCTGGATTTTGGGAATGCGCACGGTTAAAACGCCGTCTTTCATCGCCGCGTCGGCGCGGGAAGAATCCACCTCCACGGGAAGAATGATCTTGCGCGAAAACGGTCCCCAGTAGCATTCTTCAATGAAATAATCGCCGTCTTCGGCCAGCGGATTGGGCCGTTCGCCCTTGATGACGATCACGTCGTCTTCAATGACCACTTCAACGTCGTCGGCTTTGACGCCGGCAATCGCGGCTTGCGCCACCAGATCGTTTTCGGTCTGATAGACATTGACGGCCAGACGGCCTTCGTCGTCCAGCCATTCGCGATCAGCCGCTTCTTGCGCGGATATTTTTTTGTTTGGCATAGCTTTTTTGTTTTTTTCCGCTGACGGTTTCTTTTTGGGTGCGGGTTCTTCCGGCGGCGCGGTCATCTCGTCAATGTTTTCATTGGTGATGATTTTCTTTGCCGGGTCTTTTTCCTCAAAAGAAGGGATGCCCTTTTTTTTCACTGCCGCGGGCTTGGTTTTGTAGGCGGCAAACACCGCGGCGCCTTCCGGCAACAAATCTTCGCCCAAGATTGCCTCTTTTGGAGACGCTTCCGTTCCGTCGTCCGCGTTTTGATTTTGCCCCGCCCCGCCGCGCCGTAATTTTTCAAGGAAAGAAGACATATTTCAAATTAAAAAATTAAAAATCAAAATGTAAAATAACAATGTAAAATTAAAAATTATTAAATTTAAAAATGGATGGATTTTTACATTTTGCAGACGCTTTTTGTCGCCAGCAATTTCTTGAACCGAGAGTAAAGATTCAACGCCAAAAACAGAATGATCGCCAGCGGGAGAAACAAAAACAGGGCATTCTCCTCACTTTTCATTATAGAGAAATTATAAAGTCCGTGCAAGCAACTCACCAAAACAAATCCCCGGAAAAGAATGCCGGCCTTCTTTTTTCTTCGGCAAAAGGCCATGGCCATATAATAACCCACCATTCCCGAGCAAAGAGTGTGCAATAAAATCGCCGTCAGCGACCGGAAAAGCGACAGCCAAACCAAAACCGCCGCGCCGCCGGCGGTCAGAAGATCGCTACCCGAAAAAATTTGTTCCCGCACCGATGGAAGCAGGAACAGCAAGTTTTCCACCGCGGCAAATCCCAGCGCCGCCGCGGCCATATAGATGACGAAATCAACCGGTTCGTCCAAATGGCGGTTTTGTTGGGCGGCTTGTTCGCGCACCCACACGGCAAAATATTTGGCATATTCTTCAACGAACGCGATTGCCAGAATGTTGGCCAGAAGCAACGCCGTTACGCCGGGAAGGCCCAAGGAGTTAATAATGTTGATCAAAAAGATTTCAATCGCCACCGCCGGCGCGGTCATCAATCCGCCCAGCAAAAACACTTTGGCGATTTCATTTTTGGGTTCCGGATGCCGGTCGCGCTTCAAATAAAACGCCAGCCACAAAAAGCAGGGGAGTACCCCGGCGATCAAATACACCGCCAGCGATCCGGCGGTTTGCGAAAACCAGACCGCCGCCGCCAGCGCCGCGTCCGCGTCAAAAATCGTTTCCATGCTTCATTTTACCTTTTCCCGCCTCCGCTTTCAAATCCCGCTCTCGCTGTCCATGTTCAGATACATATGATACACCTGCCTAATTAATTTTGAAGCTATCTCTGGCGCGGGAAATTTGCCAAGTTGGAAAGATGTGAAAGAATTTTTCCTGAAAAGCGAAATTTGCTAAAAATCTTTCTAAGTATGACATTTCTATTCAAATCCGGGGTATGACATTTCCATTACCATTTAACATCAGACTGCTTGACCTTTTTACAGGGTTGTTTAAGCTGTATATAGATAGTAATCGAATTTGATTACTATCCCCATATGAACCAAACAATCCTATCTCAAAAGCAAAGCGAAATTTTAGACGCTTTAACGGCAAAATATGGCCAAATTGTAACTTTTGACCAGATAGTGGCTCAAATCGGCGTCGAAACTGACCATCAACACATTAAGAATCTAGTCACAAAGCTGGTAAGAAATGGCTGGCTTATTCGGCTTAAACGAGAACTTTACGCAATCTCGGAATTAAGCAGCCGGGGATTCTTGTCGCTGTCTCCTTGTCTGGTGGCGAATTTGCTGGTTAAAGATTCTTATGTCTCTTTTGAGGCAGCACTCCAGCATTACAGCATGTTCGATCAGTCGCTTGCCAGAATCGCGTCAATCTCGCTTAAAATGCAAAGAGCGGTAAAATTAGACAATGCCGAGTACGTTTTCGTGAAAACCAAACCCGATTATTATTTTGGCTGGCAGGAAATCGTCGCGGATAACAGAACCGCCCGCATTGCTTATGCCGAGAAGGCTTTGATTGATATGCTCAACTTCCATCGTACCAAATACACCGTCGATTTGGTTCTGGAAAAATTACACGAGTACAGGCAGGATTTGGATATTAAAAAACTCGAAGATTATTTGAAAAAGTTTCCCGTCACAATTGCAAAGATATTCGGATTTTTATTTGACCTCGCGGAAATCGATTCAACCAATTTATTTGAATTTGCCAGGGCGAAAAGCAAATGCGGCGTTCATTGGATGATACCCGGGAATAAAAAATTCAATTCCAAATGGCGTCTGTATTATGATGAATATTTTGATAAATACCAAAACTGATGATACTTCGGAAACAACTCGAAACCATCAACCGCAACACATTGCGGTATCCTTTACAGATTGCTGAAAAGGATTATATGCTCGCCGCAGTTCTGCGAATCATTTCCGAATCGGCATTGGGCAAGACCCTGATATTTAAAGGTGGTACCGCAATTCATCATTGTTATCTTGATCAATATCGTTTTTCTGAAGATCTGGATTTTTCCGCCAACCAAAAGAAAATTTTCCTTGAAGAGGCGAAAAATATGTTTGCGGGCATTGATTACCTTAAAATCAAAAAGGATTATTTATCCGGCGCCACGGTAAAAATAGAGAAACTGCAATATACCGGACCGCTGGATTTGCCCAATTCCTTGAAAGTGGAAATCGATTTTCTGCAGAATGTCTTATTGCCAGCGCAATCTCTGGAATATAAGAATGTTTGGGGTATTAGCTTCAAGGCCAATGTAATGGATATTAAAGAAATTTGTGCCGAGAAAATCCGATCAATCAGCGATCGTGCCCGTTACCGTGATTTTTACGATTTGTTCTTGATTTTGGATAAATACAAACTGGACCTGCCGGAAATAATCAGCTACATCAAGCAAAAAGAAATCAGAAAACCAATTGCCAAAACCAGCATCAGAAGCAATCTCGAAACCGTGTACACCCAAAAAGAAATAGAATTGGGCCAAATCTATTATTCGCGGACGGTTGATAGTAAAGATATCGAGGTAATGGTAAATAACCTGCCTTTTGAAAAAATCTCTTAATTGTATGGCAAAACAATCGCGGAAAATGCAAATAGGAGTGATGGGATCGGTTATTGACCTTAACTATTCCAAAAAAATTGAAGAAATGGCCGAAGAAACGGGGTATTGGATAGCCAAGAACGGAGCGGTGTTATTCTTCGGGGCGGAAAAAGATTTTGACTCTCTTTCAACTGCCGCCTGTCGGGGAGCCAAAAAAGCGGGAGGATTTACAATAGGTGTCACTTATGGAAAAGGAAAGGCGATTTACGAAAAGGAAAATGTTGATGTTGTGATTGCGACCGGGCTGGAGCGCGGTGGCGGTCGGGAACTTTCCCTTGTTCTCAGTTGCGATGCTATCATTGCCGTCAACGGCGGCTCGGGGACACTCACGGAAATAGCGATTGCCTATCAGGCAAACATTCCGGTGGTTGTTTTGGAGAAAAGCGGGGGATGGAGCGAAAGATTGGCGGGGGAATATTTAGACGACAGAAAAAGAATAAAAGTGGAGATTGCGGAAAACCCGCAAAAGGCGGTCAAGAAAGCCATTGAGCTTATTCAAGAAAAATATGAAGAAAGTAAATAATTCAATTATCCATCATCACTTTTTTGGTATCTCTTTTTGGAAGAGATTGGTTGCTGTTTAAAAAGGGTCGGACCCTTTTAATAAAAACCGCCGGCATTGCCGGCGGTTGCGTTTTGGAAAATTCAAAGGTAATCGGTTGCGATTGGCCAAGGCGATGAATGATGATTATAATGGTCTGAAAATAAAAAGGGCCAGTCAAAGACTGACCATTACCCAAGCGGCTTGCGCTCGGGCACAGGCTTAATGCTGGCCAAGTTTTCCTGCGACAAGGTTTGGACGTCGCGGAAATTTGTTATTCTCCCCCCGGGGAAAACGGCCAGAGATATGTTGTTGCCCATATCCCGGGGGCCGAATGGTCCATGACTTAGTTGCATGCCAGCGGGAGTTGGAATTCCCAGCTGGCCGCTATCTCCCAGCGCGCTGGAATAATCCAGTGCACCGACTACTCCTATTGCCGCGACAATCATTATCGCGGCAAAAATTCCGCTTTCTGCTCGTATCTGACTCATAGGGTTTCACCGCTTTCCCTGTATCATAACTTTGATTTTGTGTCAATAGCTTGACGAAACAGGATAATGGTGTATAGCCAAAACAGTAGACGGCTCTTCCACAATTGAATAATAGGAAAGGGGGCCGCTCTACTGGGAGGTTTAAGGAAGATGAAACTGTTTGGAGTATTGGCGCTCCTAATGGCGGTGTGCCTGGGCACGCTGATGGCGGCGAGTTCACAGAGTGAAGCCGCCGGCACGGAAGATCAAGTTGATCCGGCAATTACTGCCGAAATTTCCCAATTGGAAAAAAGCATCATGCCGCCGGTGGGGTGGATCACCCGGCAGGGCATGGTAAATCGTCGGCCGATGGCGATATTTTTTAAGCCGGAAGCGGAAAAAGACGGAAACGGCAAAAAAGTTTTCAATGAATACGTGAATGTCATCCGCGACAATTTAATCAGCGGCGCCAATAGTTATGTTGAGAAGGCGAAAATGGCTTGGCTTGCCCAAAATGTCAGTTATCGCCTGATCAGCGAACGCGAGGTCAATTTATCTGACGGCGCCAAAGCGAAATTAATCACCGGGTCTTTTACCCAGAACGCCGCGGAAATTAAAAATATGCAACTCTTTGTCGGGAGGGGAGATATGATGTATATCATCAGCGGATTTGTCCTGGCAAAGAATTGGGATACCGAGGAGGAGATGATTACTGCCGCGGTGATGTCGTTTAAATTTCCGGAGTATTGATTTTTGAGTCCTATTTTTGCAATGCTTTGAGCATTGCAAATTTTATTTTTACAACCGGAAGGTGTTCAGAGGGCATAACCCTCTGATTTTCAAAAAGGGTCGGACCCTTTTAAAAAAAATCAAACAACCACGGCCTGGGTAAAACTTGACAAAATGGGATAATGGTGTATAGTCAGGGCAGTAGACGCGCTCTTATAAAATTTAAAGAAAGAAAGGGCCGCTACTAGGAGGTAAGGAAGATGAGTAAAGGTATTAGAGGGATGCTCATCGCATTCCTGCTGGTGGCGTGCTTGAGCGCGCCAGGAACTGGGAGAGTAAATTGGGACAACAACGACTTTAAGCTCACTTTTGAACCTGGGGGTGAGGTTGAGGTTGTTCAGGATTACTTCATGGAGGAAGCAATCTTGAATACTGGGGAGGTTGTTGATATTCCCATCTCCTACGTGAGGTTTAATACAGAGAACTTGTCAATTTTTGGACAGGTATCTGTTAAGCTTTACGACGAGGAGCAAAGTGTAGCCTATTTGAATAGTGATTCGAGGCTCACTGTTCAAAAGATCTACGGAGAGGAAAATATCACCGAAGAAAAATTTTATGAGAAAAATGGCCAGAGCATATTGGCGGTTTCTCATAGATTTAATGCTTTCGGTGACTCCACTACTGCTAACGTTCCCTATGGGCGTTGTGTAGTGATAGTCTCCGCGGAGGCCAACGCTTTCCCAAAGATTATGGACAGCTTGACCTTTGAGCTGAAGAGAGAGGTATGAGAGGGGCAATTGTCCCTCCTTTTATTTAAATGCCGTTTTCTTGTAGTAAAATAGGGAGTAGGGTGGTTTTTTAAAAATGGAAAGATGTTAGAATAAAAATAAGATATGTTATACTAAACCAATAATTTACTCTATGCTTTTTTTAAGAATGGCAAAAAATAATAAAGAAAAACTTTTTACTTATTTTAAAAATTTAAAGTTTTTCTTTTGTTTATTTTTATTCATTTTGCTTTTTTCTTTTGATTTAATTTTAAATGTTAATGCAGATAGTAACGTAGCTGGTGGCGGATTGCCTGGTTATAGTATTCAATCGGGAAGTGGCGTTGGGTATGGATCCCAGCAAAATTATTATGATATTTATAAATCTTTTGGCGGGCTTGGGACGGGGATTGGGGGGCAGTTTACCGATGCGGATTTGGGGGCGATGGAGGCCTATTATGTTGGCGGGGGGTATATGACGGCGGAACAGTTTCAGGCGGCGGCCGCGGCTTATGTTGAGGCGAATGTTGATCCGCAGTTTGAGGGGTCGCTGGAAGACTTCACCGTTTTTTTGGGCGATTATGTCGGAGTTGCGGATTTGCCGCGCTATGAGCCGACGGTGCCGGAATATCCGGCTGATTCTTCGTCGCCTCCATCGGCGGAAAGCATTCCGGCCAATCCTTCGGCGCCGGTGGCGGGGGACCAGCCGACTGCGGTTGAGGGCAACGCGTTGCCCGCCCAAACGCCGCCCGCGACGGAGACTGCGGCGGAAAATTCTTCTGTCGTTCAAGGAAATGTTTCGGACGGCGGCGTTCCGGTGATCACCGGGGAAGATCCGACGGTGGCCGCGGCGTTGGTGTCTTTGGAGGATGGAGAAAGTAATACCACTCAATCGGAAGTAGTTTTTTTGGGCAATCAGACTCAACCCGAAACCGTTCAGTTGGGCAATCAGACTCAACCGGAAACAGTTTATCTGGGTAATCAAACCAAACCCGAGACGGTCCAGTTAGGAAATCAAGATCAGCCCGAAACGGTTTATTTGGGAAACCAGACTCAGCCCGAGACGGTCCAGTTAGGCAATCAGACTCAACCCGAAACGGTGGAGTTGGGCAATCAAACTCCGCCGGAGGTGGTTTATTTGGGAAACCAGACTCAGCCGGATACGATTTTGCTGGGTGATCAGGATCAGCCGGACACGATTGTGCTGGGCAATACCACTCAACCGGAAACTGTTCCGGTGGGCGATCAAACTCAACCCGAAACCATTCCAGTAAGTAACCAAACCCAGCCGGAAACGGTGGAATTGGACAACGAAACTCCGCCGCCGGCGGTTTGCGCGGGCAATGGATGCGGTGCCGCGGTTGTTGCCCAAAACCAAAACAATGATTCCGTTTATTTGCCGCCGACCGCCGAAGACGATGGTCCGGAAGATGTTTCCGTTGTTCCGTCCGCCGGAGACGGGGTTGTCCCAGAATCATCGGAATCACTGCCGCCCTCTTTGCCGGAATCGGCGCCCGGTGCATCTTCCGACGAGACGATTCCTTCCGCCAGCAACGCGGTTGTCGGTGAAAGTGGCGCGGTGCAAGATAACCCCACATCGGCGGCATCGGCGGCGACATACGCAACGGTGGTGGATGCCGCCGATGCCAATACCGATGCCAATGTTGATGTTGTTCCCGCCGATCAAGACAATGAGCAAACTTCCGATGCGGTTTCGCAATTGGTCGTGCTTTCCGCCGCGGAAGCGAAATTGACGGTCTTTACGCGCGAAACGGCGCTTGATTTTCGCTTGGAAACCGCCAACGCCCGCGCCGCCGCGTTTTATTCGCGCAAAGGGATCACTGCCACGCCGCTCTATTTGGGTGCGGGCAAACAAATTTTCGCCGGCGTTTGGGAGCTTTCAATTGATTTGAACGCCAATCCGTTGCCCAACGGCAATTATTATATTTTCGCGCAGATTGATCGCGGTGACATAAATGTTTATCACAGCACCGATGTCTACATCGCGGTCAATGTTATTTCCGCCGACAATCAAGAGGAAAGAAAAGCGCTGGAGCAGACCGTCGCGGAGAACAGCGAATCGGTTGGCCAAAGTGAAGAAAAAATCCAAGAGGTTGTCCGCCAAACTTCCGAGAGCAATTTGATTAAAAAATTGAATCTGGAAGAAAAAACGGCCGAACTGGCGAATCTGGTTCGCATTATCCGCCGCCTTGAAAATTTGATTGAGGAGCAAACCGCCGAAAAGGAAATTATTGAGGCGCAAATAAAAAAATTGAATTTGGAGATTGCCAATTTGCCTCCCGATGTGCTGTCCGTTATCCAGCGCGACAAGGCCGCTGCCCGCGAATACCTCAAAAACCAAAGAGATGTTTTGGAACGAAAAATTGCCGTGGCGGTGGCCGCCCGGGTCGACGCGTTGGGGAAAAAAGAAGCGTTGATTGCCGAAATTATCGGTTTGGCCGGCAGTGAGAATGAAAAAAACACGCTCAAAGAAAACGTTGCGGCAATGGAGCGGGAGATCGTCGCGCGGGAAACGGAAATCATCGCCGGCCGGAAAATATTGTTGGCTGACACCGACGGCGACGGTTTGCTGGACGGCCGGGAAATGGAGATGGGCACCGATCCGTTGAATCCCGACACCGACGGCGATGGTTTGCTGGACGGCGATGAGGCGGCAATGGGTTATAATCCGCTTACCCCCAGCGAATTTGCGGCCGATCCGATTGTTGATCCGCGGCCTTTGCCGCCGATGCAGTTTGAAATCTACAAAGTTGAGGAAGCGGTTTCGGTGAAAATTGGCGAAGATGGCCGGTCGGCAATCCGTTTTTCGGGGCAAGGCTTGCCGCTCTCCTATGTTACGCTTTTCATATATTCCGCGCCGGTGATTGTGGCGGTGAAAACGGACGCGCACGGGAGATGGACATACACTTTGGACAAGCCGCTGGAGGACGGCCAGCATTCCGTATATGCCGCCAGAATCAATGCCCAGGGAAGAATCGCCGCCCGTTCCGAAGTTTATGTTTTCAAAAAAACCGGCGATCAAATTGAAAAATTGATGACGGGGCAGGAAGCGTCAATGTCGTCGGCGACCGGCAAAATAATTCAAAACTTCAAGTTTGCGATCATCGTCATCGTGATTATTGCGGTGGCGGTGGCACTGGCGGCGGTCGGTTATTTGGCGAACCGCGGCGCGAAGAAAGTTTGACCGGAAAAAATCAAATGAAGCGATATTTTCAAAATACGTTCGTTTTCGTGCGCGAAAACCCGGCGATTCTGTTTTCTCTGGCGCTGATCGTTTTGATCCCGCTGGCGCTCTATTTTTACGTTTTCTTGACGGTGCAATCGTTTGAAAGCGCGGCAATGAATGAAATTGAGGCGCACGACTTTACCGTGAGCGACGCGCTTTTGGCGATGGTTGAGCGTGATTTTCCGGCCAAGGACGCGGCGAATCCCGAAGCGTTGCAAAGATCAATTGACCGGATTGTTGCCAACGATACGCGGCTGAAAAATATTCGCGTGATCGTCAAAGACGGCCGGGACTATAAGGCAATCGCCGCGCAAAACCCCGATCAAGTGGGGATGTCAATTGACGTTACTCCGTCTTTGAACGGCGAGTCGCTGATCGCTTACAGCTGGGTCAATGCCAGCGAGGATGTGTCGTCGGAAATTGAGATTGCCGGAGAAAAGTTGCGGCGGGTGGTCAAGGTGTTTGTTGGCAGAAACGGCGAGGTTTATGCTCTGGCGGCGGCCGATTTTTCCATCAACCGGACGCTGGATATGATCGCCGCCAGTGTCTATCAAAGTTATTTGATTATGGGAGTTATTATGATTTTGAGTTTGTTCTTGATCGTTCAGCATACGCGGCTGTTTTCCTATGTCGGCTTGTCCAAGGATCTGCAACAAAAAAATACCGCCAAAGATAATTTTATCCGTATGGCGACCCATGAATTGCGCGCGCCGGTGACGGTGCTCACCGGCTACACGGACTTGCTCAAAGAAGATTTGGCCGGCACGGTGGACGCGGACCAACAGAAATATATTGACCGGATGGTATTGTCGGTCAAAAACCTGAGCGATCTGATGGCCGACATTTTGGAAGTGTCGCACTTGGAGCAGGGGCGGACCGATTTTGAACCCGAGATCATCGCGCCCGATATTGTGGTCAAGGAAATTGTTGACGGATTGGCGGCCAAAGCCGAACAAAAAGGGCTGAAGCTTTCTTTTGACGCGAAAGGCTTTTCCCACAAGATCCGCGTCAATCCGGTGTGTTTCAAGCGAATTGTCACCAATTTGGTGGAAAATTCCATCAAATACACGCCGGCGGGAAAAGTGGCGGTGACGGTGGCGGCGCAAACCGCCAAAAAACGGTGCGCCGTCACCATTCAGGACACCGGTTTCGGCATTTCGGCCGAAGGGCAGGCGCATTTGTTTGAACAATTTTATCGCGTGAAAACCCAGGAAAACGCCGAAATTCCCGGCACGGGGCTGGGGCTGTGGATGTCGCGCGAAATGGCGCGCAAAATGGGCGGCGACATTATGCTGGAAAGCATTGAAAAAATGGGCTCCAAATTTTTCATCTTTTTCCCGCTGGCCAA
>Ga0208939_1002614_pt1 | contig 12463 bp, 5 predicted proteins | sample AD_STIC12_MetaG_FD_184437 | JGI IMG/M metagenome (GOLD analysis project Ga0208939, IMG submission 184437) | Active sludge microbial communities of municipal wastewater-treating anaerobic digesters from USA - AD_STIC12_MetaG (SPAdes) (version 2) | ecosystem: Engineered > Bioreactor > Anaerobic >...
TCAGTTCCAACTCCGTTTCCACTCGGATGACAATGGAGGCTGGGCTTCCGGTTGGGCGATCGACAACGTTTTTGTCGAAGCCATCCTGGATTACGATGCTGAGGCTGTATCCATCGAAATGTATCAGTTGGTTGAGCCGGTTGCCTTCACCCCCATGGCCACAGTGGGCAACAAAGGAGCACAGACCATCTCCTTCACCGTGACCATGACCATCGGCGGCACCACCCTGCCTGCCCAGAGTGTGACCGCCCTGGCGCCGGGAGAAACCCAGCAGCTTAGCTTCGGCAGCTTCACGCCAGTGGCAAACACCTTCTACGATGTGACTGTCACCACCAACCTGGCTGGCGACGAAAACCCTGCCAACGACACCATAACCGGCCAGTTCGTCTGTATTGAACTGAACAAGACTGCCTATGCCGACGTGGCTCATGATGCCTCAGGGGCGTTGAGCGGCCCTGCCACCTTCAGCCTGCGTAACCCCGGCGCCATCACTGATTTGGCACCCGGAAACCCCTACACCAATCCCGACAGTTGGCTGACTGCCGCGGATTGGATCAACGGCGGCTGGTGGGGAACCGATTATAACGGTAACGACTGGTGGCAGATTGACACAACCACCGGCGCGGGAACTGACAACGGCGATGTCGGAATCGGAATGACCGGCGTCGCTTGGGACCCCGTCGCCGACATCCTTTATGGTGTATCCTATGATGGCGTGAACTACGTCAACAACCTCTACACCTTGGACAGGCTCACCGGCGCGCCCACCCTGGTTGGCACATTGACTTGGGACGGCACCGCCTTCGACGGCTTGATCATCGATATAGCCTGGAACAACAATAACGGCACCCTCTATGGGCTTGATCTCGGCTACGACGCTGTATTCACCATCGATCCCGCCACCCTGGCCATTACACCCTTGGGCTATACAGTCGGTTACGACCTTAACTACGCCCAGGGCATGGCCTTCGACCAGGATACCGGATTCCTCTATCTGGCTGCTTATGCGGGAGCTGGTGCGCTGATGTGGGTTAATACCGTCCAGCCTGATGCTGATGGCCTGCTGGGTGAAGCCTACGTTATCGGCATCTTCCAGAACAACTCCGAGGTTGACGGATTTGTGATCCCCTATCCGCAACTGGCAATCCCTGACCTCACCATTGCCCTCGAGTCAGGCGTGCCCACCCTCAGCTGGAACTCCATTGTCGGCGCCACCGCTTACAAGGTGTATGGTTCCAGCGATCCCTACGCGGATGATCCCTGGACCCTGGTTGCCACCACCGCCAGCACCACATACGCGTACACTGGCACCGAACCCTATCACTTCTTCAAGGTCACTGCCATTGATGGCCCCGCCCCTGCGCGGACTCAGTTCACTGGCATCGAAAGAGTGAGACAAGTGATGCAACCCACCAAGGTTCAGTCCATCAGGGCTAAAGGACCGAAAGCTGCAGAAATGGGAGCCTTCAACCCCATTAAGAAATAAACCCCAATAAAACCCTGGCGGAACTTTCCGCCAACCAATATAAACCCCCGCATCGCCGCGGGGGTTTTTCGTTCCATCCTCTGTGCAAGAATAGAACGCGGATGACAGGATCTTTGAAGGTGGAAAGGTGTTTTTGAGGTGGAAAGGTGGAAAGGTGTTTTTGAGGTGGAAAGGTGAAATGGTGAAAAGGAGCTTTCGTGGTGAGGTGGTGTCGTGGTGACGTGTTGATGGTGGACGCAGCCCAGAACAAGCACCCCCAGACTATACACCGTGTCATCCCGGGCAAGCTTGCTTGACCCGGGATCCAGTCTTTTAGAAACAACCAGCCAGCCCCCGAAACAAAACAACACCAAACAATAATCCGCGCCAATCTGCGTCTTTTATCCGCGCATATCCGCGTGAACCTCATGACCCGGGAGCCTTTGGGGTGGCAAAGTCTGTTTGCCACAGAGACCGGAGGTCTCTTCCAGACAGGCAACTCCGTTGCCTCTGCCGAACAGATTTCGGCAGCCCAGGGGTGGCAGCACCGCCGCTTGAACGCAAAACTAAAAGCTACTCGTCCTTTACCAGGCGGAACTGGATGCCGTGCCCGTAAATGTCTCTCCGCCCGTCCTTGTCGTGTTCCTTTGCCGCTTGCAGGGTAAAGTCATCCAGGCTGACCTGTTTGCTGGCCGGTTCCCAGTGCCATCCCTGGGCGGGGGCTTCCAGGTGATACTCCCCCGCTGGGTCGCCCGCGAATTTATCGATCATGAGCACGCCGTCTTTCAACTGGCCAATCTTGTTCCCATTGTGGAAGACCGCGGCATCCTTCTTGTTGTCTGCTTCGATCTTCAGCACGCAGGGCAGCAAGCTGAGAGGTTCGCCGGGGTAGTCTTTTTCCGCCGTGTCGGGATACCCCCACCAGATGGCGTCGGACCCCTCGGGGATCGGAAGCACAAACTTCACCATGCTGGAGTTCCCGCCACTCCTGAAAACAGCTATGGACAGGGTATCGCCCGGCAGCCAGTCTCTCTGGAAGTTGCCCAGTTCAAACTTGGCAAACATATCCCCATTGCCATACACAAAGCCAAAGCCTTTGGTTTCGTGATTCTTTTCCACATCAAAAAGCCTGGATATGGAAACCAGGGAGCTTCTTTCATCCTGCAGGGAACTTCCGTCTTCGTTTAGCAGCCTGAAATACACTGCCCGGGGATTGGGCGGATAGGAACACAGCGCCTGAACCACTATCAATAGAGCGACTGTTAGAATCAGTTTGTATTTAAGCATCTTCATTCTCCCGTTTACGTCTTTGCTCTTTTCCCACAGCTTTCCAAGCAAGGGACTATGGAGCTTATATAATAATGATACCACGCGAAGCGCGATTCACTGCGCGGATCATGGTGCGACTTTTAATTTGCCGCCCTATCCTGTCAAGTGAATTGCCTCACGGTTCACGCGGATGTACGCGGATAAAAGGCGCGGATTGGTGTGTAAGTTAGGGGGCTGCCGAAGTCTGTCCGGCAGAGGCATCGGAGTTGCCTGTCTGGAAGAGACCTCCGGTCTCTGTGGCAAACGGATTTTGCCACCCCTTTTGGACTGGATCCCGGGTCAAGCTGTCCCACCCCACCGGATCGTTGCCGATCCGTCGAGGACCCCGACTTGCCCGGGATGATACAACTTATAGCTTGAGGACTTGTTTCGGGGGAACCATTCCACCATTCCACCTTTCCACCTTTTCACCTCAAAAACACCTTTCCACCTTTCCACCCTTTTTAATTCGTGTTAATTTGTGTAATTTGTGGATGATTATTCTAAAAGGCTGGATCCCGGGTCAAGCCACCCCACCAAACCGCTACGCGCTTTGGCGAGGACCCCGACTGCCCGGGATGACACAGTGTGGTGTCTGGTTTGATCTGTATTTTGGCTGGACGCTTGTCCCTTATTCTATTCATTTAATTTGTGTTAATTTGTGTAATTTGTGGATGATTATTCTAAAAGGCTGGATCACGGATCGCGGGCCGGAATGCCGCGCTGTGATCTATCAACAGCAGAAAAAAGGAAAAAAACAAAATTAGAACTTGACAAGATTATCAAGCCCCTTAGGCTGGTAATTAAGATAATATGAATACAAATTCATATAGTGTAATGTGCGATGGAATACCTTTTTAGGGACTTTCGAGATCAAACCCGGCCCGGCCTCTGGCCGCCGGATAACCCCTCAATGTCGGTTGGCCGGCCCTTTACACCGGCCGGAAAACCAAAGTGAATTTTGGATATTATACCATTCTCATGGAGGAATGTTATGAAGAAATTAATATTGCCGCTGTTGCTCCTGGTTGCCTTTGGCATGTTGGCAGCGGTTGAATCAGACCCTTCCGCGATCGTCGGATACGTCAAATACCCCTGCGTGGCAGGCTATAACACAATCGCCCTGGCCATGGAACAGGGTTATACCATGGCTTCCGAAGTCGGCGATGCCATTCCCGCGACTACGGTTGGCACCTGGGATCCCGCTGCTGAAGTTTGGAACACTATTGATGCCTTCCCCTGGGGCGGCTGGGACGGAACGGATTTCGCGGTTGCTGCGGGTGATCCCTTATTGATCAACATTGACGCCGCGACTGACTTCTACAGCATCGGCGACCTGCCGGCTCCTGCCACATACTCTTTGGTTGCTGGCTATAACACAATCATGGTTCCGTTGAACAAGAGCGCCCTGAACATGGCTTCCCTTGTGGGCGACGATATTCCCGCGACAACGGTTGGCTCTTGGGATCCCGCTACTGAAGTATGGGTCACCATCGACGCCTTCCCTTGGGGCGGCTGGGACGGAACGGACTTTGCCACCACGATTGGCATGCCCTTGCTCGTAAATGTTGACGCTGCCAGCACCTGGCCAGCCCGGGCTGCCTCCCAAAACATCTTCAACGTCAGAACTAAATAAAAGGAGAAAGACATGAAAAAGTTATTACTAATAGCCATTGTCCTTTCTTTGGCGGTCTTTGCTTCAGCTTATACCGTAAGGTCAATTAACCAACAGATCATGTTGGAAACACTTGATATTATGACCTATGTAACTGCCCCGGCAGGAACACATGATGCCAACTGGCGTCTGGATGTCACCGATGGCATAGACGTTGTTTCGACAACAACTCATATGACACAACTTATCAGAGTGGAAACCAAATCAGGCCCCACCGGACTGGCTGCTTGGGCCTATGTTGACATGCAAGCGTTTACCACTGTCGGACCCAGCACTAACGTGGAAATCACCTGGACCCTGACTTACCTGCCCAACACGGATGAAGCTACTAATAATTATGTCTTTAGTATCGTACTCCCGAGTGGTGGAGCTGTCTGGAGAGCAACTCACAACGGCTTGCACTTGATACTGCCTGACAGCCTTATCCTTGGTTCAGTTCCTCCACCCCCAACCTACACGGTGAACATGAGCACCAATCCGGAAGGCTACATCACCCCCACCACTTTGGGACCCACTGAGGATGTAACCACCATTTATGGCACCTACACCCCCACTCCTCTGCCGGCCCCCGCGACTGGTTACTGGACACCCGCTTCCCTCACCATCGACGAGAACACCCAGTGGACTGCCGATGGTGACAACTTCGTCTTAAACCAGGAATTTGTCTGGACGGAGACATATCCCACCATCTACAATCTGTATGTTAGAGGCGAGTTAGGTTACGCGGTTACTGGCCCAGTATCCGGAACAATAGAGTACGATGCCAGCAACGCCGACGTTACCGCGCTGGTTGGTGACTACACCGTCGCTGCTGCCCCGGAAGGATATCACTGGGAAGTGAACCCGATCTCCGTTGTTGCCACAGACTTCGTCGAGGAGCAACCCGGTGCCAAGAGCGTCAGAGCGCAACGTATCTTCAACCACACCATCGAATTCGTGCTGGCTCCCAATCCTCCCATCACCTACACCGTGAACGTTGCTGGTCCTGCCGGCTACTCCGTGAATGGCGTGGATTTCCCTGCCGTGTTCACCGATGACAACGACTACACCAACGACCTTATCGGCACCGTCCTGACTCCCTCTGCCGCTCCTGCCGGTTACCATTGGGAGCCTGCGCAGATCACAGTGGCTGCTGCCGATTTCGTGAACAACGTTGCCAACTACGCATTCGAACTTGTGGAAGACGCACCCCAGGCCTTCACCATCACCATCGTTGCACAAGATAGTGAAACCAACGCTCCGCTGAATGCTCGCATCCTTATCGACGGTGTCTATACCGGCTTCACCACTCCCTATACCTTCACCCAAGGCGTGGATTATGTCGGTGGAACATACACCCTGGAGCTTGAAGGCTACTCCGCCTGGCTGCCCGTGGACATCGTGTTCCCGGCTGAGCTGACACAAGACTACCCAGAGCCGTATGTCTTCAACGGCATTCGCGATCAAGTTACCCCCGTGGAACTGAGCAGCTTCAGCGCCACCCTCACCGCCAACCTGTTTGTGAAACTCACCTGGGTCAGCCAGTCTGAGACCAACATGGTCGGCTACAGGGTCTATCGCAACACCAGCGCTGACTTTGCCACCGCTGAGATGCTTGATATCCCGATGATCCCCGCCACCAACACCAGCAGCACCCAAACCTATTCCGTCACCGACAACGGCGTGCTTGCTAACAACACCTACTACTACTGGCTGGAATCCATTGATTACAGCGAGCCCCAGTTCTTCGGACCCACCTCGGTGTTCGTGGAATCTGTCACTCCGACCAACCACACCATGATCGTGAAGAGCGGTCCCAACCCCTTCAAGGTCGGCGAGACTTATAATATCGAGCTGAACGTGAAGACCGGCGAGACCGGAACCGTCACCATCTACAACGTGATTGGCCAAGTCGTTCGCACCTACAGTGTGACCGGCGGATCCAACCAAATCGTGAAATGGGATGGCAAAGACAGCAGAGGCAATACCTGCGGAAGCGGTATCTACTTCTACAAACTGAGCACTCCCACTGCCAACCAGAGCAAAAAGATCGTCGTGGTCAAATAAGACCTGACAGTCTCTGCAATATACGCCCCGGCTTTATGCCGGGGCTTTTTTGCTTTTTCCGCAAAGACAGCTATTATATATTATGCAAGGAGGACGCCGATGGCTGTTGATTTGGTATTAAACCCGGGACAGGGCCCTGCTTTGAAACCTTCGCTCTGGGTGGGGTCTTCCTGGGGTCAACCTTATAATTTATAAGGATGACCTAAGGATGATGGCATAAGCGCTTGTGGCATCGAAGGATGGCGGTATGAGGGGGTAGTGGCGTGGTGGTGTGGCGATAGAACGTGGAAAGGTGGAAAGGTGAAATGGTGGAAAGGAGCCCCTGACAGACTTTAGTGGTGGCGTGGTGAGGTGGTGACGTGTTGCCGTGATGACGCGGTGTATAGTCTGGTTTGATTTATTGCTTGGTCGGGTGCTTGTTTCTAAAAGACTGGATCACGGCTCACAGGCCGTGATGACACGGTGTGTGGTTTGTTTGGCGTTGTTTCAGGTCTATGTGCTGTGTTGTAGCCTTAAAAAGACTGGATCCCGTGTCAAGCAAGCTTGCCCGGGATGACACGTTAAATTGCCTGGTGGACTTGTTTCGGGACAGGAAGGAACGCTTTCTTGTTTTACCATAGTAATCCGTAAATCAGTTTAATCAGTCAATCCGTATATGATTGGCATGCCAGGCAAATACGGATGAAACGGATTACACGGATTAACGGATAAATTGTTTTGCCCAGCGTTCTATCTCACCATTTCAGCTTTCTACCTTCAAATATCCGCGCCAATCAGCGTGAACACCTCAGACTTGTTTCGGGGGGGGAACCTTTCCACCATTCCACCTTTCCACCTTCCCACCTCAAAACACTTTTCCACCTTTCCACCAAAACAGCTATTCAAAGTAGTAGATCGCCTGTATGGGATCGATGCTGGCGGCCTTGATGGCGGGGTAGAGTCCGGAGAGAAAGCCAGTGAGGATGGAGAAAAAGAGTCCCAGCGCCACACCCTGGAGGGGCAGGTAGAGGGGAAAACTGATGGCTTTTCCGATGAGGGTCAGGATCAGCCAGGCCAGGGCGATGCCCAACAAGGCTCCGAGAGTGGCAAGCAGGATGGCTTCCAGGATAAAATAGACAAAGATATCCCGGTCGGTGGCGCCGATGCTTTTGCGCACCCCGATCTCGGTCATGCGTTCCTGGATGGAGATCAACAGGGTGCTGAAAAGCCCGATGCCGCCCACGATCAGCGAGATGGAGGCGATGGCGATGAGGGTGATGTTCCATTTGTCCATAAAGCCGCTGATCTCCTCGGTGATGGTGAGCATCATCTGGCCGATATCCAGGAAGCCGAAGTTGGGATACATGCTGTGGCGGGCAAGCAGCAGTTGGCGCGCCTGGTTCTTCATGGCGGAGAATTCCTGCTCCGAGCGCGCCTGCAGGTAGATCATGTGGATGCCCTTGTTGGTTCCGAAATTGTAAACCCCATATTTGAGGGGGACATACACCGCGCTGAGATCCTGCCTGCGTTCCCAGTTGTTGAAGTTCATGTCGTTGTCTTTGTTGATCTGGTCTTCCGCCAGCACGCCCACGATCTGGAAGCGGCGGTCTCCCAGTTGCAGGGGCTTGCCCACCGGATTGGCGGAGCCAAAATGCTCCTTGGCAAAATGGTAGCCCAGCACAAGGACCGGGAGCAGGTTGTCGTCTTCATAGCGGTTGTAGTAGCGCCCCTGCAGCAAGACATAACTTTTGTTGGTAAAATACTCCTGGTCGGTGGCCCGCAGGTGCACCTGGATGTCTTTGTTGCCCAGGCGCAGGATCGAGCTACTTTCGATCATGGCATAGCTGCTTTTGAGGGGCAGTTGCCGCTTGAGCGCCAGATAGTCCTCATAGTTGAGACTGTGCACGCTCTGTCCGGCCCGGCGCAAGGTCCGGCGCGTTCCCCGACCCCCGGAATCCATCTGCATCTGATCGGCGGTGACCACCACGGAATAGTTCCAGCCCATGCCTTCCATATTCTGGTTGATGAGCTTTTTCAGGGCGTAAACGCTGGAAAACATGCTCACCACCGCCAGCACACCGATCACGATGCCCGTGAGGGTGAGCAGCGAGCGCAGCTTGTGGCTGAGGATGCTCTGCAGCGCGCTTTGCAGGGCGTCCCAGGCGGGAACCCTCCGCCTCAGGCCATGGTCTTTTTGCATTTGGGACACTGCTTGTATTCGCCCAGGGCTTTGGAGTATTTTTCGTAAAGGAAGGGATTGCCGCAATCGGGGCAGGCGATGGGCAGCGGTTTATCGTTGGTAATGAACTTGCAATCGGGATAGCGGGTGCAGGAGAAGAAGGTTCCCCCCTTTTTGTTGCGCCGCTGGGTCAGCTCTCCCTGGCCGCATTCGGGGCACTTGACGCCGGTGGTGATGGGGCGGGTGAATTTGCATTTGGGGTAGTTGCTGCAGGCGATGAAAGCGCCGTAGCGGCCTCTCTTTTCCTGCAGGGGTGAACCGCACTGGGGACACTTTTCGTCCAGCGTCCGGGGTTCCCTGGCTTCTTCGATATGGATCTTGCCGTCTTTGTCGCGGCTGAAGTTTTTGATGTTTTTGCAGGCGGGAAAACGGTTGCAAGAGAGGAACTCGCCGCCTTTGGAACGCCTCACCACCAGTTTGCCTTGCTGGCATTTGTCACAGATAATGTCCGTTGCTTCGGTGAAGGACGCCTTTTCCTTTTTGAGGTCAACACTCTTCACCAGCTTCATCAGCTCGTCGTAATAGCCGCTTACCAGCGTGTGCCACACAGTCCGCCCCTCTTCCACGCCGTCCAGCTCGCTTTCCATGTTCGCGGTGAATTTCACGTTGAAGATGGGGTCGAACTTACTCACCAAAAAGCTGTTCACATCGGTGCCGAGGGGGGTGGGGACGAAGCTCTTCTTTTCCATGCCCACATATTTGCGCTTGCGCAGGGTGCTGATGATGGCGGCATAGGTGGAGGGCCTGCCGATGCCCTGGGCTTCCAGCTCCTTGATCAGGGAAGCTTCGGTGAAACGCGAGGGAGGCGAGGTGAAGTGCTGGGACTTTTTGAGTTCATCGTGCTCCAGTTCGTCCTTGCTTTTGTAACCGGAATCGATCTGCTCTCCGCTGACAATCGTCACGTGGGGATAGGCTTTCAGGAAGCCCTCTTCCAACACCTTGCTGCCCGAGGCGGCAAAGACAGCTTCACCCAGTTCGATGGAGGCGGTGGTGGTTTCCAGCCTGGCGGGGATCATCTGGGTGGCCACAAAGCGTTGCCAGATGAGGGTGTAAAGCTTGTATTGGTCTTTGCTGAGGCTGGCCTCCACGCTTTCCGGGGTGTGGAAGGTGTCGGTCGGGCGGATCGCCTCGTGGGCGTCCTGGGCGCTGGATTTGTTTTTGTAGGTGCGAACCTGGGCATGAACGGCATTTTCGCCAAAGCGGTCTTTGATCAGTGCCCGGCAGTTCTGTTGGGCTTGTTCGGCAATGCGCGTGCTGTCGGTGCGCATATAGGTGATCAAGCCGGTGCTTTCGCCTTTGAGGCTAATCCCTTCGTAAAGTTCCTGGGCGATCCGCATGGTTTTGTCGGAGGAAAAGCCCAGAATCTTGGAGGCTTCCTGCTGCAGTGTGCTGGTGATGAAGGGGGCGGGAGGTTCCAGCTTGCGGGGGGCGCGTTTGATCGCGCTCAAGACTGCCTGGGCGGACTTGATCCTGCCGATGATCTCCACAGCCTTGGCCTCATCGGGAATCTCCAGCTTTTTGCCCTCCCATTTTTCCAGGCTGGCCTTGAAGGGAGGCAGCCCCTCGCGCCAGAAATTGGCTTCCAGCTTCCAAAACTCGCGCGGCACAAAAGCGAGGATTTCAGCTTCCCGCTCGCAGATCAGGCGCAGCGCCACCGACTGCACGCGGCCGGCGCTGAGGTCTTTGGCGATCACCCTCCAGAGCAGGGGCGAAACGGTGTAGCCCACCACGCGGTCGAGCACGCGTCGCGCCTGCTGGGCTTCCACCTTGGCCATGTCCACCTGCCCGGGCTGTGAGATGGAGGCTTTGATGGCCGGAGCGGTGATCTCGTTGAACACGATGCGGTAAACATTCTTGTCGCCCAGCTCCTTTTTCAGAACTTCTGTCAGGTGCCAGGCGATGGCCTCTCCCTCGCGGTCATGGTCACTGGCCAGAAACACGGTGTCCACGTCTTTGACGGCATCGCGCAGTTCAGCGATCACCTTACTCTTTTTGGAGTCCAGTTCATAGACCGGGGTGAAGTTGTTCTCCACGTCCACGCCCATCGATTTGGCGGGCAGGTCGCGCACATGGCCCATCGAGGCCCTGACCTTGTATTTATTGTCCAAAAACTTGGATATGGTGTTGGCTTTTGCCGGTGATTCCACTATGATCAGCCCTTTGGCCATGCTATATCTCCTTCAGCAGCAGTTTGTGGGAAGCGGAAGCTGTCATTATTCGCCTGGTTCGTTGATGCCGCAGCATTTCTTATATTTCTTGCCGCTGCCGCAGGGGCAGGGGTCGTTGCGTCCGACCTTGGCAGCCACCTGCACCGGCCTCTGTTTGGGAACGTTGTCCGCGTAAGGCCCGCTGAATTGCGGGGGCACGCTCATGTCGGTCTGGGAGGCCTGTATCTCTTTGGCGTGCAAGAAAGCGTTGATATCATCATGTTGGGTTTTGGCGCTATTCAGCATGGATTCCATGTCTTCCTGAGACAGCAGATAGGTGGTGAAGACCTTGCGGGTCACGCCTTCCTGGATGCGGGCGATGAGCGCCTGGAAGAGGTCGAAGCTCTCACGCTTGTATTCGATGAGGGGGTCTTTGTTGGCATAGGCGCGCAGGTGCACTCCCTCCTTGAGCAAGTCCATTTCGTGCAAATGGTCGCGCCATTCGTCGTCCACCACTTCCAGCATGCTGCGGCGTTCGATGTCGCGCAGGGCTTCGGTTCCCACCTGCAGTTCCTTCTTTTCGTATGCCTGCATCACCAGCGCTTCCAGGGTGTTGCGCAGCAGGTCCTCGTTCTGGTGGTCGCTTTCCAGTTCGGCGGGCGAAATGACCACGTTGAGCGATCTTTTGAACCATTGGCAGAGGCGGGGCAGGTTCCAATCCTCTGGATAGCTGCCGGGGGGAATCTGCTCGCCGATCACGCGGCGAACCGTCTCGATGATCATTTCCTGCACCTCGTGCTTGAGCGAATAGCCTTTCAGGATGCTGCGCCGGTAGGAGTAGATGACCTCGCGCTGCTGGTTCATCACTTCGTCATATTTGATCAGGTTTTTGCGGATTTCAAAGTTGTGTTCCTCCACCCGCTTCTGCGCGCGTTCGACCGCCTTGGTCATCCAGGGATGGCGGATGGCGTCGCCGGGCTGCAGCCCCATCTTCATCATCATGGGGGCGATGCGGTCGGAACCGAAGAGGCGCATCAGGTCGTCTTCCAGAGAAAGGTAGAAACGGCTGGTGCCGGGATCCCCCTGGCGTCCCGCGCGGCCACGCAACTGACGGTCGATGCGGCGGCTTTCGTGGCGTTCGCTGCCAATCACGTGCAAGCCGTCCACAGGCAGGCCATAGGGGAACTCCGCATTGGTGGAGGAAGGCAGGTCGCGGTAGTTTTCGGTGCTTTGGGTCACCACACCGGCGCCCAGCTTGATGTCCGTGCCGCGTCCGGCCATGTTGGTGGCGATGGTCACCGCTCCCGGCTGTCCCGCCAGGGCGATGATTTCAGCTTCACGCTGGTGCTGGCGGGCGTTGAGAACGTTGTGGGCGATGTTACGGCGGCGCAGCAGGCGGCTGATGGTTTCTGAAACCTCCACGCTCACCGTGCCCACCAGCACGGGCTTTTTCTGCTCGTGCCAATAGATGATCTCGTCCATCAGGGCCTGGTATTTCTCGTTTTTGGTGAGGTAGATCACGTCCTCGTGGTCGATGCGGGTGATGGGGACGTTGGTTGGTATCACCATCACCGGCAGCTTGTAGATCTCGATGAATTCCGCTT
>Ga0208939_1002620_pt1 | contig 12445 bp, 14 predicted proteins | sample AD_STIC12_MetaG_FD_184437 | JGI IMG/M metagenome (GOLD analysis project Ga0208939, IMG submission 184437) | Active sludge microbial communities of municipal wastewater-treating anaerobic digesters from USA - AD_STIC12_MetaG (SPAdes) (version 2) | ecosystem: Engineered > Bioreactor > Anaerobic >...
TCCTCGCCAAGCGCTACGCCAAACTGAAGACCCCGGTGATCTACGAGGCCCTGGACGTTCACAGGCTGTTGACCAGGAAAGACCTGATCGGTCTGGTGCTTCGCCGCATTGAGGGCGCGCTGCTGAGGCGCACCAAGCGACTTGTGGTGTCTTCTCCAGGGTTTCTGGAAAACTACTTCGAAGTGCGCCATCGCGGGCATTACCGCCCGTATCTGATCGAGAACCGCCTCGCCGCTGGGGCCGACTACGGCCACCGTCCAGGGCGGGATGATGCGGGTCGGCCAGCAACAGAACCGCTGCGGATCGGCTGGGTCGGCGTCCTGCGCTGCGCCCGTAGCCTTAGCCTGCTGACAGACCTCGCCCGCAAGCTTGGCCCGCAAGTGCGGATTGTCATGCATGGCATCGCATCATCAAAAGAAATTCCAGATTTTCAACAACAAATTCAAGACATTGAGAACGTAGAGTTTCGCGGCCGCTATCGCTCGCCGGAAGATCTATCCGGCATCTACGGCGATCTCGATCTCGTCTGGGCTGGGGATTTCATGGAGGCGGGCTACAATTCGGTGTGGCTGCTGCCCAACCGGATCTATGAGGGCGGTTACTACGCCGTCCCGTCGATCGCGCCGGAAGGCACGCAGACCGCCAAGTGGATTAACGCACGCGCCGCCGGGTTCACGGTCTCGGAAAATCTGGCATGCACACTGCCGGGACTGGTCCGCACACTGATCGCGGACCGCGGGCTCATCGCTGTAAAGCGGTCCCACCTGCTTGATTTGCCGGAAACCACCTTTGTCGCGCCGCGTGGCGAACTGTCTGCGTTGATATCGGACACTCTTCAGGATGAGCGGACGAGTAAGACGGCAAAGCTGAACCAGCCAAGCACGCGAGATGGGCGAAACCCAGCCGAATAGGTGCGTGAATATCCCCCGTCAGGCGAGGAAACCTTCAACCCTGTTCCAGTGGCAAATGGACTCGTCCTTGCGTTGATCTAGGCTTCGTTCTGGTGTCGAGGCGAACGTATGAACAAGATCCCTGCGCAGGCGACCATGGGCTGGGGCCGTTCCCGCCCGAAGACCCAGCCACTTCCGCGCATCCGGCTGCGTGACCTGCTTCCGCCGCTCGCCGCAGTGGCGGTGCTCACGCTTGCGCATGTCGCCTACGGGGCTGTCCAGCCAATCGCCGCCCTCCCCCTCTCAGGATTGCTTGTCGTTGTCGCGATTGTCGCGATTCTGGCGGCAGGCCCTCACCATATCACGATCGGCATGATAGCCGGCGCAGGCGCAATCATCGCCTTCGCTGTAACTGGCCTTGCCGGCCCACTTCACCAATCAGCGCCGCATCTCGCGGTTCTGTTCGCAGCAGGCGCGATCTGGTGCATTGGCTATATCGCCTCTCGCCATCGCCGCGCGCTGGACGTCGCCTGGGCCGCGCTCATGTGGGGCGCCATCGGCTATTGCGGGTGGATGTTCATCCTCCACGTTTCAGGCGCACCGTCGGGCGAAAACGCAATTCTCGGCGCCTTTGCGACACCTGCGAACGCATCAGTGCTGTTCGGCCTCTTCGCCATCGTGGGCATGAGCAATATTCTTCACATCATAAAGCAGATGGATGCTGAGGCGCTTGCGCGTTCCAGGATGGTCGAACAACTGTTGCGTCAGGGTCTTGCCGGCATCCTGCTTGTCGTTTTCTCGTTGACCTGCCTGTCCATCGCGGGCTCGCGGCCCGGCATCATCATTACGCTTGGCGTTCTCATCGCCCTGATGTGGTGGGATACGCTTTCCATCTCGACCCGCGAGCATCGCGGCATACCGATGCGGCTTGCGGCGCTTTTGGCGCCCTTCGTGGCGATAGGCCTTGCTGGATGGGGCGTCAGCCTGGGCTGGATCAGCGACGAGACTGTAGCTCCCGGCGTCGGCGGATCCGACGTCATGCCAAACATACAGCGCATCCAGGCCTACATGGGTGCGTGGATGGAAAGCCCCATCTTCGGCCATGGCCTAGGGTCAATCGGCCTCGAGGGAGACAAGGTTATGACCCTGGTCAACGCCAAGGCCATGCGCGTGCCCGGAGATGCGCACAACGTGTTTGTCACATGGCTGGTGGAAGCCGGAATTGCGGGCCTTGCGCTGCTCGTGCTGGCTCTGGGTGCAATGTACACGCGCATCTTCGCCGCATTGAGATCGCGCCAAACTCCACGCACGTTTCTTCGTCTCGCTGTCATGGTGGGTGTCCTCATGCTTCTGCATGGCGTGACAGATTCATCACTCGACCTGCCGAGCGCGGTATGGCTATACGCCCTGCTCCTCGGCGCCGCATGTGGTGTCGCCACCGGACGCCGCATCGAGCCGCGCGAGGACGAAGAATAGGGAACTTATGCCGGCTCTGACTGCTGCCATTGCAAACCTCAAGGGCGGCGTCGGGAAATCGACGACGACCGTGATGCTGGCTGATGGCCTCGCGCACTATTACGGTATGAACGTTCTGGTGATCGATCTCGATCCGCAGGCCAATTCCAGCCAGATGCTGCTGACCGAACGCGGCGTGCAGGCGGCTGCTGACCAGGGCAAGGGCGTGCAACACATCCTTGCCAGCTTCATGGAGGGCAAGCCGCCCTCCGCCGCGCCCTTCATCATGCCCAACGCGGTAACGCTGGAAGAACTGCGCCGGGCGGAGGAGAATGATGAGCGCCAGGGCTGGATTTCCAGTCTTCCTGCGCACCCGCAATTGCGCCTGCGCGAACTTAGCCTTGAAGAAGAATGGTATTCACGATCAGGCACTCCGACCACGCTGTCGGATGCGCTTTCAAAATTCTTTCGTGAGGCCTTCGAGCCGCTTCTGCCGCTTTACGACATCATCCTGCTCGACTGCCCGCCTCACCTGTCGCCGCTGGCCCGGGCCGGGCTTTCGCTCGCAGACGCTTTCATCACGCCGACGATTGCTGACTCGGTTTCGACGTGGGGCACGAAGCAGTTTTCCGACTGGGTCGGCAAATTCATCGCTTCAGACCTGCCCAGCCGCAACTTCGTTCTCATCACGCGCTTCCGCGACACGAAATATGCCCGCTCGGTCGCCTCCGACCTACGCGAGATCTATCTGAAAGATCGCTGGTTCGGCCCCACGATCCCGGAATCCGTGCATGTCCTCAACGCGATGGATCGTGCGGCGCCCGACAGTTATGACACTTTCCGCGGCAAGTATGCCGGCGTAACCAGCGATGTGCGGCGCCTTGCTGAACGCTTCACCGATTTCATGACGCAACGCACAGGTGTGACATGGGCGAAGATCAGGGACTGAACCCGATCGAGTATCTCGATCGTTTCTTCGATGAACTGCGCGCCGAAGTGCGCTCCAATCCCAAGCTCGCCGCTAGACTGGTAAAGGCGCTCGGCGGCAATGTCGTCTTCGAGAGCGATACGAAGGCGGAAGTCGCGAACCCTTACGCGCTTGCCGCTGGCCCCAAGGCGACCTTCATGTCGGTGTTCGGCGCGATGAAGCTCGGCGAGATCAAGAAAGTGCTCAAGGAGAACAACCTTGCGACCCGTATCGACATGAACGGCAAAAGCGCCGACCAGCTTGTCGAGATGATGTACACGCGCGCGGCGATGAAGGTGCAGGAGCGCAAGAGCTCGATATTCTGAAGCGGCAACGCTCTAGAGCTTCTGGCCCTTCAGCATCTGCCTGAAGAACCCGACCGACCAGGACATGTGCATCGTCGCGGAAGCAGCGCCTGCCATCAGTCCGCACAGCGACTTGTGCTTCACCGCGATGGCGATCGAAGCCAGCGCCAGCGCCACCAGATAGCCGCCCGGCAGGATCAACCCGGCCGGGATCAACGGAGCGATCACCAGTCCGGTCACGCACGCGACCAGCGTGGCAGGCGGGATCAGCTGGCGCAATTTTGGACGCTCGCCATGCTTCATCAGCGTGCGCGCCCGGCCCTTGCCATAGTTGAAATACTGGCGCGCCAGCGATCCGATGGTCGCGCGCGGCAGATAGACGAGACGGATATCCGCATCGAGAAAAATCTTCCCGTCGGCCTTGCGCAGCCGCGTGTCGAACTCGGCATCCTCATTGTGCGAGAACGTTTCGTCGTAGCCGCCGACTTGCAGGAACGCCTGCAGGTCGAACCCTGCATGGTGGCCATGATCGACAAACATCGACTTGCGTCCGCCACGGTGCGCCGAACCACCCGAGCCAAGAGGCGTGTCGACGATCCACGCATTGGCTTTTTGGAAGCAGGTCTTGCCCGCGGCATCCATCGGCACGACCACGGATGCAACACCGCGCGCGCCGAGGGAATCCGCCACTGACATCACATAATTGGCCGGGTAGACCGCGTGCGCATCGCAGCGAACAAGAATGCGTCGCCCTGCTCCCGCATCACGCGCCGCCAGATTGAGCGCTGCGGATTGCAGCTTCTTCGGGTTGTCCATCACCCGCAGGTTGGGAAATTCCGCGCGCAGACCTTCGACGATCTCTCGCGTACGATCCTTGCTGCCGCCGTCGGCCACCACAAAGCCGGCCTCTCGCAACCGCTGGTCACCCGTCATCAGCGAGCGCACACATGCCTCGATGTGAGCTGCTTCGTTGAGAACAGGGATTACGACCAGCACATCGGCGCCGACAACAGGCTGCGTGCGCAAGACGTTAGCCGATTGCGGCTCGATCGGCGTTTCCATAAGGGGCGTCGTGTCCATCGCCATCGCAGAGCAATTCTACTGCCGGGCGTATCAGGTTGGACGAGTCGTCTTAACAGTGTTTGCCTGAACGGCCGGCCCAATGTCCCACGTCCGCGCCGGGGTGTTGACGGCCGCGCGATAGGCGTCGAACGGGATACCGTTCTGCTGGGCCTTGATCCTCATGTCGGCGAGGAATTCCGCGTTGGGCCCGATCCAGCGCAGCACATCAGCCTGCTCAAAAGCCTTGCGGCGCAGGGGTTCGGGAATCGACGCCCAGTTGGTTAGCACGAAGTTAAAGCGCCATCCGATGATCTCGTCATCGCACAGCGGGCACGCATCCATCGACCGTGTCAGCGCGTCGAGAGACGCCTGATTGACCTTGCCCGACGCACGGCGCGCTTCGAGATAAGCCAGCTGCGCCCAGGCAAACGCACGCGACGCATCAAGTTCGGTCGCCCGGCTGGCAGCAACATAAGCCGAGCCCGTATCGACAACGGGCATCTGCATCGCAAGCTCTGCCAGCGTCTCGACGTAATCCGGTGAGTTGGAATGCGACCAATCCTGCTCAAGCGCCTGCGTTACGCCGGCGTCGTCGGCGTGTTGCAGGATCACAGTCTGCGCTTCCTGAAGCGTAAAGTGCGAGATCGGCGCGATAGCGGCAATCCCTGCCGCCAACAGCCCGGCCCATGCAAACATGCTGGCGGCGCGCTTCGTGCGGGATCTTTCACGCACAGGCTTGGGCGCAGCAGCAGCGCCTTTGCTCTGCACGACAATCTGGTCGAAGGATGTTGTATCAGCCATCGAGTTCCAACTCCCCCTCAAATCCTAGCGCTCGAACCCGTCCCGGATCACCGGCACTCGCCTGTTGCGTGCTGCTATTCCCGTGTCAGGAGCAAGCACGCGGCGTGCCGTGTTGTGCGCGCAACGGTCATCCATCAGTCCGCCCGTAGACCTCAAGCAGAGGCCTCCCAATCGCCACGCTGATGACGCCGACATGCAGCCGCGAACGAACGAGCGCCTTGCGCCAGCGCGCCGGAGACCAGAAAGTCAGCCCTGCCTGCGCGAGACAGAACGCGATCTTGGCCACAGCAATCCCAGCTAACACCGTCTTTGGCTTGCCATTGCGCATGTCGATCAGCCCCAGGATCTGGCCGCCACGGTAGGCCCGCGTCTTTAACCACTGCAGGTTCGAACGCGCGGATACGACGGGCTCATCAACCACCGCGTCATCAGCGAAGCTCATTGTCACGCCGTTGCGCTCAAGTTGCTCAAAGAAAATGATGTCCTCGCCACCCGTGCGCCCGTAAGCCGGGTCAAAGCGCAACGCGCCAACAACGTCACGGCGAAACAGAACGTTGCAGGTGTATCCGCCCCGCAGCTTGCCATCGCGGATCGGCGGTGCGTTCGAATGCATGTCTGCGGCGGGCATCCATGCCGGAGCGTCCGCGGCGTAGATCGCCTTAACCCTTCCGAACACGACGCTCGCCTGCGTCGCCTCATGTCGTGCGATGAGGTTCACCAGCCAGTCCGGCCGCGCCGTTTCGTCATCGTCGATGAACGCCACGAGCGGCGCGCGTGCCGCGTTAAGACAGGCGTTTCGGGCAACCGAGATATTACGCGCGGGGGCATGAACATAGAGGCCGTTCAGCCCAAGTGTCGCAAACGCACGCTCAACGGCCTCACGAGCCGAAGGCTGGTCGTCATTGTCGGCGATGATCACGCGCATCCGCCAACCCGGCGTTACCAGCTTTGCCAGCGATGCCAGCAGATCAACAACCGACGCGCGGCGGAAGGTGCAGGCGCACACGTCCACGTCGCGGACAGTCCCAGGGTTAACGATTGAATCCTGCATGCGTCACAAAGGCTGCAAGCCACGCGCCATAACGGGACGGTGGTTAAGAAGTCGCCTTACGCTGCTTTAACCATCTTCCGGCCAGCCAACAGGCCGTCGCCCACGCGGCGCCGGCTGACCACCCCGCCAGAACGTCCGTCGTCCAGTGAACGCCAAGATAGATGCGCGTGAGCCCCACGATCAATACCAGTATGATCGCCACCGACATCACATAGATGCGAAGCGCCCTGCCCTTTGCCGCCTGCGCCAGCATGGCGCCGAGCGTCAGGGACACCACGGCAGACAGCAAGGCATGCCCGCTCGGGAAGCTGGCATTGAGAATTTCAGAAGCGCGATAGATTTCCGGTGGTCGTTCGCGGTCGAAGAAACCTTTGAGCGACTGGCTCAGCGTCAGCCCGCCAACAAACGCCACTGCGATGATCGCCGCCTCAAGCCGCTTTCGTTGCAGCACAAGGAACCCGCCCACCAATAGCGCGATCGTCGCAAGAACCGAAACGCTTCCCAATGCTGTAAGGTCGGCAGCCGCGTGATCCAGCCAGAACGGCCCCATCGGATCGGAAGGATTGGCCGCATCGGGGTGCAATGTCTGCAATACCGTCATATCGAAGTCATGCGCTTCCCCTTCCGCCATCTCATCCGCGATCTCGATAAATAGAAGTAGCGCCGCCGCGATGACCGCGAGGGATGCGACGAGAACAAACTCTGCGCGCACGAACGACCATACGGCCTTCGGAATGTTTCGGTAACTGATGCTCATCCACGCCATCCGTCAGCGAAACGCTTCCGCCGTCAAATGTTTCCCATCACATGTTCAGTGGGTGAAACCGCATCCGGGTTCCCGCGTTGGTCAAAAGCTTAGCCACCAGCAAGAGGAACACCCATGACCACACCAGCAGGACACACGAGCGCCATTCGCGCATCGAAAGTCATCGGCACGAGCGTATACAACGGCGCCGGCGAAAAAATCGGCAAGGTCGAGGATGTTGTTCTCGACAAACAATCCAACAACATCATGTTCGCGGTCGTCGGCTTCGGCGGCTTCCTGGGCATCAATGAGAAATTCCACCCGCTGCCGTGGTCCACGCTGGATTACCAGAAGGGCAAGGAAGGCTACATCGTCAACCTGACCAAGGAACAGCTCCAGTCCGCTCCGGCTGACGGCATCGACCAGCTGACAAAGAACGACGGCGATGGGCTGCGCGACAGCGTGTACGATTACTACAAAGCCCCGCGCTACTGGTCGTAAGATCGGTCAGGTCATCAGATCGCGTGACTGGGTCCAACTTGATCGCGATCTGAAGGGCCGGGTGGACGTGCAGCCCGCCCGGTCTGAAAAAGGCCCGGAAAGCGCAAGCTTTCCGGGCCTCCTTTCGTCACGTCGGAGGAGAGCTAGTGACGATCAGCTTGCGGACGGCGCCTCGGTAGAAGCGGGCTTGGCGTCCTTGTTCCACTCATAGATCTTCTGAATGCGGCAGATATCGTTCGCATAGCGCGTATCGGTGACCAGCGTATCACCGACATCAAGGCAGGAGCCGCCGCCGAAGCGCGAGATCAGGCCGATCGACATGAACGCGCTATCGGGATCGCATCCGCCCATCAGATCGAGCTTGTATTCCTTGCGAGAGCTGGCTTCGACGATCACCGATTGCCGGTCGTTCGGCCGCCAGTTACGAATCTGCGACCCGAAGCAGATGTTGCGGACTTCCGCCCCCTGCCGGACATCGGGCTTCGCATCCGTCGTTTCCACCGGGGCCGTCGAGCACGCTGCCGCTACGAACAGGGTCGAAGCGCAAGCAGCGAGAATTGCTTTGAAGGTATTCTGCATCGGCATTTCCTTGCCAGAGCCATCAAGTTGGAACGCTCCACCTGAACGGCCAGTGAATGGACGTTATACAGGATAACGACGCTTTCGCGGCGGATCACCACGCATTTGCAAATTCAGCATGCCTGCCGGCGCGCCATTCCTGCCCCAGCGGCCCATTCGGCAATTCTGACGTGGGAACCGCTCAGTTCCCTCACACGTTATGAGGTTGGACCCCAAGGCGACCAAAATCATGGCAAGACGCAAAAGAGCGGTTTCCGGCTTCGAAAAGATCCGCGTGCGCGAGCCATTCCTGCTCGTTGAACAACACCCTCAACTCGTTACAGCGATCTGCCTCAGTATACTTGCTGCGCTCGCCATCTGTGTTGCGCTGGCCATGGGGCAGACGTTTCTTCTGCCGATCGCGGTAGCTCTCGTGTTCAGCGTGATCCTCGCGCCGCTTTGCAGCCGCATCGAGTGGTTTAGAATTCCCCGCCCCGTCGCCGCCCTGCTGACGCTGATCGTCGCTGGCGGCATCGCCTATCTCGCTTTTTCCCTCATCGCTCAGCCCGCAGCGAACTGGATGGAAAACGCGCCGCAGACGATCCAGCGTGCCGAGCGTCAACTCCGCAAACTGCAGGAGCCGTTGAAACCCTTCACCGATATCTCCAACGAGATGCAGGATATCCAGATCGTCCCGCAAACGCCAACGCCTGCTTCGCGCACGGTGGTGGTGCAGCAACCCGGGCTTGCGCAATCCGTTCTGGCCTCGGTGCAAACGGCGGTGGTGCAGACGGGCTTCATTTTCATCCTCTGCTACTTCTTCCTGATCACCCGCGGCGAATTCCGGATGAAGTTCATCGCGTTCCAGCCGACGCTGCGCGAACGCGTGCGCGCCGCGCGCGTGTTCCGCGACATGGAAAAGCGCGTCTCCGGCTACATCGTCACTTTTTCGATGATCAACATCGTGGTCGGTGTCGGCACGGGCCTCGCCTGCTGGCAACTCGGCCTGCCAGAGCCGCTGATGTGGGGCGGACTGGCGACCATGCTGAACTTCATTCCCTTCCTTGGTCCGGCAATCATGATGGGGCTACTTGGTCTCGCTGGCCTCGCAACATTCAACACGCTTGTGGAGGCGTCCTTCCCCGTGCTCGCCTTCATGGGAATTTCCTTCCTCGAGGCCAACCTCATCACCCCGACAATCGTCGGCCGCCGGATGACGCTGAACCCGCTGGCGATCATCCTGGTGGTGAGCTTCTGGATATGGATCTGGGGGCCGGTTGGCGGCGTCATCGCCCTGCCCCTGCTGATCATGTTCAAGGTCATCTGCGATCACACGCCCGCCCTGCGCGTGGTCGGCGCCTTGATCGGCGCGCCACTGGTTCGTGTGGCGACGGTCGACAACGAGACGATACTCGTTTCCCCTGTGCCCGGCTCGGTCGAAGATCCGCCGCAGGAGCCGGCCCCGAAACCCGCAATCCAGCCGCCACTCGCACCGGCTACGGGCCTCGCCTGATAAAAGAGTGGCTTAGCGTTTCGCAACCTTCGGCGCGCCCGATGATTTCGGATCGATAAGTTGCTGGAGCAGAGGCGTGAGCAGCTTCTTCAGCTTCGCAGGCTCGGCGTCGGCCAGCGCGGACAGCTTCACCATCTGCCGCATGAACTGCACCCCTGCGATCAGCGACAGGATAAGCGCTGCCCGTTCGGCCGCATCCGCTCCCTTGAGGGCTGCAGTCAGGCGCCGGTGATGCTGCTTCTCGATCTGCCGCTTGCCGATCTCGGCGGCACGCTGGCTCGAGGATGACCGGATCATCATCAACGTGCCATCCAGCGGCGCAGCGCCTGGTTTCGTCGTTTCCAGCACGCCATCAGCCAGATACTCAGCCAGGTTCGAATAACTCGCCAACTCTTCGTTGATGACGGTCTGCCCCGACATCGTGTCGGTCACAACTTCCTCGAACAACTGCTCCTTGGAGCCGAAATACCGGTTCACCAGCATCGCCGTGACGCCTGCCTCTTCCGCGATCTCGCGGACGCCGGCCCCGTCATACCCCGATCGCGCAAACGCTTTGCGGGCTGATTTGAGAATCGCTTCGCGGGTTGCCGCGGCGTTGCGCGCTCTGGCCGGGGAGGTCGAGGGCATGGGCGATATTCCTGTAATTATACACTTGTAGACTTACTCGAATTTGCTATGTATACGCCTGTAGACTTAAAGAGCAAGGGAGTCGCCCATGACCGAGACAGTGCTGGTGACCGGCGGAACGGGCTATGTCGGCGGCTGGGTGATCGCTGAGCTGCTGAAGCGCGGCTACAATGTTCGCACAACGATCCGCAATCTCGCGAAGGAAGGCGCCGTACGCGCCGCCGTCGGCAAAGAGGTGGACCCCGGCAATCGCCTCGCGTTTGCCGCAGCCGATCTCGGTGCAGACACGGGTTGGGACGCCGCCATCACCGGTTGCGCCTACGTTTTGCACGTCGCCTCGCCACTCGGCGGCGGCGGCGAGAAAGACCCCGACGCATTCGTAAAACCGGCACGCGAAGGAACCTTGCGTGTGCTGCGCGCCGCCGTGAAGGCTGGCGTGAAGCGCATCGTACTCACCTCTTCCTGCGGCGCGGCCACGCCTGTGACCATGGGCGCTGCCACGATCAGCGATGAGGAGACATGGAGCGATCCAAGCAAGCAGGACCCCTACCGCCGGTCCAAGACACTGGCGGAGCGTGCGGCGTGGGATTTCATGACGGCCGAAGGCGGCGGGACAGAACTCACCACCGTACTTCCTAGCGGCGTATTCGGCCCGGTGCTCAGTCAGGAAGGCCTTGGTTCCGTGCAGTTCATCCAGCGCATCATTGATGGCCGCCTGCCGCGCATTCCGAATGTCGGCCTCAACATCATCGACGTGCGCGATCTCGCCATCGCCCATGTCGATGCGATGACTGCCCCCGGCGCGGCTGGCCAGCGGCTCATCATCAATGGCGACTTCATGTGGATGAAAGACATCGCGGCCACCCTGCGCGCCCAACTCGGCGCACAGGGCGACAAGGTTCCAACCAAGCCCTTGCCCGACTTCGTGGTGAACATCGGCGCGAACTTCAGCTCAGCGCTAAACACGCTGAAGCCCCTGCTCCGCCGCAGCCATCGCTTCTCGTCCGACAAGGCGCGGCGCATCATCGGGCTCAAGACGCGCCCCGCCACGGAAACAGTCGTCGATTGCGCCCGCAGCCTCCTGAAGACCGCCTGATCTAAAGCGCCTTCACCAGCGCCTTTGGCGCGATGGCGCGATAGCTTTGGTCGATCCAGCCCTTCATCGTCTCGATATCGAAGTCGCCGCCACCCTTCACGCGCGCCGTCACCCAGCCAGATTTGCCAAGCCCATACCCTGTCGCCTCTACCCACGGCAGGGTCAGCGCCATCTCAAACGAGACCGGCAGTTTCACACTCATCGAGAACTCGCCCTTCACGCCAGACTCGCCGCCGAAGGTCGCGAACATCTTGCCCTTCACCTTCACGGCGTCGTGCCCCCACGGATGCTCCAGCACGGCCTCGGGATAGGTGAGCGCAAACATGATCAGGCGTTGCTCTGCCTGCTTGACGGAAAGCTTCGGCATTGTGATCACGCCCCTATGCAGATCCGCATCGAATATCGCCCGGAGCCGGTTTTAACGCCCATCACCCCGTGGGTCCACAAAGGCGTTGATGCGGCCTACTACACCGCGACCGTATTTGATCCGCCGCGGCCGAAGCCGGTTCTCGGCAAGGGCTATCCGCTCTGGGTAATCGAGCATCGTGGCCGCTCCCTCTTCTTCTCCTCGCCCGAGGAGATCGCGCACGTCATCGACATTCTCGGTCGCAAGATACTGCCCGTGACGCGAGACCTTGGTCAGCCCTATCGCGCTGTGAACTCGCACTGGCTTTCGCGCCTGCACACCAGTTTCAAGCCGTGGAAAGTCCGCCAGGAACTGGTGAAGCGTTTAAACCAGGCGCCGCCCGCCTAACCCGGCTTGCAAGCCGGACCCGACGGCCCGGAAACCTCGACCGGAGAATCCGGCACGCCCACCTTTGCAAGAATGCCGGGCACTGTTTCGTTCAGAAGCTTCTCGCACGCCCCAGGCGCA
>Ga0208939_1002627_pt1 | contig 12426 bp, 21 predicted proteins | sample AD_STIC12_MetaG_FD_184437 | JGI IMG/M metagenome (GOLD analysis project Ga0208939, IMG submission 184437) | Active sludge microbial communities of municipal wastewater-treating anaerobic digesters from USA - AD_STIC12_MetaG (SPAdes) (version 2) | ecosystem: Engineered > Bioreactor > Anaerobic >...
TTTCGTCCTGGGTGAGTTGGCGATACCCCATGTCTGCATCCCCTTCTTGCCGGTTGAGGAAGCAAACAGTGTCGCCAGCTCCCCCACCTCGTTGAAGAAGGTGTTGCACTTACTCTGCCAAACCGCGCGGCCTAACTCTTCGCTCGAGCGGACTCGCACCGGAATGGCACTTGGCCCGCCAGGCGCTATGGTCCATCATCCGCTTGGCGGGCCAGGCGCCACACCGGCGCGGTCGGCTCAGCTCAAACGTTAGGCATCACAGGAGGCAACGTGACTCTCCGCGCAAGCTGTCTGTGCCAAGGCGTCGCACTCGAGATTGAGGGGCAAGTTCGGGACATGCTCTTCTGTCACTGCTCCATGTGCAGGAAGGTCCACGGATCGGCCTTCCGAGCCCGTGCTCGCGTCAAGACCGCAGACCTTCGTTGGGTGCGAGGGGAAAAGCTGGTGAAATACTTCGAATCGTCACCGGGAGAGCACCGAGGCTTTTGTTCTGTGTGCGGCTCTAACATCATCACGACATTCCAGGCCAAGCCACATGAAATTGGGCTAGCACTCGGGATACTTGATGACGATCCGGGGAATCGACCTGTGTGCCATGTCTTTGTGGGTTCAAGGGCACCTTGGTACGAGATCACTGATCAACTTCCTCAGTACGAAGAGTTTCCTCCAGGCCATACACCGCCGCACAGCGCGAAGGGTGACGCCTAGCCCGTCGTTCGAGCCGGCAACGCGCGTGCGCTCCGCGTTGCAACATGAGGCAATCGTTCGCCTCGACTTGGGAGTGATCGTGGGTTCTCGTCCAATGCAGAAGTACCAAGGCTCGTGTCACTGCGGTACCGTGCGCTTCGAGATCGAGACAGACTTTCCCGAACTGACCATGTGCGACTGTTCCATCTGCTTGCGCAAGAACGCGCTCATGGTCAAAGTGCACGAGAGTCAGTTTCGCCTCCTGGCCGGCGAAGAGTCCCTCACCGAGTACCAGTTTCACACCAAGACCGCGCGGCACTACTTCTGCAAGGTCTGCGGCATCTATCCCTTCCACCGCAAGCGCGTCACACCCGACAACTTCGGCATCAATGTGCACTGCCTCGAAGGGTTCTCTCCTGAGGGCATTCCATTGCGCCAGGCAGTCGGCGCTTCAATGTCCTAGCCACGCCAACAGCGAGGCCTAACCCTTCGCTCGAGCCGACCCGCACCGGCATGGCACTTGGCCCGCCAGGCGCTCGCCGTCATCATTCGCCTCGCGGGCCAAGCGCCACACCTGCGCGGTAGGCTCAGCTCACACGTTAGGCCTCGCAGAACCAACGCCACGCCGATAGCCCATGTTTGATCACGTCGTCTTTGGCGTCAGCGACTACGCCACTGCCAGGTCCTTCTTCCTGAAGGCGCTCGAACCTCTTGGTGTGGCCATCGTATCGGAGGGTCCACTGGGTATTGAGCTGTGCCGTCCGAACGAGAGTTCGTCGTTGTGCATTCGCTTGCAGCCAGAGCCTAGGCCGGCGCATCTGCACTTGGCCTTCCAGGCCCAAAGCCGAGAGCAAGTCGAAGCCTTTCATCGAGCAGCCCTCGCAGCCGGGGGCAAAGACAACGGTGCTCCGGGCCTGCGTCCGCAGTACCACCCGAACTACTACGCGGCATTTGTCATCGGTCCGGACGGTCACAACGTCGAAGCTGTGTGCCACAAGCCAGCTTAACTTTCGCTGGTCTTCGTGCATGCTCTTGTACGCGAGCGAAGCCTAACCCTTCGCTCGAGCCGTGACCTCCGCCGGCCCCTCAGCTCAAACATTGGGCAGCGCAGGCAACCCGAAGCTCGGGCTACGGTCGATCTACCCGGCACTGGAAGCAGTTGTACCTCGAGCGTATGTGAACGTATGCCACCTCGGGGCCATTCAGAATCCGCTCGCACTCGGCACCAAGCTCGCGTCCCGATACCACATTGCCGGTCTCGTAGCGAATCCAGTCATCGTGCCCGTAGCCCCGGATCAGCGCAGGTTGTAGGTGGGCAAACCAGCCTGGCAGTTCCTGCCCCTCGAACCTTTGGCATTCACGTTGGTGCAGGAAGATCGGGCCCACTTCTGCGTATGGCTGCAGTGCGCTGAACGGCCGGTACGCCAGCAACAGCTTGTCGTCGCCTTCGGCAATCAACTGAAGGCAGTGTCTGCAGGGGTTTGCCTGTCCAACGGCCTTGGTAAGCAGCGCGCGCTGCCCGTTCGCGTCGTTGCCGCCGCTGCGCACCAGGTTCACAAACTCCGAGTCAATGCCCCGTACTGCAAGTCTCATTTTGTCGCTCCCGTCTGCAGCGAGCCAACTTCGCTGTTGGGTGCATTTCAGCAGCAAGGTTGCTGGTGGTCTGGCCGCTTCCGGACATGTCAGCCCCACGCCCAGCTCAGGCGGCGCTGCCAAACCCTTCGCTCGAGCGGACTCGCATCGGCATGGCACTTGGCCCGCGAGGCGCTGCAGGTCTATGCTCCGCCTTACGGGCCAAGTGCCATGCCGGCTCCGGCCCCTCGGCTCAAACGTCAGGCCGCACAAGCCACCCTCAGCAGCACATCGGTCCGCGTCTTGGCATTACCATTCAGGAGACAAGTGCATGTTCAGCCACGTGATGGTCGGGACGAACGACATCGAGCGTTCCAAGCGCTTCTATGACGCCTTGCTTGGCATCCTAGGAGCAGGTGAGCCGTTCCGCAACCAGAACGCCACAGGCCAACAGCGCCTGTTCTATCGACACGATGGCAGCTCATTCTGCGTAAGCGAGCCAATCAACAACGAAACCGCAACCATAGCCAATGGCGGCACCATCGGCTTCAAGTGCAGTTCACCGGAGCAGGTACACCAGTTCCACGACACGGCTGTCGCGCATGGAGGCACTTCGATCGAACAGCCGCCCGGTCTGCGCGAAGGCAAGTTGGGTTCCATGTATCTTGCCTACGTGCGAGATCCTGACGGCAACAAGCTTTGCGCCCTACACCGGCCAAAGTAGGGTCGCACAAGCGGGCGGCGCGCAGTGCGCGCCTAAATCTTCGCTCGAGCGGACTCGCGTCGGCATCGCGCTTGCCCGCTCAGCGCAAACGTCAGGCCTCACGGTACGTGAAACGACTCTTCTCGATCCTGCTTGTCGCGCTACCCGTGCACGCCCAGCCACGGGCCGGTACCGGCATCTTGTTCGACGAGGACGCGGATCGCCGATGCGGAGGTGTCGAGGCAGAGTGGATCGCTGAACTCCGTAGCCGTCTTCCTGAGTTCCGCACAACCTGGGAATCCATCGTGCCGTCCATGTCTCGGGCCGTCACTGAGTTGACCCGCAAGGCATTTGTCCCCGCGGGCAACGTCCGCCTAACGCTGTGCGATGTCCCATCAAACTCGTTCTTCGGCGCAACGGTCAACATGCGGTATGCGCTGCGCTCCTTCACCGCTCAACCTGCACCACTACGCTACAAGGCTGACACCGCGTTCCACGAGTTGCTGCACGGCTTCATATCGAGCAACACTCCATCTGGCTCTAGCCTCCTGGCAAAGCATGCGTCTGAGTCCCCTTGCGTACGCAACCACTTGCACCTCCTGGCGCTGCAGAAGGCTGTGCTCGTCAAGCTCGGTGAATCTGAGGCACTCGCCCAGGTTGTCTCCATCGATAGTCAGTTGCCATCTGGCTGCTACCGAAGGGCTTGGTCGCTCGTGAACCAAAGCGGAAGCACGTACCTCGAATACATCGCTGAGTTGGCGCACTGAGGCCTGACCCCTCGCTCGATTGGACGCGCTCCGGCAAGGCACTTGGCCCGCGAGGCTCCCAGGTTCATCATGCGCCTCGCAGGCCAGTCGCCTTGCCTGCGCGCGCCCCTCAGCTCAAACGTTAGGCATCGTGTCCCACACAGTGCCCCTCTCGCAGCGTTGCGAATCACCATGACTCCCTTCACCGTTCGTCCGCCCACTCAAGACGACTACGCAGCATGGCGCCCGCTCTGGGATGGCTACAACGAGTTCTACGGCCGGCACGGCGACACCGAACTTCCTGAACACATCACTCAGCTCACCTGGCAGCGGTTCTTCGACACCGATGAACCAGTCTTTGCTCTGGTCGCAGAGCAGCAAGGCAAGCTCGTCGGTCTGGCGCACTATCTCTTCCATCGCAGCATGACCAAGGTCGAACATGTCTGCTACCTGAGCGATTTGTTCACTCCGCAATCACTGCGGGGCCAGGGCATTGGGCGGGCTCTCATCGAAGCTGTCTGCATTCAAGCCAAGGCGGCAGGCTCACCTCGGGTCTACTGGCAAACGCACGAAACGAATGCCGCTGGCCGTCTGCTGTACGACAAGGTGGCCAAGCACCACGGCTATCTCGTTTACTCGCGAGACCCTTGAGCCCTGCAACGAGCGCGAGGCTTGAAGTCAACTTTGAAGTGCAACACCACTAAGACCGAGCGAACACTTCGCTCGGTGTTCTGAAGCCCAGGCGTTGCCGGGGACGATCGTTGAGTTGGGCTGCGATGTGCTCGCAGTCAGCCTGGCTGATGTGGCGCATGCACATGCCCTTGGGCAGGTACTGCCGGATCAAGCCGTTGGTGTTCTCGTTGGTCCCTCGCTCCCACGAGTGGTACGGCGTGGCGAAGTAGAACTTCACCCCACTGGCTTGCTCCACGCGCTCGTAGTCGTGGAACTCGGTGCCGTTGTCCAGCGTGATCGTGTGTACGCGACCTTGCAGTTGCTCGATCGCCCTGGCCAAGGCCGTCGCCGCCTGCTCCTTGTTTCGCGCTACCAGCTTCTTCATCACCAGATAGCCCGTCACCCGCTCCACCAGCGTCAGTACACAGTGCCGCTGGTCTGCTCCCATCACGGTGTCGCCTTCCCAGTGCCCGACCTGCCGGCGTCGCTGCACCACTGCGGGCCGCTCGCTGATGTGCCGCTTGCCCACCAATCTGCCTCGGGTGGCCGGGCTTCCTCTCCTCTTGCGCCCGAACTTGCTGAGGATGCGCAGTTCTCGCCAGAGCTGCCCGCCCTCGCGCCTGTGTCGCCTCACGTAGCGGTAGATGCTCTCCTTGCTCATGCTCGGCTGCCTCAGCAACTGCCGCCGCCCCACGATCTGCCCTGGGCTCCACTTGCGCTCCAGCAGCCTGGCCACCTCGGCCCACTCCTGCTCGCTGAACTGGCTGCCCTTGCGAGTTCGCCTTCGCCTGGCCAGTGCGTACTGGTGCGCCTTCTCGGCACGGTAGTTCCCGTCATGCCGGGTCGCGTTGCGGCTGCGCTCTCGGCTGATCGTCGACACCGAGCGGTCCAGCGCCAGCGCAATCGCGCGGTAGCTGTACCCCTGGCGCAGCAGCCTGGCCATGACGTATCTTTCGTCCTGGGTGAGTTGGCGATACCCCATGTCTGCATCCCCTTCTTGCCGGTTGAGGAAGCAAACAGTGTCGCCAGCTCCCCCACCTCGTTGAAGAAGGTGTTGCACTTACTCTGCCAAACCGCGAGGCCTAACCCTTTTCTCGAGCGGACTCGCACCGGGATGGCGCTCGCCCACTCAGCACAGACTTTAGGCGTCACAAAGAACCATGCAGCCACTCACAACAGCCACTCTCTTCGCAGCAGCGTTGGCCATGCTTGCATTTGTACCCGTGACCCTCCGTGCACAGGCGACCTACAGCTTGAAGGCCGTGGAGGCCAATCCCATTCCGAAGGCTGAGAACTTCCTCTTGTGGAAGGAGTTAGCCCTCAGAGCCTGCTCGGACTCCAAGGCTCGCTTCAATCTTGGCGAGTCGGAGTGCTTGGCTGTCATCTCGCAGCGAGCGGACAACTGCGCTTCACGGCTCAGCAACGAAAGTCCTGCGCTAGTCTCCACCACGGCAGTGGCCCGGGACGTTGGGCGAAGGTATCTTCACTGAGCGACCCCCTTCTACTTCTGCAATGGCACAGAAGTCCGCACTGAAGCGGAGGTTCGTGCCAAGTGCCAGTGACGCCATACCCTTCGCTGGAGCCGACTCGCAATCCGTCCAGCCGTCCAAGCGCCATACTGGCGCTCGCGCCTCTGCTCAAACGTTAGGGCGCACAGAACCACTTGCGAGGCTCAGCGACCGACATGACGCCAATCACGAACCCCGCCGTTGCCAAGGCCTTCGAGGCCTATCCGCCGAACATGCGCCGCAAACTGCTCTCGCTGCGCGAGTTGATTCTCCGGACCGCCGCAACTACGGAAGGTGTTGGCGAACTCGACGAAACGCTCAAGTGGGGCGAGCCCGCATACCTCACAACCCAGTCGGGCAGCGGTAGCACGGTTCGCATCGACTGGAAGGCCGCCAGGCCGAACCAGTACGCCATGTACTTCAACTGCCAGACGAATCTGGTCGAAACCTTCAGGTCGCTGTTTCCCAGAGAGTTCAGCTACGAGGGCAACCGCGCGATCGTCTTCAAGGGCTCCGAGCCCGTCCCGAAGGATGCACTGGCGTTCTGTGTGGCGGCCGCACTGACCTATCACCGCAAAGGCAAGGCCCAGCGAGCCCGCAAAGTCTGAACGGCCGAGCAACGAGTGCGCCCTAACCCTTCTCTCGAGCGGGGACCTCCACCGGAATGGCCCTTGTCCCGCGAAGCGCTGGTTCTTATCATCCGCTTCGCGGGCCAGGCGCCATTCCGGTTCCAGCCCCTCGGCTCGAACGTCCGGCGACACGCCACACACCGCGGCGCTCAGGAGCAAATCGATGTCGGAACAAACCCGCGCGCTCATCCAAACGCACTGGAAACTTGCCAACGCGCGCAACTGGAGTGAATTCGCTGACTTGCTTCATCCAAGTCTGATCTACGAGGTTCCACAAACTCGCGAGTACATCGACGGCGGCCAAGGCTACCTCGAGATGTTCAGTACTTGGCCGGGTGACTGGGCCGCCTCCATCAAGCATCTGGTGTGCGAGGAAGCCCAGGCCGTCTGTGTCATCGACTTCGTGGTCGGCGCCGAGGTCATGACCGGCATCTCCATGTTCGAGCTGAACAGCGGGCTCATCACCAAAGTCACCGACTACTGGCCTGAGCCGTACGAGCCGCCGGCTCGCGTCACTCCGCACATGAAGCGCCGGCCTCCAGAGTGATGCCTGACCCTTCGCTCGAGTGGACTCGCGCCGGCAGGGCACTTGGCCCGCCTCCCGGAGTGGTCCATCATCCGTCTGGCGGGCCAGGCGCCATACCGGCGCGGTCAGCTCAGCTCGGCTCAAACGTTAGGGCGCATGCACCATGCAAAGCAACCAGCGTCTCACTGCTTCACTCGATGGCGAGTTTGTGGTTTTCCTCATCGGGATGCGAGTCAATCAACCGCTGCGCGTCGACAAGTGGTTGCCTGTGGTGGCTGCGATGACTCGAATGATTGGCGAGCTCCGAGCACAGCCGCACCTTGGTCTGCTGCATGCGGAGATGTGGACTTCCAGAACTTCCATCATGGTTCAGTACTGGCGCTCCATGGAGCAGCTTCTCCAGTACGCGAAGAACAAGAATGCCCAACACCTGCCTGCCTGGCGCGCATTCAACAAGGCAGTTGGCGACAACGGCTCGGTCGGCATCTGGCATGAAACATATGCTGCTGCGCCTGGCACGTATGAAACGTTCTACGGAAACATGCCGCCCTTCGGTCTGGGCAAGGCCGGTCGCCTTGTACCAGCAGTTGGAGGCAAGCAATCGGCCGCCGGCCGGCTTGGCCGGGCCGAGACTGCGCCTTAACCCTTCGCTCGAGCAGACTCGTATCGGGATGGCACTCGCTCGCTCAGCTCAAACGTCAGGCCCCGGAGCACCGGCTTTGGCGCTACCTATTCAATCGGAGGACTCAAATTGGCCCGCCAGATCGTATTCACTCCAAAGGCAGCCAAGCCACCGCCAACTTACAGCCAAGCGGTCAAGGCAGCAGGCTTGGTCTTCGTTTCCGGTACTTCGCCAACAGACGCCACCACCGGCACGATCACTGGAACAACGATCCAAGAGCAAACACGTCAGTGCCTGTTCAACATTCAAGCCATCCTCGAAGCAGCAGGTAGTTCGCTAGACAAGCTTGTCAGCGTCACAGTTGTGCTGGCGGAGGAAGACGACTTCCCCGGCATGAACGAAGAATGGCTCAAGTGGTTTCCTTCGAATCCACCAGCACGCCAGGGCGCCAAGCTCCCTGCTCGCATCCCTGGCCTGAAGGTGTCCATTGCAGCCATCGCTGAGGCCTAACCCTTCGCTCGAGCCGGACTGCCACCGGCAAGGCACCTGGCCCGCGCGGCTCTTGCTGTCTATCATTCGCCTCGCGGGTCAAGCGCCATGCCGGCGCGGTCGGCTCAGATCAAGCGTTAGGCCGCACAACGACATGCCGTTCGATCTCACCGAGCCCTTCATTCTCGACACGGAGCGCCAATTGGGAGCGAGTCTTCCTGTGTCCTACAAGACGGCGATGTCACGGTCCAACGGAGGCGAGATCGAGGCACTCGGCGTTGTCTGGCAACTGCACCCAATCGCGGACACTTCCGACAGGAAGCGCTTGGCAAGAACAGCCAACCACATCATTTGCGAGACAGCTTCCTTGCAGAGTTGGTCCAGGTTCCCACCCGGCGCCCTGTCAATCGGCGCCAACGGTTCAGGTGATTGCCTAGTCTTTCTCCGGAGTGTCAATTCGTTCGGTCCAGCTGTTCATCTCTGGTCGCACGAAACAGGCCAGACCGAACTGCTCGCCCAAGACTTCGGTGAGCTCCACCGCACATAAATTCCGGCCCGTCATCAAGACAGAAATCGCGCACCGCGAGTGCGACCTGCCCCTTCGCTCGAGCGGACTGACACCAGCATGCCACTTGGCCCGCGAGGCGCTCAGGCTTAGCATCCGCCTCGCGGGCCAAGCGCCACACCAGCGCGGTCGGCTCAGCTCAAACGTTAGGCCGCGAGATCATGCGAAACATCTCACCGCTGCTTTGTGCGTTCGCAGCTTTCGTCGCTGCCGCCTCTGGTGTTCACGCCGCGCCGATGAACAAGTGCGTCATCAATGGCAGTGTCACGTATCAGCAGGCCCCTTGCCCTTCGAACCAAGCTCGAAAGGATCCCACGCTCGAGGAGCTGAACGCCGCCGAAAGGAAGCGCCGCGCCGCAGCCGCGTCTGCCGCAGCTGCAGCCCCGAGAGAAACGCCTCCTGCGCGGGCAGCCACGCCCAGCGGCTTCAGTTGCGACGGAAGAAGGTACTGCTCGCAGATGCGATCATGCGCCGAAGCCAAGTACTTCCTCGCCAACTGTCCCGGGGTGAAGATGGACGGTGACAATGACGGTCTCCCCTGCGAAGAGCAGTGGTGCAGCCCTTGACTCCAGCCCAGCGGCTAGCTCGGGAGTTGCGGCCTAACCCTTCGCTCGAGCGGGACCGCCACCGGCATGGCACTTGGCCTGCGAGCCCGTGGTTCTTGTCACCGGCCTCGCGGGCCTAGCCCTTCGCTCGAGCGGGGACCTCCACCAGAATGGCACTTGGCCCGCGACGCTCTCGGGCTTAGCATCCGCCTCGCGGGCCAAGCACCATCCCGGCGCTCGCCCGCTCAGCGCAAACGTCAGGCGTCATGACCGCCCCCGCTCACACTCTTCGCGTCGTGTTCGCACTGAGCGCCCTCGCCTGCTCAGTCATTTTGGTGCTCTTCGTTCGCGGCCGAGCCGAATGGACAACTGAGTTCTGGCTTCAGCTGGCCGCAAGTTCGCTCGTTGTCGCCTCGGTCATTTGTGGGCTCGTCTTTCGCCAGGGCAGACTCAGGTTGGTTGGTGTCTCGTTGGCCCATCTGGCACGCGTCTTTCTGCCCCAGCTCCTCTTCATGTACATCGCCTCAGCGTTTGCCATCACTGCAATTGCCTTGGCGGTGATCTACGGAGTGACTCGCTCTGGTGCGAACTCGCTGGCACTTGCCGTACTGGCTGGCTTGTGGCTCTCACTCTGGCTGGCGCCGAGCATCGCGTCGGTGACAAGCTGGCTCATGCTGCGCTCGGCGCACAAGAATGACGCCTGACCCTTCGCTCGAGCCAACTCGCGCCGGCATGGCACTTGGCCCGCTTCCCGCTCTGGTCCATCATCCGTCCAGCGGGTCAAGCGCCACACCGGCGCTCGCGGCTCTGCTCGAACGTTAGGCCTCACCGCACAACACCCGCCATGCCACGGAGCCCTCATGAAGATTGTCGTTTCCACCATCGTCGCCGCGCCGATTCACGAGGTTTGGCGCGCGTACACGACTCCGGAGGACATCAAGCTCTGGAACACGGCCTCTGCGGACTGGCATACCACCGCTGCCTCAGTCGATCTGCGTCCGGGTGGCATGTTCTCCTCGCGAATGGAAGCCAAGGATGGATCTTTCGGATTCGACTTCGCGGGCGAATACACCAAGGTCGTGCCACATCAGCTCATTGAGTACGCCTTCGGCGACCGGGTCGGAGTCGTCGAGTTTGCGCAAGGTGTTCAGGGAGTTACCGTGACTGTCACCTTCGACAGTGAGTCGACTCACTCCGAGGACCAACAGCGCACAGGTTGGCAGGCAATCCTAGACAGCTTTGCTCGTCATGTGAAAGGAAAGCTGGCGTCCGAGTAGTCGAAGCGATAGGCCGGCTGCACAGTGAGCTCTTGCCCTTCGCTCGAGCGTGGGCCTCCACCGGCCCCTCAGCTCAAACCTCAGCCCGCACAGTCGCCAAAGTTGCGTAGCGCGATCGTCGTCTTCGCCTTGCTCGCTTCTGCGCTAACCATGCAGGTGGCGGCTCAAACTTCCGCGGCCGAGCCCGGCGGGCACTCGTCCGGCGCGCTTAGCCGCGACGAGCAAGTCACTCTTGTTGTTCATACGGCCGAGAACTGCCCGGTTTGCAAGGTCTGGCGCGAGTCGCCGTCAGGCCTGGCAGTGGCCCAGCAACTGCCTCAACGCTGGCCGCATCTCAACGTGGTCTATGTCGAGCGCAAGAGTCTGCACGGCAGCGAGTCTGAGTTGCTGTATCCGGCCGAGCTCCAGTACCTGTACCAAGCTCGCCGAGAGCGCTACCAACTCAGTCCGCCTGTGCCGCTCTTCGAGATCGTGCGCAACAGGCAGGTAGTCGCTCGCCAAGCCGGGCTGCAAGGCTGGACGGAAGGCATTGTTCCCGCCCTCCAGCAGCTCGAAGCAGGTCGCCCAGGTTCAGCGCAGTCGTCGGTGCCAAGGTAGCCAAGTGCGGGCTGACCCTTCGATCGAGCAGGAGCCTCCACCGGCCTGGCACCTGGCCCGCGAGGCGCCGCCGGTCTTTGCTCCGCCTCGCGGGCCAAGCACCCATCCGCTTGCGGCCCCTCAGTTCAAACGTTAGGGCACACAGGTGGCTGCGTCGCCGCAAGTCGAGATCGTTGCGTACCGCGAGCCATGGCTCGGCGAGTTGGTGCCAATGTGGCGGTCGAGCTTCGAGACTGCGCTGGGAATCATCGATCCGCATCCGCTGCAGGAGCAGACGGAGTACTTCCTTCGGTCGGTACTTCCGCAGAACAAGGTTCAACTGGCTCTGTCAGGCCAGCAACTGCTGGGCTTCGTTGCCGCCTCCAGCGAGTCGGTCAGTCAGTTGTATGTTCGGCCCGGTTGCCAGCGGCGCGGCATCGGGAGTCGGCTGTTGCAGTGGGCCAAACAGAACTCCAGCGGGAGCCTCTGGCTGTACACCTTCAAGAAGAACCTGGCTGCCCAGGCCTTCTATGAGAGCCATGGCTTCGCAGCAGTCCAACACGGGTTCGAGCCCACGTGGCAGCTCGAAGACATCAAGTACTTCTGGTCGGCCGGTGCAAAGAGTGCGCCCTAACCCTTCGTGGAGCCGGCTCGCACCGGCATGGCACTTGGCCCGCTTCCTGGCTTGGTACATCATCCGCCTCGCGGGCCAGGCGCCAGTCCGGTTCCGGCCCCTCAGCTCAAACGCCAGGTTGCACAGTCCGTCACCCTGCCCATCTGGGCCGTTCTTGAAATGCTTCGCGCTCTGGTCTACGGCCTCACCATCCTGCATCTTGGCCCCGGTATCGCCTTCGCTCTATTGGCGTTCGGCTGTGAGGAGCCTGAGCCTTACCTCCGGTTCATCTGCGGAAAGGATGCTCTAGCGTCGTTCGCGATGCTCTCTGTTGGCGCCTGGGCAGTACTGCTCGTTGGCCTGGCTGCCGTCTCTCTCGTTCAGCGCGCACGCCGTTCTGCCCCTCCAAACACCGGCCCCCGAGCCATTGCGCTGCTCGCGGTTGTGGGCATCGGCGTGCTTCTTGGGGCAGCGGGCAACTGGCTAACAGGTAGCCAACACTGGTTCCTTGCCGTCCCTGGCGCGCTTGCAGTGGGTTGGCTGTTCATTGCCAATCCACTGGCCTGTGCGCCTGCACAGCCCAGCGGCGGGTCGTCTGCAGGTCAAGACAGTGCGGCCTGACCCTTCGTTGGAGCCGGCTCGCACCGGCATGGCATTTGGATCGCAAGGCCGTTGTTCCTATCATCGGCCTCTCGG
>Ga0208939_1002634_pt1 | contig 12412 bp, 11 predicted proteins | sample AD_STIC12_MetaG_FD_184437 | JGI IMG/M metagenome (GOLD analysis project Ga0208939, IMG submission 184437) | Active sludge microbial communities of municipal wastewater-treating anaerobic digesters from USA - AD_STIC12_MetaG (SPAdes) (version 2) | ecosystem: Engineered > Bioreactor > Anaerobic >...
CCCCTGCCCGAAACGCGTCCGCATTCAAAGCCGCGCGAGACGAAGGCCTGATCAGGCCCGACGCGCGACCGGCACGGCCGGCACGCCCCGCTCAAGCAGTTTCATAAAGTCCGTCGGCGCCATCGGCTTGGCCATCAGGTAACCCTGGGCTTCGTCGATGCCGAGATCGGCCAGGAAATTCCACATCTCGATGGTCTCCACGCCTTCGGCGACGATCTTGAGGCCCATTTCCCTGGCGAGCCTCACGCTCATCTCGACGCTTGCTCGCGCAAAACCGTCCGTCAGCGCGCTCCGTGTGAATGGCTGGTCGATCTTAAGTTCAGTGAACGGATACATCTGCAGGCGGCAACCAGGCTGACCCGCGAAGCCGAGGCGCATCAGCCGGGCAAACGGACTATCGTAGTGGCGCTGACGGCGCAGGTCCGCGGAGCGGATGCCGACGCATGGGCAGCAGCTGGCGCAGACCGGCATATGACCAAACCCTTCACATCCGCGCGATTGACCGACGCCCTCAAGGCAGCCAGCACGGGCCTCAGGACGATCTCCAGCACCTCGGAAACCGCCGCACCGCCCGTAGCGGACCCCGTCGACGAAGCACCGCTGATTGACGAGGAAGCGATCGCAACCATGGAGGCGGTTGGCGCTCGTTCCGGGCGGGACGTCCTCGCAAAGGTCTGGAAGCTCTTTATCGGCCAAGGGCCGGATGCGGCGTTCAAACTCGAAACGCTGGCGACAGCCGGCGACCCCGGCTCCCTGGCCAAACAGGCCCACTTCCTCAAGTCCATGGCGATATCGGCGGGAGCCGCCCGCTTGGGATTGCCTGCGAGGAAATCGAACAGGACAGCAAAGCCGGACGAGTAACAGAGGCCGCAGCGCGGATAGCCACGATCCGTCCCGTACTGGACGAGACCTGCGCCATAATGAACAGCCGGCTTGGAGCCCGCCCGGCAGCGGCCTCCCGCTAGAACAACCCCGGCAAGAAATTTCCCTTTCGGGCGCAGACACGAAATGCACCCGTGAACCGGCGTGAACGCCCTCCAAGGCTGCGCTGCAATGGTTGACGCAGAGGCTACCCCCATGTGAAGGCTCGAAAGCACGAGGGTTTCGCGACTCCGTGAAGGCGAGTGGTCGAGACTCGGACCGCCCTGCTGCACTAGTATATACGCCTTCTGTTCTGGACGTTACATGACCGTTACGCCTACCGAACCGACGAACCTTCTCGACGCCACGACGCTGGCGGAGATCGCGCGCGTTCGGGCATCTGGCGTTCTCGGGGCCACCGGCAGGCTCGTGGAGCTTTTTGATTTTCTCGCTTCCCGGTCTGGCGACAGCAGGCCGCCGAAAGAGGCAGAAATTGCCCTCGCCGTTTTCGGCAAGGCCGACTCGGAAGCGCTTCGCGACGACCCTGTGGCGCGGGTCTATATCCACCGCCTCCGCAAACGGCTCGACGATTTCTACCTGCGCCATGGCGCACCGTCCGGGGTACGGCTCGATATTCCAAAGGGCGACTACCGGATCGTCAGCGCGCCGTCCGGCGAGGCGAGCGATGAGGCGGGCGCGGCGGATACCGTGCAGGCCGCCGGCGCGGACGACAGCCACGCGAAGCCGGCCGGGCGCAGGCGCTGGGGATTGATTGCAGCTGCCTTCGTCGCCGTCATGCTTGGCGGCAACATAGCTGCGTGGGCGCTGCTGGGCGCCAAGCCGGCTCAAAAGCAGCTCGCGGACGCCGGCATATGGACCGAGATCGCCAACAGCACGCGGCCGCTGCTGATCGTGGTCGGCGACTATTACATGTTCGGCGAATACGAGGAGCGCGTTACGCTGAAGCGACTGGTGCGCGACTTCGCCATCAACTCAAAGGAAGATCTGGTTCACAGCCAGCGCGATAACCCGCAAGGCTTCGACAAGTATTCCGACGTGGCGATGCAGTACCTGCCCGCCTCCGCCGCCTACGCCCTGGCAGACCTTGCGCCGCTGCTGCGCGAAGGACGGCAGGTTCAGGTGGCGCTCTCTTCCGAGCTGACGCCGAACCGGCTGAAATCGGACGACATCATCTATGTCGGCCTGCTCAGCGGCATGGGCGCGCTGCTTGATCCGGTGTTTTCGCAGTCGCGGTTCGCGATCGGCGAAAGCTATGACCAGATTATCGATCGCAAGACCGGGAAGCACTACAACAGCGAGGCGTTCCGCGCCGCGCCGGGCGATCAGATGTATCGGGACTACGGATTTTTCTCGACATTCGAGGGCCCGGCGGGGAACCGGATTGCGATCCTTTCAGGCTCGCGCGACACGGCTGTCATGGGCGTGGCGGAAGCGCTGACGCAGATGGACCGGCTGGCCAAGGTCGAGAAGAAGACCGGCGACAAGACCGATTTCGAGGCCCTGTTCGAGGTCAAGGGACAGAAGCACGTGAATCTGGAGGCGCAAGTGCTCGCTTCCTACGCACTGGACAGCTCAACGATCTGGAGCGGCGCGCCAGCGAACGTGGCTTCTTATCCGAAGAAGTAGTCACTGTTCAGTGGCTGTTGAACGCCAGTTCGCAGCGAACGCCATCGGGATTGAACTTCAGTATAGCGCCGCCACCCGGCACGCCGTTGAGCGCAGCCCCGATCATCCGCGTACCAAATCCTGTGGACCGGGGATTCTCGACCATCGGTCCGCCGCTCTCGACCCATACAAGCGTATAGGCGCCCGGCGCTCGTTCGAACCAGCTGCAATCGACTTGCCCGCTCTCGTTCGATAAGGCCCCGTACTTCACGGCGTTGGTTGCAAGTTCGTGCAGGCAAAGCGCGAGCGGGATAGCTGCGGACGGGGCGAACTTAACAACCGGCCCGCCCGACACATTGAGACGTGTGCCGTAGCTACCCGTGAATGGCGCAAGCGCGAGCCGAACAAGGCTGTCCAGAAGAACGGGTCCCTCTGGCTCTGACGTCGACATGAGGCTGTATGCGGATGACAGCGCACGCACACGCTCGGTCAACCGATCGCGAAATTCCTCCACATTGGTCGCGCCTTGAGCCGACTGCTGCGCGAGTGCGCTGAGAATGGCGAAAGTGTTGCGGGCGCGATGCGTTTGCTCTCGGACTACCAACTCCAGCTTCTGCTTGGTCTGGGCTAGTTCGTCCCGCTCCACTCTGATCCGTGCGCGAAGCTCCTGTGCAAGGCCACAGCCAACGGCGACGACAGAAGCCAGCACCACCCACACAATGGTTGTCGCGTAAGGATACTGAACGCCGAATGCAAAGACGACGAGCGGCGTCGACAGGACAACAACAATCAGGCCCGCACGAAATCCAGCGATCAGCGAGGCCGCCATCACAGCCGGGTAGAATGTGACGAAAGGAACCTGCCCCTGGATCAACAGGTCCACCAACAATCGAGCGACATAGCCAAGCAGAACACACGGGACAGCGATCAATAGCGCCCGTGTCCAGCTTGTATGTTCGGGGCTGTCCTTTGCGAAAAATCGCACCGCCGTCCCCTCGAGACCCTGATACGCGCGCACTACAGCACAGCCCGCCGGAGCGGACACCTGTTTCAGCAGCATTATTCGCAAATGCTGCGAAGCTGCGTTTCCACGCGGCATTGTTTCTTGGGTAAACACGCCCTTTAGCCCTGCTCGCCACAAAATGGCCCGCAGGATGCGGACAAGTTTCGAAAGCGACCTAGATTTCAGAAGTCGGGAGGCCGTGGGGGCGGTACTGCACGGGATCAACGACGCATGCGCGGCTGGCTGTTGTTTCACAATGATGTCGCAGACGGCGTTCCCGAGGCGGAGGAAATCCGCCGTTTCATCGAGGCAGGCAAGCGGCGCGGCATCAAGCTGGATGCTCTGCGTCCACGCGATTTCGAACTGATCGTATCGACTGAACGCGACTGGCGGGCCGAGTATGCCAACGGCAAATTGCCAAGGCCCGATTTCATCATTCCACGGACCGGCAGCGAAACCAGCTATTTCACCCTCGCCGTCATCCGCCAGTTTGAACGCATGGGCGTTCCGCTGATCAATGGCGCGGAAGCGGTCGAAGCATGCGCTGACAAGCTTCAGACGCTGCAGCTGCTTTCCGCCTCCGGCTTGCCAATCCCGAAGACGATCCTCGCGAAATTTCCCGTTGATGTGGACGTAATCGAGCGCGAACTTGGCTTTCCCGTCGTCGTCAAGAAGCTTCGCTCCACACGCGGCGCCGGCGTCGTGCTGTGTCAGGACCGCGAACAGTTCGACGATCTAGCAAGTCTGCTTGGCGACGCGGCGCATCAGTCTGACTTCATTTTCCAGCAGTATATCGCCCGCAGCCACGGACGAGACGTGCGATTGCTGGTAATCGGAAATCAGGTCGCCGCGTCCATGGAGCGGCGATCGCTCAACGGCAACTTCAAATCGAACATCTCACTTGGCGGCTCGGGCGAGTGCATGAATCCGCCGGACGAGATGGCGCAACTGGCGATCGATGCAGCCAAGACGCTCCGGCTGGACATCGCCGGGATCGACGTACTGTACGACGACAAAGGCTATCGGATCTGCGAAGCCAACTCGTCGCCGGGTTTTGTTGGCTTGGAAAAAGCGTGCCCGGTGAGCGTGCCGGACAAGGTGTTCGACTACATCATCGACAGGCTGAAGCCGCCGGAAGTGGCGCGGCGGTCGATATGGAGCCGCATCACCCGGCGCAAACCCAAGGAAAAAGTGCGCGAGAAAGAGAAGGTCTGAGCGGACCGTTTACGCAGCCCGTTCGAAGATAGCCGCGATACCCTGCCCGCCGCCGATGCACATCGTCTCCAGCCCGTAGCGGACTTCGCGGCGATGCATCTCGTTCATGAGGTTGGCGAGGATACGCCCGCCCGTCGCGCCAATCGGATGGCCAAGCGAAATGCCGGAGCCGTTGACGTTCAGCTTGTCGGCATCATTCCAGTTCCAGCCCTTGAGGACGGCCAGAACCTGCGGAGCGAAGGCTTCGTTCAGCTCAACGAGGTCGATATCCTTCCAGCTCAAGCCGGTACGCGCGAAAAGGCGCTCAACCGCCGGAACAGGGCCGATGCCCATGCGCGATGGCTCAACGCCGGCAGCAGCCCAGCCGACGAACCAGCCCATCGGCTCAAGACCCAGCTCTTCCAGCTTGTCCTCTGCCACGACGAGGCACGCGGCGGCGGCGTCATTCTGCTGCGAGGCGTTGCCAGCGGTGACGACGCCGCCCTTCTCTATGGCGCGGAGCTGGCCAAGGGAGGCGGCGGTGGCGTCGCCGCGCACGCCTTCGTCCATCTTGAAGATGACGGGGTCGCCTTTTTTCTGCGGCACGGCGACGGGCACGAGTTCGTTGTCGAACTTGCCAGCCTTCCATGCGGCGGCGGCGCGCTGCTGGCTGCGGGCGGCGTATTCATCGCACTCTTCGCGGCCGATCTGGTAATCCTTGGCGAGGTTCTCGGCGGTCTCGATCATGCCTGTGATAACGCCGAAGCGGGAAATCGGCTGCGACATCACACGGCCGCGCTGCAGACGGTCATGCATCGTCACAGAGCCTGCTCGGGCGCCCGAGCGCATATCGGTGGAATAGTACTCGACGTTGGTCATGCTCTCGACACCACCGGCGACGACAACATCGGCCGCGCCGGTCTGCACGAACATGGCGGCGTCGATGATCGACTGGAGGCCGGAGCCGCAGCGGCGATCCAGCTGGTAGCCCGGCACGGTGATCGGCAGGTCAGCCGCGAGAGCGGACCAACGCGCGACGCACGGCGCTTCTCCGCTGGGATAGCCTTGCGCGAACACCACGTCGTCAATCTTCTCGGGGTTGATCTTCGTCCGCTCGACCAGCGCCTTCAGGATCACCGCGCCAAGATCGCCCGCCTGCATCGAGGCCAGACCGCCCTGGAACTTGCCGACCGCTGTGCGGATTGGGCTGACGATGGCGGCGCGGCGGAGTTTGGTCATGTCGGCTTCCCCGAAATCCTTGATTCAATCGGGCCGCACCATAGCTGCGTCTCGCGCCACGGCAACCTGCGCCAGATCAGAGACCAAGCACCCCGGCCGTCCGCTCGATAAACCAGTAAGCAGCGGTGACACCGATTATGTAAACGGGCGCGCGCCAGGCGATTTCCTGCCAGCGCTGGTTGAACGCCGCCGGCGCAAATCGCTTCCACAGGAACATCAGCAGCAGAACAGCGGTGATGAAGATCAGCTGACCAGCTTCGACTCCGAGGTTGAAGAACAGCAATGCGAGGGGTGCCGCATCCTCCGGAATCCCGATCTCTCGCAAGGCGCCGGCGAAGCCGAACCCATGCAGCAGGCCGAATGCGAAGGAAGCCAGCCAGGGCAATTGCGCTGTAAGACTGCGATGCCCCGCCCTTACCCGCATGATCTCAACGGCCACAAACATGATCGACAGCGCGATGGTGGCTTCCACCGGGGCGTTCGCTAGCTTGATCCAGCCAAAGGTTGTGCCGGCGAGTGTCAGTGAATGCGCGACCGTGAACGCGGTAATCGCGCCAACCAGCCGCCTTACATCCCTGACAAGCAGAAGCAGCGCCGCCACAAACATCAGGTGATCGAAGCCCAGCAGGATATGCTCGACGCCAAGGCCCGCATATGTGGCGGCAACATCGCTCCAGGGCTGACGCTCGGGAATCGTCGCGGTCGGATCGTCTGACGTGATGCGTAAGGTTTTCGGGGCGCCCTCGAGCGGCTCGAAGCGAACGATGACGTCGGTGAGAGTCTGCGAGAGATTTTCGACCGCGAGCGTCTTACCGACGATGCTGCCTTCGCAAGCGGCTCGCCAGCGTTGAATTACAGCATCACCGACCAGCGTAGAGCGTGGCTCGGAAGTGCTGGTGCATTGCGTGGGTTGCTTGATGTTGAGCGCGAGACGCATGTCGCCACGGGCCGGCGTCTTCCAGAGAAAGTCATAAACCTGCGGCTCGACTTCGCGGATCTGCAGGTAGGCTGGGCGGATTTCGTGGGCCAATGCGACTGGCGCCAGAAGCACCACGGAAACAAGCCACAGCGCGATCAGGCGGATGGCGCGCATCACTCGCCGACCTCGGGGATAGGTCGTGTCTTCGGTTGTGGATTGGGCGTTTCGGGCAAGCCTTGCCAAGGCTCCGGCCACTCAATGCGGATGTCATACCGTTTGCGCATGCGCGCGTGAAATTCGTCGCGCGCGATATTGCGGCGGCTTTCGATCCAGTCGGCGCGAACCTTGTCGCGAACCTCAGCCAGTGGAACGCTTCTGCCCGGCTCGACATTCATGACCAGCACCAGATGCTGACCAAACGGCGACGGCACTGGTCCGAACCAATCCTTTTGCTGCTGCGCAAAAACACTCGCTGCGAACTCGGCGCCGAACTGCGCCGCAACGCCTTCTTCTGTCGTCAGCGGCATGGCGGCCGGCAACATGGAGCTATCGCCAATCTTTGTAGGCTCGGCGCCGGATCGCAGCTTTGCGAGCATGGTTTCAGCATCGGCTTTCGCAGCCGCCCCGCGCTTGTCACCATTGGCGAGCACGTGGCGGATCGCGCGCCGCTCCGGCAAGCGATAGAGGCTGGGGTTTGTGTCGAGCCACGCCTGCAATTCGGCCTCAGTGGGAGCTTCGCTGGCGGCGCCGTCCTCAATCAGGAATTCAAGCTTCTGACGCATCCGGCGACGAACGATTGTGTCGTCAGCATCCAGCCCCATGGCGACCGCCTCGCGATACCCGATCTCCTCGCTGACGAAATCGTCGACCAGCACTTCGAGCTCGGGTCGGTTGGGCAACCTGCCGGAAAGCAGAAGGAAGCTTTCGGCAATCTGGTTCACGCGCCCTTCCGAGATGACGACTTTCTCGCCCGGCGGCCCTTCATCGCGACCGTTGATCAGCCCGTTCACAACGAACAGCACCAACCCGATTGCAAAGAAATGCAACAAGGGCTCGCGGATCGCGCGCCTCAGAAAGCTTGTCACACGCGACGCCCCGCCCACCTCCAAAGATCATCCAGCCTTCGTGGGGATGAACCAGATGGGCGAGGAATACGCCCGCTCCTGGATTGTCTTTTCCAGATCCGGGTTCGGATCGATGCCCGCGCGGATCGCATCCCACGTCGACCAGCGACAGGTCGGGTTCTCGATCACGCGGGCATAGTAGAATGCGTTGAGCTTCGGATCGAATTCCGGGTCAGACCAGCTAGCGCTCAGCTCCGCGTCACCCTTGTCCTGGCTGAATGCGCACGTCTTGATATCAACCGAAGCACCATTGTCGGCGCAGCGGTGGGTCGAAGGATTGATCGAGCCGCCATCTGAGCACGCGACGTCGAACACTTTCTCCTGCGTCTTGCCGGTCGCATCGAGCCAGCCTTTGACCACCTGGATACGCTGCAGAGGCGCAGAGTTTGCGTCGCGCATGGCCATCACCTGGAAGTCGGGCTTGCCGGTCGCCTTGCCGATCAGGTCGGAGCCCATCGGCACGCCGTTGGCGTAGGCATTCTTCACGCCTTCATCACTGGTAAGCGCAACCGACCCTATGCCGTAGCCGGCGAAAAAGCGGACACGGATGCGTGGGCCGCTGGTCGCGAAAGTCTCCTTGCGACGCAAGGCAGCGTAGATTTCCTCGCGGGTGTTCTCCGGCGCCCAGACGCCAGTGAGGCCGGATGCGCCCCATGTCGAGAAGCGCGCGACGTTGTCTCCCGGCTTGTAGTTCGCCCACGTCTTGCCTACGGGCGGCGTGGAGCCACGAAGCTCCGGCGTCGCATCGCGGATGCCGACTTTCGAGACATAGTTGTTTTCTTCGTATGAACCCGCTGCGTTGTGCGTGTCGCTGCTACCGACCATGCCGTACTTGTAGGGATTGGCGCCCACTTTCGCTTCGATCTCGAGGCCGTCTTTCAGAGCCTTGCGAACATAGCCGCCATCAAACTTCGTGATGGGGCGTGGCGAGCCGATGTACCATTCCATGATCTCGAAACCGGCCATCTCATCGTTCGGCGACAACAGGGGGTGCGTTTCGGAAGTGCCTTTGACCTGCGTGACCTCGGTCAGCGGTTCATTCCGCGCACGAAGGTCGGCCCAGGCGCGATCGATTGGCTTGCCGTTCCACATCGTGCGCTCGTACATCGTGCCGTCCGAGCCATTGGCATTGTGCGGGATCGACAAAGCTTCGATGCCTTGGGCACGCTGCTGTTCCATCCAGCGCCAGAGGTCTTCCGGATTTTGTGATTCCAGCGCCGTGTAGGGAAGTTCCGGTACGGCGTCGGTTGCGAAGATCACGTTGCGGTGCAGGTTACGGCCCTGTGGCGCGGACGTGTATTCATAACCTACGAGCGTAGTGAATTTGCCCGGCTCGTAGTTGCGCTTTGCGGACTCGATGATGTCATGCCACGCGGATTTCACCGTCCGCAGGTCAGAATATTCTTCCATGCGCTTGCCGACGTTCAACGTATCAGCAAACTTGCGGAAAGCAGTGTTGACCTGAACCTGATCGGTCGAGAACAGCTCCTTGGCGTAAGGCACTTTCGAGTAGGGATCGCCTTCGGTGTTGATGGCCGGAAGCACGCCGAGATATTCGGAATGGTCCGTCACCGCCAGAAAATCCAGCGGGCCCGAATTCATCTTCAGATCAAATCCGGCGGCATGTTTGATCGTGCCGCCTTTGGCATAAGCGTAGGCTTCGTCCGGCGAAGCGCGCACGTTGAAGATATACGCATCGAACGAGTTGCGCGTGTGGAGGTGAAGGTCGCCGAAGTAGGCATTATTCAGCGGGTTAGGCGCCGGACGTTCAGTAGCGGTGGCTGGCGGCGCATTCTCGGCGACAGGCGCCGCAGCTTGATCGTTGCACGCAGTCAGAAGCGCCGCAGCGCAAACCGCCATCGCTAGCCGGATCATGATTGCTTCTCCCGCAGTTGCCTTGTTACCGCGCAGTACAGTCTGTAACACAGATCAGTCCGCGTCGAGAGGGGCAACATGGTCGAGCATTACCGCGTCATCGGAGGCCTTGGCTCTCCGTATTCGATAAAGATGCGCGCGATCATGCGCTATCGCCGCCTTCCTTACCTGTGGGAGCCGCTGGGCCCTGACACGGACGCCGTTCTCCGTAACGTCAAGGCACCCGTGATCCCTGTCATCCAGTATCCGAGCGGCGAATGGCGTAACGATTCGACACCGATGATCTTCGATCTCGAAGCACGGCACGCAGAACGAAGCATCGTGCCGGTTGATCCTGCAGACCGCTTCCTGGCCTGCCTGATCGAGGACATGGGCGACGAATGGGCCACCAAGCTAATGTTCCATTATCGCTGGTTCTACGAAGAAGATCAGGAAGCCCTTTCCCGCTGGCTGGCGTTTGATCGCTTCCGTGGAGGTGGGCTGGAGACGATCCAGACCTTCGCTGATTATTTCCGGTCACGGCAGATCGGACGCATGGCGCTTGTCGGTTGCACCAAGGAGAACGCGCCGCTTATCGAGGAAACAATGCGCAGGCTTTGCGCTATCCTTGAAGCGCAGGCGCAGGCTTCACAGTTCTGGTTCGGCACGCGTCCTTCCCTCGCCGAATTTGCCTGGATGGGTCAGTTCTCCCAGCTCGCCAGCGACCCCACGCCAGAAAGATTGATGCGCAAGATCGCTCCGCTGACATTCCGCTGGTTGGCGCAGCTAGACGACCTGTCCGGCCTGGAAGGCGAATGGCGCAAGCCTGATGAAGCGCGAGCGCCTGTCATCGAAAAACTGTTGGCTTTCGCAGGTGAAGTCTATTTCCCCTTCCTAGCGGCCAACGCCAGAGCGGTAGCTGATGGGAAAGAAACTTTCTCTTTCACCGCTTTGGGCATGCCCTATGAACAGGGCGCATTCAAATATCAGGTGAAATGCCTCGAGACGCTGAAGCGCGCCTATACCGACCTGCCCACGTCCGCCAAAGCCGATCTTGACCTGTTGCTCGACAGGACCGGTTGCCTCCGCCCGTTGATTGGCTGATGACGAGGGCTGCCCGCCGCAGCAATGTGGCGACGGAGGAGCACATGGCGACCGAAAGCCACGCCGATATCCGAGACGCCGTGCGCAAGCTGTGCACGCGTTTTCCCGGTGCATACTGGCGCGCGCTTGATCGTGAGCGTGCCTATCCGTCGGAGTTTGTGAAAGCACTGACCGAGGCCGGGTGGCTGTCTGTGCTGATCCCAGAAGAATACGGCGCCGCTGGGCTCGGGCTTTCCGCAGCCTGCGCGGTGCTGGAGGAAATCCACCGTTCCGGCGGCAATGGCGCTGCCTGCCATGCGCAGATGTACACCATGGGCACTCTGCTGCGGCACGGCTCCGAAGCGCAGAAGCAGGAATGGCTACCGAAGATCGCCAGCGGGGAAATCCGGTTGCAGGCATTCGGCGTAACCGAACCGACCAGCGGCACCGACACAACACGCATCCAGACATTCGCCAAACGCGTCGGTGACAAGTTCATCGTCAACGGGTCCAAGATCTGGATCAGCCGCGCAGAACATTCCGACCTCATGGTCCTGCTCTGCCGCACCAGCCCCCGCGATGATGCAGGCAAGACATCAGACGGGATGAGCGTGTTGCTGGTCGACATGCGCGAGGCAAAGAAGAATGGCCTCACGATAAAGCCCGTGCGCACCATGCTGAACCACGCAACGACCGAACTGTTCTTCGACAACATGGAAGTTCCAGCCGAAAACCTGATCGGCAAGGAGGGGTCGGGCTTCCGCTACATCATCGATGGGATGAATGCCGAGCGCATCCTGATCGCGTCCGAGTGTATTGGCGACGGCAAGTTCTTCGTTGATCGTGCATCGGCCTATGCGCGAGATCGCTCTGTATTCGGCCGCGCCATCGGCGAAAACCAGGGCGTGCAATTCCCGATCGCCCGCGCCCATGTGCAGGTGACCGCCGCGAACCTGATGGTGGATCACGCCGCAGCCTTGTTTGAAGCCGGCGAGCCGTGCGGATCGGAAGCCAACATGGCCAAGATGACGGCTTCTGAAGCTTCGTGGTTCGCAGCCGATGTCTGCCTCCAGACTCATGGCGGCTTCGGCTTCGCAGAAGAATACGACATCGAACGCAAGTTCCGCGAAGCGCGCCTTTATCAGGTGGCACCTATCTCGACCAACCTGATCCTCAGCCATGTGGCGACGCATGTGCTGGGCATGCCGAAGTCATTCTGATGACCGCGATCACACCCTCCGACTGGATCGGCCGCAGCGAGACCGTGCACGATCATGTGGCGCGCGAGCCGTTCGACAGGCTGTCGGCGATGCTGGATCGCGCGCCAGAGCAGGCAGCAATTCCGCCCATGGGCCACCTGCTCTGCTTCCTGCCCGGCTCGGCGCAAGCGGACATTGGTGAGGACGGACATCCGAAGCGCGGCGGCATCGTGCCGCCTATCGACCTGCCGATGCGGATGGCGGCCGGCAGCCGCGTCTCGTTTCACGCGCCTGTACCCTATGGCGCGAA
>Ga0208939_1002662_pt1 | contig 12335 bp, 19 predicted proteins | sample AD_STIC12_MetaG_FD_184437 | JGI IMG/M metagenome (GOLD analysis project Ga0208939, IMG submission 184437) | Active sludge microbial communities of municipal wastewater-treating anaerobic digesters from USA - AD_STIC12_MetaG (SPAdes) (version 2) | ecosystem: Engineered > Bioreactor > Anaerobic >...
TATAACATAAAAGAAGTATCTTGTTTTAGATGTAAAAGAAAATATGATGTTGGACAATTTTATGAAGGTGAACCAAAGTGAATAAATCATTCTTTAAGGACGAGGACGCATTCGTCAAGTTCGCACAGCTCCCGAAAGAAGAGCGTGCAAGGATATTGAAAGGAGATTCCAAAAAAAGGGGGAAAAAGCACGAGAATATTGATTGATATGGGACATCCGGCGCATGTCCACTTCTGGAAGAACTTCATATGGGAAATGGAAAAGAAGGGGCACGAGTTCTGCGTTGCCGTCAGGGAAAAGAACCCAATGAAAGAACTTCTCGAGCACTACCAAATCCCATTCACGAATATAGGCAGTCCGCCGTCAGGCACGTTCAACAAAGCGATCAGATTGCCGGCAAACGATGCAAAGTTGCTGAAGATTGCTCGGGAGTTCAAGCCGGACATCCTTACGGGCATCGGCAGTCCATATGTCGCGCAGACCGGGAAGCTAATCCGAAAGCCGTCGCTCATTTTTACCGACACCGAGCACGCAACGCTCATCAATAGATTAGCCGTGCCGTTCGCCACAAAAGTCCTGACGCCGAGCTGTTTCTTAAACGACTTCGGAAGCAAGCACGTCAGGTACGACGGATATCACGAGCTCGCTTACCTACACCCAAATAGATTCAAGGAGAAAGGCATCGGGAAGCGGAACATAATAATCCGTTTGTCGTCATGGGACGCATCGCACGACAAAGGGCGTCAGGTGATAGAGGACATAGTATTCAGCCACCTTTCAAAGAAGCTCGCCGTGTATGGAAATGTGGTCAACTCGCGGGAGGAAGGGATAAGAATGACGCTCTGCGGTAAGCTTTACGAACCGTGGCAGTTGCACGCGATAATGAAGAACGCAGTATTGTATGTTGGCGACGGTGCGACAATGGCTACCGAATCGGCTTTGCTAGGTGTGCCGGCAGTATATATTTCACCACTTGCAGGAAATATGGGAAATCACAATGAATTAGAAAAACATAGTTTGCTCTATTCTTTGAAGCAGTTGCCGAATGAGGAGTTCTTTGAAAAGATTTTCGCCACGCCACGCTCGCTTTGGAGGTCGCACCAGAAGAACATGTTGAAGGACAAGATTGACGTGACGCGGTACATGATTGATTATTTTGAGGGATTTGAATGAATAGAGTGCTGGATATATTATGGCGTGCGTTGCTGTTGCCGTTCGCATTAGGTTTGATGGTATTTACTATATTGTTTTTAGCTTTATGTGAAGTATGTGGCGGGCAGTGGTCAAAGTATTTGGACGAGTGGGAGTTGCATCACGATGATTAAGCAAGTCGGATGGTTCGTATTTGGATTGATTTTAATAATATTTCTTGCGATACTCAATACATTAAAAATTATAAAGGTGGACGATGAGTATGGGTTCTGATTTTCCAGAAAGAGTCACCATAGAAACGACAAGTCAATGTAATCTAAACTGTGTTATGTGCTATACAAAATCATGCCCTAAAGGGACAATGACGGATGAGATTTTTACAAAAGTGGTTAACGAGTGTGCGGTGCATAAAGTAAAGACGATCGTGCCATTCTTTCGTGGCGAACCGTTCTGTGACCCGAAGTTCATCAAGCGTTTGCAGTACATAATGGCAAAGTTGCCGTGGGCGCGAATAGAGATAGCGTCGAACGGAACATTGATTACAATGGGTGATGTCGCAGTCCTTTGCGAGCTTGACATAGATTTCTTCTCGATAAGCGTGGACACGGGGGATAGAAAGAATCACGACTTCCTGAACAAGAATGTTGAGAATGTTATTGGGTGTATGGCATCTTATAAAAAAGACAGCATGTTCCTTCAAGTATCCACCGTCGACGCCGGGCAAGATATGGAAAATATAAGAAAGTTCAATGACCATTGGAAGGGGATAGTGGACAAGGTAAAGGTCTATGATCAACACACAATCGAGATGAAGTATGGAAAGACAAAATACAAGAAAGAAGGAAGGCATTATTGCAGTAAGCTAGACACCGACATGGTGATTTATTTTGACGGCACGGTGGGGCTATGTTGCTACGACTGGGACAGGAAGCCAAAAGAGATCGGAAGCGTTTCGGACAGCACGATAGAAAGAATATGGAACGGTGCCAAGTATAACTCAATCAGGCGACAGCACAGGGAACTTAAAATAACGGACAGGGTATGTAAGAATTGTGACATGTGGAGGTAGATAATATTTGTGGTATTTGCGGTATAAAAAGTACAGAAGGCGTTGATAAGAGGGACATCAAAACAATGATGAAGGAACTCGCCCACCGTGGACCGGATGGCAAAGGGATTTTCATAGATGATGGCATAGGGCTTGGGCACACAAGATTGGCAATATTGGATTTGTCGGAAAGGGGAAAACAGCCAATGACTGATGGCGACCACACAATAATCTTCAACGGCGAGATTTACAATTACTTGGAAATAAAAGAAACATTAGTGCAACAAGGTGAGCGTTTCAATTCGAGTACCGACACCGAGGTCTTATTAAAATCATGGAAAAGGGTAGGCGACGACAGCATGTGCAATGGTATGTGGGCATACGCAATTTGGGACTCAAAACATAAGAAACTCACCTTATCAAGGGATCAGTTCGGAATAAAACCATTATACTATTTCACATTTGGAAAAGACGATATAGCGTTTGCTTCGGAAGTAAAGGCACTCGTAAAAGTGTACGAGCAACTTACAGGAAAAGAATTAAGATTGAATATGATGAAAGTTGCGAACTTCTTTGCAAACATTAAGATGGAGCACACCAAAGAAACCTTTATAGAAGGCATATACAAACTCCCGACTTATTATAAATTGCCAAGATTTAGGTACGATATAACCCCTGAAGGATTCAAGAAACGTTTTGATGACGCATTAAACATAAGAATGCGCTCGGACGTTGAGATAGGTAGTTGCCTTTCAGGTGGGTTGGATTCAAGTTCGATAGTATGCTCTCTGATTAAAAATGAAAACATAGAGAAGATGCATACATTCTCCGCGTGCTACTATGATGACACGATAGACGAGCGACCGTTTATGAACGAGATAATTGGTGACGACAAGATAATCCCCCATCAAGTATTCCCGACAATAGAGACACTACGGAAAGAAATGGATAAACTAATCTACTACCAAGATGAACCTTTTGAGACAACGACAATCCTGGCGCAGTGGTGTGTAATGAAGGAAGCAAAGAGGCACGGGATAAAAGTCCTGCTTGACGGGCAGGGTGCCGATGAAATCCTTGCAGGGTATATCCGTTATAAATGGCTCGTGTCGAACAGACCACAGGACATGGTACGGGGATTATTATGGAAGAGTACCAAGATAAGAAGCGAGTACCGAAAACTGCGTGAGTGGGATGTCCCAAAAGAGATTTGGCAGTACACAGAATATCCAGATATGCAAAGGGAAGGATTTTCACGGCTTGAGAACAAGTTGCACGAAGATGTTGTTATGTCGCTACCACGATTACTTAGGTACGAAGACAGGAACTCAATGGCACATGGCATAGAGGCGAGAGTTCCGTTCTTGGACTTTGATTTAGTCCATTATTGTTTTTGTATGCCGGACAAATGGAAGATTAATAATGAGTGGACAAAATATATCTTACGGGAGAGTATGAAAGGAGTATTGCCGGAAAAGATACGGCAGAGAAAGGACAAGATAGGTTTCTGGACGCCACATAAGCTTTGGATGAACGAACTCAGAGATGATGTGGAATGTGCAGTTGACGAGTTTAAACTATTCGACGCACGACCTTATTTTGAGAAGTATTATAGTGGTAAGAAAGACTACCAATATACCCTCTGGAAGGTATTTCATTTATCGAGATGGATACCAATGTTCGTAGGTGATTATAATTGAATACATTCGAGGAGAAATGGAAAAACAATAAAGACCTTGCTTTTGGCGAGACTTTAAGGGAAGGATCAAGGATACAGAACTGGATACTCGAGCGGAACGGATTTTCAAATCTAAACGAGTTCAAGGGATTTATCCGGTGCAAGAACAGGATATTAGACGCGGGGTGCGGTAACGGGCGCGTGACGGCATTGATGGCGAAACACAACCAAAACGCGAAGATAATCGGTATGGATTTGTTCACTGATGTCGCGAAGGAGAATCTAAAAAATTACAAGAATGTAGTTGTCCTGAAAGCGGATTTGGACAAGGAGCTTGATGCACCAGAAACATTTGATTTCATTTACTGCCAGGAAGTGCTACACCACTTGAAGAATCCCAAAAACACTTTCCACAATCTATGTGAAATGCTAGAGGAGAACGGCGAGATAGCAATATATGTTTACAAGAAGAAGGCAATGGCAAGGGAATTGATAGATGAGGCGATACGCGAGAAAGTAAAAAGTCTTGATTATAAAAAAGCGATGGAGAAGGTATCGGCGCTTACCACTTTAGGCAAGGAGTTGCAACGGATAGAAGGCAACATAATAGTGCCAGAGATACCCATACTAGAAATACCAAAAGGTACATACACCATTCACGATTTCATCTATAATTTTTTCTGTAAGTGCTACTATAATTCGGAACTCGGGATGGAAGGGAGCAACGCGATAAACTTTGACTGGTATCATCCAACAATCAGCTCCAAGCACACAGTAGTTGAAGTCGCAGAGTGGTTCAAGGAAGAGGGATTGGAGATAACACATCAACACGTGGACGCGTACGGGATAACGATGTGGGGTATGAAGAAATGAAGATTTACAATATATGGAAAATGAAGGTCGTCCGTGCAATCATATTCACAGGCATTGATTTGGTCGCCGTAGTCCCATTAACACTAACAGCGCTCTATGGCAGGTACAAGAAGAAGGAGTTTGACGTCGGCATCGGGAGCGTACCGTTGATAAACTCGCCGTGCCACAAGAAAGCGTTTGAGTTGTACGGGCACACCGCACAAACATTCGTTTCCTACTCGTGGTTCATCACAAACGATTTTGACATAAACTTCTGCAACAACAATAAGAATCCCGTCAAGAAAGCACTCGGGGTGTACCGCGCATTCTTTCACTCGTTATACCATTACAAATGTTTATTGTTCTACTACAATGGTATTTTCACTTTGAGGACGCCTTTAGTCGGCAGATTGGAGCCGTACTTGCTGAAACTGTCCAACACAAAACTGATAGCGATACAATACGGCAGTGATGTCCAGATATTCGAGAGGAGCGGTAACTTCTTGTTCAAGGACAGGGCATCGAAGGACTACCCGAACAACTACATTTACAGGTACAACATATCTGATGTCAGGCGAGACATAGACAAGTGGACAAGGCACGCCGACCACATTATATCAGGTTGTGACTGGATTGAATACATACCGTTCTGGAACACTATAATATCAGCGCACTTTGCCTACGATACGAAGAATGTGAAAGTGCCAAAGCTCGACCTAAATCCAAAAGAGTATGTGGTGTTGCACGCACCAAATCACAGGAACATCAAAGGAACGGAGATATACACAAAAGCGGTCGAGAAACTAAAACAGAAAGGATACCCAGTCAGATTGAATATGATAGAGAGAATGCCAAACGAGGAGATACTGAAAGCGATTGAAACATGTTATGTCGTCGCGGATCAGTTGGTCATAGGTTGGTACGCGTACTTCTCGATAGAGGCAATGGCGAGAGGGAAGCCGTGCATCTGCTACCAAAGGCAGGATTTCTTGGACTTCTACGAGCAGGTCGGCGTTATCGAGAAGGGGGAAGTGCCGTTGATAAACTGCAACCACACAATCGATTCAGTTGCAAACGCGATAGAGAAACTAATAGTGGATAAAGATTATTATAAAAATGTTTCTGAAAGGTCGTTGAAGTATGTCGACAAGCACCACTCGATAGAATACATCGGGAGTGTATTTGATAAGATTTACAAGGAAGTGGTAAAAGAATGATTATACGAACACTAAAAAATCTGAAAAACAATCCAGTGAAAACTATTGCGAGGACAGTAATGTTCTACCGGCAGGGCGCATCATTATTCAATCTGTTACTTGGATTGGTCAGCACAACAATTTTGATTGGGGAATATATAATACCTGGGGTAGATAAGAAGCTAATATTTGTTGGGCTTGGTGTGCCAGTTGTTCTGGCAATGATAATCTTTGGGAGATTGGATTTCAAGTTCTTTACATACCCACAGACTGCGGAAGAATCAATCAAGAACAGCCCACCGGCGAGGGATTCATATGAGTTCTTTGCGGTGCTTATGAAAACGCTGATGGAAAAAGGCATTGTTGAAAAGAATGACAGCAATAAAAAGCTATTGGAAAGTATGGAGAAGTGGTACAAGTGAAATATAATCGAGTTTTGATTACCGGTGGCACAGGATCATTCGGGCAGTACATGACCAAATACTTAATCAACACAGGAAATTATTATGTCAGGATATTCAGCCGTGACGAGCGGAAGCACGGTAATAATCTATCATTACGACAGAGCAACAAGATAAAAGAAGTATTTGACTGTGGGTACTTCTGGTACAAACAAACACCGGAAAAGTTCAAAAAGAAAGTCGGCTTATTAGATGCACAAATGTATTTAGTAAACAGATTTAGATTGTTGAAGTCATTGGTAATTTATTACAAGAGTAAAGGGGTAGATAAATGAAAAGAGTACCGTATGACGCGAGGAAGGGTATACTATTGCTAATGCTACGCGACGAGGAGCTCAAGCTTGACGAGTTCTATAACAAGGCATACTTCGTCACAGGACATATGCGTATGCGCACGATGAACTCGTACATAAAGGTGATGAAGGAGCTCGAGTGCGGTCGCGACGGCACGGTGAAGCTTAACATCGAGAAGTGCCCGGTGTGGTTGCAGTATGCGCTATACATCAAGAGGAACGGCATGGTGACGACGACCGAGATAGCGCGGGCATTCGGGCACAATCAATGCAAGGTGCATAACGAGATATACAGGTACGCGGAGCTGTTTAATCTCGGCAAGGATAAGAACAGAAATACGTACGAGTTAAAATTAGTAGATATTACAAACAAGGAGGCAGATAAGTTATGAAGGAAATATCAATGGAGTCAAAATACATTGAGTTGATAGAATCAGGAAGAAAGATAAGGACGGCACGCACCGAGGCAAAGGCCAACATCGGTGACATCGTGTCGATATTTAACAAGCCGTACCTCGTCACGGACAGGCGGATATACCCGTTCGCGAGGCTCGTGCAGGAGACATACCAAGAAGAGGGATTCGGTAGCCCTGAAGAGTTCTCCGTCGCACTGAAGCGGATATACGGCGACACAGTGTATGGGATGAACCTTTACAGCCACAAGTTCAGGAAGTACGACGGTGAAGTGGACGACAAGTTGAGGAACAACGGTCACGACGCTTGTTGGTCGTGCAGTAATTTATATTCGATACCAGGGAGCACAGGAAATGGAGAGTTTTATTGTCACAATGGCAATAGACGATTGGGTGCATGGTCGTACCCGAGAAGGGAGATTGAAGTGCCAAAGAGATGCAGTTGCTACGACGGGTGTGATAAATGAAAAAACCAGAAAAGATTGTGATGTATTTTACGCCACAAAAAGACAACAGCGAAACTTTCTTTGACTGGAACGGGAAGGAGTGCCACAACTACAGCGTACACTTGCCTTATTGGTTAGTTCGTGCATATAATTTAGACAAGCACATAGATTCGGTCAAAGTAACGGTGACGACAAAAAGGAAGTCATTTAGCAAACGTTTCACAGAAACAAGACTTAGTAGAGTGTATTACAAAAGCAACTGGTCAAAGAAGTACGCCAAGAAAAGACACAACACAATGAGGTATATGAGAATAGCGGGACCGTCGGTTTCGGGGGTAGATAAATGAAAGATCCGCTCGAAGTAAAGAAACGCAAGTGCGACTACTTCATACCGAGAAAGCAGAGCCACAGCGACATAAAGATTTCCGATCACGCGGTAGAGCAGTACGTGGCGAGATTCAATCACAAGGGCAACGGGAACGGGAACATGCCGGTGAGAAAGATTCTAAAGTCGATACTGGACAACGGCGAAGTGGTAAAAGAGCGCGACGTCAACAACAAGGTGCTCGCATACAACGGCGTGTACTGCATCGTGAAGAACGGGGTGCTCGCGACGGTGTACCTCGAGAAGATGTACCGCGACCGTTGTGGCAAGATTGAAGAAAGATGGGAAGATAATGGAGGGGAATAAGTATGTGCTACGGAGAGCATTACAGAAAAGTTGAATCGTCCGATAAATTCAAGAGAGCATTCCTGCCGGAGATAATGAACGAGGACCAGCAGTACAGGAGAAAGTACAGGAACGCATTGATAGAGATAAACAACATCATCCAGCCGTTCAAGGACACGATGGACATATTCAAGGAGATAAGCAAGGTAATGGAACGGTGCGACATATGATAAAACCCGACATACATTTCACCGACACGGACAATGATGATGAGCATGTATTCGAGCCGGAAGACGAGAGCGAGGAGGACTAACCATCAAATACGGGCATCTCACCAAGAAGGAGCGCGAGAACGTGTGCAGGATGTGCGACTCGAAGTGCGAGGCATACCTTGCGGACGGCGTGACGCACTTCGCCCAAATGAAGGGGCATAAGCTCCATTCAGCAGAAAAAATCTGGTGGGACTGCAGGAATTATATATGGAAGGAGGAATGAACAATGGCAAATGAATTTTTAGAGAAGTTTGAAAAAGTGGGAGTAGGTTGGAAAAAAGAGAAGTCAATAAGCATAGCAATCAACGCCGACCTTTACGAGAAAGACAAAGTATTATTGATAGAGAACAGGGACAAGCTCACGGAAAAGCATCCCGACTTCAATCTGTTCAGGGAAAGGAAAGTAAAGATAGTCACCGAGGAGTGAACACTTTGCGATGAATCTGCCGAAGAAAAGAGTGCTCGCACCGGCGTTATGCACGGCGTATCTCGGTTTCTACGTCCTGTTCGCAAGGCAGGAGATAATCGGGCTACATATATTCGTGCTCGGTGCCGGGTGCTTCTATCTCTGGTGGTTTCGTTATGTTATATCAGGAAAGGAGGTCTAAACAATGAGGTATGAAATCAGAATTATATTGGCAACGCTCGTAATGATTGCCGTGCTGTCGTCAGGGTGCGCCGACACGCTGGCATCACTCACAAAACAGCTCGAAAAGACCCAGGAAGAACTGATACCGGAAACAAACACCACAACGCCCGATCAGATTAGGGTAGGTGCATGGAACATACAAACTTACGGGCAGTCGAAGGCGTCAAATCCCGTCGTCATGGCAACGATACGCGACGTGGTGGACGACTACTCAATCATAGCGATACAGGAGTTGCGGGACGACAGTTGTGCGAACGGGCAGTGTGGTTCAATCAAGGCGATAATGGATTTCATACCCGGCAGGTACGACTTCATAGTTTCCCCACGGCTCGGCGACTCGATATCGAAGGAGCAGTACCTAATCATCTACGACGACCACCTGTTCGAGCTCGTCAGGACGGAAGTGATACCCGACCCCGAAAATCTGTTCGAGAGGGAGCCGTACGCCGTGCAGTTCAGGGACGAGAACGGCTCGGAGATGTTCGCCGTGGTGGTGTGCCACATAAAGCCGGACAACGCCGTGCTGGAGATACACCACTTGGAGACGGCGGTAAAGGACTTGATAGTTCGGTACGCTGACCAAGACGTGATAGTGATGGGTGACATGAACGCGGACGGAAATTATTTCAGGGGGGAGCTTTTCACCGATAAGATTAGTTTGATAGGCGAGTGGCAGGACACGACAGTAAGCGCGACAGACTGCGCGTACGACCGGATATTTGTCACGAACGAGATGTCAAGATTTGTGGAAGGTCGCACCGGCTATGTCGACAGGCGTTCTATAATAAATCAAGACGTGTCCGACCACTACCCAGTGTATTTTGTATGGAAGGGAGACACCTAAATGAGAGCACCAGACAGGCTCGGGATAGACGCGGACAACGGCGTGGCGCATTTGCTTACCGTGCTCGCACTGCTCAAAGCGGTCTACAGCGAGCCCGTGGTGGAAGTTTTCATCACGACGGAGAACGGAGCCGACTCGCACTTCCACGTCGAGACGGACAGGAAGACGTCGGTAATAGTCAGAAGATTTCTTGGCGATGACGACGGAAGGATAAGGTGGGCGCTCGCAAGACGGTGCTGGAACGGCAGACCGCCCGATTACCTGTCAGAAACGAAAGGAAATCGCCAACGGAAAAAGATAAGTATTAGTTTTACATAGAGGAAGGTGGTATTGATGGCACAGAAGAAGCTCACGCAGATTGAGAAGCTCGAACGGCAGAGGGACAAGGAGATAATCTCACTCGCCGGACGGCTTAGAAGGATTGACATTTACATTTCATCGCGCCAGACATTGAAGCAGAAGGCGCTCGAGAGGAAGTTCTACTACGTGCAGGTCAGGCAGAGGGCGATAGAGACCGGAAGGACGCACAGGACGGCGGACAGGATCATAGCCGTTCAGGACAGGAAGGTAAGGAACTACAACCTGCAGGAAGCGCAGGCGACAGCCGACAAGCGTGCGTCGAGGGAGAAACTGCAGAAGCTCCAGAAGGAGAAATCGACGCAGATTACACGGTGGCTCAAGCGTTATAGTTGGTCGGCCCCGTACGTCGGGCACAACAAGCGTGACATCGAAGTTGCATTGTGGTTGGACGCGCCCAGGCAGACGCACGAGCTGATGGGCAGATTTTTAGAGGAGTTCGCAAGGATATTCCTAAACTCGTTCTACTACTCGGACTATGCCGACAATGCGGACTTTAGCACGCTTATACCCGCGTCAGACCCGCCAACGGAAGAGCGGACGTCATCGAGCATGGCGATGCTGATGCACTTTGAATACACCGACGCGAGCAACCCGAACAACAACAGGCTGACGAGGACGGTAAGCATAAGCTCGGTGGACGACGGCAGGATAAAGGCGGAGCAGTTGGGCGAAGAAGAGAGGGAGAGGTAGATAGATGGCAGACATTAATAATTTGACCTACCCGAAGAACGCACCGTTGACAGAGGTAGCAGTTGACGATTATTACGACGAAAGGGGACTGCAGTTGGAGGCGCAGTATGAATCCCGTATCAGGGACATAGACGAGAAGATTTACAACAACGACCAGAAAAGAGTTTCACAATTAGATGATTTGCTCGAGCAGAACTCCCAGTTGAACGACGACAGGGAATCGCTACGGCTCGGATACGAGCGTTCAGGCTCCGACATACTACTGCTCGAAGAGAAATTGGAGCAGAGAAGGAATCGTTACTACTTATTGGAATCGCAATGGTCACAGACCGAAAACGCACAAGAGCGTGACGCGATAAAATCCGAAGCCATCCGTGTCGGCACCGAGATAGAGGAGCTCGAGGCAAACATAGGGGTAGCCGAGGAGAGAAATGCCGAGAACAAGCGAAGGTACTACGAGCAGGACAGAGCGGTAGTAAGAAAGATTGACGAGAACAATGAGAAGCTAAAAAAGATAGAAGAACTTGACACGAAGAACAAAGCATTAGGCGATAAGAAGTCCAGACTTTCATCAAAACTCGAAGAGGACATAGAAAAGAACGAAGCACAGAGGGAGAAGGCAAGAGAGAAGGTTAGGCAGTTAATCCCGAACGATCCACGAGATGTTGAGTTCTACACTTTTGGCGTTTACAGCGATGGCACGAAGCGGATGGGCATAGTCAAGGTGAATGCGGTAATCAACCTGCCGAAGGACTACGCGACGACAGCCATACCAAACGACGTCATGCTCGAGATAGCGAAAATGGCGTGGCAGTACATCTACGACATAGGCGAGAACCCCGTGCCGACGGAGAACATCGAGTGGGAGTTCGCAAAACCATCAAGCAAGGGCAGTGCGACATACTTTTTTGCCGACAGTTACACCAATGACGACGCAATCACACCAGAATTGGACGGCTATTCGTATTTACCAGCAGAGAACGCGTGGAAACGGTTAGGATAGGCACTACTTTTATTTTAAGCGACCGTGCAACACGAAATAACAACCGAGTATCAGAAACAGCACTTTATATTCCAATTAGTATAGATTAGAACAGGAAAACAAGGATAAAAAAAAGAAAAATTAAATAAAAAAAGATTCAAGTCTATTTTCTTCCACCTTTTCTTCCTTTCTTCTTCTTTCCTTTTTTCTTTTCACAAATCATGGACGAATACCTCCTTTTATTTTGTGCTGATGATTATGTTCGTGCCGGGGACTTTCCACTCAAATTCAAAGACGCTCCAGAAAGACTTGCCCCCGACAAGCTCAAA
>Ga0208939_1002687_pt1 | contig 12275 bp, 10 predicted proteins | sample AD_STIC12_MetaG_FD_184437 | JGI IMG/M metagenome (GOLD analysis project Ga0208939, IMG submission 184437) | Active sludge microbial communities of municipal wastewater-treating anaerobic digesters from USA - AD_STIC12_MetaG (SPAdes) (version 2) | ecosystem: Engineered > Bioreactor > Anaerobic >...
ACCTGCTCCATCCCAAGCATCCCTCCTCCGGCTGCTCCGAGCGGTCCCGCTCGTGCTACCGGTTACGGTGCCAGGGGTGGGTCAATTTCTAAACGTTGGATGGGTCAATTTCCGAGCGGCGCGTACACCCGGAGAGCTTCAAGGAGGTCTTCACCTACTCCGCGCTGAACGACACGTTGTTTCCGCAGCTCACCTGGCTGCACCTGCCGAACGCGAATGGCGATATAACGAGATTAAGTCTGGCCTGCGATCTGCCGGACGCGGTAACATTTACCGCAGGCGTGGTTGTTTACGAGGCGAACCGGGAAGACGCCACCTACTGTCAGTTCCGCCAAAGCGACCGCGCGTTTCTGGAGTTTTTGTACCATTTTCAAACCGGGAACTCGGGAGGATTTTCATGAACGGTTATTATGCGGAGAAACTGGCTGCCAGCAGGTTGAAGCAGTGCTACGACCTTGGCTCCGCGCGGGTGCGGCAGTATCTGGAGGCGGAGGTGCAACACGTACTGAGCCATCTGCGGCCGCGGGATCTCGTTTTGGACCTCGGTTGCGGCTACGGGCGGGTGATGCCGGCGTTGGCGGAAAAGGCGCGCTGGGTGGTGGGGATTGATAACTCCGTCGCGAGCCTGGCTCTGGCGCGGGAGTATCTCAAGGACGTGCCGAATACTCTGTTGATCGAGATGGATGCCTCACGGCTGCAATTTGTGGACGGCACTTTTGATCTCACCATCTGCATTCAAAACGGCATATCCGCGTTTCACACGGATCAGCGCAGGTTGATCGCAGAGGCCGTGCGGGTGACAGCGCCTGGCGGGACGGTACTGTTTTCCGGTTATGCGGAAGCGTTTTGGGATCATCGGCTGGAGTGGTTTCGCCGTCAGGCGGATGCCGGGCTTTTGGGGGAGATCGATTTTCAACAGACCGGAAACGGTGTGATCGTCTGCAAGGACGGCTTCAAGGCCACCACCGTCAGTGCTGCCGAATTCCGTGCGCTGGCCGCCGGGCTGAACGTCTCCGTGAACCTGGTGGAGGTGGATCAGTCCAGCCTGTTCTGCGAAATGAAAAAGCCGCTGTAGTTCAGAAACGTTCTCGAAACTCAACATTCCAAGAACGTTTTCCCCTTCCCTTCAGGTTTTCTGCACGAACTTCTCGTTCAGCGCTTCGCTGATGGAGGCTTCGGCCCCTTCAAAGCGGGTGAAGATGTTTCGGGCGGCGTCGTGGGAGCAGACGCGGGCGATGAGTTGGGTGGGGCTGCTGGAGATGACTTCCAGCGTCACGAGAAACTCGCTGCTCGCTGGCACTGTTCCGTAAAACCGCGCCTGGCGGATTTTCAACGGCAGGCTGCCCGAGCGCTGCAGGTGCCTCGCCTGAATGAGCACGGCCTGCAGCAGCGCGTCGTCTGCCCAGGGGCTCGTCTCTCTGGCGGGGAACTGCCCCTGTTCGCTGTCGTAGCAGATCGGTGCAACGCAGCGCAGGGTCAGGCGGTTTTGAGAGATGTTCAACTGCTGTTTCACCGAGCGGAACAGCGCACCGTGGAACAGCGTGCCGCTTTCGTAAAATGTTGCCCCTTCAAGCGGCTGTGCGGCCAGCAGATCGGGTGCAGGCAAGACATCGCTGCCGCGCACGCCCTTTGCGAGCTTCACCGTGCCGCTGTAATGATATACAGGCTTGCCCTGCAGGTTTTGGCTGGAGGTTTTCGCCGTTACCGTCACGCCGGACTGTTCGGATCTCTCCAGTTCCGTTACTTCAATCAAGCACTCGCCGGCGGTGCGGTCGCTAAAGACGATTCCCTTCAGCACCTGCACGTCGCGGCACTCGACAACGTGATATCCCGCATCGAGGGAAGCCGCTGTTGCCGCCATCCAGGCCTACGCAAAAACGACGGGCAACGCAGATTCATCGTTAGTCACGTGGTCCCGCAAATACGGATTCTGCGGCTACGGCGAGGTCCGCGACGAGTGGGAGGAGCGTTTCGAGGGACCTAAGGCTTCTGGCGGGCTTCGGAAGACAAGGCCGTCGGGAGCTACCTCGACTGCGGCATCCTCGATACGAAGGTCGCACAGGAGCGCATACCGCCGCCGCGATGCTGCGCCGCCGAGGCAGTGTGATCGCCGGCTCACCTCGCCGGTCGTCGCCGTGGCGCGGGCCGGAGGAGGCAGGCCCGGCAGGTCTGCCGGGCATGCTTCCTCCACGCTCTGCCGGTGCGATCCTACCTTCCATGGGCCCCCGGCACCCAGCCGTCACCTTCGTGACCCCGGCGACCAACCTTCCGGAGGCTTCTCGCACGTCGGCACGAGGTTCCGTCCCTTCGGACCACGAAAGGAGATTCCTATCCCTTCGGTCTCACGGCGCCTTCCTGTCGTGGGCCGTCTCCTCGCTCTGCGCCTCGAGCCGCCGCACGGCCGCCTGCAGCGTCTCGAGCTCGGCCTCAAGCGCGCCGATGCGCGCCTGCTGCGCCTTGCCCACCTCGACGAGGAACGCGACCATCCGCGAGTAGTCGAGCGTCCGGTAGCCGTCCCTGCCGATCAGCACGAGCTCCGGAAGCACAGGCTCGACCTCCTGCGCGATCAACCCCATCTCGCGTCGGTCGCCCATGTCTTTCGCGCGCTCCACGCTCGTGTCCCAGTCGAACGTGACGCCCCTCAGGAGCGAGAGCGCATCCAGCACGTCGACTTCGGACGACAGGTCGCGCACGTTCTTCTTGAGCCGCCCGTCCGACGGGCAACCGTCGAGCACGCCGCCCGCCGTGGCGCACACCGGACCGCTGAGGCCTTCGACGCTGAAGAAGCCGCTTACCACGCGGGTGTGACCCTGGAAAAGACCAGCGTAGCCGTTGGGGTTGGAGTTCACGCCGTAGATGCCGGCCTTTCCGGTGCCGGTCGACGCGCCCATGACGCCGCTGCCGCCCGTGCTGTCGCCGACGACGCCTTCTCCGGTCGTGCTGATGCCGTGCACGCCCACGTCGGCGGCGCTGTCGCCGACCACCCCTGCGGATGTTGCGCTGTGGCCGTGCACTCCAGGTCCGTTGTTGCTCGTGCCGAACACTCCGCGGCCGCTTCCGCTCTGGCCGGAGACGCCTTCTCCGGTCGTGCTGATGCCGTGCACGCCCACGTCGGCGGCGCTGTCGCCGACCACCCCTGCGGATGTTGCGCTGTGGCCGTGCACTCCAGGTCCGTTGTTGCTCGTGCCGAACACTCCGCGGCCGCTTCCGCTCTGGCCGGAGACGCCATTGCCGGTGGTGCTCAACCCGTGCACGCCCACGTCGGCCGCGCTATCGCCGACCACCCCTGCGGATGTTGCGCTGTAGCCGTGCACTCCAGGTCCGGTGTTGCTGTTCCCGGTGACGCCGGCCGAGGTGTCACTCCTCCCGACCACCCCGGACCCACCGGAACTGAAGCCGAAGACGCCGGAGAGGCCGCCGACGCCGGCGACACCGTGGCCGTTCCCCTGATTCGTGACGTCAATCGCGGGCATAGAAGAGTTGGTCGTCCCTTTGTAGGGCAATGTCAGACCACCCGAGCCGGCGTTCTGCCACACGAGCGCGGATCCGTTGGTCCCGAGGACCTGTCCGGAGGTGCCGCCCGGGGCGGCGAGCTGCGTCTTGCCGACGCCTCCGTTGGCGATGCCGAGCGGGGAGGACGAGCTGCCCTCGCCAGCCAGCGTCCCGTCATGCGCGATGGAGGACAGGCCACCCGAGCCGGCGTTCTGCCACACGAGCGCGGATCCGTTGGTCCCGAGGACCTGTCCGGAGGTGCCGCCCGGGGCGGCGAGCTGCGTCTTGCCGACGCCTCCGTTGGCGATGCCGAGAGGAGACGACAAGGTTCCGTCGCCTGTCAGTGTCCCGTTATGGGTCACGGCGGTCAGACCGCCGCCGCTGCCCGCAAGCAGGCTGTCGCGAAAGCTCATCTCGAAGGTCGACGGGTCGTTCGATCGATTCGCGATCCCGGATCCGAAGGCCACCACCTTTCCCGGCCCGCTCGTCACCGTGAGTTGCAGGCGCAGGTTGGTGGCGTTCACCGCCGGCAGAAGATCCGTGACGTTGTACTGCCGCGCCTCGAAGCCGCCAACGGAGTAGCTCTTGCTCGCCGACACCGCACCCGTTTCGTCGAGCGCCGTCACCTGCACCGTCGCCGCCTGCCCACTCGACTCCACGAAGCCGTAGTTGTAACGGAACAACGAAGCTTCCTGCGGGTTAGTCTGGTACACCCCGAGCAACTGGGCCGTCTGCCCGACGCCGATCGCAAACGACGTCGGAATCGCCGAGTAGAACTGCCCTACGGTGTCGTCCGCCCTGCCTCCGGCCGGCGTCGAGTAGGAGCGCGCGTTGACCAGGACGGGCGCGTTCGCCGTCACCCGCACAGCGCCGTACGTCGCCAAGTGCACCCCGAACATCGTCGCGAACACGTCGTCGTAGCGCCGCGTGTCGCCGGGCGGAATGGTGTCGTGGAAGGCTTGAGCGGACGGGTTGGGCTGGTTGCGCAGCAACAGCCGGAAGGTCACGTTTACCGGCGCGGCGTTCGGGTTGTGGACCCAGATGCAGCCGTTCCACGACGAACCGGCCGCTCCCGGCCCCTTGCCGAGCGACGGGACGATCACGTCGGTCGCGGTGAAGCCCGCGAGCGCGGGCGTCGCGAGCACGAGCGCAGCCCCGATTGCGACAGCCACGAGTGTTCTCGGTGTTGCCATGCGTCCTCCTCCACGGGGCCTGCCTTCGGCAGCCCGTCGGTCACACTGCGATCCCGGTTCGTGCGGCTTGAGTGACACCGATGTGAATATCGAACCGGAGGCGCGTTTCCCCTCATCGGGAGAGGACAACGCCGCTGTCTATCGCTCGCGCGGCTCGTTGGTGAGTGGAGAAGCCGTATACGCCGCGCGACGTCGCGATCGGGCGCGGCGCACGACGGCGAGGAGGGAGAGGGCGACGAGGAGCACGACGAGGCCGGCCGAGTGCCCGCGGGGTGCCGAGGAAGATCGCGGGACGACAACGAGGTCTCCGTTGCCGATCAGGACGGCCCCCGCCCAGGCGTCGACCGGTGCACCCGCCCTGATCGCCGAGCCGGCGGCTGCGCGCAAGGCGGCCGACAGGCTCTCGCCGCGACCGAGGTGGGACGCGAAGGCCCTCGTGAACGCGGCCATGTCCTCGTCGCGTACCGGCCACAACGTCCCCATCACAGCGGCGGCACCCGCCTGATGGAAGCCGCGGGCGAGGCCGAGCACGCCCTCGCCTTCGATCTCCGCGCCCGATGCGCTGCGGCAGGCCGTGAGGACGACCACTTTCCCCGCGAGCGGCAGCGCAACGATCTCACGCACCTGCAGCAGCCCGTCGTCGCCGGCGCCGGGCGCGAGCAGGATCGCCGAGCGCTGCGGGTGCGCGTCGTTCACGATCGCGTGGGCGGCGAGATGGATGATCCCGACGGCGCGGAGGTCGGCGTGCTTGAGCGCGCTCTCGCTCGCGTCCCTGCCCGAGAGCAGCACGCTCCCCGAATGCGCCGTCGCGCTGATGAGAGCGTGCGCCTCGGCACGCGCACGCCGCAGCGAGCCGAGCGCCTGGCCGCCGAGCTTCGAAGGCGCGGCTCGCTGTTCCGCCGGGGCGGTCGCGCCGAGGTCGGGGTCGGCGAGTGCGAGCGTGGCCCGCGGCCCCGACTGGACGTTCTCGGCCGACTTCCAGCGCAGCCAGAGCGTCGCCGAGGGCGCAACGCTGATCTCGACGCTCGCCGCCAGTGGCGTCCCACCCTCGCCGTCGCGCAGCGCGCCGAAGGGAAGACGGTTGAGGCAACCGTCCGGCACCACCACGAGCCTGCGAATGCCGCCGCCCGCCTCGGCCAGGGCGCCGGCGAGCAGGTCGCGGTAGAGCACGGCGGCGGCGCGAGCCTCGGTGCCGTCGCGGCGCCGGCACAGGCCGAGGAACATCGCGACCCGATCCTCGACGGTCGCGCGGGGCGGAAGACGCACCGCCTTCGCGCGCGCCCGGGTGACGACGACGACCCACGGGCCGCCGTTCTCCGAAGCGTCCTCGGCATCCGGGGTGGACGGGGCGAGCTGATACGAGAGCAGCGCCTGGTCCGGTGCGAGCCGCTGCCGCAGGGTATCCACCCCGGCGAACGAGGCGGGGTCTGCGGGAGCGGGCCGCAGGGCGACGCCCGCCCGGTCGAGCGCGTCGAGGAGCACCCGGGCGCGCATGCGCTCGATCGTGCGGAGCGCGAGGTCGAGGTCGCCGTCGGCGTCGGGGGACGTGTCGAGGCCGTCGAGGAGCGACCCCGAGAAGCGGTAGTAGGCAAACGTCCACGGTCCGAAGGCGAGAGTACGGATCGATTCCTCGGCCTGGAGCGCGCGGATCCGCTCGATCGCGTCGAGCGCCTCGTCGCTCTCGGCGAGCCACTGCTCCCGCGGGCCGGTTCGGAATCGCATCCAGGCGCGCATGAGCATCGCGCGCGCCGTATCCTCCAGGTCGTTGCTGGCCCGGGCGTCGTCGGCCGCCTCGGCGAGCAGGCGGTACGCCTCCTCGGACAGGGGTGGGTGCGCGAGGACGCGCTGTCGGGCGAGGATGCGCTGCGCGAAGCGGATGGCGCGCCGGTCGCCGGAGCCTCGCGCCACGGCGAGCGCCCGCTCGATCTCGGCGGTCGCGGGAGCGCCGGGCAGCCGCTGCGCGAGCAGCAGTCTGCCGTTGGCCTCGTTCCCGCGATCGCCGCAGGCGACCGCGGTGGCGACTGCCTCGCGAGCCAGCCGCTCGACCTCGCTGGGCTCCATCTGCCCTTCGGCGCACAGCCGGGCCGCGACCGAGGCGATGCTGAAACGGGCCGAGCTCTCGCCAAAGGCGGCGCCCCACGAGGCGCCGAGCCGCTGGAACAGCTCGGCCTGGCGCCTGTAGGCGTCAAGGCTCTGCCGGTAGAGCCCCAGCTCCCACAGGCCGTAGCCCTGGTTGCCCTGCACCGTCGCGAGGATCTGCACGGCGTCGTGCGCCACTGCGATTGCCTCGGCCTCGCGCAGATGGGAGAGCGCCTCTCCGAAGTCCGACCGCGCGTACGCCTGCGCGCCCTGGTCGATGCGCGCCCGCGCGACCAGCAGTGCATCGCCTGCGGCACGGGCGGCCTCGAGCGCCCGTACGACCTCCGGCTCGGCGTCGGCGATTCGGCCCTAACGGCGCAGGAACCAGGCGAGGCCGAGCCTTGCGAACACCTCGCCGTTGGCGTCGGACGCCGCCGCAAACCCTGCCGCAGCGTCGCGGAAGAGCGATTCGGCGCGGCCGGCCCCCCGGTCCCACTCCACCCAGGCGAGCGTGAGCTGCGCGCGAGGGTTCCCCGGACTTCGAGCCAGGTGCGCGTCCAGCCGCCGCGCCGCCTCGTCCCACGCCTTGCCGGCGCGCGCGACCTCCCAGAAGCAGCGGAACGACTCGCTTCGCTCCGGGTGCTGGTTCACCGCCGCCTCGCAACGCCCGAAGTCGACCGCCGGCCCAGCGGCCGCACCGGCGCGCGTTGCGACGGCCGCCGCGGCGACGGCGAGAACCACGGCCAAGGCTCGCAGCCCGGTCATCGCCCCTCGCTCAGCGAACCGCGGTCCTGAAGGCGGGCGAGTCGGCAAGGGCGCCGTCGGGGAGGTGAGCTCTGACCTGCCAGACGACGTTGCCTCCTGCCGGGACGTGCGCCAGCTTCTCCGCCGGCACGACGAGCTCGGGCTGCTCCAGGCCCAGCGCCCGCACGACGTGGGTGAGGTCCTCGGTGGTGACGCGAACGTCGTACACCGTGCCGGCCGGCCCCGCGGTCCAAACCAGGCGACAGCGGTCGCGCGGCAGCGCTTCATCGGCGGGTACCAGGCAGTGGATCCAGTCGCCCTCGCGGCCGCGAAACTCCGCGGCCGGCCCTCGCGACAGCCCGCCGAGGCGGGTGTAGGCGACGAGACCGACGGCGAGGGCCAGGGTGGCCGCGACCGCGGCAGCCTGCACCCAGGTACGGCGGAACCACCTGGAATGACCTGAGAGCACCACGGGCTCGGCGTCCCGCTGCAGATCGCGGGCCAGACGCCACGCGGTCGCGCAGGCCGGGCACTCGGTGAGGTGGAGGATCGTCGCCTCGCAGTCCTCGCCGTGCTGCGAACCAGCGGCGCACGCCCACAGCGCGTCGGCTGACGGGCAGGTCGACCCGTCCCCGGCGACCTCGGCCACCGTCGCAAACGCAGCCCGAAGTCGCTCGTCGGTCCACGCCTCCGCCGTCGCCTGCCTCGTCATGGCTTCAGCCCCTTCGCGGCGAGGCACGCTCGCAGATCCACGAGCCCCCGGTACACGAGGTTCTCGGTCTTCTTGGCTGACCACCGCAGCACTCGTGCGGCCTCTGGCACCGTGCATCCCTGGATGTACAACGCCACGGCGAGCCTCCGTGACTGCACGAGGCGGGTGAGGCAGTCCCGGATCCCGCGCGCGATTTCCCGAGAGGCGGTGATCGCCTCGGGACCAGCCTCGCGCGACGCGATCTCGAGCGCGTCGGCTGCCTCATCCAAGCACTCCTCTCGGCGACGGCCGATCCGTCGCAGCTCGTCGACGATCGCGCCGTAGGCCGCCTTCGCGATATAGGTCGACGAAAAGTGCAACTTGCCCTCACTCCGGCGGGACGAGAGCGTGAGCTGGGTGAGAACGGTCTGGACCAGGTCCTCCAACTGCGCCGTGAGCCGGGCTGGGCACGTGCGCCACACGGCCGCCACAATGCGCCGGCGCAGCACCTCGACCTCCTCATCGGCGATCGAACCGACGGGCGCGACCGCGCCACCGGCCAGCGCCATCGTTGGGTGCTCCATGCGACGAATGTAGCAGACGGCGCGGCCGGTTCAACGTCCTCGCGCCACATGTCGACCCGGCCGCCGACCGGTACGCGCTTGCGGGTTCACCGTCAACCCGTCTGCCTCCAGTGCCGCCGACCCGGAGCGGATCGACGGGCAGCAGCTCGCCTTCGACTCGGTCGCGTCCACCATTGGAAAGGTACACAGTGTGCGCCAGGCGAAGCCTGGAGGGGTAAGAGATGACCTGCGAAGAGTGAGCAGGGATCTTGGAAACCTCCTTGACAGACCGTGCGGATGGGAAGCCCGTCCGGCGAAGGGTGGCCGCCAGCCGGAAGCGAGTCGTGCGTGATCGGTGCCAGGATCGGGATCGGGATCGGTGCCTGATCGGGTGAGTAGGTCGGTCTCCCGGTGCGGCCTGGCATGGTGCCCGCCAGATCAGGTGGCCGGGCTCAAGGCCCGAGAAGGGGGACCGACCATGGAGCCTTGTGGCATCGATGTGCACAGCAAGTCGAGTGAGATGGCCGTCCTGAACGAGCGTGGCGAGCTTGGGGAGCGGGCTCGCATTCGAGTCTTGAGTGCCACGTCCACCACTATCGACACAGCTCACGCGCTGCGATCGGTCCTGGTTCCAGGGCAGCCAGGTGTCTCGGCAGTGTCAACACGTGCGAACGTGGTACCCAACGGTATCCAACGTGCGATCGGGGCCGGTGGCGCTCTTCCTCGAGGGCCTTCCGGCCTGGACCGGGAACGTCCCCACCCTGCCCCTGCTCGAGAGCGCCCAGGAGATCTGGATCGGTTCCGAGGAGACGGGCGAAAAGGGCTTCCACGGGACGCCCGACGAGGAGACGCTGCTCGGCCGGGCACTGACCGCCTGCGGGGTCCGGCGCCTCCACGAGAACCACGTCGGGCCCCATCGAGTACATCATCACGCAGCGCGCTGACTTCACCTTGATTCCTGGCAGAGTGCAGAGGAAAGCCTCGACCTCGGCATCGCTCCAGCTCTCCGCCTCCGCGAGCGAGAGGCGACCGAAGCGTTCGACAATCAGCTCGAGCGACCTCTTGATCCAGCGGGCCTTCTGGCGCGAGAAACCGCCATCCTTGAGCAGCGTTCCAAGCTCCTCCTCGGGAATCTCGAGCAGCGCCTGCGGCCCGCCGATCGCCTCAATGGCGGCCCAGCTCCGAAGCGAGTTCTGCCGGTGCGTCTGCCTCGTCAGAGGGATGAATGCCAGCTCCTCGATAGGGTCGGCCCTGTTGCCAAGATCCTTGCTCCCGTATGCCTTCTCGAGAGCGGCAACAACCGCACGAACTGCCTCCGCGAGAGGCAGCGTAGGGCCGACCGCCTGGCAGGGCGCGATCGAGCGGGATCTGGCCGCTCGGGTGCGACCCGATGGCCTTGTGCTCGTGCCCGAACACGTTTCTTGATCGCCTACGTGTCTTCCAGTTGCTTCCGAGCCTTCCACGGTCAGATCTCTCGCCCCTGATGAGCATAGTAGTGCCGCCTCGCCGACGGCGCCACCGACGGCTCCTACCGCCTGTGCGGCGAGGAGGTCGCCGGGCTGTCGGTCGACCGTCTCGCGGACATCCGCAACCGGCGCATCGGCTTCGTCTTCCAGAGCCTCAACCTGCTGCCGCAGCTCACCGCCTACGACAACGTCAGCAAGGATATCCACCAGGCGGCGTCGTTGGCCATCCCGATGGCGGGGATCTGTGGCCGGACTGTTGCGATGAGTACGGATCGCCGCCAGGTGGGCTGCGGGCATCGACGACCGTCGCGGCGGGGTGTTGGAGGATCCTCCCGATCACCCTCGGCTCGCAGAGGCTCGCGATGATACGCATGGTTGCGCCACCGCGCGGGCACACCAGGGGGTCGACCTCGTAGACCCGGCGAGTGAGCGGTCAACCTCACCCGCGAGCCGGCCGCGCGCGAAGGCAGGACCGAGCACGGGGAGGTGTGAGGGAGCCCACAAGGTCAGCGGCCCTCGGAGCGAGGGCTGTCTGATATGAGATGAGGCCTCGCCCGTTCACGCAACGAGTCGTCTCGTGGCCCTGCCAGCGTGCACCCTCTACCGCCCGCGTCAGCCCCGCTCGACGCCACTCTATCGCCTGGTGGAGGCGGTCTACGGCGAGGTGCGCGACGAGTGGGAGGAGCGTTTCGAGGGACGCTACGGCTGCTGGCGGGCTTCGACCGGCAAGGCCGTCGGGAGCTACCTCGACTGCGGCATCCTCGACAACGGCTTCGCGCAGGTGGGTTGCGGTGCATGCGGAGCGGACCAGCTCGTGGCGTTCTCGTGCAAGGGTCGCGGCGTGTGCCCGTCCGGCGCCGCCAAGCGAGCAGGAGCGCGCACCGCCGCCGCGATGCTGCGCCGCCGAGGCAGTTTGATCGCCGGCCCACCTCGCCGGTCGTCGCCGTGGCGCGGGCCGGAGGAGGCAGGCCCGGCAGGCCTGCCGGGCCTGCCTCCTCCACGCGCTGCCGGTGCGATCCTGCCTTTCATGGCCCCCCGGCACCCAGCCGTCACCCTCGTGACCCCGGCGACCAACCTTCCGGAGGCTTCTCGCACGTCGACACGAGGTGCCGTCCCTTCGGACCACGAAAGGAAATTCCTATCCCTTCATCACGATTGCCTTTTTCAACGTGGAACATGGAATCCCACTCGTGAGGAACCCTCGGGTACGCCGCCCCTGTGCGGGGCCGGCAGCGTCGAACCTTGAAGCTCTGGAAGCTCCTTCTTGAAAACGCTTGTGCAGCTGCCGTCAACCGTATGCCAGGTCCTTTTTCTCCAGCAGGGAGCCAAGCCGCTATTGTGCCGGCGGCGGCTGCGGCGGCTGTAGGGTGAATCCCAGCTGCATCAGCATATCCAGCAGGTTGAAGATGACGACTTCCTTGGCGAACTTGCCGTCCTTCATGTAGTCGATGGCCAGGCCGGTGATGCTGACCTTGCGGCCGGTGGCCGGCAGGGTGCCGCCGGGCAGCAGCATGGGGCCCGTCTGCGTCCCGGTTATGGTCCAGACCGTCGCCGTCTTGTCGCCCTGCGTCACCACTTCGGAGAAGGTCATGAGCATGTCGGGCATCATGGCGCGGTTGGCCTCGATCCACATCCTGATCCCCTCGTGGCCGGCGTAAGGCGCCGGCGCCGAGCTGGTGAAGGCCTGGCAGTCGGCGGTGTACAGCTCCGGGATCAGTTCCAGGTTCGGCTTGTTCCACATCTCCAGCACCTTGTCCAGCAGTTCGCTCACCGACTTCTCGGACATTCCCGCCTTAGCCGGCTGATCCGCGCCAAAGACCATACAGGCCAGGGCCAGCAAGCATGCGAAAAGCACCAGTTTTTTCATTGCATTCGCTCCCTCGATCGAGATGGAGCCATTAGGCGCCCGCCCGAGCGGATTGTCAAGCAACAGTCGGTTCGAGGTCTTTGCGTTGTAGGGGTCGGGCGGGGTGACGGACCCGGGCAGGGCGGGTGGTTGGCGGGCTGGGAAGCCGCCAGGGCGGGCGAGGAGGCCGGCGAGGCGGTG
>Ga0208939_1002688_pt1 | contig 12274 bp, 11 predicted proteins | sample AD_STIC12_MetaG_FD_184437 | JGI IMG/M metagenome (GOLD analysis project Ga0208939, IMG submission 184437) | Active sludge microbial communities of municipal wastewater-treating anaerobic digesters from USA - AD_STIC12_MetaG (SPAdes) (version 2) | ecosystem: Engineered > Bioreactor > Anaerobic >...
GCTTAAGAAGTGATAAGATGATTTGCAATAATCGTGATACTCGTTTGAAAAAATCGTGATATCGCAAACCCACAAAACTGCCGATTTGAAAAAATGGTGATACGATTTGAAAAAATAGTTGAGATCCTATAGCAATTGGCTAATATTGATACAGATAAAACCAGCAAATGAATCTGAAGCCCATAAACCAGAGCCAGTTAAACAAAAAGCTTGACAGATAATTCACCAATATATATCTTGAGAATTGATCGCATAGGTCTGCTCTCCCATACCGGTGGAGTCCCAGGGAGGTGGAAATGGACCTCAGCAGCGCCAGTATTTCGGAATTCTTGTTGGCTGTCCTTAAAACAAAAGTGCCCCACCCAGGTTTGATCACAATCAACAGCTCAAATAAAGGAGTTTTACCATGAAAACAATTCTTGCCTTATTTGGCCTCTTTTTCCTTTGCACAGCCCTCCCGGCCGCCACTTGGAACGTAATCTTGATCGACAGCTATGGCAATGGCTGGAACGGAGCCACGCTCACCGTGATGGTCAATGGCACCGCAGTCCTGAACAATATCACCCTGGCCTCTGGCAGCGAGCAGAGTTATACCCTGGCTATCTTCCATGGCGATAAGATCACCACCACCTATGTTGCAGGAATCTATCCCGGCGAGCCGGAATACAGCTTTGCCAATGAGGTTGGAGTGATGGTCCTCAGCAACGGCGCCGGCCCCACCGTGGTCCCCACCAGCATCACGGATCCCTTCATGGCCGCAGTCCTCACCCCAGATCTTTACCAGATCGGGGCAGGAACGTTGACCGGGTTCTTACCGATCATTCCCTATTTTGGCTACAGCTATTCCCAAAGCATTTACCGGCGCTCGGATTTGCCGCGGACCTGGAAAGCCACCGCATAAGCAAGATCAAATACCAATGGAACGGCCTGGCCAGCGCTACCCACGCCCTCAATTGGACAGTATATATCGGTCACATCACGCGGACGCAATTCACCTCGACTACTGATTGGGTTCCGCTCGCGGAGCTCACCCAGGTCTTTCAGGGCAGCGTGAACCTGCTTGCCAGTCCCGGCTGGGTGGAGATCGTTTTGGACCGGCCGTTCAACTATGACGGAACCAGCAATCTGGTGGTGGCGGTGGACGAGAACACGGATTTATACGATGCCTACGATTGCAGATTCCTGGAATATGGTGGGGCTACCAATCGCGGCCTGTTTTTTTACAGCGATATTACAAATCCAAATCCGGCTTCACCGCCGGCCGCCATGGCTCAGGAATCGATAATTCCCAATATCATATTCCAGATGGATCCGGTGCTGTATCCGCCCTGTGGCGAGAGTTTTGACCTGCCAGCCGTCCCACCGGCCTGGGCACAATACCGCTCAGCAAACATTGGCATGGACCTGTGGTCCACTTCCCCCACAAATTACGCCGGGGGGAACAGCCCCGAACTGCAATCCATCTGGGTTTCCGTAATAGGAACCAGCCGGCTGATCTCACCGCCGGTGCAGACTGCTGGCCTTTCCTCTCTGGAGCTTGAATTTAAGCATTATTTCGACGATTATGGCACCGGGGTGACCGGAAAACTGCAGTACAGCCATGACATGAACACCTGGCTGGACTCCGGCTGGTCTTTCGACAGCGGAGCAGGGGATATCAGCGGAACGGTGACCTTGCCTCTATCAGGCCTGGTGGGAAATGTCACCTATCTGGCCTGGGTGCTGGAAGGAGACCTCTATTATTTCGATCGCTGGTATCTGGACGATGTGTCCGTCAACATACCCCTGATCGATGTAGCACCGCTGAGAATCGATACCCCGGAAGTGGTCGATTTTGATACTTTCACGCCCCAAGCCACTTTCATCAACAACGGTAGCACCACAGCAGATTTTGCCGTGACCTTCACTCTCGGGGACGCCGCTTACGTCAACACCCAAACTGTCACAGGGCTCGCCCCGGGCGCCACGCAGACAGTTGATTTCGCCAATGCACTAGGATGGGTGAACTTCACCATGCCTATGCGCGCCACCACCCACCTGGTTAATGACCAGGTATCCGCCAACGACCAGATCGGAAAAGACCTGACCTCGCTTATACTGGATAAGCAGGTCTACGCGGATATCTATGATTACAATTATCCCCCAACCAGGAAAGGGCCTTCCACCTTCTATCTGAAGACTCCCGGCACACTCACGCACCTGGGCGCGCCGTCCGTCACAAATGTGTTCATGGCAGGAGGGGAGTGGATCGGCAATGCCTGGTTTGGCACGGAGTATGACACCGACAGCCTGGCCTATGACAATTATTACCGGATCGACCACCATACGGGAGTGCAGACCCTGCTCGGTCAAACCGGAGTGCCCATCCATGGACTGGCGTGGGATTCCAACCACAATATCCTCTACGGGACAAATCTGACCAGCCTCTATATGCTCAACCAGGCCACCGGCGCAGCTACCCTGCTTGGCCCGCATGTAAATACCCCTTTGATGATCGGGCTTGCCTATGATAGTTACACAGACACTCTTTATGGCGTGGACCTGAGTACGGATGCGCTCTATTCCATCGATACTTCCACCGGCCTGGCCACGCAAGTGGGGCTTCTGGGCATCGATATAAACCTGGGGCAGGACCTGGCTTTCGACCGGGAGCACGGCTACCTGTTTTTGGCAGGCTACAACATGGGTTCAGACCCAGGTCCCCACTTATATTGGATCGATCAGAGTACCGGCCTCGCTCACAAAATCGGTGACTTCCCGGAAGACACACAAGTGGTGGGCTTTGCCATACCCAGCGAGCCTTTGGTGCTCAATCTGCGCATAGCCGCCAATGGAGTCCTCAGCTGGGATCCGGTACCCGGGGTGACAGAATACAGAATCTATGGTGCCAATTATCCCTATGCCACTACCTATACCCATCTGGCCAACACCTCAAGCACTTCCTGGCTGGATCCAATCTTTCCGCAACCCATGCGCTTCTACTATGTGAGCGCCGCATACACCCGCTCTGACGCGGAACCTGTCGTGGTGCGCTATCTGACCGAGTATAAAGATCCTCTCACCGGAGAGCTCCTTGATCCGCAACCGGTGGTGGAACCTGCGGCTGCCCAACCGCTTCCGGCTGTAAATAGTGGAGAAAACAGCGCAGGACTGGCACGGCCTTAGAAAGTAAAATAAGACCCGGCCAACCTGAGGTAGACTCAGACAGGTTTAGGGGACTACTCAAGCTTGCTGTGTGAACTTCGCTCAAGCTCCCCAGCCTGCTAACAAGGACATCGATCAGGTATTCCGCTGGTTCAATCCCTTGCTGGCGGCAGATCTGACGATGCAACCACCCGATAGAATCCCTTTCCCGAAGTGCCTGCGTCCAAGGTGCAGCCGGTACCGCTCACAATAGCACAGGGAGTCCCCCAATCCGCAGGATCAGGCTGAGCTGCAGAATACACCAGGTACGAGTTCGCTCTGATAACCGGGTTCCAAGACAGCTGCACGGTAGACAGTGAACTAGTGATTTGAAGCGCTGTTACCGGTTCCAGGTAGGGTGCTGTGTTCATGGTCAGGCTGTGTGTCCAGGTGTGTCCACCTCCGCTGAGGGTCCAAGCGTAGGAATTAATTGTGGGGCCATACCAGGGATCCATCAGGTACATCGTACTACTTTCCACCCCATGAGCCACCAAAAAATGGCCACCGCCGGAATCCCATCCCCAGCGTACATAGAAAGGCCGGTCGGCATCGATAAAGGAAGCTGATTCTGCCAAACTGAGGCTGCGGCCATAAGGAGAAGTGCTCAGATTGGCAAAATACTGCATAATCAGATCTATTCCCCTGCGGGTCGGATTGGTGGTTGATCCCCACAACCAGTTCCATTCGTTCGCGCCATCTGTCCCATACTGGGCTATTTCATTTTGGGTGAAGTAATAGCCATAATACTGCAACATGGCTTGAGAAGTGGCAGCCCAGCACCATTGAGTTTGGGTCTGATAGATCTGAGGCACGTTCAAGACTGTTGCAGATGCGTACACCGAGCCAAGCAGCAGGCAGATAGCGAGGATATTCCTAATCGTTTTCATGTTAACGTCCTTCTTGCAGGGCTGCTTCCACGCCGGCCCTGATTCTGCTGAGGTTGTGTTCCACGTTTGTATCTGCGTTAAGACCTGCCTCGTAGGTATTCTGGATTGGGTATAAGCGATCCGGCTTGGATTGATCGGAAAGAAAGAATTCCCGGGCTTGGTAAACGACTACCAAGCGGGAAAGTTCCGGATTAAGATCTGCACCACTGAATGCAGCATAGAGCTGGTCTGCCAATTTGGCGTAGCCCAGGGACACCACTTGGAGAGCGCCATCCGCTGCGATCGTTGCCAGTACCATACATTGCGGCTTACCCTGGCTCAACAGAGGAATATAGCATTGATTGGTTGGCTCAAGCAGTTCCTCCGTGGTGGCACCGCTGGTGTAGTTCAGGATGCTCTGCGGCTTTATCGTGAAAAGCTGAAGGGGAAGACCCGGTTTGACCTGGCGCACATCTCCAATCTCTGAAAAGCCATAAAGTTGAAAGTTTTGCTCATCGATCATTCCCAAAAACTGATCCAAGCCAAGAATCGGCAGAGCCTTGTCAGCCTCCTGAAAAGCAAAATCCGGGTTGATTTCCCCGAAAACAGGAGTGGTATACACAAAGGTGTAGCCACATAAGAAAAGAAATACAAAAACGATGGTCTTTTTCATGATCTCTCCTACTTATCTGTGAAATTCCGAGCTTTTTCTACGATAGCTCATTCCTACGTTAATTCTATACGACGGGCTTTCCCTGTCAAGAAAAATATCGGGATTTTAACCGGAATGGCGAAAAATAAGTGCAAACCCTCACTTAAAACTTCAAATTGCTCTCACTTGGACAATTGAAGGTATCACATTGCTAACAAATACGATATGGTCAGACTTATCTGCTTTGTTGGACTTGGACATTCCTTTATTATCTAACTCTTTTTATCACCAAAACTTCAAATCACCCACCGTTTATTGAGGGACTTGGACATTCACTTAGATTATCAGAAAACTTGCGTCATATACACAATAAAATGACCTGAAAGAAGTTAGCAATTTTTGAACAATCGACTTATATAGCTCATCATCTTTTGGACTTGGACATTTGAAGTTTTGGTGATTGGATTTGAAGTTTTCAGTGAGGGTTTATAGTTGAGGAGGTTGATTCCCGCGCTGGAGCTGGGATGAAAAGCCGGCTTTCGTATATGCGGTTTGTAACAGAGTGCCTGTAGTATTTGTGCCAATATTATCATGGAAAGCTGGGAAGTATGCGACAGAGTGTCGCATCTACGACAACTGACTTTGTATAGTAAAGTTGAGGAGGTTGAGAGGGTTGAGAGGGTTGAGAGGGTTGAGAGGGTTGAGAGGGTTGAGGAAATTTATTCCCGCGCTGGAGCTGGGATGAAGAGCCGGCTTTCGTATATGCGGTTTGTAACAGAGTGCCTGTAGTTTTTGTGCCAATATTATCATGGATAGCTGGGAAGTATGCGACAGAGTGTCGCATCTACGACAACTGACTTTGCATAGAAAGTTGAGGAGGTTGAGAGGGTTGAGAGGGCCAAGCCCCTCAACCCCCTCAACCTCCTCAACCCTCTCAACCTTCTCAACCTTCTCAACCTTCTCAACCTTCTCAACCCTCTCAACCCTCTCAACCTTCTCAACCTTCTCAACCCCCTAAACCCTCTTCCTAAAGCTGGCCACACTGAATCCAAAGATCAAGAGTCCGCTGCCCGCCAGGATCCAGAATTCCCTCAGGAGTTGCAGAAAGCCGCTGCCTTTGATCACGATCTCGCGCAGCACCGTCATATAATGGCTCAGGGGATTGAAATAGCTGATCCACTGGATGGCCCTGGGCATATTGCCCACGGGCACAAAGAAGCCGGATAACAGGATGATCACCACCATAATGAACCAGGAAAAGAACATCGCCTGCTGCTGAGATGCCACCCGGCTGGAGATGAGGATGCCCATGCCCAGGGTGGTGAATAGATAGATCACGGAAAACATCATCAGGATGAGATAGCTGCCGGCCAGCTCCAGTCCAAAGATCACTCCGGCCAGCAGCACCGCCACCTGTAACTGCAGCAGCGTGATGATCAGATAGGGAATCAGCTTCCCCGCCATCAACTGGTATTTCTTCACCGGAGTAACCATAAGCTGCTCCAGAGTGCCCAGTTCCTTTTCCTTCACCAGACTGATGGCGGAGAGCATCATGGAGGTGACCGTCACCAGAATGGCGATGATGCCGGGGATGGTGTTCATGCTGCTCCTGAGATCCGGATTGAAGCTCATGCGGGTGATCAACTGGGGAGGGGGATTATTCACAGGCTGAGGCGCACGGTGCTTCTGACCCCGCATGCTGCGTTGATGGTAGTCCATCACCACTCCGGCCACATAGGCGTTGGCCACCGCGGCAGTATTGCCATCGATGCCGTCCAGCACCACCTGCAGGCTGTTGGGCCTGCCCAATTGGTGGTCCGCGGCCCAGCCTTGCGGAATCACCAGCACCACCTGAGCTTTCCAGGACGAGATCAATGCCTTGGCCTTGTCTGAGGTATCCACCGGAACCATCAGGAAGCGGTCGCTGCTCTCAAAGCTGGAGATCAGAGCCCGGCTGCCGGCACTGCGATCATAATCCAATACTCCCATGCGGAGATTTCTGACCTCGTTCGTCACCGCGAAGCCCATCACCAGCAGTTGCACTGCCGGCATCCCAAAGAGCACGATCAGCATCTCCCGGCTGCGGATGATCTGGCGAAACTCCTTTTTGATGAAGGTTGCTATCACCTTTAGCGATTTCATGACAACCTCAGCTTAAAGCGCCGGGCGGCCACCATCAGCATGAACCCGCTCATCAGCATCAGACTCAGGCCCGCCTGATATAAATGCTGAATGCTGTTGCCTTTGAGCATGATCCCACGGATGATCTGCAGATAGTAGCGGGCCGGGATGATATAGGTGATTTTCTGCAGGAGGGGTGGCATGCTGGAGATGGGAAACATATATCCCGAAAGCAGCAGAGTGGGCAACAGGGTGAGCCCCAAAGCCATCATCATCGCAGCCTGCTGGGTTTTGGCCACTGTGGATACCAGGAGACCCAGACACAGGGATGTGAGCACATACAGAAAGGTGAACAGCAAGAAAACCAGGAAGTCTCCCCGGAAGGGCACCTGGAAGAGCAGCATGCCCACTCCCAGGATCAGCAGCGCGTCGATCAACCCCAACAGGATGTAAGGCAACACTTTGCCCACCAGGATCTCGGTGGCGGAAACCGGGGATACCAGGATCTGCTCCATGGTGCCCATCTCCTTTTCCCGGCTGATCGAGATGCTGGTGAGCAGTGCGCAGATCATCACCAGGATCAGGGCGATCAAACCCGGCACAAAGAAATAGGAGCTCTTAAGATCCGGATTATAGAGGATCTGCGCTCGCAAATCGATTCCGCCAGTCGCAGTGGGGGCATAGGCATTGACGATCCCGGTGGCATAGTTTTGGATCATCTGGGCACTGTTGGGATCCGAGGCATCGATCTTCAGAAACAACTGCTGAGTCTGAGAGCCAAAATCTCTGGGGATGCTGAGGGTAGCCTGCGCCAGACGCTCCTTGAAGAGCTCTTCCGGACGCAGGTTGCCCTCTCTGTGGGGCACCAGTTGAAAGTAATCCGTCTGCACAAAGGCTTCCACCAGAGCACGGGAATCGCTGTTTAAAGCCTGATCATCCACGATCAGCGGCACCTGGCGGATCTCCATGTTCATGGCATAGCCAAAGATGATGAGCTGTAGGAGGGGCATGATGAAAATGATGGCGAGGGTGCGGGAATCCCTCAGGATATGAAAGACTTCCTTTTCCGCGATCGCACGGATCCTATTCAGATTTGGCATCTTCCACTCCCAATACTTTGATAAACAGGTCCTGCATATTGGCCACCGAGTGCATGGCCTTCAGCTCAGCCGGATTTCCCAAGGCTACTTCCCGGCCATCCTGCATGATGATCACCCGATGACAGTATTCCGCTTCATCCATGAAATGAGTGCTCACGATGATAGTCTTGCCCTTGTGGGCCAGATCGTTGATCGCCTGCCAGAATTCACGCCGGGCCTGGGGATCCACGCCACTGGTGGGTTCATCCAAAAACACCAGAGGTGGATCGTGCACCAAAGCCGCCACCAGGCTGAGCCGCTGTTTGTAGCCCATCGGCAGGTCATCGGTGCGGAATTTGAGGATGGATCTCAGATCAAACTGGTCGATGATCTCCTCAACATTGCGGAGCGCTTTGGCAAAGGGCACCTGATAGATGCCGGCATAGAACTCCAGATTCTCCAGGGCCAGGAGGTCCGGATAGAGCGAAAACTTCTGGCTCATATAGCCCAGGCGCTGCTTCACCTGATCGCTGTGCCTCACGATATCAAGCCCATCCACGCTGATCCCTCCGGAGCTGGGTTTGAGCAGGCCACAGAGCATTCTGATGGTGGTGGTCTTGCCGGCTCCGTTGGCTCCCAGAAAGCCAAAGATCTCGCCCTTTCCTATCTCCAGATTGATGTCGTTGACCGCCCGGAAATCCCCAAAATCCTTGTTTAAACTCCTGGTGTGGATCATCGCATCATCCTCAGGAACACGTCCTCCATGCCGGGTTGGATCTCTTCACAGCTCTCCAACTGGGGATGCTCTTTCTGCCAGATCACTATCAATGTCTGGGGCAATGCCGTTTCGCTATACATGTGGATCTCAGAGCCAAACAACTGCAGATTGGCCTTGTCAGTCTTGCCCTGCAGATAGATATACAGCTCCTGCAATTGCGGGGATTTGAGCTTATAGAGCTTGCCCTGCCAGGTGGAAATCACCTCCTGGGGACTGCCCTGCCCGATCACCTCACCTTTGTGCAGGAGGCTGATCTGATCACAGAGGCTGGCCTCGTCCATATAGGGGGTTGAGACCACGATGCTCACGCCCTCACGCTTCAGAGTGTGCAAAATCTGCCAGAATTCCACCCGGGAAACGGGATCCACTCCAAAGGTGGGCTCATCCAGGACGATCAGCGCGGGAGTGTGAATGAGAGCACAGGACAGGGCCAGTTTCTGCTTCATGCCACCGCTCAGATTGCCTGCCAGGCGTCTGGCAAAGGGCTTGAGCCGCGAAAACTTATAGAGCTGTTCGCGGCGCACCAGCATTTCGGCATGCTTTACCTTGAAAAGCCGCGCGAAAAACCTGAGATTCTGCTCCACTGAAAGATCCTGATACAGGGAAAAGCGCTGAGGCATATAGCCGATCCGGGCCCGGATCGCGGTGGACTGATCCGAGGCATTGAACCCCAGCACCTCGATGCTGCCTTCCTGATAGGGCAGCAGAGTGCAGATGCTCCTCATCAGGGTGGTCTTGCCGGCCCCGTCCGGACCGATGATGCCATACACCAGTGCCGGGGGCACTTCCAGATTCACCCTTTTCAAGGCCAGAGTGGGTCCATAGCTCACGCTGAGATCTTTGATGCTGAGCACGTTCATGGCAGATACACGTCCACCGGCATGCCATCTTTGAGGATGCCATCCGGATTCTCTGCCCTCAGGCGGACCGCGTAAGCCATCACACTGCGGTTGTCGGGAGTCAGCACAGTCTTGGGGGTGAATTCCGCCCGGTTGCTGATCCGGATCAGGGTGGCGGGAAGGTCTTGCCGGTAGCCGTTCACCTTCAGTTTCACGCTCTGCCCGGGTTTGATGACAGACAGATATTCCTCACTCACATAGATGTTTGCTTCCATTTGTTCTGAGTTGATGATCTCGGCGAGCTGACCCATGTTGGGCAGCATCTCACCTTCGTTGAAAAACACGTTTTCCACTCTGCCGCTGAAAGCAGACTTGATCACGCAATCCTCGATCTTCTTCTGCACGTTCTTGATCTGGGCCTCCAGGGCCTCGCGTTTGGCTTCCACCACCCGCAGATTTTTACCGGCGGATTCATGTTGCAACTCGGCCTTCTTCCTCAATATCTCGCCATCCTCAAACTGCTGACGCGGGATGTAATCTTCATTGTAGAGGCTTTCATTGCGGCTTTGCTTGCTGTTTTGATACTGCAGATCCGCCTTCGCCAGCTCTATCTGGCTCTTATACAATTCTTTCTGCGCGGCCAATTCCCGGATGGAGGCCTGCAACTGCTCCAGATTGAAGCGCAGTTCCTTATCGTCCAGGCGCGCAATTATGTCGCCGGCCTGCACCTCATCACCTTCCGCCACCAGAATGCTGTCGATCCGGCCTCCACTCAGGGCTGACACTTTGGATATTTCAGCTTCCATCACGGTGGTCCAGATCCGCTCTTCTGCCTTTCGCTGACACGCGGATAAACTCAATATCATCAGTAGAATAGTCAATATATTTCTCATGCTTCACCTCGCTTGCGTAGCAGATATAGGATCTCAACTATTTTTTCAAATCGTATCACCATTTTTTCAAATCGGCAGTTTTGTGGGTTTGCGATATCACGATTTTTTCAAACGAGTATCACGATTATTGCAAATCATCTTATCACTTCTTAAGCAGAAGGTAATCCATTTTATCTAACTCGCAACCAGAAAGTTGCAAAAAAACCATTAGCAGCACGCCAGTAGGCTTATGCAGCTGTTTTCCTCATCCTCGGTTTCGGTTTTATGCCTGATTCCTTACGCAATTTTCCAAGTATGGCGGGTTGGATGTAGGTGCCCAGCTTCAGGATCCCCTCTTTTGATAAGACTTTGTACCCGCTGCAGTCGATGCCCACCATATCGATAGATGCCAGTGCTTCCATATAAACAAAGACCAGTTGCCTGCTCTTGCCATAGTCTAAGGCAATCTCTCGGATGGAATGGTATTGCTTGATGTTTAGCAAGTTTAGGATTTCTTCTGCTACCTGAGTGCTGTAGTTCCACTTGCCTTTCTGATTGAAGCCAACCTGAGATTGATAGCGGTTACTGCTTACGTAGAGCTTGTCTTGAGTTGAGATGCACTTGATTTCCTGGTTGTTGAGTAGCGTTCTGATGGACCGTGATACGGTTCTGGCCTCGATTCCGGTAAGCTCTGTTATCGTTTCTGTGCTGAACGGCTTTCTGTACTGATGGACGAAGTTTCGGATAACATCCATGTTTGTCATGGTTCCGTCTCCACCAACGCATTATCCAGCGTGAAGCCTGGGTTTTGCTTGATCCTGCCTTCCATGATGTACATCAGTTTGATGGCTTTTCTGAGGTTACCATTGCAGTTGAAATGGATAGTATCTATGAGCCGATCTGTTACTTCCACTTCCATTACCTCTTTGGCAAGCAGTTCAATATCCTTTCTGCTTGCGGGCTGGAACTCACAGAAGTAGTTGCAGCGGTCAAAGTAGTGTGGATTGATCTGTGCCAGAAGGTCTTTGGCGTTTTGCATCCCCACCAAGATAACTATGCACAGCGTCTCATCCACGATGTCACGGATCGCTCCCAATAGTGATTCATGTTTGAATGCATAATCTATCTCATCAATTACGATTACAGTATCGGCACGATCTTCCAAAATACCCAGACAGCGTTGGAACAGGTTATTGGCAGTTCCATACGGTAAATGCTGCCCCAGGTTGAAGCGTTTGTATAACGCGAGCAGTAACTGCTGGGCAAATGATTTGGGTGTGGTGGTAGCTTCCAACCTGAGATATAGGTATCCTTCCCTGAAAGCCATGCGCTGGGCATAAGTCGTCTTACCGGATCCGGGACGTCCATACAGCAAGCCCAAGCCCACCATTTCCAGCTTGGGTCTGCTCTTCAGAAAGGAGATACAGGCATCTGCCTCCACTACGTTGCGGGTCTTGACCAGTTTGGATTGTTTCATCTTGTGTCTCCTATCTGATTCCGGCAAGCCTGAGCATTTCGGCAAAGCTCTTTGTTCCGTCGCTCTGCTCTGATTCATCAATAACTGCTTGGGGTGCTGTAAGCATCGGTGTCTGGATGAAGGTGGGATTGGCAGCTTGAGTTATTGTTTTGATATGGGGACTGAGCAGCCTATCCACTGCCTCCTGAGTGCTCTTTACCAAGACTTTGGTTCTTTGCTCCGTCTGTCTTTGCAGTTTCTTGATCTGCTGATATTCCTTGTTCAGTTCCTTCCGGGCTATGGGCTGATCTGCTGCCAGTTTGATAAAGGGATGCTGTGCCCTGCGCAGTTCTGACTGGCAGATGAACTGGTCTTTAGTATCATAGACCAGTATCCATCTGATGTCTGCCGGGTCATAGCGAAAGATG
>Ga0208939_1002700_pt1 | contig 12253 bp, 9 predicted proteins | sample AD_STIC12_MetaG_FD_184437 | JGI IMG/M metagenome (GOLD analysis project Ga0208939, IMG submission 184437) | Active sludge microbial communities of municipal wastewater-treating anaerobic digesters from USA - AD_STIC12_MetaG (SPAdes) (version 2) | ecosystem: Engineered > Bioreactor > Anaerobic >...
GCCTCTTACTATAGCCACATTTATGGAACATGTTGGCGATATTACTACAAATGGAGCAGTTGTCGGAAAAGATTTTGTTAAAGATCCCGGACTTCACAGAACACTTATGGGAGATGGTCTTGCAACCTCGCTTGCGGGTATACTTGGGGGACCGGCCAATACAACTTATTCTGAAAACACTGGTGTACTTGCACTTACAAAAGTTTACGATCCTTCCGTTATAAGAGGCGCAGCAATACTTGCAATAGTTCTGGCTTTTTTCTCTAAGTTCGGTTCTGTTCTTCAAACTATTCCTCAGTCAGTAATAGGAGGAGTAAGTTTAGTACTTTTTGGGATGATTGCCTCAGTAGGTATACGAACCTTAGTGAATGAAAAAGTCGATTTTGCAAACTCCAAAAATCTTCTTATAGGTGCCGTAATGTTGACTTTGGGCATAGGTGGAGCCTCACTTACATTAGGAAACGTAGAATTAAAAGGGGTTGCACTTTCAGCAATTGCTGGAATTACACTTAATCTAATACTTCCGGATAAAGATAAAAAGAAAATCAATGTTTAGTTAAAAAAATGGTGCTATGCACCATTTTTTGTTACCGATTTAATTTGTAATTTATTTTTTTTTTTAGTATAATTAAATTGCTGTTAAATACTCTCTGAATGAGAAGTGATAGATATGATTAAAAAAGTCAAAATACTGCTTAGCGTCCTTCTTATACTGCTTTTTATAATCTCTCCGTACATAAAAAATGTATGGATAGAGATTTTTGAGTTAAAAACACTGGATTTACGTTATAAAATAAGAGGCACAGACAAGATAGAAAGTGATGTTGTGGTTGTTGCAATTGACGAAGAATCCATAATAAATATGGAAGCAGGAGAAAATAATGATAGTTGGCCTTGGGAACGAAGACACTTTGGACAGCTGGTAAAAAAACTTTTTGAAAATGGTGCAAAAACAATAGGATTTGATATTTCTTTTACATCACCTGATGAAAAAGATGAGAGAAACGATACATACTTTGCTTCCGTTTTACGCCGCTATCCAAAAGTAATACTCGGCAGCTATATAATAGTTGATAGCTCTATATTTACAAAATACCCTGAAGAGTACAGTAGATATCTTTTACAAAATACGCGTTATCTTGATCATTCGTTAAAAATAATGAATATTGAAAATGTAAATAACACATCTCTTTTCAGAGTATACAAGATTGTTCCTGCTATCAAAGAGTTTTCAGAACTTGTTCCTGTTACTTCCTATGAAATAGGGGCACTTGACGTAGATGGTATTGTACGTAATATGCCATTGTTTTTTAATGAAGTATGGGCAGAAGAAAACGGATTCGGATTAACTTTAATACCTCATATGGATGTTATGCTCTATGCCCAGTTTATTGATGCACAGGATATCATTGTTGATTTTAAAGATAGTTCATTGAATATTTTTGACAAAAAAATCCCTTTTGATAACTACGGCAGATTCCAGATTTATTATTATGGCAAAGGCCGCGAGGTCTTTAAACAGATATCTTTCTACGATATAATGAACGATAACTTCGATTCCAAGGATATAAACAACAAAGTTGTTATTGTTGGGTATACGGATACTGCAAAAGGCCTTTATGATCTGAGAGTCACTCCTTTTTCGACCGAAGAAGCGGGTGTATATATACACGCTAATGCTGTACAAAATTTTATACGTAATGAGGTTCTTGAGAGACCTGGGTTTATTTGGCGTATTCTCTATCTTGTTATATGTATGGTTATCTCGCTTTTATTGCTGGCATTTACTAATCCTTATAGAAAACTTATTGCATTCGTTGTTCCACTCTTTGTTATAATTTTTTCCTATATTACCTTTACCTCAAGAATCTGGCTGGATATGTTTTTTCCATTGTTGTCAACTGTAATTATAATATCTACAGACACTGTTTTTGCTTTCCTTTCGGAGTATCGTGAAAAGAAAAAAATAAAAGGGTTTTTCTACAAATATGTTCCGGATACTGTTGCAAAAGAAATAATAAAAAGCAGCAATCTTAATTTGGGTGGAAAAGTATATAACGCTGTGATTCTTTTTTCTGATATCCAGGGATTTACAGAGAAATCTGAAAAAATGAATGCTGAAGGTGTAATAAGTTTTCTTAATGAGTATCTTACTGCTATGGCTGATGTAATAAGGAACAGATATAACGGAACCATCGATAAATTTATAGGTGATGCTATTATGAGTATTTTTGGCGCTCCTGTAACGTATGGTGACGAAGTATCAAGGGCACTTAACTGTGCGCTTGATATGAAGGAAGAGCTTAAGAAACTAAATCAAAAGCTCAACCTCCCATTCGAATTAAAAAACGGTATAGGAATACATTTTGGAGAGGTAGTAATTGGCAATGTAGGAGCTCCTTTCAGAATGGATTATACAGCAATAGGCGATACTGTTAACACATCTTCCAGAGTGGAACACTTGACACGCGATCTTAACCAAGAAATACTTGTAACTGAAACTGTTTATGAAATGGCCGGAGATACCTTCATTTTTGAAGCTATGGGAGATTTTTCTGTAAAAGGCAAAAGCAAGCCTTTGAAGCTTTACTCACTTAAAGGGAGAAAAAATGATAAACAGAATAATTGATTATATCAAAGAACTGAATAAAAACGGTTATACCATAATATATGAAATAGATAATATAAATAATTATCAAAATGCTTTTGAAATACACTTTGAAAAGTGTGTTGCATCTTTATATTATTCTGAAAAAGTAAAATTGAAATTTTTTTCGGTAAACAAAGATAAACTTCAGTATATCTTGGTTCTGGACAAAATGATACGGGACTATCTGAAAATAGGAGATATTGCGCTTGAGGATATACTCTTTCAGGTAATGAAAATTACCACCTCTATTTCTGTTAACTCTGACATATATGAAACTTCTTCATCAATATTGGAACATATATCGAAAATTTTTAGTTTTTCTTCTTCTTCAATACTTTTTCTGAATGATGATGAGAAAAATCTTGAAACTAGATATATAAATAAGCTAAGTACCGAGAATAACGAGACCGGAATCCCGGTAAAAGGTACCCTTGCAGGAGAAAGCGTTTTGGTAAACCTTCCGATATGCGTTAATGATCCTTCTTTACATCCTGGATATATTACTATTGAAGGTTTTGACCCAGATTCCAAAAACATAATGAATTTTTCATGTATACCTTTTACCTTTGAAAATAAATCATTTGGTACATTGGTTTTTATAACCACAAAGCGCTATTTTGATCTTATCGATTACTATAGTTTTTTTCTAATCTCTCAAATTGTGTCCTCTGTTATGGAGGTGACTATTAAAGAAGAAAAAATAAAATCAATGCTTATGAGTACTTTGAATGCTCTTTTAAAAGCTCAGAATGTACGGGTCAAGAATGATTATGTTCACGAGAACAAAGTTCAGGAGCTAGCATTGAAAATAGCCGAAAAAGAAAAGGTATCTTCCGAAGATAAATGGATACTTAGTATGGCTACATATATATACGATATTGGAGAGATAGGGATACCTAACTCAATTCTTTCAAAAAAAGAGGTACTCACCGAAGAGGAAAAGAAAATAATACGCTCACACGTTGAACTCGGATATCAGCTTGTAAAAAATATACCGTCTCTTCCAGATAAACTTAAGACGATTATTCATCAGCATCATGAAAGATGGAACGGCGAAGGATATCCAACAGGGCTTAAGGGAGATGAGATAGATTTTTTTGCTCAGATAATAGGATTGTGTGACTCATATATTGCTATGACTCAGGAAAGACCTTACCGTTCGGCTTTACCAAAGGAAAAAGCTCTAGAGATCATTAGAAATTATTCGGGTATATTTTTTAATCCTTTACTTGTAAAGACTTTGTGCGAGGTGCTAGAATGACAGTATTCTTCTATTTTTTCCTTTCACACATGCTTGGTGATTACGTTTTTCAAACTTCCTTTATAGCCAGAAACAAGAATAAAAATATCTATGTGCTTATTCTTCATATTCTGATTATATATGCTTGCATGTACATTGTAATACTTCCAAAGGGTTTAACAAATAATTGCTTGCTTATCTTATTATCTGTGATGCATTTTTTTATTGATATCATCAAGTTCAAATATGGGAAAAACGATTTTTTCAAGGGTGCTGATTACTATCTTTTTGACCAACTGATTCATTTGTTAACTTTATTAATTGTTTCTCATTTTTTTGTCGGGCAGGAAATGTATCTGAGCTACGATTTGGTCTTAAAATCATCTGTAGGACTTTTCAATGCTTTTACTATAGGAATACTGTCAGGCTATATTTTTAACGATATGACAAAGTATAAAAAAGATTATTTTGGGTATTTAATAAGATTTTCAATTCCATTTCTACCTAATCTATGGTTCTTACTTTTATCTGTTCCGGTCTATGTATACTTTATTTTAAGATTCATGGATACGCAAAAGAGTAAACAGAACCATGAGAAACTTTTCTCGCTTTCATTAAGTTATATAATTACTATTATTATTCTGGAGGTGGCTTAAAATGATCAGGAAGTTACTGCTAATTACGGTTTTTATTCTCTCTGCCATAGGTTGTTTTGGATATATAAAAGCAACTGCTGATTCAACACAGCTTCAAATAGGAAAGGAAACAGTAATAACTATAGAAACTGATGGCGAAAGAGTTTTTGCAGACACAAAGATAGGAGGGTTTGACAACCCAGACGTTCTTTTTGACGGTATAGCCGTAAAAAACGGTAAGGTTTCTCTCATATTCCTTGCTCCGTATAAAGAAAACGTTGCTTATGTAAAATTTACCAATTCTAAAAAAGAAAGCACGGAAGTACATATTACCATATCAGATACCAAACTTGCCGGAGAGGCAGTGGCACTTAAAGTAACTAACATTAAAGGACCCTCTGTTTATAAAGATGCCTCATCAGATATATGGAATCCGTTAAAAAAAGATATGCTTATTTCTGAAGGCTACGAAATATTAAATCCCAAAGGAGCGTATGTAAAACTTAACGGTCCTCAGGAAATAAACATAGAGCTTACAGAAAACTCACAAATAATTTTTGAAACTCTTCAAAAATCTGGAGACGAAATAGATTTTCGGTACAAGGTAAAAAAAGGACTAACTTATAATACAATAGATAAAAAATTACTTCCGGGTTCAAAATTTATAGTTTCTGATAATCAGTCAGTAGTTGCCGGAGTACGAGGTACACGTTTTGCTTTTGAATCTGGTGAAAAATCTATAATCAGAGTATTCGAAGGAATTGTTTCGTTAAGTCTTGACGATAAAGCCTTGTTCGCAGATATGAATAAGATGGTTGTTTTTGATGTTTTCAACAAAATTGCCGATCTAAAAGAACTGGATATAAAAGAAGATGAGCTTATAAAAGAACTTGAACCTAAAGAAGAAGAGATAGAACCTGAAAAACAGCCGGATGAAAAGGAAGAAGATAAAACCGAAAAATCAGGATCAACATCAGATAACAAACCAGCAGAAGAAGCTGTAACGAGTGACTTAACCAATCTTAACATCGGAAACGTTAAAAAGAACGGAACAGACTACTTTATCTATTCTTTTGCCCCTGAATTTAAATTTGGATTCTTAAAACTTGGTATAGGATTAAATGCATATCAGAAAGAACTCAACGGTACTATGTACTACGGAATACCTTCAGCCACAGACAGCACAGATCCATTAAGCGCAGTTACGCTTAACAGACTGGGCATTGACCTTGGCTTTCTGAATCTTGATTACGGACGTTCGCCATACTATACATACGCTCTTGGAATGCTTGCAAACCGTTATTTTGTACCTAATGCTCTTGTTTTTGATACAGCTTTTAATCTCTACAACATAAGTGTTTGGGCACATATTCCTTATGAGTTAGCTTCATTTGTTCCATTTTCATTCAATCAGTCATCCCCATTATTCTCAGCAGGAATAAAGCTTAATGCTTTTGACACCATAATTGACGGAACATACATATATGAATCATCGGTACTTACATCAAAGCCTTTCGAGCATGCTGCAATACTTTCTTTATATAAAACCCTTTTGGGAATTAAATTTGGTGCAGAAGCAGATCTGCTTTTCGGTGGTTCACTGAAAGAAAAATTAGCATATGGAGGTTTTCTTGGATCATTCTTTGATATTCCTCCTTTTGCACAGTTCAGTCTTGGATTAAGCTATTCAGGAGATTATTTTGAACCCCAACTTTTAGGACCTTTATATGAAAGAAAAAGAGAACTTCAAACTATAAAATTGCCGGAAAAACCTTACGGACTTGGAGCAGTTGGGAACCTTTCTTTGAATATTTTCAATTTTGCATCTATTGATATAGGCTACAAGAATTACTTTTTGGGAGAAGGTCTTGATGTTCTTTCAGGAACTCTTGCCGTAAGCCTTAAAAATATCGTTGGCTCGATGCCTGACTTTACTGTTGGCGGAGCATATCTGAATAAAGGGTTATTTACAAACGGAACTTTCAATATATGGGATTCAGATACATTCTTTGAAGTCTATGTGTTTTATCCTGTTATAGGAACAAACGGTCTTAAGTACAAGTTCTACTATGATCCAGAAACTGCAAAATTTGTCAATTCGGTTATTTTTGAATCCAAGTAAAAACAGGCGGCCATGTGCCGCCTTTGTTGAGGTGCAATCATGAAAATCTTTGATAAACTAAAATTAATATCTCCTGATTTTGTCGGCATGCTTACCCCAGAAGGAATTAACGGCGAAGTAACAAATAATTTTTATACTTTCAGAACAAAAGATACAGAGATGCTTATCTACTTCAATGATTTTTATATGGTTTCTCCTCTTGATATAAAATCAATAAACTATCTCCTGGAAAAAGATACTGATAATTTTTCAAAATTACAAGATGAAATTGATTATACCAAGTTTGTCGAAGCAATTAAAAACCTGAATAAAGAGTATAAGCTCAATAAACTATTAATGTCTATTGAAAAAGAACTTGCCGCTCTTTTAAAGTGTGATGGGACATCTACACTCCTTTATAACGCTTCAAAGAATGTTCTTAATTTTTTTGTTATCTCAGGAAAAGCCAGCGGAAAAATTGAAACAATTGATGTTCCAATCGAAGGATCAATTGCCGGATATATATTTAAAAACGACCGCTCCTACATCTTCAACGATATAGAATCCACTCCCTTTCATTTTAAGCAAACTGACAAGAAAAGTGGGTTTCACACTTATAATATCATTGGAACAACCTTACGCTATCATAATATTCCGGTCGGAGTAGTTGAAGCAGTAAATAAAAAAAGTGGGTTTTCAGATATTGATCTTGAAATACTTGAAACATTTGCTATAATAATGTCAAACAAACTTCTAAACTCAAAACTCTATGAAGATATGTCCCGTCTTTCCAAAGATGTGATACTGTCTTTTGCAAGTGCAATAGACTTAAGGGACAAATACACGCACATGCATTCACAAAACGTTACAGCTTATTCAGTTAGTATTGCAAAAGAGATGGGGTATGACGATAACTTCACTGATACAATAGAAATAGCTTCTCTCATACACGACATAGGAAAGATTGGGATACCTGATGAAATACTTAATAAAAAAGATAAGCTGACAGAAGAGGAGTTTAATATAATAAAATCTCATACTACTCTTGGAGCCGAGATACTTTCGGATGTTGATCTTATAAACAATCAGATACTTAACGGTCCTCTTGAACATCACGAAAAACTTGATGGAAGTGGCTATCCTTATGGAAAAAAAGATGACCAGATTTCGGATATTGGAAAAATTCTTTCAGTTGCCGATATATACGATGCCCTGACTACCGAAAGACCATATAAAAAAGCATGGAATAAAGAAGATGCCATTGCTTTCCTTCGAAAGGATCAAGATATAAAGCATTCAAAAAAAGTAATCGATGCTCTAGAGTTATTTTTATCAAAAATATGAAGGTGATATAAGATGGGAATGGGAAAGTTTTTACTTGAACTCACTAAGATGTTCAGTATGTACCGCTGGAATACAAGGCCAAGTCTAATAAAGTTCACTGAAGCCGATAATGCTTATCATGGTCTCGTTCTATCGCTTTTTTCCATCTGCTCTCAGGAAAGCTCAACGGCAATGACATTTCTGAAAAAAAGAATTGTAAAGGAATTTCCCAAGATTGTGCTTTCAGATATATCCCTAGATACTAAGAATAGGATTATACTCAAGAATTCATCAGTATGGGATAAAGTATTACAGAGTACATATTGTGACCTTAAACTTATAATTGACGATGAAACTATAAACTCTGCCATTTTCATAGAAGATTCTCTTTCACAGGAAGATTCTAAAAAGAGTGCCCTTATCTCATTACTAGTGGCTTTAGGCGAAGTTCAATTAAACAGAAAAGTTTTTCCTCAGTACTATTCACAGTCATACGAAGAACTGAAAGAAAAACTTCAGCTCATGGACTACATAGGAAAAGATGAACTTATAGAACTTTCTGAATCACTTTTTCATACCACTCTTCGTTTAAATACCATAATACGCTGGAACAACAATCATCGAAATGTCATAAGTTCAGTTGCCTCGCATTCATTTTTCGTTACAGCTTCAACACTTTTTCTTACCATTATATACGGTTGTGATGAAAACACTGCTTACAAAGCCCTTGCCGCAGCAATACTCCACGACCTGCCTGAAGCATTCACAGGCGATGTTATCACACCCACAAAAAAGAAGGTTGAAGGCTTGGAAGAAATAATTTCCGAAATTGAAAATGATTTTATAGATGAATGGAAAGGGTCTAACTCATTAATAAAAGAAAAAATGGACTGTCTACAGGATTTTATGATAAATCCATTTGCGTCTGACTACGGAAGAATAGTTAAGAATTCCGATATTCTTGCTGCAATGACAGAGTGTGCCGTAGAGATAAAAACCGGAAATCAGAACGAGATCTTCAGAAAAGCATTTTTTTCATCTAAAAAAGAATTGAAAAAATATTCAGTAACTGACATATCCGATATACTTGATGAAATTGAATATCTTACATTTTTTTGATCTAGGTTATTTGAATTGAACCCCTTTAGTTAGACAGAATCTGACGAAAGGGGTTTTATTATATCAAGAAAAAGAAAGTATTCAGATGAGTCTAGACTTATGCTAGTTGCAGAAAGCTTTATTTATCTCCAATCCTAGATATGTATAATGGTAAGATCATCAGCTATACTATCAGTGAACGTCCGCATCTGAAACAGGTTTTTGGCTTACTTAAATCTGAGCTACTGTATCTTCGCGAGTTTGAAAGTTTTGAAGAGTTCCGCGAGGAACTTGAAAAACACATATATTACTACAATCATCATAGGATCAAGGGCAAGTTAAAAGGACTGAGCCCTGTTCAATACAGAACTCAGTCCTTTTTAATAGCTTAATGTCCTACCATATGTGTCTAACTTTTTGGGGTAAGTTTATTTTTCTATGGTACCAGTTTTTTATAGTCAACTAATTTTTATGCTCTGACAAATTTTTTGCTTCCATCCTGAAATTTAAACTTAACAACTATACCTTTTTGTGGTTTTTCTTGACCATTGAAAATTTTTAAAACATTGGTTTGATTTATCCCATTCTCCAAAGCTTCTGCAGAGATATGCGCCTCAAAAGGCTCCTGCGAATATATAAATACTGTGACTTCTGTCTCCTGCATAAGGAAAACCTCCTTTTAATCCGTTTTACGGATTCATATTATATAACCTTTGAAGAATCCATGATAAATGTGACCGGACCCTCATTTACAAGACTCACCTTCATTACAGCCTGAAAAACCCCTGTAGCAACCTTAAGATTGGTTTTGGAAGTTAAAATTTGTAGAAATTCTTCATAATCTTTTTTTGCCTTTTCCAGTCCTGCACTCTCAGAAAAAGATGGCCTGCGCCCTTTCCTGCAGTCACCATATAAAGTAAACTGCGATATTACCAGAAGTTCACCCGAAATATCTGTAACAGACAAATTCATCTTCTCTTGATCATCTTCAAATATTCTAAGATTAAGAAGCTTGTCCGCCATCCATTCAAAGTCCTCCTTTTTATCGGCATCCCTGAAGGCTGCCAAAATCATTAAACCCTTATTTATTGAACCTTTAGTTATATTATCTACATCAACCTGCGCATGACTGACTCTTTGTACTACACACCTCAAAATATACCACTCCTTATGAACGTCTTACCCCGCTTACTCCGTTAACCTCGGAAATCTTTTGTATGACTCTTGTAAGATGCTCTACATTATTTACCTTTACTCTCATCTTCGTCATAAGACTGTTAAGCTGTCTTTCCATCTCATACATCTCTATCGAAGCTCTTTCAGCGGTTATAACGCTTCTTATGGAATTCATAACTTCCTTGCTTTTCATCTCAATATTCAATGTTGCCGTAAAGATATAGCTATCGTAGGAGTTCCACGATACCTTTACAACTTTTTCATCAGATACATCCCTTATTATCTTACAATTTTTTCTGTGTATTCCTATTCCACGCCTGCTTAGAACACCTATAATCTCATCACCCGGAACAGGCATACAGCATTTGGCATAATAACTTTCCACTCCATCCATACCCTGAATCAATACAGTTGGCTTGGAAGACGAACTTTTGTTTTTTATAGAGGATTGCTTCTTATCTTCTGTACCTACCACATAATTTTTTATAGTCAGATAGTTGACATCATCTAATGAAAGCTTAGCATATAGATCCTCATCGTTTTTAATGTTAAACTTTAGATAAAAGGCGCTCTCCTTGAGCTTTAAGAGTACATCTTCTATTGAGAATCCTAATTTTTTTGCTATTTCCCTAAACTTATCCTTCCCCTGTTCTATCAAAAGCTGTTCATTTTTCTGTCTGTAATACTTCTTGATCTTACTCTTTGTTCTTGCAGACCTAGCATACTTCAGCCAATCCATGCTTGGCCCCTGAAAGTTTCTATTGATAATGATCTCAACAACATCACCGTTTTGAAGCTTATGAGAAATAGGAACAATCTTACCGTTTATTTTTGATCCAGCAAAATGATTACCCACATCAGTATGTATTGCATAAGCAAAATCTATAGGAGTAGCATCTTTAGGTAAATGTATAATCTCGCCATGTGGAGTAAAAACAAAAGTCTCGGCAGTATCAAGCTCCGACTCAATTTCATTAAGATCAAAAGCAGACTGAGCAATATCCTTATGAAGCTCCATAAGGTTTTGAAGGAATTTAATTTTTTCGTGGCCTACCCCCATCTTGTATGCCCAATGCGCGGCAAGACCGTATTCTGCTTCCTGGTGCATTTGCCAGTCTCTTATCTGTATTTCAAGAGGTTCACCTTTATTTGTGATGACTGTAGTATGAAGCGACTTATAACCATTAAGCTTAGGAGTAGCAATATAATCTTTAATTCTGCCTGGTATCGGAGGCCATAGAGAATGTACTATCCCCAAAGATGCATAACATTGATTTTGATTTTCAGTAATAATTCTCAGAGCTATAAAGTCATAAATTTCATCAAAGCTTTTTCCTTTACGAACCATTTTATCCCAAATACTGTAAATATGCTTGGAACGCCCGTAAACCTTTGCAGTAATATTATGCTTAGCTAGTTCAGCATTTAATAAATTTGAATACTCTTCAATACTTTTTTGTCTATCTGAAAGCTTATTATCGACACGTATCTTTAACTCATTGTACGAATCTGGATACAAATAGAAAAACGATAAATCCTCCAGTTCAGCTTTTATAGTATGAATTCCCAAACGATGAGCAATCGGAGCATAAATTTTAAGTGTTTCCTGAGCTTTACTTGTCTGCTGCGCATGAGATGTATATGCAAGTGTACGCATATTATGGAGTCTATCTGAAAGCTTAACAATTATGACTCTCAAATCGGTAGACATAGCTAAAAGCATCTTCCTGAGAGTCTCTATCTTTTCTATAGATTTAGTATCAGCCTTTGAAAGCTTTTCATTAAGCTTAAGATTACTGATTTTTGTTACCCCATCAACTATACGGGCAACATCATTTCCAAACTTTTCTCTTATTACGTCAATTGGAACTCCACAATCCTCACATACATCATGCAAAAGCCCGGAAGCAATAGTATCTACATCCATATTAAATTTTGCCAGAATACGCCCTACTTCTTTAGGATGCTCAAAAAAAGGTTCACCGGAGGCTCTCATCTGCCCCTGATGGGATATTTGAGCAAGATCATAG
>Ga0208939_1002703_pt1 | contig 12251 bp, 6 predicted proteins | sample AD_STIC12_MetaG_FD_184437 | JGI IMG/M metagenome (GOLD analysis project Ga0208939, IMG submission 184437) | Active sludge microbial communities of municipal wastewater-treating anaerobic digesters from USA - AD_STIC12_MetaG (SPAdes) (version 2) | ecosystem: Engineered > Bioreactor > Anaerobic >...
CAGACCTGACGCAAAACGGTGAGTTTGCCCGCGGTTGGGGCTTGGTGTTTTTTCATGACCTGCCGTGTGGCAGGTTTTCGTCAAGCTTCCAACCATTTTTTTCGCCAATTCCTGTGGGATGGCTGTGATTTCAAGGTCAACCGTGCAGGTGGTCGCTGTTCTATGTGTTGCCGGCGCCGGCCGAGGCAACCGAATCTCAGCCGGAGCCTTCGTCCGCCGCAGTCCCCAATCCACACTCGCCGGTCGGCAGCCAACAGTGCCGCAACGGGCATCCACTTGGGCCAGGTGACTTTCTTTGCGTAGTGTGCGGTGAGGAGGCGGCTCCGGCCGCCGATGTTCCAACAGCGGCACCCGCAGCATCGGACAGCGTTACTTCCCGCGTCGCAAAGGGCTGGCGGCTGGGGGCAGCACTGGGTGTCGTTTCCGGTGAGTCCGACCTCTTCTTGGCGACGCGTGACGGTGATCCGGAAGGTTCGCGCGGTCCAACCGCCGTCTTCAAGCACTACCGGCGGGGAATCGAGCCCCAAACCTCGTTGTACTCCGTCCTTCGCTCGCTCGATCCCGACCATAGCGCGCGGCTTCTCGACGACGGAAGATTCGAAGAACGCGCCTTCGAGGTCTGGGAGTATCTGCCGCTCGGCACCCTGGGCAACATACCTGTCGCGGAGAAAGCGAGGCCGGAGTTTGTCCGCCAAGTTGTTCGCGAAATAGCCGGTGCGCTGCACGGGCTTGCTGAAGCGCAGATTATCCACCGCGACCTCAAACCGGCTAACGTGCTTGTTCGTTCCCGTGAACCGTTGAACCTTGTTCTGACCGACTTCAGCACCGCTACAGTCAGCGAATTCGACCTACAGCTGACAGTGGCACGGCAAACGACACGCTATGCCGCACCCGAGACAATCGTCGGGACATGTTCGGCAGCCTCAGATTGGTGGAGTCTAGGTGTCATTGTGTTAGAGATGCTGACTCAGGGGCATGGATTCGAGGGGGTGCATGAGCGCGCCTTCCTGCTGCACCTCGTCACCCGCGGTTTGCGCGTCCCCCAGAATCTCTCCGAGGAATGGCAGGAACTGCTAATGGGGCTCCTGACCCGCGACCCTGCTCGGCGGTGGACTTGGCCTCAAGTTGAACGCTGGTTGGCCGGAGAACGCGGCATCGCGCACGGGTATGGCGAGGATGACAGTGGCGCCACCGACGGACTATCGTTGCGTCTCGGCCAGCGTGCTTGGCCGACGCCGGAGAGCTTCGCACTGGCGGCGGCGGAGGCAGCGACGTGGGATGAGGCCAAAGCCCTCTTACTGGGCGGGCGGCTCGCCACGTGGTTGCAGGCACGTCCGGGAGAGACCGGATCCCAGCGGGCCTCGCAAGTGCGCAGCCTGGCTAACGATCCGAGCTTGCCCGATGACGCGCGTTTGGCCGCCTCCTTACTGGTACTGAACGAGAATCTGCCGCTTTGCCTGCGAGGCGAAATCGTGACGCCCGCCTGGCTCTTGTGTCACCCGGATGTGGCAGTAGCCTGGCTGGGGAGTACGCTTCCAGGCCACTTGCGGCGGATCAACCGCGAGCCGTGGTTCGTGCGCCTGCGCGAGCGGGCCGACCGTGTGCGCGCTCGAATCCGGGACACAGGTATTCCCTGCGACGAGCACCAGCTATCGCTAGCCTTGCTGGCCACTTCGCAGTCGATGCTGGAGACTCACTGGCGCAAACGTAGGCGCCAGTTTCCCGAGGCCGAGCATCCGGCCCTCGCGGCCACGGTGGAGCGACGCGCGCCATCGGAAGAGGACCTGATTCTGCTCGGTTCGGCGACGCTGGATTGTTTCCGGTCTGCCGATGACGTTCTGAATGAAGCGGAAAGAGAGGCAGCGGGAACCGAAGTATCATTCTCTAAGGTTGAGGCGGCGAAATGGCTGGATCTCAGTCGCCGCGAGATTCTGGACGCGCTGAACGAACGGTTGGCGCACTTCGCCCGATGCGGGCACGACCCGGCTGACCAATGGGCGGACGATTTTCGGCAGACGCGACGGCTCACTCTGGCTCGGGCGCTGGTGCTGCTAGCGATTCCCGCGTCAGATTGGCGTCCCCCTCCCCAGCAGGAATATGTCAGGAACGTTCTCGATTTCTTCCACCGGCGTTTGGTGAGTGGGATGCAGCGCGGCGGGTTGGTTCGAATGCTCATCGGGCGCACGACAGCGCGACTCGATCTGACGGAGTTGGGCGGCACGGCAAGGTCCGCGGAAGCGCTCCTGAGTGCGGTCTTAACGCGTCAAGTGGCGGCGATCAGCTTGGACCCGAGTCCGCTCCAAATGGAGCCCCTGCGCGAACATCGACTCCGCCGCCTCCAACAGAAGGCCACCGAGTACCGGCGCGACACGGGGATTAGCGCGCTCTATCTGGGTTTTCCGTTCTTGGTGCTGCGTGACGCCCGCGCCACCGAGGAGACGAAACCCCGCATCGCCCCGGTGCTACTGTGGCCCGTTCGGCTGGACATGCCAGCTGGCGAGCGCGGAAAGGCGCGGCTTGCCTTCGACACAGAACGGGGGGAAGTCCGTGTCAATCCGGCACTGGGAGGATTGCTCGGGGCGGCGGCGGCTGATTGGTATGAGGTTCTCAATGATCTTCGCGACCGCGAACATCTTGATCTGCCGTCGACAATCGATGCGTTGGCTGCACTATCACGACCGAACGAGCCCGGAACTGGCGTCGTTTGCAGACTTAGCCCTTTACCGTCCCCGAGGGGGGGCTTGGCTCTCGGGCAGATCCAAGTCCATGCCTCGGCCGTTTTGTTTCTGTGCGATTTCTCGGGCCAGACCATCGCCGAGGATCTGAAACAGATCGCACGACAGCCGATCCAAGGGACCGCCCTCGAAGTGGCGATCCGGGTCAGTGCCGCGCGCGCTCCCGATACGCCGGCACCCGATCTCGCTGAGGCCGATCGCTATTTCACCGCTCCGGCGGACCCGTCGCAGCAAATGGCGGTCTTTCGAGCACGCCAACAGCCAGGCCTGGTGGTGCAGGGACCACCCGGCACGGGGAAAAGCCAGACCATCGTGAACATGGTGTGCGATGCGATCGGGCGCGGTGAGTGGGTCCTGATCGTCTGTCAAAAGCGAGCCGCGCTGGAGGTGGTGTGCAAGCGGCTCGAAACCGAAGGTCTGGCAGATCGTTTGTTCATGTTGAACGACCCGGTCTCGGATCGTCGTCAGGCCCTCCAGGCTTTGCGACGACAACTGGAGCGTCCTCAGCGGACGCCGACGGAGGAAGAAAACCTTCGCCACGTTCGCGCCGGTTGTGCGCGGCAAATCGAGGCGTTGGAGAAGGAGCTTAACGCGGCTCATACAGCGCTAAGCAACGTTGCCCTTGGTCGCGCAGGAAGTTTATCCTACCGGCAAGTGATAGAGGGATTGCTCGGCGTGGAGCGAGGGCCGAGCCCGCCGGTCTGTTACGCTCCCTTAGGGGCTGCCTTTGGTGAACTCGATCACACCTTCACGGAGCAACTGGTGTCGGAGATTGCGCTGCTGGCCCCACTGTGGCGCGAGGCGAAGTACGAGAGGAGCCCGCTCCATTGCCTCGCTCAATTCCGAACCGACGAATCAGCGCTGGCCGACTTCCAGCGCATTTTCGTACGCTTCCGTGAGGCAGAACGACAACGGGAGAATCTCCTGGCTCGGCACTCTAGGTTCTACGATCTTGAGAACCCCGCCCCGCTTCGTGAGTGGCTTGGGGAACACGAAGCGGCGCTCCGCAGAGTGCCCTCCGAGGTCGCGGATTCGCTCGCGCGTTGGGGCACGATTGTAAGGCCCCCGACACCCGATTCGCTATCGCCCGCCGAGCAAATGGTCCCGTGGCTCGAGCAGACCGAGGCACATCTCAGGGTTCTGGATCAATGGGTTCTGGATTCGACGCTCTACGAGAAGATCGCGCAACATGGAACGTCACCCCTCGCGCAATTGGAGAAGGACGTTGAACTGCTGTGTCGCCCCCTACAATCACTCCTCTCACGTCTCAATCCTGCACGATGGTTCGCCCGCGTCCGCGTGTCCTCTTGGTTGAGACGCGCTGGCGCCGACCCGACAGCCATTGACCTCGCAACGCTTCACGACGCGATGAAGTTGGACTTGGAAGTGCGGGACGCACGAGCCGTACTCAACCAATGGCAAGAAGCGCTGGGCTGGAAGCCGCCTGGTGCCCCCCAGTCCCTACCTGACTTACGATCCTTGATTCGCCGCCTTCTGGAGAAGTTGCCGCCTGTTATTGAGGCGGGGCGTCGGATTTGCGGCTGCCCTCTCATGTGTGCAAGAGAAGAGATGTTGAAGGGTAGCAATTCACGGATATACGCTTCGGTGCTGGAGGCGTGCCACGCGAGCATTGCGATGTGGGAGGCCTCGAGGGAGAGCAAAGCGTCCCTGGAGGACGCCCGTGTTTGGTTCCAGGCTGACTGGGTCGCCGCACGCCACGGTGCGATCGCCCATCGTCAACGCGGCCCGGATTCGCTGGAGCAGATCGCGGCGGCGTTTCCCTCATTGCCGGCCTTTCAGAGATTCCGCCTTCGCGCTCGTGGCCTGAGTCCTCTGGCGCTTAGCGTGTTTGCCTTGATGCGGGAGTGTGAGGTTCAATGGCAGCGTTTCTCAGCGAGCGAGTTGCCAAACGAGGTGACGCGGACGCTGCGCCGCGAAGCGCTGCTTGCGTGGAAACAGGCCGCGGAGCAGGCGTGCCCCGCGCTGCTTATGGAGCGCGAGGAACACGCGGCGAGAATCCGACTACTGGCCGTACGCGATGGCGAAATGCGCGAGGCCAACCGCCGCCTCCTGGCGCAGTGCTCTGCTGGTACGTCGATTTCCAGCCGCGGCCAGTGGGACGATGTCGTGATGTTGCAGGGACCGCGCGCACGTAGGCTCCGCGAAGTGGTGGTAGGCGGTGCTCCGCTGGGGCTGTTCCATCTACGTCCCGTTTGGATGATGAACCCCGAAATGGTCAGCCGCCTGTTTCCGTTGCGGCCTGGGTTGTTCGATTTGGTCATCTTCGACGAGGCCTCCCAGTTACCGGTCGAATGCGCCCTGCCAGCGTTGTTTCGGGCTCGTCGCGCCATCGTCTGCGGGGACGAGAAACAGATGCCGCCGTCGCACTTCTTCAGTCTGCGGCTCGATTCCGACGAAGAACCGACTGGCGAGGAATGGCTGGATACGGAGGACGAGAACCTCGACGAAAGCGAGCGGGAGCGTCTCCGACAACTGACCGACCGCCGGGAAGTCAAAGACTGTCCCGACCTGCTCACCCTGGCGCAGAACATCCTACCCACCGCGACCCTGGAGATTCACTATCGGTCAAAGTTTCGTGAGCTTATCGAATTCTCGAACGCTGCCTTCTATTCCGGACGACTGAGTGTCCCTTCACGCCATCCGGAGAGTGTGATTCGTCGGGAGCGGCCGGTGGAGGTGGACCGCGTCGACGGTCGTTACGCGGATCAGACCAACGAGGCCGAGGCGGAGCGTGTAGTTAAGCGATTGAGGGAATTGTGGAGGCTGCCCTTCGGGAAACGACCGAGCGTTGGAGTTTTAACATTCAATCTTAAACAGGCAGACCTCATTCAAGACAAGCTTGAAGAACTCGCGGAAACAGACGTGGGATTTCGCAGAGCGTGGGAGGAAGAGCAGAGCCGCAAACAGCGAGGCGAGGACATGGGTTTCTTCGTCAAGAATCTGGAGAATGTTCAGGGTGACGAACGTGATTGGATCGTCTTTTCCACAACGTTCGGACGCGATGCGTCGGGAATTTTCCGGAGGAATTTTGGCGTGCTCGGTCAACACGGAGGAGAGCGGCGGTTGAACGTGGCGATAACCCGTGCGCGGGCAAAGGTCCTGGTGATTACCTCGCTCCCCGTCAGCGAGGTCGGTTCCTGGACGACCAATCACGGACGAAGACGGCCTTCCATACCTCGCGATTATCTCCAAGGCTGGCTGGCTTACGCGGAACACCTCAGCGCTGGTGAGTTGAAGGCTGCGTCCGAACTGTTGGCAGCCCTCAACGGTGGTTCAGATCACGCCGGTCCGCGTCAAGACAAAGGCCAACCACTTGTTTCGATTTTCCGCGATGAAGTGGCTGACTTCCTGCGAAGCGACGGATATGAACCGGTGGCGGCTCACGACGACGCTTTCGGGGTGGATTTTGCCTTGGTCGACCCGCGAACTGGGCTCTTTGGTTTGGGAATCGAATGCGAGGCTCCCCATCATGCCATCTTGACAACGGCGCGCGCGAGAGAACTGTGGCGTCCATCCGTGATCACCGCCTCAATGCCTGCGCTGCATCGTGTCGCGCTGCGCGAATGGTATCACTCTCGAAAGAAGGAGCAGGACCGCTTGCGGGCGGCGGCAAGAGCAGCTTTAGGCCCGTAGTCGCGCAATCTGTCATCCTTGGCTATGAGCGGCCCAAAGGTGGTCAATATCGAGGCGGTTAGACGGCGGCAGAGACGGGAATGCAGGACCCTCTTCCGCGAGCTTTCTGAAGCTGTAGATCAATGCCTGCATTTGCTCCAAGGCGACGACGCCGCCAGGAACGACTTCAAGCGGAACACCGAGACGGTCGTCAATCGTCTGAATCATCTGCGTGAAGCGGAGCAATGGCCGGACTTGCTGGCGCAGACGTCCGCCCATCGGGATTTCTACCGGAGCGAAGCGGAGAGCCTGCGCCGGCGCCATGTTGAACGTCGCACTTCAGAACTCCGAAGGGAACACCGGCTTCGGCAAGCCGCGGCGCAGCTGCAAGCGGAGCTCAGTCGTCTTCCGGCTTCTTCAGCTCGGGATGAAGCCCTGGAGGCAATATCCACTGCCATGGATGCCGGGTGTTTGCAGAAAGTGTTGGCCCAGGCGGAATTGACCATAATCGAGCATCGCACCGTTCATCCGGATGAGAATGTCAGTCGCCTTCGGAGTCTGGCCGCCGAATACGCGGACCCTCTGGGCGATGCCCCACCCGTGAAGCAGGAGGTCGAGCGCGACCCCGACGAAGTTCGTCTAGAACGATGCTGGCGCTTAATTGGAGAACTGAGCGTGCTACCCGATTGTCCAACCAGTTCTTGGACGGAGAAGGTCCAACGAGTGGCCATGACCACGCCGAGTGAGCGCAGCTTGGCGCTCGATTCGCTGGCGTTGGAGCTGACTTCCTACCTGAGGCTCCGTCGGCGACAGCAGACCGCCATCGCCACGGTTAAGGCTGTTCTGGCAAGCCTCGACCAAGTACCTGGGTCGGAATCCGAATCCTGGCGGAAGAAGCTCACAAGCGCGCTCTCGCCTCGGGTGAGCACAGAGGAAGCGCTGGCGCTGGCAAGCTCTGCGCGAAGTTGGGTGGACGCTGCGATCGCCCGAGAGGATGGGCGGGTCCGCCGCGCTGCGGTGCTGGAAGCTCTGGCGGACCTCGGCTACGAGGTTCGGGAAGGGATGGTCGCGGCCTGGACGGAACAAGGCCGCGTTGTCGTCCATAAGCCAGACGACCCCGTGTACGGCGTAGAGTTGAGTGCGCCGCCCGCCGGCCCGGCGGTCCAACTCCGCGTCGTCGCGATTGGGGCGCAGTCACGAAGCAAACAGCGGGATTATGAGATCGAGCAGTCGTGGTGCGGTGAGTTTGCCCGACTTCGGGCAATGCTCGACTCGGGCGGGTTTATCTCGGAAGTGACTACGGCAAACGCACCAGGGAGCATTCCGATCAAGCAGATCGAGGGCGAGACTCCGGCGACAATCGCTCGCCCCGGAGTCGAAAGGCAACGGCTCTACAATGATTCGGGTGCGTAGCACAGGCGGGAGTGTAGTCGTTCTGACGTCAGGCAGGCTTCCGAGTCAAGAAGCTGAGACAATTTTGGCCATGTACGCCACGCCAGGGGGGAGCAGAACTCGGAATGAAAACAATCATCTAGATCGATGCACTTCTCGACTAGCGCGCGCGGTGAAGCGGGAACTGAGGCATCAGGCGGTCGGGATCGGTATTGCAGATGGCGACTCCAAAAGGCGTTTCACCGCCCTTGTAGCACTGCCCGGTGGACGCTGTGACGTAGTCATGGGCCACATTGAACTGCGCAAACCGCGGATCCTGGAAGTACGTGGCGCGCCAGGTCTCGCCGCCGTCGTCGCTTCGATACACCGTGTCGTGGTGGGGCGGATGAAAGCCCGTGGCGGTGTTCAGCGCATAGACGGTCCGCGGGCGCGCATCCGTCGTAAGCAGATTGTTGTATTGGGCGATCGGGCCATAGGCCCATTGGTCGGCCTGGGTCGTCTCCGTATTGAGTCCACGCCCCATTGCCGGCGTCCAGGTGTCTCCACGATCGCGCGATCGGTAGATTCCTCCCTGCAAGGCCCCGTCCACCTCCCTGCTCCGGATCGCGCAATAGAGGATCGACACGCCGGCAACCGGATCGGAACCGCCGGCAAAGGCCTGGATGTCTTTCCAGGGCAGGCCCTGCGTGCATTCCTTCCAGCTCCCCCCTGCGTCCTGGGATCGCCAGATGCCCTGGGTCGTCGACGCAAAGACGGTGTTCCCATGTCGCGTGCGATCGAAGTGGAAGCCGATCACCCGCCCGACAGGGCCGGCGCAAATCTGCCAATCGACGCCCCCGTTCCTTGACTGCGCACAGCCGCCGCGCCGCAACCCAACCATCAGCACGTCCGGGTCGTCAGGATTGATCGCGATTTCGCCGTCCGGAGAGTCGCCCAGGCCTCCCAAAGGCTCGAACGTTCGTCCCCGGTCATGGCTGACACGGAGTTGTGCGTCCGATGCGGCGAACACGGTCTCCGGGCGTGTGGGGTGAAAGGCCGGGCGACAGCGCGTGTTGCTGCGAAGCTGGGCGTGATGGATCATCCGCCAGTTGCGTCCGCCATCCTCCGAAATGTAGGCGGCGCTCATGTCGCAATTGAGCATCATCAAGATCAGGGTCTCCAGTGCCACGCGGTCCGGTTTTATCTGATCGCTCATGGAGTTGCCTCAGAGCTCTCAGGGCCGGCTGGCCGGCAGCCGCAGGCTCGGGTCACCGAACACCATGAATTTCATCCCCTGGAAGAAGATGCTCGGCGGATACCAGTCGTCATTGGGTCTCAGCGAAGCCAGATGCTCGGCCTCGAAATAGAACCGGATAGCCGCTGCCCAACAATCGCCCAGGCGCGGTTCCCGGGCTTCCGCCAGCGCCCGCATAAAACCATCGGCCAAGGTCAACGCGCACGGTTGGCTCCCTGTGTTGCAGCCGATGTACGCCACGGCACCGTTCAGATTGCGCTTGAGCATCTGCTCGCCGAGACCCGTTGGGTTGAACCGACCTCGCTGATACGGAGCCGGCGGGGGCGGTGGGGCCTGGAACTTCTCGCCCGAGTCTGTCCCCGCGTGCTCCCTTCCGTCCACGTCCACGTACTGTCCATAGGGTGCCAGCGGCGCGAAGTACGCCGTGCTGCACCCGACGGAGATCACCACCGGCAGCCTGGCGGCGTTGGTCAGATGGTCGAGGTCTGCGACCGAAAAGCACTGCTCCCAGGCATCCGGCTGACCGTGTCCGGTGTGCAGGACCAAGCCGACGCCCTCATTGAACAAGCCACGGACCTGCTCCGGGTTCGGTGGCGGCATGGCCGGCGCGGCCCCGCTGTTGGAGTAATACCGCTTCTCGATTTGCCAGGTGTTCGTCAAGCGAGCAGCGCACCCATCAAGCATTGGCCGACTATCCACCCAACCGCTCACCGCCAACAGCGCGGCCCGGCGCAGGTGCTCGTCCGTGTTCGCCAACAAGGCTTTCTCGCACGCCACTGTCTTGGCTGCCACGCGCGATGTTTCCTCCGGCGTGCTGACCGGCCAGCGCCCGACTGCGATCTCCGGCAGGTAATCTACCTGATCGAAATTAACCGGGTCCTGCTTGTTCTTCTCGCCCCGGACCTCCCCGTAATAGCCCGCATGGAAACCGTCGCGTGCCGCGTTCCAGTCCTCGAACGTCCCGTCCCGCTTGGCCAGGTCAGCGTAGTACAGGTCGCTTGGGTAGAAGGCGTAGTCGTAAGCCGCGGGCGTGACCCGATCGAGCACCATGTACCGCACCGGCATCACGTCCACGTCACCCACCAGCAGCACGTAGCCCAAGCCGCGTTCCCGCCATTCGGCATAAAGAAACCGCTTGAGCTTCTCCGGGTCGTCCGCCCCGGTTGCCTCCTGCAGAACGTCCTCCAGGGGGCGAACCTCGACCGGCAGGAGCGTGCGCTTGAACGTAACGAATTCCTCAAGCGCCGGTCGCCAGGCCCGCGGGGCGACAACGAGCAAACGGTTGGTTTCGCCCCCGATACGCGGCGCAGGTGCGAAAGGCTGAGCACGCACGGCTGAGAACAACCCCAGCAGGAGAAGGCCGATCAGACTGCTCATCCGGAGGAAGGGAGTCATGTCCACCAAGAAAATGCGCCGTGCCAGCGGGTGTGCGGTTGGCGGGGATGTTCCCGGACAATATGCGCTCGTTGTGCCGTGATCGCCCAGGCTAAAGGACGGGCCGCCCCTGAGCCGGCTGCTGCTTCCCAATCCAAGCATACTTTCCAGGGCCCACCCTCTTGATTGCCTTGATGTTCGCGCCGGTCTTGTAGAACCAGGCGGACACGCGGTTCTAAGATTCATGTGGTGGGAACCTACGCGCTCGACCGGTCGCAGAGCAAGCCCCAGGGCAGGAGCCTCATATCCATTCGCCCGCCACCAACAAATTGGCCGGGCACTTGATCGCTCAACGCTCGACGCTCAACGGTCGACGCTCAACGGTCGACGCTCAACGCTCAACGGTCGACGCTCGACGCTCAACGGTCGACGCTCAACGGTCGACGCTCAACGCTCAACGGTCGACGCTCGACGCTCAACGGTCGACGCTCGATGTACAACGAAAGCGGTTGTTGGACGTTGTGAGTTGGGCGTTTCGCGTTGAACGTTCTCGGCAAACGTCCAACTCCCAACTCTCGACTCCGCGCCCCTACCCCCATATTTGTCCCACCCCCTGGCGTATTGTGGCCGCCATGAGATTCAAATACGCGGATTGGATTCGACATGATACCGACGAGATCGTGGCGGTTTTCGGGCAGGCCAAACTGGTGCGTCGACTTGACGGCAAGGCCGAACTGCGCGGCGGCACAAATGAGGACCGCGTCACCGCCAAGGAATGGATCGCCCTCTTCTGGCACGAGGCGGTGCTCGAGAAGTGGTGAAGCCGAACCAGCTCCGTTTCTGGCCTGACCCGCGGCCGGTCATTGACCGCTTGGGCGAAGCGTTCTTCCGCGAGTTGCCGGAGAGCCCCGGCGTCTATCTGATGTACGACGCCGGGGATGCGGTCTTGTACGTCGGGAAGGCGCGCAGTCTTCGACAGCGCCTCTCGAGCTACCGGGTGGCGAATCCGGATCGCCTGCCGCGTCGGCTCCTTCGCCTCTTGCACAGGATCGAACGAATCGCCTGGGAAATCTTTGAAGACGAGGCTGCGGCGCTCCGGCGCGAAGCGGAACTGCTTCTGTCACTCAAGCCCCGATTCAATCGCGCCGGCGTCTGGGCCAAAGCGCGCCGGTTTCTGGCTTGGCGCGTGCGCCCGGACGGACTCGAACTGGCCGTGACCGAGCAAGCCGAACCGGGCTGGCACTGCGTCGGCCCTTCCGGTTCTACCTTGACTCATATCCACCGCGCCCTGGTGCGCCTGCTCTGGCGCCAGTCGCAGCCGGGTCGCGGCCTGGCTGGCATGCCCGCCCGTTGGTTCGACGGCGCCCACGGGCCGCGGGCCCTCATCCCGCCGGGTTCAACGGCACCCGCAGACACCGGCACCCAGTTACTGGCGCTGTTGGTCGCCGGCGACTGCGAAGCCGCTCAACGCTGCCTGCTTCCCGCCAGCAGTCCCTTCGAACGTCTGGTTCTCGACGAAGACTGGAACTTGGTGAGCACACACTTCGCCCGCCAAGCGCAGCCTGAGCCTGCCTCATCAAACCTCGACTAACGTGATGTCCGGACGCTTTTCGAACAAAGCGCAGGATGATCCTCCGGCACCGCGGTCAATCAACGGAGCGAGTCAGCGCGGACTCCCGTCCGCGGCTACGCGACGGCCGCGGGACGGCTACGCCTCCGTAGCCGCCGTCGTCAGACGGCGCTGATGTCTGTGTTTGCCGGAGCGAGTCAGCGCGGACTGCCGTCCGAGGCTACGGGACGGCTACGCCTCCGTAGCCGCCGTCGTCAGCCGGCGCTGATGTCTGTATTCGCCGGAGCGAGTCAGCGCGGACTCCCGTCCGCGG
>Ga0208939_1002709_pt1 | contig 12233 bp, 10 predicted proteins | sample AD_STIC12_MetaG_FD_184437 | JGI IMG/M metagenome (GOLD analysis project Ga0208939, IMG submission 184437) | Active sludge microbial communities of municipal wastewater-treating anaerobic digesters from USA - AD_STIC12_MetaG (SPAdes) (version 2) | ecosystem: Engineered > Bioreactor > Anaerobic >...
AAGCGGCAATAATTAAAATCCGAACAAATTTTGCGGTCGCAAAATTTGTCAGGATTTGCCAATTTAGTTTAATTTAATCAAAAGAATATGAAGCGATGCTTACCGTTGTTTGTATTCTTGCCGGTTTCGTTATCTTTATTCGCCTATTCCTGGGCGCAGGAGTTGCCCGAGATTATCATTGAAGACGCGGATGCGACCACCACGATTGATCTGGTGTCTCCGCCCGCGGATTTTTTTGCTGTTGATAATCCGCCGTTTCTTTTGCCCGATGAGGCGGCGATTTGCCATGCCGATGCAAGGGAGGTGATTGATTTGGCAACTCCGCCGGAAGATTTTTTTGACACGTCGGAAGCCGACTTGCGCTTGCCCGACGAAGTGGCGATTTGCCGCGCCGATGAAAGAATAACCATCAATCTGGTCGCCCCGCCCGAAGAATTCTTTGACCCCGCGCCGGAGGCAACCGACAAATTCGTCTATGTGGCGCTGGGAGATTCCTACCAATCCGGCGAAGGCGCGGGGAATTCCATTCAAGATTCAACCCAATATCTAAACGAAGCGTATGAGCAGGGCACATATACTGACACGCTGGTTCCCGGCAACGATTCCTGCCACCGCGCTCTGCAAAACTATGCCAAGATCAACAAAAACAAATTCCATCCCGAATTGAATGATGAAGATGTTGTTTTGATTGACCTTACCTGCAGTGGCGCCAAGATTGAAACCGGCCCACGCCCGCCGGTGGTGGGCGATGTGGCAAGCAACCAAATCGCGCCCAACTCACAGTTGCAACAGGCGCTGAACAAGCTGGGCGAAGCCGGCCTGACTCCCGCCGATGTGGACCTGGCCACCGTCGGCATGGGCGGCAATGATGCCAAGTTTGCGGATTTGGTTTATGCTTGCGTTTTGCCAAGTATTTTGCGGCGGGCGTTGCAGGAATATCCGGATCCGCCGGCGGAGATTGAATTCCTGGCCGATCAATTTGCGACTTGCGAAAATTTTGACCGGTTTTTTGTTAATAGCCAAGATACTATTAGTAAACTCTACACTAAAGAAATTTGGGCGCAAGATAAATTATTGCAAACTTTTACCAACGCTCGTATTCTGCAATTGAATTATCCGAATATTTTGCCGGAAAAAGAAAAATCTCCGGCTTGGTGTAGCGCTATTCGCAAGGAGGATATTGATTATGCACGTAAAAAAATAAAAAGTATCAATCAAAAAATTGAGGAAGCGTTTAACAATTCCGCCGCCAACCCGCGCTTTGAATTCGTTAATGTGGAAAATTCTCTGGGCGACAATGCTTTATGTCCGGCCGAGGAGAGCGATGCTTTGGCAAATAATATTGACGAAAGCAATTTCAACGCCGAGATCCGCCGCTTGCTCAATTTGGATGGTAATGGTGACGTCCGATCGCGTGCGCTTATTAACGATTTGGTTTCCGCTTATAGCGACTGGAAGAAGTGCTCCGCCCGGCATTTGGTGTATATTGCCGCGCCGGATTGGATGCGTTTGTTGATCCAAGATTGTGATGTGGGGGGAGCGTGGGGGAATGTTAAGGGCAAGTTTGATTTAATTGCTGATTATTTATTGAGGCAAAAATTAAATTCTGATGTTTTACCAAATCTTATTGCACCAGTAGATAGTGGTGAAAGTAACGAAATTCGCTTTGACAAATCTCAAGGCTTGTTTCATCCCAACGCCAAAGGCCATGCGATTGCCGCGTGCAATGTTTTGTCCGCCTACAACAAGACTTCTTCCGCGCATTGCTTGCCTGTGGCTACGCCGCTCTTTGTTTGTCTGGCCAACGGTAATCCGGCGGGCAATATTCCTTTCAATGTGATTCCGGATGATCAAATTCGCATTGAGGCCGGCGGGTTCGGATTTAATGAGCCGGTGGCGATCTTACTTCACTCAACGCAAACCAAGTTGGCCGAAGTTGTCGCCGATGACAATGGCAATATTAATGCATTAATTACTTTGCCGTCAGCCGATCCCGGGGTGCACGTCATTGAATTGAGGGGTAATGCCGCTTCCGGTGCGGCAATTGGCCAGGAGATTCGTATCAATTATCCCGGAGAACCTGCCGGCGATGGCGGTTATTCAGTCTATTTATCAGGGTTTAATCCAAGCATCGGCGATGACGAAGAATCCGAAAAAGTGTTCATTGATTATGCTGACCAGACTTTTGGACCATATACTCCCGACGAGAATGGCGGCATATTGGTTCAGGTGCCCCTGTTGGGTCAGGCCGGCGTAGTAAAAATTAAGGCACGCAGTGATGCCACCGGGAAAATCGTGGAAGAAACAATTGAAGTTATTGACACGACTCCGCCGGAAATTTTTATTATTTCACCGCAATCCGGCCGGACTTATGCCAACAATCAAATTCTGCCGATTGATTTTCGGGTTGTTGACAATCAACCCGCAAACGATATTGTCCAAACCGAAATTTATTTGAACGGAGCTGTTGTTTCGGGGAATTCCGTTGATTTGTCATTGCAAAAAACCGGCAATCATCGGCTTGAAATTAATGCCCAAGACGATGCCGGCAATATTGCCCGTGCCGAATCGGATTTTGCCGTTTCGGCCGATATTGGTTCAATTATCGCCAATATCAGCCATTATTATGATCTCAAAATGATTAAACTTTTATCAACGCGCAATGCATTGTTGGCGGCGGCCAAATCGTTAAAGCTTCAATTGGAGGTGCTGGACAGGTTAAAACAGGGCGCCTTACCGATAACAACAAAAAATTCTTTGATCAAATTATCGCAAAAATCCATTAACCGCCAGATTGACGCGCTGGTTGTTTTGGTTAATAATCTGCCGGCGAAATCAATTGACGCGCGCGCCAAAGAGCTTTTGGCTGACAGCTTGCAATACATTAAAATCAAATAAATTCAAATGAACAGAAAAAATAAAATTATTGTCGTTATCGTTTCAATCTTGCTGGCGGTTGTTTCTTTATGGTATTTTTTCGCTGATGATTTGTTTCTTTTTATTCTCTCGCGTACTGTTCCGCCGGCGGAACCGATGCCGGCGGAACAACGGATGCCTTGCGGCGGCAATCCCGCCAGCTTTGTGGAACTGGGGTCGCCGTATTTAACCAAATCTACCGCAGAGTTTACCACCGTTGGTGGCGAGATATATGTTATTGCACGAAGATATGAACACGGTATCTTATTGCCAGAACGAGGCGGTTCTGGTATTTATGTTGGTCACTTAAACCAATTACCGGTCTGGGATAAGCAAACAAGCAAAATAGCTAATGTTTATAAAGAAATTACAATCAAAGAAAAAGATTACGGCGCACTAACTTTGCCGGCGGGGAGGTATTGGCTTTGGTCAAGTTCCGGCGGGGACGTTGTCATTTACAGTTGCGAAGAGGGCGGGGTGAGCGATCCCAAGCCGGTGCGGTAGTTTTGCGGAGGGTTTTCAGAGGGTTAGACCCTTTGAATTTCCCAAAACAAAGCCGACCTGAATTTTCAAGAGCCGGTTTTTTGTTGCGTACCGGCTGTGGATAACCGGGCTTTGATTTTCTATTTTTGTTCTAGTATAATAAACATACGGGAAGTGATAAAAATATTTTAAAAATTATGCTCACAAGGCGACAAAAAGAGGTTCTTGATTTTGTGGAAAATTATTTGACAAAGAAAGGGTATGCGCCCTCCTTTGACGAGATCAGGAGGCGGCTCAAAGTCGCTTCTGTTTCGACTGTTGATTTTCACATCTCAAAACTTGAAGAGGGTGGTTATTTGGAAAAGACAAAAAATAAGGCTCGAACGATCAATATTGTCAAAAAACCGATATTGGAATATCCGCTTTTGGTAAAAGAGGGGTGCGCGGCAGTTGAAGAATTTATAATAACCGAAGAGATCAAAAAAGAGAGGAAATTACCGTTAAATCAAGTGATTTTGGGTGATGCTATTCAAGAATTAAGAAAATTGCCCGATGAAAGTTGCGACATTGTTGTAGCCGATCCGCCTTATAATATCGGCAAGGATTTTGGCAACAATATTGATAAACGAGAAATTGGGGAATATGTGGCGTGGTGCAAGATTTGGATAAATGAAAGCATAAGAGCGTTAAAGCCGAACGGAACAATGTTCATTTATGGTTTCAGCGAGATTTTGGCCTTTCTTTCCATTGAAATTCCGATACAAAAGCGATGGTTGATTTGGCACTATACAAATAAGAATGTCGCGTCGTTAAATTTTTGGCAAAGAAGTCACGAGGCGATAATTTGTGCATGGAAAAACAAGCCGATTTTTAATCGTGATGAAGTGAGGGAGCCGTATACGGAGGGTTTTTTGAACGGAGCCGCCGGGAAAGTGCGAAAGGGAACCTTGGGGCGGTTTAGCGGCAAGGGGATGGAAACAGTTTATAATGCGCACAAGGGAGGGGCTTTACCGCGAGATGTAATCAAAATTCCCGCGCTTGCCGGTGGCGCCGGAATGGTTGAACGATGGTTTTTATGTAAGACCTGTGATGGCGTTTATGAGCCGCGACAATTAAAAAACCATGAGGGGCATGAAATAATGAAACACCCCACGCAAAAACCTTATGAGTTGTCCAAAAAATTGATAAAATCGGCAATGCCGAAGAAAAACGGCGTTGTATTAGTGCCTTTTGTCGGCACCGGATCGGAATGCGCGGCGGCAAAAGAACTTGGCCAATCGTATATTGGTTTTGAAATAAACCCGGATTATGTGAGATTGGCGGAAAAAATGATAAGCGATAAAAAGCCAATCGCAAAATTATTTTGAAGTTTTATCCAATTCCCTTTTCTTTTCTTCGAAAGCGTAGGGTGTAAAAACAACGAAACCATTCAGCAGTCTTTTCAATTCTTTGTTATTTTGGAATCTTTCATAGGGGAGCTTATATTTACCATCCTTTCTTTTTGGATTTTCAAAATAATCGCTACTTGGGACTTCATATCTGATGTCTATAAATTCTCCCGGCAATTGGTTTTTTGACTTCGGTTTTTCTTGACGAACCTCCCTGCCAAGAGATTTTTTCTTAACTTGGTAATTTAAAATTTTGTTTTTATATCTTACTTGAAAGTCCGCTCCCTTATGATCGAGCTCGCACGACATTGTGACTGTGTTTTTGCCAAAAACAGATTCGGCTACATAACCAGCGTGTATTTGAGTGATAATGCTTGCCCACGTTCTGTAAATTCTTGCCGGTAATCCTTTGTAAAAGCATTTTTCGCACATTCCGGTTTTTTCTTGGAAATTTTTGACATTCCGGTTATATTCTTTCAGGTATTCTTTATAAAATTTTTCAAAACTTAAAAATTCTTTTTGGTTCCAATATATTTTATAAAGCAAATCAATGGCTTGAATTTCTTTTGGCAAATCCATTTCTACAATTTTAATAAGTCTGTATTTGTCGCGATAGAATTTGAGATCAATCGATTCTAAAAAGTCGCTGAATTTTTTTAACGGCATATTTTTATTTGGTGCCCGGGGTGGGACTTGAACCCACACGAGATTGCTCCCAAGGGATTTTAAGTCCCTCGTGTATGCCGATTCCACCACCCGGGCGTATAAAAATTAAAATTTGAAAAAATCAAAATGACAATTTAAAATTAAAAATTATAATCAAAATTCCGTAAGGAATTTTACCTTAATTTTAAATTTCAATTTTTCAATTTTCAATTTTGTTGGAGGCCGGTATGAGAATCGCACTCATGTATAACAGTTTTGCAGACTGTCGCCTTACTACTTGGCTAACCGGCCGCGGATTGTCAATGGTTAAATGAGTGGTGGGCTGATGGATAAAGCCTAATACAAAATCATCATTTTTTCAATTGTTCCATAATGGTTTCCACCGCTTGGGCTTGCGCGGCTTGCCGGTCGGCGGCAAAAATGATTTTCGGCACCGGCCGCATTTTTAACTTTTTGTTCAGTTCTTCCTGGAACCGCCACGCGTTTTTCTGCAGATTGCCGACGACTTCGTTGCCGAGGCGGTCGGGGATGACACTGATATAAACTTTGGCTTCTTGGAGATTGCCGCTGACGGCGATCCTTGTGAGCGATACCAGCGCGCCCTCCGGCGGTGTAAATTCCCGCTGGATCATCTCTCCCAGAACTTGGTGGATCAGTGATTCTATTTTTTCAATGCGGTGCTCCGACATATTAAATGTTTTTTTCTTGAACATAGAATATCAGGTGGTCGCCCTCCTGTATCTTTTCCTGCCCTTCGTAAAGAATGCCCACTTCGTCTCCCTTGCGGGCATCGGGGATGTCTTTTTTATTTTTTTGCAGATTGATCAGCCGTCCTTGTCCGACCGGATTTTCATTGCGGAAGACTTCAATCTTAACGCCTTTTTTGACTTCGCCGTCAATGACTTTCCCGCCCACTATCTGGCGGCCCTTATCGGCCCAGAAACTGAGCAAAACTTTCAATTTGCCCAGGTCTTTGCGTTCCATTTTCGGAGTGCGGATCCTTCCCATATAACCGCGCGTCCATTCAATTGCTTCGTAAATCACTTCAAAATTCATCACGCGAATTTTTTCCCGCTCGGCCATTGCCTTGGCATCGGGATTTATTTTCACCCGGAAACCGATGATGGCGGTGGTGCCCGCGGCTTGCGCCGCGCGCGCGGTCTTGATGTCATTGAGGCTGATTTCTCCGGCGCCGCCGTCCAAAACGTTTAAGACGACTTCATTTTGGGGGATTTGAAGCAAGGTTTCTTTGAGGACTTCCAGCGATCCCAAAACATCGGCTTTCAAAATCAGATTCAAATTTTTTTGGCCTTCTTGAAGTTCAACGGTTTCCGCCGCCGCCGCACCGCTTTTGATTTCTTTTTGCCGGCCGATCACAAATTCCCGCGCGGCGTCCAGGCTTTCAAATTCTTGAAAAACTTCGCCGGTCACCGGCACGGCATCCAATCCGATCGCGACGGCCGGCTGGGAGGGGAGCAATCTCTCAATTTTGTTGCCGCGCGAGTCTTCCAGAAATTTTATTTTCCCCAGTGCGGAAGCGGTGGCGATGACTTTTCCCGCGGACAGATTTCCCTCTTGGAGCAAGATCGCGGCGCTTGGGCCGCGCCGGTGGTCCAGAGAAGATTCAATAATGATACCGGCAGCCGCGGCGTCCGGATTGGCTTGCAAATTTTCCATCTCCGCCACCAGCAGAATCATTTCCAACAGTTCGTTAATGCCCTGGCCGGTTTTTGCCGAAATGCCGATCGCCGGCACGTTACCGCCCCAATCCTCCACCAGCAGTCCCTCTTTTTCCAGATCACGTTTCACCTTTTCAACATTGGCTTGCGGCAAATCGGTTTTATTCATTGCCACGATCACCGGCAGGCCGGCTTTTTTGATGGCCGCGGCGGCTTCCTTGGTTTGCGGTTTGCAACCTTCTTCGGCGGCCACCACCAGCACCGCGATATCGGCGATTTTCGCGCCGCGCCGGCGCATCTGCGAAAACGCCTCGTGCCCGGGGGTGTCAATGAAAGTAATTTTTTTCCCTTGAAATTCCGCGACGGATGCGCCGATGTGCTGGGTGATGCCGCCGGATTCGCGGTCGGCCACATGGGTCTTGCGGATATAGTCCAAAATTGACGTTTTTCCGTGGTCCACGTGCCCCATTATCACCACCACCGGCGGCCGGGAGATTGATTTTTTATCGGATTTGCCAGCCATTGAAGATAATTGAAAATGTAAAAATCAAAATGTAAAATTAAGGTAAAATTCCTTACGGAATTTTGATTTGATGATTTTTCATTTTACATTGTCATTTTTCATTTTGATTTTTCAAATTTAAATTATTTTGGGCAAGCGCAATGGCTTCCTTTTCTTCTTTTGACAGGGCATATTGCGACTCGCCGTTTTCAATCGGTTTGGCATAGACGCGGTTGCCGTCGCGGGAGAACAAGCTGGTGATTGCCACGCCGCAATCGTTTTCATCCAGCATTGCCAGGGAAAAACTTTGATTGCCGCCGAATCCTTCAAACGGGTTGAACCGGACAATGCCGACTTTGCCGATGTTTTGCCGGTTTTTTGCTTCCAAACGGTCAACTTTGGCGGCCAGTTTTTGGCACTTGTCTTTCACCTTTTTAAATTCGGCCAGAATTTCATCAATATTTTGCGGTTCCTCTTTGTTTTGTTTTTTTGAAAAAAAAGCCATCGGACCAGTAAATTAGTTAATGAGTGATGAGAAGATGTGCGTTTTGTTCATCTGCTTATCACTATTTCGGGCGGAGGGGGCGAGAGTCGAACTCGCATGGGCTTGCGCCCGCCGCTTTTCGAGAGCGGTACCTTGCCATTCGGAACACCCCTCCAACCCCCGCTTGGGGCGGGGGAAGCACCAAATCCCAAATTGCAAATTCCAAAAAAGTGGAAAAAATAACAAAATAACAAAAAACAAACTGTTCGGGCAACAGCGTTTTTATACCATTTTTAACAGGATAAAGCAACAAAAGTGGGCGATGAGGGATTCGAACCCCCGGCCTACTCGGTGTAAACGAGTCGCTCCGGCCAACTGAGCTAATCGCCCGAATTCCGCTAATCCCGCCAAGGCGGGATTAGCAATAATAAATAGTTTATTAACTATCAACGAAAGATTTTAACAAAGTTAAAATTTTTGTGGGCGAGGAGGGACTTGAACCCTCACGCCTTTCGGCCTACGCACCTCAAGCGTAGATGTCTGCCGGTTCCATCACTCGCCCGGATTTTTGTCGATTTCTAATAATTTTTGCAATTTTTCAAATTTACGCTTCAAACATGGTATTTCTCTATCATAATACATTTTAGTTGATAATACCTTCGACTCTTTTTTCGCATAACTTAATTGGTATATAGACCCCGCTTTTCCTATCGCTCCGTTAATACCTAATGCATCTCTGATTTTTGCCTGAAGCCAAGAAATGTGGCTTTTGCTGGCGGAAACAAATTTCACATAAAACATAAAACTGTTTTTCCATCGTTTATCCCAATAGCCATAGCAACTTCCGTCTCCATCAAAATGACCTCGTAGAAAATCAAAGAAAAATTCATCCGGAATTTGCAAAATTCCTATTGTTTTTGTTTTGTTTGGTGCGATTCCGATGTTTAATAATTGGCGATAAAAACAGATGTTCCCGAATTGGACTCGGTGATATTTTTTATTGGACTTGCCGGCAGATTTCAGGCTAATTTTATTATTGATATTTAAGCATTTCTTGAATGTTTTTACTAATTCAACATCCTTGGAGGTAAAGTCAAAATGCCTGCCATCTGATGACAAATTGCCATCGGTAACAATTAAACCCACCGCGTAAGCGATTTGCGGAGACCATTTTATCGCAGCGATGTCGTGGTTCATGTTATTTTTAAATCAAGAAGCGGTTAGGCTTCTTGATTTTGGGTTTCTATTTCGGGTTTTGAGTTTGATTCGGGCGCGGTTTTTATTTTTCTTTCCGTTCGCTTCAATCTGGACTTGCGTCCTTTGGCGTTGCGGATATAATAGATTTTTGCCCGCCGCACTTTTCCGGATTTGACCACTTCAATCTTGGCGATCATCGGGGAATGAACGGGGAAAATCTTTTCCACGCCCACGCCGGAAGCGATTTTGCGCACCGTGATGGCCGCTCCCGTTTCTTTGCCATGTTTGCGGCACAACACCAGCCCTTCAAAAATCTGGATTTTTTCCTTGCCCTTGTCGGTGTATTTTTGATGCACCCGCACGGTGTCGCCCGTTTTGATATCGGGAATGTCTTGGCGCTTGATTTGCGCGGCGAACTTTTTGATTTGCTTTTCCATAATGATATTTCAATTTGTATTGGATTTGCCAACAACTATGGACTATAAACTAAAAACCGTTTTTTTGCAACAGGCGGACGCGGGTGGGCGATACAGGGATTGAACCTGTGGCCTTTTCGATGTCAACGAAACGCTCTACCACTGAGCTAATCGCCCGAAATTTACTGTGTCTTGTGGGCGTGGGTGGGCTCGAACCACCGAACCTCGTCTTTATAAGAGACGCGCTCTCACCGACTGAGCTACACGCCCAAAAGAATTTTAATTACTACCGTCATAGGAGACGCGCTCTCACCGACTGAGCTACACGCGCATAGCGCCAGCAGATTATGCTACGCTTTCGCGGTGATGCCAATTAGTTCTTCATATTCTTCTTTTTCAATGGTCTCTTTTTCTATCAGGCGTCCGGCGATTTTTTCCAGCAAGTCGCGCTTTTCCGAAAGGATTTGGCGCGCTTTTTCCTGTCCCTCTTTGATGATTTTCGCCACTTCGGCGTCAATTTTGGCGGCGATCTCTTCGGAATAGTTGCGGGCGGATTCAAACTCCTGTCCCAAAAACGCTAACTCCTCCTTCTGTCCGAAAACTATCGGTCCCAGCGGCGACATTCCATATTCCTTCACCATTTTGCGCGCGATCTTGGATGCCACTTTCAAATCATTGGACGCGCCGGTAGACGACTGGCCGAAAACCAACGCTTCCGCGATCATTCCTCCCAGCAAGGTGGCAATTTCGGCGACGAACTCGTTTTTGGTGCGCAATTTTTTTTCTTCGGAGGCGGTTTTCAGCGTGTAGCCGGCGGCCATTCCCCGGGAGATGATGGAAATTTTCCGCACCGGTTCGGATTCGGGCAAGCTTGAAGAAACCAGCGCGTGCCCCGATTCGTGATAGGCGGCAATCTTTTTTTCTTCTTTGGACAAGAGATGACTCTTTTTCTCCGGCCCGAGCAGGACTTTTTCAATTGATTCCAAAAATTCCGATTGGAATATCTGTGTTTTTTCCCGCCTTGCCGCCAACAGCGCGGCTTCGTTGACCACGTTGGCGATGTCGGCGCCGGAAAATCCCGGCGTTCGTTGAGCGACTTCGCGCAAATTGACATCCGCCGCCAGCGGTTTCTTGCGGCAATGAATGGCCAGAATCGCTTCGCGATCGTTGGCGTCGGGCAGATCCAAAACGATGCGCCGGTCAAATCGGCCGGGGCGCAACAGCGCCGGATCCAAATGTTCCGGCCGATTGGTGGCGCCCAGAACGATGATGCCTTCGCCGCTCTCAATGCCGTCCATTTCCGCCAGTATCTGGTTCAACGTCTGTTCGCGCTCCTCGTGTCCGCCGGTGACTCCCACGCCGCGAGTTTTGCCGATGGAGTCAATTTCGTCAATGAAAATGATCGCCCTCTTGGCCTTGTGCGCCTGTTCAAACAGACTGCGCACGCGGCTGGCGCCCACGCCCACGAAAAGCTCAATAAACTCCGATCCCGAAATGGAGAAGAACGGCACATTGCTTTCGCTGGCGACCGCTTTGGCCAGCAGAGTTTTGCCGGTGCCGGGAAGCCCCATCAGCAAGACGCCACGGGGAATCTTGGCGCCCATTTTCAAATATTTTTCCGGATTTTTCAGAAAATCAATGATTTCCGTCAGTTCTTCTTTGGCCTCTTTTAATCCGGCGACGTCGCCAAAACCGGTTTTTTCCTTTTGATTATCGCCGCCCAAAATCCGCGTCTTGGCTTTGGTGAAATCAAACGCCTGCATCGCGTTGCCTTTTGCTTGGCGGAAAATCATCGCGAAAACAAACAGAATGACGATGAGTGGCAGAACGCTGTAAAGCAGGGGTCCCAGCCAAACCCATACGCTGTCGTCATTTTTGGCGGAAAAATCCACGAGCCCCATTTTTTCATTCTGCGCCCCCAGATTGGCCAAGGTTTGGGAGATTGAGGAGTCGGCCTCTTTTTTCGCCGTTGCTTTTTCGCCGTTTTGATAAACGATTTCCAGGGAATTGCCGGCGACCGCAATGGTTTTGATGTTCTCCCGGTTGATGTCGGCAACGATCTGCGAGAGAGAAACTTCCTTCGGTTCTTCGGATTCGCGCAGAAATAGCGAAAAGAAACCGGCGGTGGCGGCCAGCATCAGCACGGCGAAAACGAAATTTTTCAAGAAACCTTTCATTGGATATTATAAAGTCCAAAGTCAAAAGACGGGCGCCGGTTGCTGTCGCGGCGTTTCGGAGCGGGCATATTCATCAAAACGTTTCAAGCGGTTTGGCTCTGTTGGGAGGGGTCTTTAAGAGATAAAAATACCTTGCCGTTGCTGATTTCAACAATACGGGCGGAAAGCTTGCCGCCGATCTTGAAATTTTCCGACAAACTTTTCTTCAATTCTTCGGGAATCTGCGCGGCGGGGATCAGTCCCTCCACGGTGTCGTTGTCAAAACGGATAAAAATGCCGAATTCCATAATGCCGGTGATCGTGCCGCCAATCTTCTGGCCGGCAT
>Ga0208939_1002714_pt1 | contig 12219 bp, 9 predicted proteins | sample AD_STIC12_MetaG_FD_184437 | JGI IMG/M metagenome (GOLD analysis project Ga0208939, IMG submission 184437) | Active sludge microbial communities of municipal wastewater-treating anaerobic digesters from USA - AD_STIC12_MetaG (SPAdes) (version 2) | ecosystem: Engineered > Bioreactor > Anaerobic >...
CGACCCATCTCTCGGCGCTCGTCGGGATCACCGACGACGTGGTCATCACCCCGTGGCGCTCTCTCGTCGTCCCCAGTGGCGCAGAGTTCGCCGCCGACCTCGAGGAGGCGGGGTTCACCGTCACGGCGTCCGACCCGTGGGCGCGCCTGTCGGCGTGCACCGGGGCGCCCTGGTGCGCCCGCACGTCCTCCCCGACGATGGATCTGGCCCTGGAGAGCGCCGCTCGCCTGGGCCCGGACGGGCCGCGGCTCCACGTCGTGGGGTGCGAACGCGCCTGTGGCGCACCGACACTCGACCATGTCCTCGTCGTCGACCCCCACTCGGTCGACGACATCCTCTCTGCCGATGGAGCGCTCGACCGATGACGCCGGTGCCACCCACCCGCCGCTACGACTACGTCACCGACGGGCTCGAGATCTATCGCCGGTCCTTCGGCACGATCCGGGACGAAGCGGACTTGCGTGATTTCGCACCGGACCTGGTCACTGTGGCGACCCGGATCATCCACGGTGCCGGTGACGTCGACATCGTCTCGGCCCTCGCGGCCACCCACGACCTGGTGGCGACAGCGCGCGGGGCACTGGAGGCCGGCGCCCCGATCTTCACCGACTCCCACATGCTCGCCTCGGGCGTGACCAGGCGCCGCCTGCCCGCCGACAACGACGTGATCTGCACCTTGCGCGAGGAGTCGGTGCCCGAGCTGGCCCGACAGTGGGGCACCACCCGGGCGGCGGCCGCTGTGTCGCTGTGGGGACCTCGCCTGGAGGGGGCCGTCGTCGCCATCGGCAACGCGCCGACCGCGCTCTTCCACCTGCTGGAGTTGATCCTGGATGGTGGGCCACGCCCGGCGGCGATCGTCGGGATGCCGGTCGGCTTCATCGGGTCGGCCGAGTCCAAGGTGGCCCTGGCCGAGCACCGCTTGCCTGACGGGAGTCAGATCCCCTGGCTGGTCGTGCACGGTCGCCGCGGCGGATCAGCCATGGCCGCCTCGGCCCTCAATGCCCTGGCCAACGAGTCGGAGCTCGCATGAACGACAACGAGCCCCGATCGGTCGCAGGACGGCTCTATGGGGTCGGCGTCGGCCCCGGCGACCCCGGTCTGGTCACCCTGCGTGCGGCCGAGTTGATCCGCAGCGCCGACGTCGTCGCCTTCCACGCCGGCACGGGCAAGCAGTCGATGGCGCGCTCGATCGTCGCCGACCTGTTGTCACCGGAGGTGATCGAGGAGGAGCTGCGCTATCCGGTGACCGCCGACTTCGCCGAGCAATCGGGTGACTACTACACGGCGCTCGGCGAGTTCTATGACGAGTGCGCCGACCGACTGCAGGGCCATCTGGCCAGGGGACGCAGTGTCGTCGTCCTCGCGATCGGCGACCCCCTCTTCTTCGGGTCCTTCATGTATGTCCATGACCGACTCTCGCCGCACTACCCCACCGAGGTCGTGCCCGGCGTCACGTCGGTGAGCGCGGCGACCGCCGCCGTCGCGACCGGCCTGTGTCGACACGAGGACACCTTGACGATCCTGCCAGGGACGCTCCCGGTGCCCGAGCTGGCACGGCGCCTCGCGGACACGGACGCGGCCATCATCATGAAGTTGGGCCAGACCTTCCCCGGGGTCGTCGAGGCGGTCCGTCAGGCGGGCCTGCTGGAGCGAGCCGTCTATGTCGAGCGGGCCTCGGGCAGACGTCAGCGCGTCCTCCCCCTCGCCGACGTCGACGCCGCCGCCGTGCCCTACATGTCGCTCATCGTCGTGCCCGGACAGGACCTGCGTGCCGACGCGGCCGGTCGCGCCGAGGGAGCCGCTCCCGCCGGAGTCGACGAATCTCGTTCTCCCGCATCACGATCCGCCACTGCGGGTGGCGATGGCAGCGGCGACGCCGTGACGCTCGGCACGGTCCATGTCGTCGGGCTGGGACCAGGGCCGGATGCGTGGTTGACCCCGGAGGCGAGCGAGGTGCTCTCCCGTGTCGATCACGTCATCGGCTACGCCCCCTACGTCGCCCGGGTGCCGCAACGGGAGGGGCTGACCCGCTTGCCTTCGGGCAACACCGTCGAGGTCGATCGCGGACGACAGGCCCTCGACCTGGCTCTGGCGGGCCACGAGGTCGCAGTCGTCTCGGGTGGTGATGCCGGCGTCTTCGGCATGGCCGCGGCAGTGTTCGAGGCCGCCGAGACCGACGCCCGGTATGCCGTGGTGCCGATCCACGTCGTCCCCGGCGTCACGGCCGCGCACGCCGCCTCCGCGCTCGCCGGAGCCGTCCTGGGCGCGGATCACGCCCTGATCTCGCTGTCCGACCGGCTCAAGCCGTGGTCGGTCGTCGTCGAGCGGCTCCGGGCCTGCGCTCGGGCCGATCTCGCGATGGCGTTCTACAACCCGCGCTCGGCCTCCCGGCCCGACCAGCTCGTGCAGGCCAGGGCGGCCTTGCTGGAGGTCCTGCCCGAGGATCGGGTCGTCGTCGTCGCGCGGCACGTGGGTCGGGAGCAGGAATCGTCGACCGTGACGACACTGGGTGATTTCGACCCCGAGACCGTCGACATGGGGTGCCTGGTCATGATCGGCGCCGCGAGCACGCGGGTCACCGACAGCGGCCGGGTCTGGACGCCGCGCTACGTCGACTGACACGCTCGGCATCGACTGACACGCGCTGCGTCGACGTGGCCGCGCTCGGTCACGCGAGAGGGGCGGCGCTGCTCAGCCCAGGAAACGCGCGACGTCAGCGACCGTCCGCGGCGGGTCGACGACGTCGATCTCGTGACCGAGTGACCGGAGCAGCTTGACCGGCCACGGCACGCCGAGGTGTGCCCGTCGAAGGAGTCCCTCGTCGGTCATGATCTTGACGGTGCTGCCCTGGTGGACGATGCCGTCCACGACCACGCCCACCTCGTCGGCCCACTCCCAGGCGAAGTCGATGTCGTGGGTCGAGACCACGACCGTGGTGCCCCGTGCCTCGAGGTTGTCCAGGGCCGCGCGCAGGGTCGTCACCGCTCGTGGGTCGAGGCCTGCCGTCGGCTCGTCGAGCAGGATGACCTGCGGCCGCATCGCCACGGCCCCGGCGATGGCGACCCGCTTGCGCTGGCCGTAGGACAACTGGTGGACCGGTCGGTCGGCGAGGTCAACGACGTCGAGCAGCTCGAGGGCCTCGGACACGCGCGCTCGCACCTCGTGGTCGTCGAGGCCGAGGTTGATCGGTCCGAAGGAGACGTCGGCGCGCACATCGGCCGAGAAGAGCTGGTCGTCCGGGTCCTGCAGCACGAGCTGGACCCGCTGCCGATGGTCGCGCAGACCGGCGTTGTCGTGGCGGAGCGTGATGCCATCGACGGCCACGCTCCCCGCGTCGGGCACATGAGCACCCGAGAGGCAGCGCAGCAGAGTCGTCTTGCCGGAGCCGTTCTCGCCGAGCAGGGCGAGCCGACTGCGCCCCGTCACGGACACATGGGCGCAGTCGAGGACGTCGCCTCGCCCCGGGTAGCCCGCGTGAAGGCCCTCGCCCACGAGCACCGCCCCGACGGTGGGCTCCCACGTGCCGGTGCGATGAGTCATGCGACACCTCGCAGCGCGAACAGGATCGACGTCGCGGCCAGTGCGGTCACGATCAGACCGCTGACCGCCATGAAGGGCACCGACACGACCGTCTCCCTGGGCAGGGTCCGCAGCGACCCGGCATACCCTCGTCCGCGCAGGCCCTCCTCGAGGCGCCGCGACCGTTGCCAGGCGCGCCCGAGGACCGAGCCCGCCATCAGGCCCATCGACCGACGAGCGGTCCGGCCGTCGACGAAGCCGAGGCGGGCCGCCTGCGCCTCGCGGACGGCAAGGACGGAGTCCATCAGGGTGAAGAGCATCCGATAGACCAGGCCGGCGATGTCGACGAGCACCTCGGGCACCCGCAGTCGCCGCAGCCCCGCGAGCAGGTCGACCATCGGAGTCGTGGCCGCCAGAAGAGTCATGGCCGCCATCGCGGCCGCCGACCGCACGGCGACCGCCGCCGCGGCATACAGGCCGGTGGACGTGAGCGACACCGGGCCGAGTGAGGCCAGGACGTCGGTGGGTTGGCCGCCGAAGGTCAGGGCGATGGGGATGGCACCGACGGCGACGAAGGTCATCGGGCCGACCACCGCCAGGGCATAGGTGCGCTTCGGGACGCGGGCGGCGAACAAGGCGGTGGAGACGGCGACGGCCAGCACGACGAGGGAGACCCAGAGGGAGCGCGAGGTCGCGGCCACCGTGAGCAGACCCAGTGACAGCAGGGCCTTCTCACCGGTGGACCGCAGACGCCACGGCCCGGACCAGGCCGCCTCGTCGAGGGCGAATCGCGCCAAGGTCAGCCCCTCGACTGCGGCTCGGCCGCATCACAGGCCGGCTCCGGGTCGCTCACCGGGCGGCTCGAATCGTCGGCAGCCGACCGGCGCTGGCGACGCCGCTCGCGCATCGTGCCGAGGACGAACCCGAGGGCTCCTGCGCCGAGTGCTGCCTGCAGCGCGAACAGTCCGGACTCGACCTCGCCGCTCGAGGGCTCGAAGATCGTCTGGAACCACGGGGTGTAGCCGGGGTGGTTCTCCTCGATGTGGGTGGTGGCCGCCGAGTCGGTGCCGATGAAGGTCTCGCCATCGCCGGTGCTCTGGCGGGTGCCGAGGACCATCGCGACCGCGAAGAGGGCGACGATCGCCAGGAGGATGGCCAGGGTGCTCGCGTGCTTACGCATGGATGGCCTCCTCGACCTTGGTGCCGGCGTGGTCCGGCCGGCGCGAGAACACCCCGAGAGCGGAGAGCTCTGGGCCGGCCCAACTGCGCAGGGCCTTGAAGATGAGGACGCCGACGAGGCCTTCAATGACGGCCAACGGCACTTGGGTGATCGCGAAGATGCCGAGGAAGGCCGACCACGCGCCGACGAAGCCGTTCTGGCCGGGGAAGGCCAGCGCGAGTTGGGTGGCGGTCATGACGTAGGTCGCGAGGTTGGCCAACGCCATGGCCGCGAAGATGCGGATCGAGAAGGGAGCGCGACCGAGCAGGCGGAACGCGGCATACCCGACCCACGGGCCGACGACCGCCATCGAGAAGACATTGGCCCCGAGGGTGGTCAGACCGCCATGGGCGAGCAGGAGGGCTTGGAAGAGCAGGACGATCGTCCCCAGGGCCGCCATCACCGGGGGCCGGAAGATCACCGCCCCCAGTCCGGTGCCCGTCGGGTGGGACGATGAGCCCGTCACCGAGGGCAACTTGATCGCGGAGAGGACGAAGGTGAAGGCCCCCGCGGCACCGAGCAACAACGTGGCCTCGGGGTGCTCCTTGATGGTGCGGCTGATCGCCCGGGTGCCATGGATGACGAAGGGGGCCGCGACGGCCGTCCACGCGGCCGCATGAAGTGGGGGCAGGAAGCCCTCGGCAATGTGCATTGCTGCACCTTCCTCGGGATGACGCGCCCGATCAGACGTGACGCGCGGCGCCGATCGGCGGCACGCGACATCCACAGGAGTTCCTGACTCGCCGATGGCTCAGCTCACAGTGGCGCGACCGTCCCGGATTTGCACCGGGTTCCTCACGCAGATGGTGCTCGGCAGGCTACACCAGCGAGGCGTCCGGTCGCCCCTCCCCGGCGGGCCGAGGCGGTCGGCTCGAATACAGGTGGGACTCCACGAAGCCCTCCGCCGACAGGGCCCAGCCGACGATGATGACCGCGGCCTGGGTCAGGCCCGCGGCCTCGACCTGGTCGGCGATGTCGGCGAGGGTGCCGCGCAGGATCAGTTCCTCGGGCTGGGTGACCTGCGAGCCGACGACGACCGGGCAGTTGGCCCCGTAGTGGGCACTGAGCTCATCGGCCAGCCGCCGGGTGTGTCGGATCGCCAGGTGCAGGACGAGGGTGGCATTGGTCGCGGCGAAGGCCGCCAGGGTCTCCCCCGGCGGCATCTTGGTCGAGTCCTTCTGCGCGCGGGTCAGGACGACCGACTGGGCCACCTCGGGCACCGTCAGTTCACGCCCGATGAGCGCGGCCGTCGCGGCATAGGCCGGCACGCCCGGGGTGAGGTCCCAGGGCACCCCCGCGGCGTCGAGACGGCGCGTCTGCTCGGCGATCGCCGAGTAGATCGACGGGTCTCCCGAGCACAGCCGGGCGACGTCATGACCGGCGTCGTGGGCGGCGACGAGGGTGGCCGTGATGGCGTCGAGATTGAGGTATGCCGTGTCGATGAGTTCGGTCTCCGGCCCGCAGTGCGAGAGGACCTCGTCGTCGATGTAGGTGCCGGCATAGAGGCAGATCGGACTCTCCTGCAGCAGGCGGACGGCGCGCAGGGTGAGCAGGTCGGCGGCACCGGGACCGGCCCCGATGAAATGGACGGTCATGACATTCCTTGCTCGTGGGGCGGGGCGGGTTTCTGGGCGCTCCACTGGACGATCGCGCGGGCCGGGGTCCACGACAGGTGCGGACCCAGCGGCGTCGCGTGCTCGACACTCAGCCTGGTCAGGTGGCCTCCGTGGCGCTGGTGGGCAGCGACGAGGACGGATTCGGCCGAGAGCGTGACGGCGTGCGCGACAAGACGTCCGCCCGGACGGAGGCGACCCCACGCCAGGTCGGCGAGTTCGCTCGTGAGACCGCCGCCAACGAAGACCGCGTCCGGGTCGGGCAGCGCGTCGAGGACGGACGCCCCTTCCGGGGAGAGGGCCCCGTGGTCGGCCTCGACCACCTCGACCTCTCGCGGCACCCCGAGACGTGCAGCGTTGACGCGGATCCGGGCGGCACGACCGGGGTCGCGCTCGAGGGCCACCGCTCGCGCGCAGCGGGCCGACAGTGCCCATTCGATCGCGACCGCACCCGAGCCGGCGCCGAGGTCCCAGAGAGTGGCCCCAGGTGTCGGACGCAAATGGGCCAGGGCGCTCGCGCGCACGTCACGCTTGGTGATCTGTCCGTCGTGCTCGAAGGCCTCTTCTGGGCGTCCGGGGGCGGGGCCCGAGGACGAGCGGGCGGCCGCGAGGTCGTCCACCTCGACGGCGAGCACGACCAGATCAGGAGTGGGCTCGACATCCCAGTCCCGTGCAGCGCCGGATCGGCTGCCCTCCTTGGGCCCTCCGAGGTGCCACCACGCCGTGAGCCGCGAACTGCCGCAGCCCTCTTGGACGAGAAGGGCGGCGACCTCGGCGGGGGTCGAGCCATCGGAGCACAGGACGACGAGACGTGCACGCGGGTCGAGGTGACGGCGGAGTCGATCGACAGAGCGCCCGACGAGGGTCACGACCGTCGTCTCCTCGGCGGGCCAACCCATCCGCGCCCGCGCCAGGGTCTCCGAGGACAGCGAAGGGTGGACCCGGACCGTCTCCCGGCCGAACAGGTCGATGAGGGTGCTCGCGACCCCCGAGCGCAGCGGGTCACCACTGGCGAGCACGACGACGCCCTCGGTGCCGATCTGCTCGAACAGTGCTGGCAGTTGGGCGCGCATCGGCGTGGGCCATGGTGTGCGGATCTGACCCTCGATCTCGGGGACCAGGGCCAGGTGTCGGGCGCCACCGACAAGGTGCCGCGAACGGCATACGAGATCCTGCTCGCGGGCGGGCACGGACGCCCAGCCCGCATCCTCGATGCCCACGACCTCGATCACGCGCGACAGCCTACGTGCGATGAGACATCGACCTCGCCGGACCCGGGGTGGGCGATGTGGGAGGATGCGGGGCGACGCAGGGCGAGGAATACCGGTGCAACTCCGGAGCGGTCCCGCCACTGTGACCGCTCGCCGCGTGACGTGGAGACCGGAAGCCAGGACGTCCTCCTGCGTCACGCCGCCCCGGGACCCCGAGGCGGCCGAATCGGCCGGTGAGCGTGGTCACTCACCAGGAGGAGCGCCGTGTCCAACTACCCCTTCGCCGCCATCGTCGGTGCCGACGAGATGGCCCTCGCCCTCGTCCTCACCACGGTCTCCCCCGAGGTCGGCGGCGTGCTCGTGCGCGGCGAGAAGGGCACCGCGAAGTCCACGATGGTGCGCGCTCTGGCCGAGATCCTGCCCCGCCAGGCGGTCGTCCACGGATGTCGCTTCGGCTGCGACCCACGGTCGCCCGCCGCCGACTGCCCCGACGGGCCACACACCGACGCCGCATCGACGACCCGCCCAGCTCGTCTGGTCGAACTCCCGGTGGGTGCCACCGAGGATCGCGTCATCGGCTCCCTCGACCTCAGCAAGGCCCTCGGTCACGGTGAAACGGCTTTCGAGCCGGGGCTGCTCGCCCAGGCGCACCGTGGTCTGCTCTATGTCGACGAGGTCAACCTCCTGCACGACCATCTCGTCGACCTGCTCCTCGACGCCGCTGCCATGGGCCGCAACACCGTCGAGCGCGACGGGGTGTCGGTGTCCCACCCTGCCCGCATCGTCCTGATCGGCACCATGAACCCGGAGGAGGGCGAGCTTCGCCCGCAGTTGCTCGACCGCTTCGGCCTGACCGTCGAGGTGAAGGCCAGCCGCGACCCAGCGCAGCGTGCGGACGTGGTCCGTCGGCGGCTCGCCTTCGATGAGGATCCGGTCGCCTTCCAGACCTCGTATGCCGTGGCGCAGGCCGATTTGGCCGCCCGGATCGCGTCCGCCCAGGAGGCCCTGCGTCGCGTGCGTCTGAGTGACTGGGCGCTGGACAAGATCGCCACGGTCTGCGCCGGCTTCGAGGTCGACGGGATGCGTGCCGACATCGTGACCGCGAGGGCTGCGGTGGCCCACGCGGCATGGGAGGGGCGCACCGACGTCACCCGGGAGGACATCCGCACCGCCGCCAAACTCGCTCTCCCCCACCGACGTCGGCGTGCACCCTTCGACGCGCCGGGACTGGACGAGGACCTGCTCGATCGCCTGCTCGGCGACGACGAGCCGCCGCCTCCGGAGGACCCCCAGGACCCTCAGGATGAAGACCCTCACCTGCCCGACGAGCCGGACCGGCCCGAGCGCCCGAAGGAGCCTTCCGACGAGACGGACACCGCGGACGACGACTCGGGCGACCCCATGACGACGCCGTCGACTCAGGACTCCGACGAGGGAGCGCAGGACGCCCGCGATCAGCGCTCCGACTGCACACCGCCGGACCCCACCGACACGGAGAGCGGCGAGGAGGTCTCCGAGACCGACCTGCCGGCGCCCGTCCAGGGCGTGGCGGCAGCACACGAGCCGTACCGCATCCGTCGCCTCAGTGTGCGGGGCACGGGGTCGGGAGCGGCCGGCAAACGCAGCCGGGCGATCACGACCTGGGGCAGGACGGTCGGATCGAGCCGCGAGCGCACGGGCCGGGTCCATCTGACCGCCACCATCACGGCCGCTGCCCGAGAGCGAGGCGCCCGCGCCACCGGGACGACCGGGACGACCGGGACGACCGGGACGACCGGGACGAGCCGACTGGAGATCCGGGCGAGCGACCTCCGCTCGGCGATCACCCAGGGCAAGGAGTCCAACCTCGTGCTGCTGCTCGTCGACGCCTCCGGGTCGATGGCTGCCCGGTCTCGGATGGCCGAGGTCAAGACGGCCGTCCTGTCGCTGCTCATGGACGCCTACCAGCGACGCGATCGCGTGGGCCTGGTGACCTTCCGAGGCACCGGTGCCGACCTCGCGTTGCCGCCGACCTCCTCGGTCGAGGCGGCCGCCGCCTGCCTGGCCGAACTCCCCCACGGCGGGCGCACGCCCCTGGCCGAGGGTCTCGCCACGGCCGCGAAGACCCTTGGGCTGGAGCGCATCAGGGACCCACGTCGACGGGCGCTGCTCGTGCTCGTCACCGACGGACGCGCCACGGCGGGCGTCGATGCGTTGGGCAGAGCACAGCGCATCGCCGACCAATGGGGGCACGTCGCCGTCGACAGCGTCGTGATCGACTGCGAGTCCGGCCGCTTCCGGATGGGTCTGGCCAGGGACCTCGCCGACCGGATGGGCGCAGAGCACGTGCCCCTCGAGGACATCGCCGCCGATCACCTCGTGGCGCTCATCAATGACAGGAGGGCCGCCTGATGGCCAAGGGAGTGACACCGGTGCAGGCTGCGGACGGCCTCACCACCCGACAGCGCCGCAACAGTCCGCTCGTCATCGTCCACGGTGGCGCCGGGAAGGGGAAGTCGACGGCGGCCTTCGGCCTGGCCCTGCGCGGCTGGAACCAGGGGTGGTCGATCGGCGTGTTCCAGTTCGTGAAGTCGGCCAAGTGGCGCATCGGTGAGCAGGCAGCGCTGGCTGCTCTCGACGACGTGCACCGCAGCACCGGCCAGGGCGGCCCGATAGAGTGGCACAAGATGGGCTCGGGCTGGTCGTGGTCACGCAAGGCCGGCACCGAGGAGGACCATGCCGAGGCCGCCCGTGAGGGCTGGGCCGAGATCAAGCGTCGCCTCGCCGACGAGACCCACACCCTCTATGTCCTCGACGAGTTCACCTACCTGCTCAAGTGGGGTTGGCTCGACATCGACGACGTCGTCGACTCCCTGACCGACCGCCCCGGCTACCAGCACGTGGTCATCACCGGCCGCGATCCACACCCCCGCCTCCTCGAGATCGCGGACGTCGCCACCGAGATGACCAAGATCGCCCACCCGTTCGACAAGGGCCAGAAGGGCCAGAAGGGCATCGAGTGGTGAGACCGACCCCCCTGCCCCGGGTCGTCATCGCGGCACCTGCGTCGGGTCAGGGCAAGACCACGATCGCCGTCGGGATCATGGCTGCCCTGAGCCGGGCTGGGCACGCTGTCGCGCCGGCCAAGGTCGGCCCGGACTACATCGACCCCGGCTATCACGCGCTCGCCACCGGCCGCCCCGGTCGCAACCTCGATCCCTGGCTGACCTCCGAGGAACTCATCGTTCCCCTGCTCCTCCACGGCGCCCGGACGCCCGACCCCGCCGACGTGGCGGTCATCGAAGGCGTCATGGGGCTCTTCGACGGCCGGATCGGCACCGGCGGCTTCGCGTCGACGGCCCACTTGGCCACCCTCACCCGCAGCCCGGTGATCCTCGTCGCGGACATCTCCTCCGCCGCGCGCACGATCGCGGCGACGCTCCACGGTCTGCGCACCTTCGACCCCGGTGTCGACGTCGTCGGTGTCATCCTCAACAAGGCGGGATCGGTGCGCCACGCGCACGAAGTCCGCAGCAGCGTCGAGGCCATCGGCCTGCCGGTGCTGGGGGTCCTTCCGCGCGACGCGGGCGTGAGCGCCCCCTCCCGTCACCTCGGCTTGATCCCGGCCGCGGAGCGCACCGACGCCGTCAGCGCGCTCGACCGCCTGGCCGAGCAGACCGCCGAGTTGATCGACCTCGACCTGCTCCTTCACCTCGCCGGATGCGCTCCCGACCTGAGCGCCACCCCGTGGTCACCGCCGTCGCGGCGTGCGGAGGGGGTCCCCACCCACGACAGTGCCACCACCCGCCCGATCGTCGCCGTGGCCGGCGGCCGCTCCTTCACCTTCCGCTATGCCGAGACCGACGAGCTCCTGCGGGCCAACGGCTGCGAGCCGGTTCTCTTCGACCCGGCGCTCGACACCTCGCTCCCGCCCGGGACCAGCGGGCTCTACCTCGGCGGCGGCTTCCCTGAGGCCCACGCTCCGGCCCTCTCCCGCAACACGGCCCTCACTGGTGCGGTCCGGGACGCGATCGCCTCCGGCATGCCGACCGTCGCCGAGTGCGCCGGCCTGCTCTATCTCTGCGAGACCCTCGACGGGCATGACTTCGTCGGGGCAGTTCCCGCGCAGGCAGCGATGCACCCTCGCCTGACCCTGCAGTACCGCTCGGCTCGCACGACCGTCGACAGCATCCTCGGGCCGGCCGGAACGACGTCGCGCGGTCACGAATTCCACCGGACCCGCACGTCGCCGGGGGCCGGCACCACCGCTGCCTGGGAGCACGAGGAGGGCGTCGAGGGCTTCACCCTCGATCCAGCCAGCACCGGGCGCGCGACGTTGCACGCCTCCTATCTGCACACCCATTGGGCCGGGAACCCGTCCGTCCCAGCCGCTTTCGCCGCCGCAGTGCAGTCGTATGCCGCACAGCCGCCGGTTCTCGGCGCCACGTCCACGGTCCTCCCCCGGGTCGAGCGAGCGCCCGCGCTCCCCACGACGACCGACCCGACACCCTCGGCTGGACTGGACCACCACGGCGACGCCGAGGTCGGCCCGGGGCTGGTCGACTTCGCGGTGAACGTCCGTGTCCCCACACCCCCGGCCTGGCTCGCCACGACGCTGCGGGACGGCATCGGCGACCTCGCGGCATACCCCGTCGTCGACCCAGCCCGGACGGCCCTG
>Ga0208939_1002721_pt1 | contig 12198 bp, 13 predicted proteins | sample AD_STIC12_MetaG_FD_184437 | JGI IMG/M metagenome (GOLD analysis project Ga0208939, IMG submission 184437) | Active sludge microbial communities of municipal wastewater-treating anaerobic digesters from USA - AD_STIC12_MetaG (SPAdes) (version 2) | ecosystem: Engineered > Bioreactor > Anaerobic >...
CATAATTCAAAAATCATCATCTCAATTATTATTCACTTCCATGACAGGTAATAAACTTGAACCACAAGTACTATTGGATATAGTTAAGTTCTGGTCAAAAAAAGCCAATATCAAAAAGAACATCACCACTCATACTTTTAGACATAGTTGCGCTACTCATATGCTTCAAAGGAAAGCTGACATCAGATATATTCAAAAACAATTGGGTCATAAAAGGATCACAACCACTGAGGTATATTTAAAAATTGAAATATCAGATTTACAGGAGGTTCATAAAAGGTGTCATCCACGGGAACAATCGGGTTGGTAATATCATTGACATATAATTTTCATGGGTAATAATAACCTTTGATCTTTGAAATGATGTGTCCCTGAGTCAATTTTACCCATAAATTTCATCCCGGGTAATTGTACTGGGGTACAAGAACGATTCTGTTAATGTAGTGCTCAATGACAATGGCATCATCCTGTCCCAGACCGAGTTCCTGCCCTTTGGTGAGACCTGGACGCAGGAAGGGGACAAGAAGCACGCGCCGAAGTATAACTCACAGGAGCTGGATAAGGAGTCAGGGTATTATTTCTATAACGCAAGGCATTATGACGGGGGGATTGGGAGGTTTGTTACTGCGGATAATATCGTAGATGGCCAGTACGATACTCAAGGCTGGAACCGTTACAGCTACGTTAAAAACAATCCTATAATTTATAAAGACCCTACAGGCCATAATGTTGTCGTATTGGAAGCACCTGAGGGCGCAGGAGGAATGGGACATAGTGCTGCTTTGGTTGAATCGAAGAATGAAGAAACTGGGAAAACTGAATGGCTTTATTATTCACGACAGCAAAAAGATAAGAGTGATGGCACTTTTAAGGGAAGTCCAAACGCTAAGGGGAGAGCATTTAAAAACCCGGATGAATTCTTTAATTATCAAACTAAAATGGCGAAAGAGAGAACCTATCTTGAAAATAAAAAGGCAGCAGGAAAGATTACAGAAAAAGAATATAATGATATACTCAAAAAAAATACCGATTTGCTTGAATTTACTTATGCAAATGATGGGAAGGTAACCGAGAGATATGAAAAAGGTTTAGAACTGAAATTAACAAAGAAACAGGATAAAGCTTTAAAAGAATATTTTGATGAAAATATCGATAAGCAATATAATTTCTTTGTTCGTAATTGTAAAGATTTAGTAAGCAGGGGATTAGATAAGGCTGAGTATAAGAATTTCAATACACCAAACATTAGTCCAAATCTTTGGTATCAGTTCTTAGAAAAAACTTCAGGTAATACAAAGGAAAAGGATTATAGAGCAAGTGATTACCGCGATTTCAATTTTCCCGACCAGTATAGGAAATAAGATTTATGGTCATGGGAAAATTAAAAAATATTTATTCGAAGTTGAATCCCATAAGTAAAGCATATTTATTGTTCGTTTTTTTAGATATACTTGAATTATTATGTTTTTGGCGATTATCATTAGAAAAACCGGGACCACTCGATGCGCAAGGGATTTCTTTTTATATATGCATGATTTTTATTTATCCATTAGTAATATGCTCGGGTATACTATATATCGGTTTTATCATCGAAAACCGCAGACTTGTAAAAAAGGTTATAGTGGGAACAATTTTAAACATTCATGTATTTTTTATTTTTTATAAATATGCTAAACATTTCATTCGTTTGTGGACGGGTTGAATATGGGCTTATTGTGAAATATTTGAAGCAGCGTATTTCACGCAGTCATCTGTTTCATCTTGTTGTAATTGATAGCCACGTTCAAAAAATATTTTATATGCCCCCTGTCGGCCTCGGTCATCTTAGATACTTCTTCAAACTGTTTCAATAATTCTTTATCGGTAATAACGATGTTGGGCGATTCAGTTTCGTCATCGGAAAGCACGTAATCCACAGAAACATTATAGAACTCGGCTATTTTTTTTAGTATGAATGCAGTGGGGACGGATTCGTCGTTTTCGTATCTGCCTACATGAGAAGGAGCGATCCCAATAGTTTTGGCGAAGGTCGCTTTGGTTATATCTTTTTCCTTCCTGAGCTGTTTTAATTTTTGTCCTAAAGTCATCGATAACCCCGTAAAGAATTCACTTTTAGGAACAAAATATTAAAAAATATAAAAAAATCAAGAATTTTTTGTTGACAATAATTCCAGAAAGGGAATTTAATACCATATAAGGAATGACTTTTTTTTAATAAAAGCCCCAAATCCTTGCCGGGAAAAGGGGCTTTTCGAAGCACAATCCCGAGGGAAAGCGCTTACACGCAACTTAAAGGAACCGCTTCCCTCCATGATTGTCAAGCAGAATTGAATCTCGGAGGTGCTATGCGTCCAAATATCATATCCATATCCAACCAGAAGGGCGGCGTGGGCAAAACCACGACGAGCTTTCAGGTGTCGATATACCTTGCCTCTACCGGTAGGAAGACCCTGCTTATTGACACCGACCCGCAGGGAAACCTCACCAAGAGCCTCACTGACTCTGACGATCCCGGCGTGTACGAAGCCCTGACCGGCAGTGATTACGATATTCCTGAGATCATGCCGAACCTCTTTCTCCTCGCCGGGAGCATCCGCCTTGCGGCCCTTGAGAAGTCTCTCATCGGCGAGATGGACGCATATATCCGGCTGAAGGAACTTCTCTCCGAAGAAATCTTTGCCGAGTTTGAATATATCCTGATCGATACGCCTCCGTCCCTGGGCGTGCTCACCATCAACGCGCTTACCGCGTCACAGTATATCCTCGCGCCCATGAACCCGGCGATTTATTCCCTGCAGGGCACAAACGACCTTATGGCAACGGTCGCCAAAGTGAAGAAGAACCTGAACCCCGACCTCGCGTTCCTCGGCGTGATCATCAACGCCTATGACGCGCATCCGGTGATCACCCGGCAGATACGCGAGGAGATCGTCCAGTCATTCGGCGAGCGGGTATTCCGCACCGCGCTTTCGCGATCAGTGAAGGTTGAGGAGGCGCTTGCGGCTCGCAAAGGGCTTGTTGCCGGAGAGTCTAAGGTCGGTGACGAAGTGAAGCGCATCGGCGAGGAACTCATCGCGAGGGTGGAAGGAACAGACGTAATCCGTGAAGCGGAGGGCGTATGAACATGGCAACCGATAAACCCTTTGGCAGAGACCGGCTCCACGGCAGAAAGATCTTGAAGGTGACTAATTTCCTTGATGAGTTTGAGAAGGACGACATCAAGAAGTACGTCGATATTGTTGATCTCTTTTCTCACTACGGGATTTCACTTACAAAGAAGGGAAAGAGCTATATGGCGAAATGCCCCTGGCACAATGACAAGAACCCATCGCTTTCTGTTGACCGCGAAAAGGACGGCGGCGTGTATCACTGCTTCGGATGCGGAGAATCGGGAGACATCTTTACCCTGACTGAAAAGATGAAGGGACTTTCATTTAAAGAAGCAGTGAAGTATTTGAAAGAATTCAAGGGCTCTCCATTGCAAAAGGCTTCAGTTGATATGAAGACTGATAAAGGGAATGGCAACGGTGAAGAGAGCAGCGAAAGCAAGGAAACGCAGTCTTTTAATTTGGCCGCTTCGGTCGCCGCGCACCAACCGAAAGAAAAACAGAAAGACGAAGACGCGGCGAACGATGCGGAACCGGGGATCTCACCGGATGAAAATATCACACTCACTACAATAGCCGACTATTACCACAAGAAACTGTATGAGAATCCGGAAGCCCTTGAGTATTTGAAAAAACGGGGACTCACGAAAGCGGAGAGTCATGACCGTTTCCGGATCGGTATTGCGGCCGGGGGTCTGCTTGAAGTCATTGGAGAAAGCCGGAAAAAGAAACTCAAAGAGCTCGGCATTCTGCGGGAGAAGGGCTCAGAGCATTTCAGGAACTGTGTCACCTTCCCGATCATCGATGAACTCGGCCAGGTCGTCGGGATGTACGGCAGAAGTATCGATGATACCGCGAAGACGAAGCACCTGTACTTGAAAGACAAACACAAAGGCGTATTCAACCGCAAAGCCTCAAAGGTTTTTAATGAGATTATTCTCACTGAATCGATTATTGACGCTCTATCGCTTATCGAAATTGGCATCGAGAATGTCCAGAGCATCTACGGCACAAACGGCTTCACCGACGAGCATCTGCAAATCCTGAAAGATGACCGCGTGAAAACAGTCGTCATTGCCTTTGATGCTGACGAAGCGGGAAACTCTGCATCCATGAAGCTTGCAGAGCGATTGCTTTCCGAGGGATTTTCGGTCAAGACGATTACTCCGCCGGTGGTTCCCAATCTTTTCCCGGATCATCCACAGACCGCACCCAAAGATTGGAACGAGTATCTTGTCTCCGGTGGATCTGCCGAGGCCGTCAAAGAAGCGATCGCAAAGACTGAAATTCGAAAGACGGAAAGTCCGTCATCAAGCGACGGGACACCTGCCGGCATGTCGGTAGAGAAGACGCCGCTCGGGTACGACTTCACCGCAAGCGGCGTCATCTACCGGCTCACGAACGTAAAAGAAATGTTCGTGGGCAACCTCAAGGTGAACATGCGGGCTGAGCTTATCGATCACCCTGACGCGGAGAAATTCTACGACCATGTTGATCTTTACTCGTCGCGGAGCCGCGCGGCGTGCTCGGCGAACATATCACGTATATTTGCTATCGAAGTGCGGCTCATCGAGAAGGACATCATCCGCATCCTCGAATATCTGGAAGCGGAGCGCGACCGGAAGCTCGCGATAGGCGTCCGCGAGAAAGGCCACGATATGACTGCCGATGAAACGGCCCTCGGCATGGAGCTTCTCTCCGATTCTCTCGTTTTCGATCGCTTCCTCGACGCGATGGAGACCCTGGGATATGTTGGCGAGACCGTGAACAAGCTCCTCATGTTCATCGCGGCATGTTCGCGGAAGATGGACGACCCGATCTCGGTGATGGTGATCTCGCAGTCGTCCGGAGGCAAGACAAAGCTCGTTGAGACCGTTGAATCACTCATTCCGCCTGAGGACGTGATCTCGGTAACATCGCTTTCCGACCAGGCGCTTAACTACGTCTCGGACATGGAGCACAAGTTTCTGGTGCTCGGCGAGGCGGTGCACGGCATCGAGGTCGAGCACCAGCTCCGCGAGATACAGTCGTCGCACAAGCTGACAAGGGGCGTGACCGTGAAGGACGAGAAGACCGGCCGCATGGAAACGCAGTTTGTGGCGACAAAGGCGGTGTGCTCCTGCGCCCTCACGAGCACGGGCGGGAACATCAACCCGGAGAACGCGAGCCGTAATTTCATCATCGAGGTTGACGAGTCGGCCGAGCAGACCGCGAAGGTACACGAGATGCAGAAGGGGAAATACAGCTTTGAGCGTCACGAGCTTAAAGTCAATACCATCCCGAAGATCATAGCAACATTTCACGCCGCGGGGAGACTGCTCTCAAAAATATTCATCGTCAACAATTTCGCCCGTCACATGAAGTTCCCGGCGAACGTCATGCGGACCAGACGCGACTTTGAGCGGTTTCTGGACCTTGTGGCCGCCGTGTGTTTTGTGCGGCAGTTTCAGAAAAAGCGGCATATCCGAAACAATATCGAATACATCAAATGTGACCTCACCGATTACGGGACCGCGCACGGCATCATCATGAAGACGCTCGCCTCCACGCTCTTTGAGCTTTCAACCGGCACCATCGATTTTTACGAAAAGCTCCGGGAGATGACGAGGAAGCTCGGATCGAAAAAGGGACTCAAGGCCAACGAAGTATCCGTGACCCAGCGGGACATCCGCGAATATACCGGCTACAGCCTTGAGTGGGTGAAGAAACAGCTCCGCATCCTTATCGATTACGAATACGTGATCGTCACGAAGGGCGGAGGATCGCGCGTGAAGGGATTCTACCGGATCAGGGAGGATGAGCCGATCTCGAAGATCGATCTTTCGATGATCCCCACGCCGGAAGAAATGGCAGAACTTATCAAAAATGACAAAGATGATGATGAAGATGAACAGAAAGATTAATTACGTACATGAAACTGGACACTCTGGACACCAACTGGACACTATCCAGTTTAGAAGCGTAACTGCTGGAAATATCAGGATTTACAAACTGGACACCATTTCTGGGGAGGGAAAGGCGGGCATTTTAAAGATTAGATTAAGGGATGATGATATGGCAGAACTACAGCAAAGAATCATGAACGACTACCTCGCCGAGCTTGAAAAAAGCCGCGTGAGGACAACACCGCACAAAAGCCCGCTCACGGCTTTCTTTCAGTGGGTGAATGATCGAGGGTTAGACTTTCTTCGCCTGCGGATCATTGATGCCCAGGAGTTCCAGCTTTATCTTGCCACAAAGACGAACGACGACGGCTCCGTCCACTACAACAAGGTCACGGTCTCCACGATGGTCGACAGGGTCCGTCGGTTTTACGACTATCTGCGAAAGAAGAAGCTCATCCACGGAAATCCATTTAACGAGATACAGGCCATCAAGCGGAAGAAGGCGATCCCGAAGAATATTTTGAATGAAGAACAGATGAGCCTGTTTCTCCGTCATCTGCGGGAATTCAACAAGGCCGGAAATCTTTTTGACCGCCGGAAGCTCTACCGCACGCACGTGCTGGCCGAGTTTATGTATTCGACCGGGGCGCGGATCAACGAGGTCATGAAGATCAAGCGTGAGGACATTGATTTTATGCGTAATACAGTCACCGTGTTTGACGACAAGACCGGCAAGTCGCGCGAGTGCATCTTAAACGAGTACGCGGCAAAGGCGCTCCGGCTCTATGTGGAAGAGATGCGCGGATACGTGCTGGTGGCGAACCATGCGCGCAAGGGCGATCCCCTGTTCGGCGCTGGCACGGGCCTGGTCGTCTGGCTTAACGACGTGCTCACGGAAGAAAGCGCGAAGCTCGGCCTTCCGAAGGTGACGACGCACCACTTCCGCCACGCGGTCGGGTTCCATCTCTTACGCGCCGGGTGCGATATCCGCTACATCAAGGAGATTTTAGGCCACGAGGAGCTGGGCACCACGCAGATTTACACGAAGGTGGACAAGCTCGATCTGAAGTCGGTCATTGACGAGTTCCATCCGCGCAAGATGCGCCAACAGGGCCCCGGATCACAACCACCCGCGCGGGACCCGGAAGCGGACGCGCGCGGCGAGCGGCCGTAATGAAGCCGCTTGAGTATTTCCTTTTGCTCTTTGAAAACTATCTCGAAGGCCTCGCCTACGCGAAGAATTCGATCGTCAACATAACGCACCAGTTGAAACATTTCGCGGCGTTTGCCAGCGGGAAAGGCATCGACGACGTCACGGAGATACGGCAATCCCACATCACGGATTTTGTCGCGCACGTCCGCACAAAAGTCACCAGGCGCGGGCGCGAATTCAGCGCGGAGACGGTGGTGCGCATGATATCAAGCCTGCGTCAATTCTTCAAGTTCCTGTACCGGAACGAATATATTCTCATGAACCCGATGGAGGAATTCACCACGGACATCAAGGCAAACCGGAACCGGAAAGAGATTTTCACGCTTGATGAGATGACGGCGTTTCTTGACTCAATCGACATCGGTGAGAAAAACGGCCTGCGCGACCGGGCGGTGTTCGAGCTCATGTATTCGTCCGGGCTTCGTATCAGCGAGGTGGTGAAGCTTGATCTTGCCGACGTGGATTTGAACGAGCGAATACTCCTCGTGCGCGAGGGCAAGGGCGGGAAAGACCGGTATGTGCCCTTTTCCGAAGTGTCGGCCGCCTTCATCATGAAGTATATCGAAACCGACCGGAAGAAACACCTCCGCTTCTGCAAAGGCGGCGATGAGTCGGCCCTCTTCATCGGCCAGGGCGGACGGATGCAGACGCAGGTGATACGGATATACTTCCGCAAGTACCTGGAGGCCTCCGGCGTCACGAGAAAAAACCTCTCGCCGCACTCGATACGGCACTCGTGCGCCACGCACTTACTCGAAGCGGGCGCGGACGTACGCTACGTTCAGGAACTTTTGGGTCACGAATACATCCAGACCACGGTGAAGTACACACACCTCATGATCGAGAGCCTGAAGCGCGTGTACAAAACGTATCATCCGAGGGAGAACGAATACTTCGAGGAGATCGACGAGGAGTACCTGAAGGCCCTCGATGCTTTGAAAAGGGAAGTTGAAAAACGGCGCGAGACAAACAAAAAATATTCGCACAGACCGAAATGATGAAAGAAAAATTCCCACCCTTTAAAGGTAAAAAACGCCAATTTCCCGTCCGCATGAGATCATCGGTAATACTGAATCTGTTCCCCGCAATCCGGCGCACTCATTTCTGCCATAAATTTTTCGTGTCCATGATAGCCGCTTCAGCGATAAGGCGGGGTTATGCCGCATTCGCTCCGTGAGTACACTCCGCTCATGTGACCCTCGCACTCCGGCCGCCGGGCACCCTCCTCGACCTCGTGTCTCGTCGGGCGGTCGCTTGTCCTCCGCTCCCTGTGCCCGGCGGCCTGCGTGCTCGGCGAACATAACCCGCCTTATCGGAAGCGGCCTTCGTGTCAAAGAATCTTGTGCTGTCACGCGCCGGCTTTTCCGCGGGGCGTTTTTTTCCTTTGGCCCGCCCGGGATCGAGAGGAGTATGGCGCATAATTGCAGAGGTGGCCGAAGTGCGAGCGGAGCGAGCATTTGGGTGAGCGTTCAGCGAACCGGCCACCGTCAATTATGCGCCGTGCGGGGAAGCACCGAAGCCGGCCGAGACATGGATGTCGAAAGCCGGCAGCGGTGCGGATTGTGACACTGGAAAAGGCCGTGCGCATGTGGACAGCCCGATTTTGTTATCGTCAGGATCGGCGTCAGTGGGACGGCCTGACCACATGCGCACAGCTCTACTGCTACTGCTGGCGAGTATCTTATCTTTGTTATTTATTGGAAGAAAGACGGCTTTAGATTGTGCTTGACTTTTAAAGAAAATGCCGTACTTTCGTGATTTATGAAAATGCTTTTCATGTATTGTGTTTCTTTGTTCTTTGAAATTGCCGGGGCTTTTCTTGCGGCGGCGTGTGGGGCGTGTTCGGCGCTTGTTGGATCGTTGACTTTCGCTTTCTTGACGGTTAATGGCGGAAATTTTCATTTTGCTGATATGGCTGGCGGGTTTGATTTTTCGCTTTTTGCCCCAAGGCCGTATTAATGGAAGAAATAGTCGAAAAAGTTGACTTGTATTTCTACAATGCAAGGCATTATGATCCGGAGATTTGCAGATTTGTGACTGCGGATAGTATTGTTCCTTATGAAAATGAAACCCAATCATGGAACAGATTTTCTTATACAAGAAATAATCCCATAATTTATAAAGACCCAACTGGTCATTTAGAGTATAATGTAACGACGGATGATAAGGGAAATAAATCTGGTGAATGGCATATAACAAAAGGTGATACATTAAGTTCAATTTCAAAGGAGACAGGCGCAAGCGTAGAACAACTTGCGAAATTAAACAATATTAAGAATAAAGATAAAATATATGCAGGAGATAAAATTAAAATACCCGAATTATCAAATATTAAAACATATGAACAAGCCAAAAAAGAAGAGGGTAATAAAGAATGGAATTATCAAGGTAATGAAGGCTCTGGACCTAATAGTAATAAATGTAATGTATTCGCTAATGAAATGAATAAAAGGGCCGGTAATAAGGAGTTCCCCAAAACGATGCCAGAGCATAATTTGTTAACAAAGGCATATAGAGAATATAAAGATGCGCCTTTATTGGCTGATGATTTAGCTAAAGTTAAACAAAAGGATATGCCAGGATATAAAATTAAAGATAAAGCTTTAATTGGGGATACAGTTGTTTGGGGAGATTCAAAAACTAATGAAGGAAAACATGTGACAATTCAAGGGCCAAGTGGCAAGCAAATAAATGCCGGAAGTAAAGCTGGCGTGATTGAACGACCCAAGGGATTTGTTGAAAAATCATATGATCAGTTAAGAGTATTACATCCCAATGATAAATGAGATATGAAGATTATTAAAATAATAATATTACTAATTTCAATATTGATATTTACATATCTTGTTAAAATATTTTATGAAAATTCTCAGATGTTATTTAAGGATGATAGAATTTGCATAGTAAATGCAAATAATAAATATTTTTCTTTTTATCAACAAAAACAAATGATAAAAGGGGTTCCATGTGATATATCAATTCTTAAGTTTGAAGATATAAATAAAATTTATTATTTTATGATTGATTGGGAGGAAAAAAATATTCATAGAAAATTTGGTATCCCAGAAGATTTCAATCATTCTCTTCAAATATTTAATTTTTTTATTCAGATGAGACCGGCTGATGTTTTAATTCCAATAGATAGTGATACAAGTATATATCAAGATGAAGTTCGTTATTCATTCTCTGGAAATAAATTAACCATCCAGAGTGATATTTTTAAAAGATACAAAGAATTTACAATAGTTAAAAAATGATCTTATCAAAACACATCCTCCGGTACTAATTGCGAATGAACGTACATGTCCGCAGTGATGGCAGTTGAAGAATGGCCCACATAATTTGAGACAGCTTTCAATGACTTATTTTTCACCAATAACATGTTGGTGCAGAATGAATGTCTCAAGGTATGAGGTGAAATATTTTTTCCTAAAGTTTTAAGTCCCATCCTTTTAATTTCCCTCCATACATAACACCGGGAATATTGGTTGAAGTTTCCTGTTTCAAAAAGATATTTTTCCCCATGAAAAATGTCCCTGATGTTTTCAAAAAGGTCTCTTGGAATAAATACCCTTCGTTCCTTTGTTCCTTTTCCAATGATGTCAATGAAGACAGTTCCATTGTCACCTTTGCAATGAGATAATTTTATCCCAATAAGTTCCGAGACCCTTAATCCTGTTTTAGAAAGGAAAAAGATGATAGAAGAAATTCTCTGGGATGAGTTTTGAATAAGAAGGTCAATTTCATGAGGTGATAATACTTTTTCATTGTATATCTTTTTATCACATGTCCCCACTTTGATAGAATTGAAACTTATGTCCAATGAAGCGAGAAATATCACGTCACGGGATTGTTTGCCAAATGATTTCTTCACTGACTTCTTCAAGGCGGCTTTGATACAGGCAACAGTTGATGGCTTGAAATGTTTCTTTGACTCTTTGAGATAGTCCTTAATGATCTCAAATGTTATTGGTCTATTGTCAAGGTATGAATTGAATTGTTTGATATAGACATTGTATAAAGGATTATCAACCAAGAGTAATTTGGTTTTTGGTGTTAATTCTATTTGGTAGTTCATGGAAAGAATATACCAAAAAGGTTTTTATGTGAACACGGGAAATGATGGACCTTGATGAAAAAAAGTCAGATCACAAAAGAGCTATTAAGTGATCTTATCGCAAGGTTTTATAGACACAGGGAGGAGGATGTCTATTGATATTTATGATCATGAAAAGTAAAATCAAGTCCATTTTTATGAAGGGTAATAATATACAATGAGGGTGGATTATGAAAGAGAAATTTGAATTTGATAAGTATCTTGAAAAGGTCATGAGTATGAAAGGGAGACCAAAGGGAGATTTCACGAGAAGGACCTTGAGTGATTATTGTCTATTGAAATGTGTCATGACTTGTGATGGAGTGAAGATGATGGTTATTGAATAGAAATAAAGAGGGTGGTGTTTGAAAATGGAAATGAGGTTTTAATATTTCATTTCCATTTTTGTATATAACCCCCATTGATATTGATTCTTGACAGGGTTTAAGGATTGTTCATTTATATAGTGTTATGTGAATAAGAGTAAAATTAGGAGCGTTAATATAGTAACCTCATTTTCCACTTTTTAATAAATCACCCCTCATTGATTATTGAACCGAAACCCATCCTTCCTTGAATAATTGATCAAGGTAATAAAAGTTAGTAAGCGGTCCCCATCTTTTCCAGTCACAGTCATAAGCGTACCAATGATTATGATCATCAAGGAATAAGTACACTGCGGTCTCATCTTTAAAAGTTGAGAAGGTCTCTTTAATGTTTTTGAAAGTACAATAGGGGAGGAAGTTCTTTAACTTCTTTTTGAGTTCTTCCCTTGTCCTAATTTGTAAGAAAGGTCTCCCAAAAAGTTTAGTGTCTTTTGATATGTCAGGGATTTTTTCTATGACCTTTGAAAAGAAATAGACCTTCACTTCTTCCTCATATCCAATTATCAAGTCC